>Ga0209415_10000407_pt1 | contig 79106 bp, 81 predicted proteins | sample PeaSoiSIISIP2007_FD_187696 | JGI IMG/M metagenome (GOLD analysis project Ga0209415, IMG submission 187696) | Peat soil microbial communities from Weissenstadt, Germany - SII-SIP-2007 (SPAdes) (version 2) | ecosystem: Environmental > Terrestrial > Soil > Wetlands > Peat | place: Germany...
CCGGGGTAGCTCACCGGTAGAGCGCGGCCCTGAAAAGGCCGGCGTAGGCAGTTCAACTCTGCCCCCCGGCACCATTCCAATATGGCCACGAATTCACCTGGGGACCCGAGTTTGAGGACGCTGAAAGCCCCTCTTGGCGGTCACCGCAAATTTTGTGAGATAAATCACAACCCAAGTTTCGTTTTAATGTATTATTTTAGTTGCTGGGGGGAGCGGGTTGGAATATGGACTTTGTACTCTTCCAGGCAAGAATGGAACTAACAAGCAATCATAATTAGAATTCATTCTGTTCTGGTCTGAGGGGTTTGATGAACAAGCGGCTACAGATTATTCAGCCTTCGCACTATGTCTCCAAGACCAACCGGACTTTGCTGAAATCCCGAAAGAGACCCCTTGTCCCGTTGAACCTCCCGTATCTGGCGGCGATGACTCCCGAAGGTTGGGACATTACGCTGGTCAATGAGTATCTGGAAGACATCAATTTTCATGGCGATCCAAAACCGGATGTGGTGGCGATCACCACCTGGACGCTTCATTCGGTTCGCGCTTACGATATTTCCGCACAATTCCGCGAGCAAGGCATACCCGTCCTCATGGGTGGCCCACACGTCTGGTTTCATCCCGACGAAGCTTCGCAGCATTGTGATGCCGCTGGAATCGGCGAAGGCGAACCGATCTGGGCAAAGATGCTGGAGGACGCGGTAAACGGGCGACTGCAAAAAATTTACCAGGCGCCGCAGATGCCCAGTATTGCCGGGTTGCCTCTGCCGCGCTGGGACAAGCTCGACCTCTCCAAATACGGGCCGTTCAAAACTTTCTCGCTGATGTCATCGCGCGGATGTCCCATGCAATGCGAGTTCTGCTCCGAAAGACTTTATTTGGGCGGCGGATATCGCGTACGTCCGACCGAGGATGTAATCGAGGACATCAAGCATACCGGCTCCAAGTATATTTTCTTCGGCGACAGTGACTTTGGCGGCAAGCGCGCCCACACCATGGAATTGATGGAAGCCATGATTCCGTTGAAGGTGCGCTGGTCGGCGCTGTGGACATCCAACCTGTGCAACGACGCGGAATTCATGGATATTGCCAAGCGAAGCGGCTTGCTTCACGTGAATATGGGCATCGAGAGCATCAACCCCGAGACCCTGAAGTCCATGAACAAGAAGTTCAACAAGGTGAGCCGTTACAGCGAGCTCTTGGGCAACCTGCGCAAGGATGGGATCAGTTACTCACTGAATTTCATTTTTGGATGGGACACGGAAACGCCCGAGGTGTTCCGCTCGACCCTCGATTTTCTTCACGAAGAAAAGGTTCCGGTCGCTTACTTCAACATCCTGACTCCAGAAAAAGGAACCATGTTTTACGAGAGGATGAAGACAGAAGACCGCATCCTGAGGACCGACGAGATTGGGCGCTGGCCCGGGCACATTTGCCACATCAAGCCCAAGTATTGCACGGCGGAAGAAATCGTCAGCAATGTGCAGGGGATGTACCGCGAATTCTACAGCTGGAAGTCCATGATTAAGCGGTTGCCCCTTCCGGTGACACAAGCGAACATCGCCTCCTGGGTCGTAAATCTTTCCCAGCGAAAGATGGCCAAGCTATGCAACGCCGAAAACGACAACTTTGATTCCTTCTAATAAAAATCAGCCCTTCCGAATTTAATCTGGGTGGCTTCATTCAGTCTCAATTTTTATTGAATCGCTCTTGGCGGCCGGCTTGCGAAGCAGTTGCAGGAGTGCAGACGCTGCGTGACTGAGCTTGTCGCTGCGGCGGTAAACCAGGAAAAGCCGACGAGGAATGTTGAGCTGCTTTATGCGCAGCGCGGCCAAGAGCCCCAGACTCACTTCGTGTCTTACGCACATTTCCGGGACGATCGCCACTCCCAGACCCATTTCCACAAAACGCTTGATGCTTTCGATGGTCGGTAACTCGACTTCCCGGTTGAGCGGGACGCGGTGCTTTTCAAACAACTGAATGACTTTCCAGCGGTGCTGCGAGTCCACGATGTGCGCAATGAAGACTTCCTTTCCGAGGTCGCCAATGTCCACGACTTTGCAACCCGCCAGCCGATGCTTTGGATTGACCACCAGTGTCAACTTATCGCGGAAGAAACCAGTGGCGATCAGCTTGGCCTCCTCGGGGACGTAGGAAATGACACCCAAGTCCAGCTTGTAATTCAGAATGGCGGCGGGAATTTCGTGCGAAGAGGTTCGCACCACGGAAATCCTGATGTCCGGATGGGCGCGGCGGTAACGGGCAAAAACGGGCAGGAGCGCGTGGATGGAGCTTTCATTTACTCCCAATGAGAGCTTGCCGCGAGTTAATCCGCGCAGATCTTCCAGGCCGTGGCGCGCCTGCTCTTTTAAGTTCAGGATGCGATCGGCATACTCGAGCAGCAAATCTCCCGCGTCCGTCAACCGGCCGGCTCGGGAGCCGCGGACGAATAGAGGCTCGCCCACCCATTCTTCCAGTTTGCGGACCGACATGCTGACGGCCGGCTGAGTACGAAATAATCGCTCCGCGGCGCGCGAAAAGCTCTTCTCCCGGGCAACGGCCTGAAACACCTGAAGCTCGTTCAAATCCACGGCAGTTCCTCCTTTCGTTCGAGTATAAGCGATTCTTATTCTACACGTAAGTATTATAAATTGGACACCAATCCTCGCTGGGGGCTTAAATGCCTTCGGGGGATTCCGTGGACAAAGTGCACATTTTCGATACGACGCTCCGCGACGGGGAGCAATCGCCCGGTTTTTCCATGAATGTCGCTGAAAAAGTGCGAATGGCCAGGCAGTTGGAACATTTGGGCGTCGATGTTATTGAAGGCGGGTTCCCTATCGCCTCGCCCGGAGATATGGAGGGCGTCCGCACTGTGGCATGCCAGATTCGAGGCTGCCGTGTGGCGGGATTGGCGCGCGCCTGCCAAAAGGACGTGGATGCAGCGTTGACAGCGCTGGCCCCCGCGGCGCATCCCAGGCTTCACATATTTTTGGCCACTTCGGATTTGCACCTGCGCTACAAGTTGCGCATTTCCCGCCAGGATGCCTTGGACGCAATTGCAGCGATGGTGCGCTACGGGCGTGATCGTTGTGAGGAAGTGGAGTTTTCCGCGGAAGATGCCAGCCGCAGCGATATCGAATTCCTTTGCCGCGCTTCTAAAGTTGCCGTCGATGCTGGAGCCACGATCCTGAATCTGCCCGATACGGTGGGATATGCCATCCCTTCGGAGTACGCAGCGATGTTTGCCGCTGTCCGCGAATATCTGGGCGACAGGCCGGGAATCACGTACAGCGCTCATTGCCACAACGACCTGGGGCTGGCCGTAGCGAACTCGCTTGCCGCTGTGGCCGCCGGCGCGCGGCAGGTGGAGTGCACCATCAATGGAATTGGGGAGCGCGCGGGCAACGCTTCGCTGGAGGAAATTGCGGTTGCGATTGCGGTGCGTCAGACGCACTTCGGCCTAACCACCGGCGTGAATTTGTCCGAGATTTATCCCACCAGCCAACTTCTGGCGCAGATAACCGGGATTGGTGTTGCGCCGAACAAGGCCGTGGTGGGCGCAAATGCGTTTGCGCATGAGGCGGGGATTCACCAGGACGGGATCATCAAGAACCCGCTGACGTATGAAATTATTCCGCCCGAGGCCGTGGGCGTGCCGCAGCGGAAACTTGTCCTGGGAAAACATTCCGGACGAAACGCCGTTCGCGCGCGGCTGGTGGAGCTGAAATACCGCTTTACCGAACCGGAACTGGAGGAGTGCTACCGGCGCGTAACGCAAATGGCCGATCAGAACAAACTTATTACCGACCGCGATTTGCTGGCCTGCCTTCGGTATGCCAAGCAACAATCCGAGGTGGCGGTTGGCGCGACTGCAGGAGAAAGAGCTGCAGCCTCGTGAAGGCGAATCCCGATTCAGAGAAATTAAGCTGTTGAGGAGATTTGAAGGACATGGCTGTGCACCCAAATGGAAATGGAAAAGCAAAGGATTCAGTGAAAACAATTGTCGTCCTGCCGGGAGATGGGATCGGGCCGGAGGTCACTTCTGCCGCCGTCAATGTACTGAAGGATTGCTCCGCGGAATCGGGCCGGCATTTTGAGTTCGTGGAAATGCCGTTTGGCGGAATCGCCATTGACCGCTGCGGTGCTCCCCTTCCGGCGGAAACGCTGATTGCCTGCCGGGCCGCGGATGCTGTTTTGCTGGGAGCGGTAGGCGGGCCGAAGTGGGACGGCCTGCCACTGGATCTTCGACCGGAGAGCGGGTTGCTCGGATTGCGGCGGGAGTTGGGCCTGTTTGTAAACCTGCGACCCATCCGGGTGCGTCCTGCGCTGCTGGGTGTATCCGCGTTGCGCCCGGAGCTGGCTCGCGGCGTGGACCTGGAAATTGTGCGCGAATTGGCGGGCGGAATTTATTTTGGAGAGCACCGCACCGAGGGTACTGACAGTTCCGCGCGCGCCACCGATGTGGAGTCGTACTCCACACAGGAAATTGAACGCGTGGCACGGTTTGCATTTGACCGCGCGACCCGGCGCAACAACAAGCTGGCGTCGGTGGATAAAGCCAATGTGCTGGCATCTTCCGTGCTCTGGCGGCAGGTTGTAACGAAACTTGCAGGGAGCTACCCGGGCGTGAAACTGGATCACCTCTATGTGGACAACACTGCGCTGCAACTGGTGATTGCCCCGCGCCAATTTGATGTGATGGTAACGTCGAACATGTTCGGCGATATCTTGAGCGATGGCGCTGCGGGTGTTGCCGGCTCGCTGGGATTAATCCCTTCGATGAGCTGGGGATTGGGGCCGTCGCTTTATGAGCCGATCCATGGGTCGGCGCCATCGCTTGCCGGGCGCGACGTGGCCTGCCCCATCGGAGCCATTTCAAGCGCGGCTATGATGTTGCGCGAAAGCTTTGGTATGGACGCCGAAGCCGCGGCGATTGATTCAGCCGTGGATCACGTCCTCGAATCAGGTGCGAGAACGCCTGATTTGGCCACTCCACGATCCACAGTGGCCGGCTGCTCCGGATTTACCGGACGCGTGCGCGAGTCACTGCACGAGCAATTCAGCCTTCATGAAAGATACGGCTGGGGAGTTTAGGCTACTTCTGATAAAGCTTTGTCTTTGGAATACCCCGCGAGTGGGGGTTTCGAGCGTCGGCTTCCAGCCGCCTACTGGAAGCCAGCGCAATTCTTCGGGAAACGCATTCCTGCCGGTCATCATCCAAACCAGTGGACTGCACTGAAAAGAGCGTCGCAGGTAATTCGTCGGTGCTCGAGGAAGGATTGTGAACAAACCGTTGTTATGGTGGCTCGCTCTTCTGGATGTTGTAGGACTTCCCTGCGCAACGATGTGGATTATTTGGCGCGAGCCGCCCCGTGTTTCCTATGCCTGGATCGTGTTGCCCCTGTGGCTGGTCGGCAGCATCGTGATTCAGCGGGACACCCCCAAGACTCTGGGTTGGCGCTCGGACAATCTGTGGCCTGCATTGCGGCGGGCCACTTATCTACTGGGACCAATGGCCTTGGCTCTAATCGTAATTGGCTACTCCTTCGGCAACCGGCTGCCCGACGCTCCGGGAGCGTTTGCGCCGCATCACTTCTGGAATTACTTTGCTTTTTGCCTGCTGCAGCAGGTGACGCTGAATTCCTTTCTGAGCAACCGGCTTTATTTCCTGACCCATCGAGTATGGCCGGCCGCTTTCATCGCCGCGGCAATTTTCGCGGCGTTTCATTGGCCCAACCCGGTGTTGATTCCCGCGACGTTTTTTGTGGGCGTGGTCATGTCGTGGCTGTTCTTACGCGAAAGAAATATTTTGCCGCTCGCGGCATGGCACATGGCTCTTGGGATTTTGCTGGGATGGGCGCTTCCACTTGCGTGGCACCATGGCTTACGAGTGGGACCGGGCTACTACACGTTCCCTCACTGACCACCGCTATGACGCCGACGACTGAGATTGAATCCAATTACAAATTGAGGGTCTCGAATCGCGCTGCCAGATTGCGCGATGGGGAAGACGGCATCCCCCTGGAGCCGGTCTGCGGCGCTACCCATCGCCCCGGAATCGCCTTTCCGCACTTCCAGCAACAGTCATTGACCATGCGATTCTGAAGCACGTCATGCCAGGAGCGTCGAATCAGGGTTGTTCCGCAGCCCGGACAAATCGTGTCGGAAGCGCCGCCGTGGATGTTTCCCTCGTAAACAAAATGTAATCCCGCTTCACGGGCAATGCGGTGAGCCATATGGAGCGTTTCGGGCGGAGTGCGCGGCTTGTCGCGCAGCTTGAAGTCCGGGTGGAACGCGGTGAAGTGCACGGGCACATCGGGACCTAGATGCTCCAGCACCCAATCCGCAAGGCGGCGGATTTCGCCAGGATCGTCGTTGAGTGTAGGGATCAATAAATTAGTAATTTCAAACCAAACGTTGGTTTCGTTCTTCAGCCAGACAAGCGTGTCGAGCACCGGCTGGAGGTGCGTGAGAGTAGTGCGACCGTAGAACTCCTCGGTGAAAGCCTTCAGATCGACGTTCGCCGCGTCGACATGATCGTAGATATCGTGAAATGCCTCGCGGGTGACATAGCCGTTGGTAACCATCACGGTGGCGATTCCCTGCTCTCGGGCCGCGCGGCAAATGTCCACCACATATTCTCCCCAGATGGTCGGCTCGTTGTAAGTGAAGGCAAGCGAATGGCAATTGTGTTTTTGCGCCAAGGCGACTACTTCTTCGGGTTGGATGGCGGTGGAGTGCACCTGGTCGGCGCGCGACTTGGAGATATCCCAATTCTGGCAAAAAAAGCAGCCCATATTGCATCCGGCAGTGCCCATGGAAAAAACGCGCGTGCCGGGCAAAAAATGATTGAGAGGTTTTTTTTCAATCGGATCAACCTGAAGCGCAGCCGGCGAAGCATAGCCCAGGCTGTAAAGCTTGCCGCCCTGGTTCACTCGAATGAAGCAGAAACCGCCCTGCCCTTCTCCGATGTGGCAGTGACGCGGACAAAGATAGCAATGAACGCGGTCTTCGGACATGGGCTCCCACCATCGCGCTTCGTGGAGCGATTCAGTCTTTTGAAGGATTCTCAGGTCTTGCATGGGCGGATAAAATCGCGGGAGGGAGTAATTCCCCAAAACATTCTACCACTTTCAAAGCACGATTCGCACGGAAACTTTGTACGGTGCAAATCGCGGTAAGCGTAGAATGTGGGCCTGACGGAGAAACTACAAACTGCGATGGCTGAAAAGCTCGTCATCCCGGAACAATTCAATATTGCTCAACATTTTCTGGAGCGGCCTGCCGGGGAGCATCCCGATCGCGTGGCCATCCTGGGCGAGCCGGCACAGGTCAAGTATCGTGACTTGGCCAATCTCGCAGACCGGGTCGCAGCGGCGCTGATTCGGGATGGCCTCGCGCCGGGGGACCGCGTTCTGATTGTGTTGCCGGATTCGGCTGAGTTTATTGCTGCCTTTTTTGGCGTAGCGAAGATCGGCGGCATAGCCGTGCCTGTTAATCCGATGACGCGTGAGGCCGATTACACACATTACGCGAAAGATTCGGGGGCGCGGCTCGCGATTGTGCATGAAATTGCACTGGCGGCGTTCCTGCCCGCCCTCCGCGAGTTGAGAGACATTTCGATTGTCGTGGTCGGTGCATCCGCGCAAACCCCTGCCGCAGCGAAGCATTGGCAGGATTGGCTGCCACCCACCTCCGAGCGAGTCACTGCGCGGCCCACGCGCTCAACGGACCCCGCGTTTTTCCTTTACACCTCCGGAAGCGGCGGCACTCCCAAAGGCGCTGTGCACATGCATAAGGACATGCTCGCGACCTCGCACGGGTTTGCCCAAGGAGTAATGGGAATCAGCCCTGATGACATAACTTATTCAGTGTCGAAACTCTTTTTTGCCTACGGACTTGGCAATGGAATGTACTTCCCTCTTTCGGCGAGCGCGGCTACGGTGCTGGATCCGGAGCGTCCGCGACCAGAACGAACCGCGGAATTGCTGCAGAGGCATCGGCCAACAGTATTTTTTGCGGTGCCAACGTTTTACGCGGCACTTTTGCGCGAAGTGGAAAATGGACTGGTCGCGGATTTTTCGTCCGTGCGGTTGTCGGTTTCCGCGGGAGAGCGCCTTCCCCCTGAAATCTTTGAGCGGTTCAAGGCGCGATTTGGTCTGGAGATTCTCGATGCCATCGGTTCCACGGAAATGCTGCACATGTTTCTTTCGCCTCAGCCGGGGCGGATGCGCGCCGGAAGCTGCGGCTTTCCAGTGCCGGGATACGATGCGAAGATTGTGGACGATGAGGGGTCGCCAGTTCCTGATGGCGAAATCGGGAACCTGTGGGTGAAAGGGGAAAGCGCGTTTGCGGGTTATTGGAGGATCCCCAAACTGACCGCGCGCACCAAGATCGGTGAATGGGTCATCACGGGAGACAAGTTCTATCGGGATGGCGACGGCTACTACCATTATTGCGGGCGCGCCGACGACATGATGAAAGTTTCCGGAATGTGGGTGGCCCCCACAGAGGTTGAGAACGCGCTCCTGGGCCACCCGAAAGTGGCAGAAGCGGCAGTCGTCGGGGTGATTGAACCAACAGGGTTGACGCGACCCCTGGCATTTGTGGTCATCCCCCCCGGGGTGGCTCCCACGGCCGAGTTGGCTGAAGATTTGCGCAAGTTCGTGCGCGCGAAACTTCCCGGTTACAAGTGCCCCGCCGAAGTGAAATTCCTCGATGCACTGCCTAAAACCGCCACGGGAAAAATCCAGCGGTTTCGGCTGCGTGGCGGACCGTCCTCCTAGATTTCCCGGCCAAGATTTCGCCCCAAAAGGCCCAGATTTGTCAGTCCAAGGAGACATAGACAAATTGGCTCTTTACAGCCCACAATTACCCTGTAAATTGGCCTGGAAGGGAGAGCCAATGCTTCCGCTTCAACTTCAGCTTGAAAGTCACATCCCGCTGTATGCCCAGCTCCGCGATCAGCTCTGCGCGCTGGTCCATGGCGGCGATTTGCGTCCCGGCGACCGCATCCCTGCCACGCGCGAACTGGCGACACAGCTGGGCGTCCACCGGACGACCGTTGCCAATGCCTACGCGGAACTCGAATCGCAGGGACTGATCCGCGGCCACGTGGGGCGCGGCACGTTCATCTGCGAAATTCCCAACGGGTCGAAGATCACTCCCGCTCCCCCGACGCTGAATGGAAATGGCAACGGCGGGCTGCGCTGGGAATCATTATTCGCCGATGAGCGCGGTGAAGAAGCGCTCACCCGCCTGCTGCAACCGGTGACCGCGGACAGCACTTCTTTTGTCGCCGCACGGCCGGATGAAAAGCTCTTCCCTATCGCCGAGCTTGCCCAGTGCTGTCAGACCGTGCTCAAGAGTCAAGGGCAGGAAATCCTGCAGTTCGGACCCTCCGATGGATATCCACATCTGAAGCGCGCTCTGGCGGAAATGCTCCGCGCCGAGGGGTTGGCAATCAAAGATGAAAATCTGCTCATCACCGGCGGATGCCAGCAAGCGCTGGACTTGCTTGCCAAGTCATTTCTGAGACCCGGAGACGCAGTGGTGATCGAGAATCCTACCTATCCCGGCGCGATTTCGATTTTCACGAATGCACGCGTGCGGTGCCTGGGCGTCCCGGTCTACTCGCAAGTTGGCCTCGGGACGACGCCAGGCGTTGATCTAGCGGCGCTGGAAGCAACCCTGTTTTCAAACCGTGTCAAGCTGATGATCCTGACGCCGGACTTTCACAATCCCACCGGAACGACGATGCCCATCGCGGCGCGGCGCAAGGTGCTGGAAATCGCGGCGCGTTACCAGGTGCCCATCGTGGAAGACCATATTTACGCGCGATTGAACACGGAAAATGACGCCGTCCCCACGCTGAAACAATTGGACCGGTCCAATCTGGTGATTCAAATTGACAGCTTCTCGAAGGTGGCATTTCCCGGGCTTCGAGTTGGATGGATTGTGGCCCCGCCGAATGTCATCGAGCGGTTGCGAATCGTAAAGCAAACCTCGGATATCCACACCGACCAACTGGCCCAGGCCATTCTCGCGGAATTCATCCGCCGCGGATTGCTGGTCAAACACATCGCAAAAATGCGCAAGACCTATGCACGGCGGCTGGATGCCCTGGACGCGGCTCTGAAGAAGCACATGCCCGAGGGGACACGCTGGACAAAGCCTCCCGGCGGAATGTGCCTGTGGCTCGAACTGCCGCCTGGATTTGATTCCAGCGAACTGTTAATCCATGTGCGGGAGCGCGGGGTTTTGTTTGCCCCTGGGCGATATTTCTTTTTGCAAAATCCTCAACCCAACACTTTGCGCATGAGCTTTTCAAATGTGGACGAGAAGCGCTCGGCGCGAGGGGTGGCAATTTTTGCGGATGTGCTCCGCCAGGAGATGCGCAAGCGCGTGAGAGGCAATCACAAAATGGAGAGCGCCAGAGTCGCGCTGGTATGAGCGCCACGGTCAGGCAATTCCTCCCGCAACCTGAAAACGCCTGCTTTGGATGCGGCGGCGCCAATCAACATGGAATGAAGCTTGCCTTTGAGGCCGATCTGCAAACGCGGCGGGTTACGGGACGATTTCGGATTGGTGACGAGTTTCAAGGGAGCATGGGGATCCTGCACGGTGGAATCATCGCTGTGCTTCTGGACGAGGCCATGGGCAAACTTTGCCGGTTGAGCGATGTTCGCGCCGTGACCGCTGAACTGAACGTTGAGTATTTGAGGCCAATTCACGTGGATCAGGAAATCGTTGTGGAAGCATTTGAACAGAACCGCGAGGGGCGACAGATGTATCATCAGGGCGAAATCAGGGACGCCGGCGGAAAAGTTTTGGCGCGCGGGCGGGGGCGGTTCGTGGTAATTGATCCGGCGCGGCTGTCGAAAAGGTCCTAGGAAAAAACAGGATTCGGTTTTGTTGATTTAAAATCGAGCGAGGAGAGGCACATGGCGAAGGTCAACGGTAAGAGCAATGGGAAATCGAATGGGAAAGCCGCGGCGAAGATTGAGGGCACAGATGCCCCCAAGCAAGTGAAGGACGTCGCCAACCTGTGGCGCGTCAAGGTGGGCCTTGCGGAAATGCTAAAGGGCGGCGTGATTATGGACGTCACCAACGTCGAACAAGCGCGCATCGCCGAACAGGCAGGCGCCTGCGCGGTGATGGCTCTTGAACGCGTCCCCGCCGACATCCGCAAAGAAGGCGGCGTGGCGCGGATGGCTTCAACCAAAATCATTCGTGAGATCATGGCTACCGTGAACATTCCAGTGATGGCTAAGGTGCGCATCGGCCACTTCGTGGAAGCTCAGGTGCTGGAAGCGCTGGAAGTCGATTTCATTGATGAGAGCGAAGTGCTGACGCCCGCCGACGAAGAAAACCATGTCTGGAAGCACGATTTCCGAGTGCCATTTGTCTGCGGAGCTCGAAATTTGGGCGAAGCGCTGCGCCGCATTGCCGAGGGTGCGGCCATGATTCGCACCAAGGGCGAGGCCGGGTCTGGCAACATTGTTGAGGCAGTTCGCCACATGCGGGCCATCACCGGAGAAATGCGCCGGTTGACGACGCTTCGAGGCGAGGAATTGGTCCACACTTCCAAGGAATTGGGCGCCCCGCTCGAACTGGTCCGTGTAATAGCAGAAACGGGAAAGCTCCCTGTGCCGAATTTTTCGGCAGGAGGCATCGCCACCCCTGCCGACGCCGCCCTGGTGCGGCAACTGGGCGCGGAAGCGGTGTTCGTCGGCTCAGGAATTTTCAAGTCATCCGATCCCGAACGCCGTGCCAAGGCCATTGTGAAGGCAGCAACTTATTTCAACGACCCCAAGATTGTTCTCGAAGCCAGTGAAGAACTGGGCGAAGCGATGAAGGGGCTGGATATCCGGCAGATGGAAGAGAAGGACATGTTGCAAACGCGCGGTTGGTAAGAGCCGATCAAATTCACGGATTGACTGAAAGCGGATTAAGATGAAAGTTGGAGTGTTGGCTGTACAAGGAGATTATGAGGCGCATGCTGCGGCGTTGGCGCGCGCAGGCGCCGAAGCGGCTTTCATTCGCACCGTGGCCGACATGGAAGGAATTGACGCGCTGATTCTTCCCGGAGGCGAAAGCAGCACACAGCTCCAATTTCTGGAGGAAGAGGGCCTGGATAAAGCTATCGCCAAATTTGCAAAAGATGGCGGCGCAATTTTAGGCACATGCGCGGGAGCAATTTTGCTTGCCCGCAAAGTCCGCAATCCGGACCAAGATTCGCTCGGCCTGGCAGATATTGTCGTGGCGCGAAACGGATACGGGCGGCAACTGGCCAGCGAGGTCCGCGAGGGCCCATCGAAACTGAGCGGGCATCCGCTGGAGATGGTCTTCATTCGTGCTCCAATCATCGAAGAGATTGGCCGCGGTGTTGAAGTCCTCGCGAAATCGGATGGGCGGCCCGTGCTGGTCCGCCAGGGCCACATTTTGGCGGCCACATTTCATCCGGAGTTGACATCGGACTCCACTGTCCACGAATATCTTCTTCGCCTGGCCCGCAACGGAAATTGAATTGGATCCAGCAAAACGATATCGCGTACTGTTCGTCTGCCTGGGGAACTCCTGCCGCAGTCCCATCGCGGAGGCCATCGCCACGCACAAGGCGCCGGACGTAATTGTCCCCGTAAGCGGAGGAACAATTCCGCTCGGCTTTGTGGCGCCCATGACCTTGCGCGTTTTGGAAGAACGCGGAATGGGCGTGGAGGGGCTGGCATCCACGCCAATCACTCGAGGCATGCGGGACAACGCGGAGATCATTGTCAACATGACCGGATCACCCGCAAGCCGTTTTTTTCAGGGAGAAGAATCTAAGACGGAAGATTGGACGGTCACCGATCCATACGGAAAACAATTCGATGAGTATCATAAGACCTACGATGAAATTGACGCGCGCATGACGGAATTTGCGGCGCGGCTGCGCGCACGCCGTGCGGGGAAACAGGCTCCTGCGGCCCCGGCGAACGGAGGAAACTGATTTGCGTCGAGAAAAAACCAGCGTCTCTCAGGAAGATTATTTGAAGGCCATCTGGGAGATGCTCGAAGAGGAAGAGGTTCCCATCAGTGCGCGCGTGGCGGAACAGCTGGGGGTGACCCCTCCCGCGGTCACGGCGGCGCTCAAGCGCATGACGCGCGATGATTATCTGCGCATCGGGCGCGACGGACGCATTCGCTTGACGGCCAAGGGCCGCGGCATTGCACAGCACCTGGCGCTGCGGCACCAACTCGCTGAGAAGCTGCTCACGGAAATCATCGGGCTGGATTGGACCAAGGCTCATGAAGAGGCCGAGCGGTTGGAGCACGGCATTTCTCCACAAGTAGAGGCGCTGCTTCTGGCACGGTTCGGAGCGGACAGTATCTGCCCTCACGGGGTGCCATTGTACGGCGGGCTGGCAAAGCTACGCCGCCGCAAGGGTGCGGTCCAGTTGAGTGAAATGCCTGCCGGCGCAACCGCAGAAATCCTATGCGTATATGAACGCGACCCGAAGTTTCTGCAATTCCTTTCGAGCTTGAGACTGAAGCCGGGCATGCGCTTGCGCGTCACCCGCCGTGAGTATGATCAGACAATGCTCCTGAGCGCCAACGGAAAGAAGATTCATCTTGGAGCGCCGGCATCAAGCCGTATTTGGGTCCGTCGTTTAGACGCATAGTTCCCCTCCCTTCCACTGTTCCCGGGTGATTCCTTGCAAACTTGAATTTTCGTGCCGCACAGGGTAACGTGTCGCTCCTCTACCGGCGCTTCTCGTCAAATATTTAATCCATCCGCTGAACGGCAATGTACGCCGGAGCGCCTAGAATGGGGGCCATATGGCCGTCGAGATTCAGCTGCAAATTAACGGCAAGTCTCATCACAGCAAGGTCGAGCCGAGGCTCCTCCTCGTCCACTATCTCCGCGACACGCTGGGTTTGACGGGCACGCATATTGGCTGCGAGACCTCCATTTGCGGCGCGTGTACCGTGCTGCTGGATGGTAAAGCCGTGAAATCCTGCACGGTGCTGGCCGTGCAAGCCAGCGGCGGCGTGATCACCACGATTGAGGGGCTGGCCGCGACCTGGAGGTCCGGCGGTAATGGAAATGGCCATGGAGCTGCCAATGGCGGCGGATCGCTCCATCCTGTGCAGGAAGGCTTTTGGGAATGCCACGGCCTGCAGTGCGGATACTGCACGCCCGGCATGATTCTGAGTTCCGTGGAACTGTTGCAATCCAATCCAAATCCCAGCGAGTCGGAGATTCGCAATTCAATTTCCGGGAATCTTTGCCGCTGCACCGGTTATCAGCACATCGTTAAATCCGTTCAGTACGCCGCCAAGAAGATGCGTGGTCGCAAGGGATGAGAATTACAAAGAGTTAAGCGCAGCAGGGGAGGCAGCGATGGTTACGGCAGAAGCAGCGCCATTCGTGGGCAGAGCGCTCAAGCGCAAAGAGGATCCGCGCCTGATTCAAGGCATCAGCCATTATGTGGACGATATCTCGCTGACGGGAATGTTGCATGCCGTGTTCGTGCGCTCGCCCTATGCCCATGCACGAGTTCGTTCCGTGGAAACGTCTAAGGCCAAAGTTGCGCCGGGAGTCGTGGCCGTGATGACCGGCGCGGATCTGGGTAGCTCCATCGGAATGGTTCCCTGTGCGGCGCAAATTCCGGATATGAAGGCGGCACCGCGTCCAGTGTTGGCAACTGACCGCGTGCGATTCGTCGGTGAAGCAGTCGCAGTCGTTGTGGCTGAGGACCGCTATGCGGCGCGGGACGCCGCCGATTTGGTGGAAGTGGATTACGAGCCCCTGACGCCGGTGGTTGACCCGGAGAAGGCCATCGCCAAGGGCGCGCCAGTCCTGTTTGATCAGTACTCCGACAACATCGCTTATCGCTGGGAGTTGGAAGGTGGCGACGTAAAAAAGGCCTTCGAGCAGGCCGACGTCGTTGTGCGGCAGCGAATCGTTAATCAGCGGGTCATCCCCGTGGCTATGGAGACGCGCGGTGTGCTCGCGGAATACAAGCCGGGCGAAAAAACTCTGACCATCTGGTCCTCCACACAAATCCCCCACCTTCTGCGCACTCAGCTTGCGGCCATGCTGGGAACGCCGGAACAGTTTGTGCGCGTGATCACTCCGGAAGTGGGCGGCGGATTTGGAAGTAAATTGAACGTGTACGGCGAGGAAGCTCTGGTAGGTTACTTGTCCACGAAATTGGAGCGGCCTGTGAAGTGGATCGAGTCGCGCCGTGAGAATTTTCAGACGGCAATTCACGGCCGCGACCAGATTGATGACATCGAGCTGGCCCTGGAGAAAGACGGCACGGTTCTTGGGCTTCGTTGCAAAGTCATCGCCGACCTCGGCGCTTATTACCAGTTGCTCACTCCCCTGATTCCCACGCTGACGGGCCTCATGATGTGCGGCAGCTACAAGATTCCTGCGGCTCGGATGGAAGTGATTGCCGTACTCACGAACAAGATGTCCACCGACGCGTATCGTGGCGCGGGACGCCCCGAAGCAACTTACCTCATTGAACGCGCGATGGATCTCGCCGCGGCTGAGTTGAAGATGGATCCCGTCGAGATTCGCCGCAAGAATTTCCCCAAGGCCAAGGAATTTCCCTACGCCACGCCGACGGGCTTGATCTATGACAGCGCCGACTACCAGACCTGCTTGAATCTGATGCTCAAGAAGAGCGGGTACAAGAAGCTCCGTGAGGAGCAGGCCAAGCTGCGCAAGCAAGGGCGCTATATGGGAATTGGCGTTTGCACTTATGTTGAGATTTGCGCCATGGGCCCATCCAGCGCCATGCCGGCGGGTGGATGGGAAAGCGCCACAGTCCGCATTGAGCCTACCGGCAAAGTGAATATTCTGACCGGTGCCTCCCCGCACGGGCAGGGACAGGAAACTTCCTTTGCGCAGATTGGCGCAGATGTTCTTGGCCTCGACCCGGAAGACGTATTAATCACGCACGGTGACACGGCCGTCGTCCCCTACGGAATCGGCACGTTTGGCAGCCGGGGAACCGCCGTGGGCGGAACGGCGGCATACAAGTCGCTGGTCAAGCTGCGCGAGAAGCTCGCTCAAATCGCCGCGTTTCTTGCAGGCGCGGAACCGAACGACATGGTTTTTCAAAGTAGAAAAATCTTCTCAAAATCCGACCCCAAAAAATCCGTGTCTTTTCAAGACTGCGTTTCGGCCGCGTATGTTGCAAAGACCCTGCCGCCGGGAGTCGATCCCGGCCTCGATGCCACTACGTTTTTTGAGCCGACCAACTTCACCTTTCCCTTCGGCGCGCACCTGTGCGTTGTCGAAGTGGACGCCGAGACCGGCGATGTGCGCGTGAAAAAATATTTGGCCGTGGATGATTGCGGCAATGTGATCAACCCGCTCCTGGTGGATGGCCAAATTCATGGCGGTATCGTGCAGGCCTTGGGGCAGGCCATGTTCGAAGAAGCTGTTTACGACGAACAGGGCCAGCTCATCACCGGAGAGCTCACCGACTACGCCATTCCCCGCGCTGGTGACATGCCCTGGATCGAAACTGACCGGACGGTGACTCCCACACCCGTAAATCCATTGGGAGTGAAGGGCGTGGGGGAAGCGGGCACTATCGGCGGCACTCCGTGCTTCGCAAATGCGGTGGTGGACGCGCTCGCGCCATTCGGCGTCCGGCATATCGACATGCCGTTCAAACGCGAGCGAATCTGGCGCTTGATGAATGACGGAAAACTGACGCATGACGGAAAACGGATGCGTGACGAAAAACGCGCAGCGGCACCAAGCCCGGCGGGTGGCGCCAAGCGAATTGCGTCGAAGCCCTCGAAACCAACCAAACCTGCAAAAGCTAAGCCTGCCGCCAAGAAGTCTGCGAAATCCAGGAGGGCGAAATGATTCCCGCATCATTTGATTACCACGCGCCGAAATCGCTTGAGGAAGCATTGCGGCTGCTGGAGCGCCATGGCGACGAGGCCAAGCTGCTCGCTGGGGGACACAGCCTGCTGCCACTGATGAAGCTGCGCCTGGCCTCTCCGCGTTTCGTGATTGATATCGGCCGCTTGCGCGGGATGAGCTACGTTAAAGAGGAGTCTGGAGTGATAGCCATTGGCGCGCTTACCACGCATGCCGACGTTGCCTCCTCAGAATTGCTGTCACAACGCTGCCCCCTCCTGGTGGAAACGGCTTTGGAAATTGGAGACGTTCAGGTGCGCAATCGCGGCACGATTGGCGGCAGTCTCGCACATAATGACCCTGCGGCGGATTACCCCGCGGCGATTCTTGCTTTGGACGCGGAAATTGTTGCCGCTACTTCGTCCGGCACAAGAACCATTCCCGCGCGCGAATTCTTCGTGGACATGCTCACCACTCAATTGAAGCACGGTGAAATCCTCACGCAAGTGCGCGTCCCTGTGATGAAGCCTCGCACCGGCGGGGCTTACGAGAAACTTTTCCAACCCGCATCAGGGTTTGCAATTGTCGGCGTCGCAGCGCTTCTAACGCTTGGCGCGGGCGGAAAGATTGAATCGGCGGCGGTTGGAATCACCGGGCTTGGCCCGAAAGCGTTTCGCGCCGAAGGAGTTGAGAAAGCCTTAAAGGGTAAAAAGGCCGGCGACGACCTCTTTGCGGAGGCTGCAAAGCACGCTCCTCGCGGAATTGAACCTCTGGGCGACCTGCACGCCTCTTCGGATTACCGCCGCGAAATGGCTGTGGTATTCACCCGCCGGGCTCTCGCGCGAGCCGCTGCAAACGCATCCGGCAAATCCGCATGAAGCTCTCGGGCACCCAACTTCTCACAGCCTCCCAGGAAGAAGTTTGGAAGGCGATCAACGACCCCAAGATTCTTGCGACCAGCCTTCCCGGATGCGAACGGCTCGATCCCGATGGTCCCGATCGTTACAAAGCCGCAGTCAGCTTCGGCCTGGCCGCCATCTCCGGAAAATATGCGGGATCTCTCGAGCTGGCTGACAAGAAACCACCGCATTCAATGGTGCTAAAGATAGATGGCAGAGGCCTCCCCGGATTCGTCAAAGGAGAAGGGCGCGTCGAATTGCACGCCAAAGGCGCGCAAACGGAGTTGCGCTACGAGGGGGAAGCACAGGTGGGTGGAATGATCGCGGGACTCGGGCAGCGCATGATCGAAGCCGCCGCAAAGAAGATTGTCGCCCAATTCTTTGAGAAGTTTTCCTACGAATTATCCCGCAAATCCTGACCCCCGCGTTGGTTTCCGTCGCCGCCGCGGGTATCATCATCCACGAAACGTGTTCACCGCGCTGCGATTCTATTGGATTGCCTCGAAGGGCTACCGCCTGTGGCCCTGGCGAAGTCCATATATTCGGTGGCGGATGGAAACGTTTTTCGGGCCTGAAGCTGCGCCCACAGACGCGCGAACATTTTTTGAGTTGATGTGGAGGGAGCGAGTCCGGTTGCGGCGATTTTTCAAGTGGGCGGACGAGCGCCGGCACGAAATGAATCGCAAGCGCTTCCGTTAATTCGGGCGAGAGTCCTTATTTTGCTTCCGGGTGCGACTGCCCCAGCTTCCGCAGACGTTCCTGCAATTTCCTTCGTAGAGGTGTGGGCGTGTTCGGGTTGAACGCCACCAGATACCAGAGCGGTTGGCTGTGGTCTTTGGACAATGCCGTAAGTGTTGCTGGATCGGCGTTGGGATGCCGGGCAATATTTTCGCGAATTGCTCCATAAGAATGTTTGGCCAGTCGGGCCAGCGTCTTCGCAGAGACGCGCGGGTGCTCACTGATCAACCGCAGCAGATAGTAGTCTTCCGCAGGGGCTTCCCGCGCCAATTTGTCGAGCAGGTCCGACTTCGCCTCCGCGCTCAACACCATACCCACTTTCACGTCCCAATCCTCATTGATGGAATTCAATTCCTGTGTGCGGCCATGAATCAGTTGTTCCAAGACGCGACGCTCCTGGTCAAACCGCGGGCGGGCAACTTCCGTGTTCTCAATGGAGTCGAGCACCCTGAGCAGGTGCTGCCGCTCGCCAAACACAATCTGCGTCGTCCGGTCAGTATGGTGCTTCTCGGAATGCTGCAGTAAGTCAGACCGTCTCATTTCTGCCTCTCCGGGGTATGCGGGCCCGAACGCGACTCCGGGCGCCAAGGGACATTATGTAGCCCTTATCCATGGAGAGTCCACACGCCCTGAGGCCAGGAGTTCCTCGGCTGCAATACGTGCTGGTGCGCATTTACGGGCTAAATGGATGGGAGTATGACCTGTAGAATGAACGAGGATCCTGCGCATTGCTTGCGGTGTCCTAAAGGAAAGGGTAGTTTCTTCTGTGGGAAGCATATCTGGTCGAGGAGAAAAGATGTCCGCATTGGATGACCACAAGGATGAACTGGAACATTATGAGCAGATGTTGGGCAGGCACCGCGGGCGGTTGGCAGTGTCGTTGGATCGCGTCACCAACGCCATGGTGCTGGTGGGCCAGCACGGAGTCTATTGCCACAGCCACCGCGACCCAACGAAACCTACGATGGACATCCAAATGATTCAAGAGGAGCTGAGCAAAGCGAAAGAATTGGTGCAGAGCGTCATGGAAGAGCTGCGCCAGGAACGCGATCAGCGGTTGCGCTCAAAATAGAGAATTACAGGGTCCGCAAAAACCGCAAAGGATTACAGCGATTGAAGAAAAGGATTCGATTCCCTCTCATCGCCAATCGTGGTGGCGGGGCCGTGCCCGGGAAAAACGATTGTTGTGTCCGGTAACGCAAGGACTTTAGTCCGCAACGAATCCATAATCTTCTCGAGTGATCCGCCCCACAGGTCGGTGCGCCCAATACTTCCGGCGAATAACGTGTCGCCCGCAAAAAGAATATCGGCGGAATTCGCACCGGCCGCATCAGAAATTGCCCTGTGATTTCGGGGCAAATAAAGGCATACGCTGCCTTCGGTGTGCCCCGGCGTATGCAACACGCGAGCTTCGTAATTTCCCCAGCGAATGGGGGAATCCTCTCGAAGGAAATCGTCCACCTTCGTGAGCAACGGCGGCGCAACTCGCAGCCATTGAGCCTGCATCTCCAGCGCCTGATACAGTTGCAAATCCTGGCGGTGCATCATCACCGGTGCGCCGGTTGCCTCGCGCATTTTTTTCAGGCCGCCGACGTGGTCAATGTGTGCATGGGTGTTCACAATGGCGCGGACCTTCAAGTCATATTTCGCAATTACATCCAAGATGCGCGCGACTTCATCTCCCGGGTCGATGACGATTGCTTCGCGCTTGACCGGGTCGCCCACCACGTGACAGTTGCACTGCAACATCCCAACCGGCAGGATTTCGTGAATCAGCTTGCCCGCGAGTTCGTTGGCAGCTTTTTTGTGGGAACGTGGTTCCAAGATTCGTATGTCCTTGCAGGAAGTATAGCATCGCTCGATTCCCTGCCCCGCGCATGCGTTGATGTTGGCATCTGCTAAGATAACGACGCACCATTTGATGGATCATGCCGACAGAAACTCCACTGCGCTCATTGCACGAAGCCGCCGGCGCCCGGCTCGGCGAGTATTTCGAGACGATCCTTCCATCATCGTTCGACAACCCGCGTGAGGAGTATCGCTACGCGCGCGATTCCGTTGTCATTGCCGACAAGAATTACCGCGCATTTTTTAATTTCACGGGACCGGACCGCGCCCGGTATCTGAACGCGGTGGTCACCAACAACATAAAGGATCTGCAGCCCGGCCAGGGGGTGGTTTCACTGCTCCTCAATCCGCAGGGACACATTCTGGCCGAGTTGGACACCTACGCCGATTCCGATCGCATGCTGGTGGCGACCCACGCCATGATCCGCGAGCGCACCGTGGCCACGCTCGACAAGTTCATCATCATGGATGATGTGACGCTGGAAGACATCACCGACCAACTCGGTGTCGTCTCCATTGAAGGTCCCAAATCGCCGCAAGTCATCGCTGCTCTCCGCGCTCCCGCGCTCGATCTGCTTCCTGAACTCGGTCATGCTGAAACGCACGTCGCCGGAATTCCCTGCCGGATGGTGCGCCGCTCCCCCGGAGGAACTCCTGGAGCGGAGTTCATCGCCTCACGCGCCGACCTGCCGAGGCTTTGGCAAGCGTTGCTCGAAACCGCGCGGGCTCTCGGAGGCGGACCGATTGGCTACGAAGCGCTCAACTCCCTGCGCCTCGAGGAAGGCATCCCCTGGTTCGGGTACGATTTCGACGACAAGGTAATTCCTCACGAAGCAGGTTTGGAGCAATCGCACATCAACTATTCCAAGGGCTGCTATACGGGACAGGAAATCGTCGAACGAGTACGTTCGCGCGGACACGTCAATCGCCGGCGCGTCGGCGTGGCCTTCTCGGGTCAAGCAATTCCAGTCGCGCACACAGCGTTGCTTGCAGGCGGCGCGGAAGTTGGCGCGGTCACGCGCGCGGGATTGTCCTACGCGCTCGGCCGTCCCATCGGAATGGCGTATATTCGCCGCGAACACAACTCTGTTGGCAGCCGTCTCACCTGGTCCGGCGGCGAGGCCGAGGTAATTGACTTTCCCATTCGCGTGTCGGCGAGCGCGAAATAGTCACATAGGAGGTTTCATGGCCTGGCTTCTACTGTTGCTCGCGGGGCTTTGTGAAGTTGCCTGGGCGATGACACTCAAATATTCCGAAGGATTCACGCGCCTGTGGCCAACTCTGGGCATGCTCGCGGGAGGACTCCTGAGCGTTTACCTGCTTAGCCTGGCCACAAAGCAAATTCCCATCGGCACAGCTTACGCAGTGTGGACAGGTGTTGGAGCGGTGGGAACTGCTCTGCTGGGTATCGCGATTTACCACGAGCCGCGCTCTGCTTTGCGCTTGGGTTGTATTGTTTTGATTGTTGCAGGAATTGCGGGGTTAAAAATCTTTTCGCCGCAGTAGGTGCAGCAAAAATCAGCTCGCAACTTTAGTGTGACTTGAAAAATTCAGTGCTCTCTTGAAACTTCCCCGCTCGCTCTGAATCTTTTTCTGCAATTGCATGATGGAAAAAAGAAGCGCCTCGGGCCGCGGAGGGCACCCCGGCACGTACACATCCACGGGGATCACCTGATTCACTCCCTGCACGATGGCGTAATTGTTGAACACACCGCCCGAAGTCGCGCAGGCGCCCATGGAAATCACCCACTTCGGCTCGGGCATCTGCTCATAAAGTTGCTTGATCACCGGCGCCATTTTCACAGAAACGCGCCCAGCGATAATCATCAGGTCGGCTTGCCGTGGAGATGGCCGAAACACTTCGGAGCCGAAGCGGGCCACGTCAAATCGCGCCGCGGCCATGGACATCATCTCAATCGCGCAACAAGCCAGGCCAAATCCCAGCGGCCAGATGGAGTTCTTGCGCGCCCAATTAATGGCGTTGTCGAGCTGGGTGAAGATGATGCCTTCATCGGCCAGGAACTTGCCTACGTCTTCCGGGCGATCCAGCGTCACGCCTCTGCCAAGTGAAGTGCTCATGAGTCAGTCGTTTCTTATTACGAACAATTCAATTCTCGCACATGGACGCCGGGGCGTCTAGAGTTGTGGCCCCCCCACCCCTTACTTTGCGCATGAATATCATTCTAAATGGGTTATGGCTGAGCATCGTCCAATGAATGTCATTCTAAAGCACTTATGGGCTTTCTCTTACCTGCCAGGTAAGTCTAAGTACAGTAATAGCTTGCGGCGCCTCCCGAGGAATTGGGTCGGGGGACCGTGAGCCTTTTCGGCAGGTGGCGCCATTCAAATCAAGAGGCATCACAGATCTCAAATTTGAGATGTGCGAGCGATCGCGAGCGATTCAGTAAATTGTGGGAACTTGAAAAAATATGTATAGGGGCAAAGGAATCTCGTTATGCATTTTTATTCGAATGGTTGGGCGGAACGCTCTCAACGCTGCGGCGCCCTTCGGCTCCGCTCCCTTCGGCTCAGCTCAGGGCAGGCAGGGCGGGCAGGGCAGGCAGGCTTTCTTCAGTTCTTAATCGGCGCTCACGGGTCCTGACGTATCCCGGTCGGAAGATTCAGCCTCTGGTGCCTGCAGAAGGATCCGGTCAGCCTCATCCAGCAGTTCTCTCATGTCACAAAGCAACCTGGCACGATCCTGAAATTTCTTGGTTGTTCTTAGTAAGTGGAGAATGCCCTCAATACGTTCCTGTATTCCTTGAATGTTATCGCCCATGGTGGAATCGTAGCGGGGAGACACTTCAGCAGGAATAGGGGGATTCCTGTATTCCTTGCCGCAGAATCGAGGAACTGTGCGCACAACTGACAGTTTTCAGGGTATGGGGTTCTGAGTTTCACCAGCCGTGCATGGCGTTTGTGTTCTACATGCATTGAGGGCGGGGTGCAATGTAGGAACGCCTAGTGCAACAGAACCGCACAAACAATCTGCTGAAAGTCGCGATTTGTGCCAAGTCTGCCTGCACTGGTATCTGTAGTCTCTTTCATAGAAGGAATGTCGTAATATATAAGCGACTTATGAGAATTCCCACTGACCAAAGGTTTGAACGCGTGAAGGAATTGGCTGCCAGAACCAGCAAAAAGTGGTCGGCCATCGATGAGGCAATAACAACTACCGAGCGTGACCTCACAGAGCTTGAACGGCTCCTGCTGACAACAGATGGTCGCCCATTGGCAGAGAATGTTAGTTTGGTATTCTTTGGGTCGCTGGCTCGGGGGGAATCAACTTCTCAGAGTGATATAGATTGGACCTTGCTCATCAATGGAGAAGTTGACGTCCAGCATTTCGTAATCCATCAAGTCATTCGGAAGAAGCTGCGCGACGCTGGCAAAATCGGGCCTGGTGCGATCGGGACCTTCGGCGGCTTGGCCTTCAGCCATGATCTAGTTCATTGTATTGGAGGCCAGGACGACACTAATAAGAATCTCACTTTAAGGATGCTGCTCCTTCTAGAATCCCTCTCGCTAGGTGATGATGACTCTAGAAAAATGGTAATTCGGGCGATCTTGCGCCGTTATTTGGCTGACGATCCCAGTTGGACCTGGAAGCCTGAAAGAAAACTACCCAGGTTCCTACTGAATGACATAATTCGATTTTGGCGTACTATGGCGGTTGATTTTGCCGATAAATTCCACGATCAGGAGGGTGAAAAATGGGCTTTGCGAAACGCAAAGCTACGCTTTTCAAGAAAGCTTATTCTCCTTACGGGAATTTTCGCCTGTTTTAGTTGGCGGTTGCACGGCTTAGATTCCTCAACTCCAGAAACGGACCGAACTGTCGACAAAGCCATTGCCTATTTTGAGAGCTACTTCTCAAGAGCACCTTTGGAGATTCTGGCAGACGAATTCCCAAGATTGAAAGCCCCAACTGCAACCTGCGACGCGGCGTTTTCAGCCTATGATGAGTTTTTGGCAATCATTGCAGACAAAGATGCGAGGAATGAACTTCAAACAATCCCACGCGAACTGGCCGACAAGAGTCAGGTATTCCAGCGGATCAGAAAGCTCAGCCACGAATTTCGTGACAGTCTGCTAGACTGGATGCATATGACAGACACACCAATTTTTGAGCTCGTCAAGCAATATGCCCTTTTCTGAACACATCATAGGTTTCTCAACGGGCGCCATCGCAAAAGGCAACTTCCGTGGAGCGCTCAACTCTCTCAAGCAATCTCATGTGCTTGCCGTGGAACTTTCGGCGCTCAGAGAGCACGAACTGCCAGAATTAATGCGCTCATTGAAAGACCTCGATTTAAGAGAATTCCTATATATTTCTGTTCATGCACCTGCGAAGTTTGGGGAAATTGAGGAGAGCGAAGTCAGCGTCTTATTGGAATCGGCGGCTTCCAGAAGTTATCCAATCGTAGTTCACCCAGACACGATTCAATCTCCAGAGCTTTGGAAGCGATTCGGTTCCCTCCTTCTGATCGAGAATATGGACAAACGGAAACCGATAGGGCGTACTGCGTCGGAACTAAGGAAGTGTTTTGACTCATTGCCCGACGCTCGGCTCTGCTTCGATGTTGCACACGCCCGTCAAGTCGACCCTAGCATGATTGAATCAGCACAAATACTGCGAGAATTCAAGAATTGCCTCGGCGAAGTTCACGCGAGCGGAGTAACTACGCAAAGCATCCATGCCCCTATCTCAGAAGCTGCCCGATTTGCGTTTAGCAGTATCGCTCATCTCATTCCTGATTCTGTGCCGATTATTCTAGAGAGCCCAGTAGAGAAATCTTTTATCGCAGAAGAAATTGCATTCGCAAGGACGGCCTTTTCACCTTGGTTCAACCGGTTGAGAGCTGACATCGATGATGTTTTGGACGTAAAAATAGAGTCGCTTAGAAAACAATTGGCAGAGAGTTTTTTCAAGCTACTTGAAACGACAAATGTAAGCCTTCGTGATTATGAAGCAGTGATCAGTCAGTTACCAACTGGTGGGGCGTTCAGCTCCGGGGATGTCTTACTGAACGCGCGTGAAATGTTGGAAAGACTCTCCAGCGACCAGAAAATCCAATTGAGAGAGTATTTGTATCGCCGTGTGAAAGATATCGCGTAAGAGTATCCAGACCTATTCTCTATGTATCAGAAACAGTTCGTTAGCAGTGACTGAAAATTGCAGGATGTCCCATTTTGGGGGATCCAAAACCGCAGATTTTTATTAACGCAGGTCTGAAGGGAACGCATGGGAGTACGAAGCATTCGAACAAACAAGTAACGAATTCCCCGCGCCCCCACATTTAGATGTTCGGATTTCCTTAATTAACTCCTGACTACAATTACCGTAACCGGCATGGTGGATTCGACGCTGCCGTCCTTCAATACCACGCAGCGGCAACCAATCGCGCACAGTTAGCCGCACCCGCAGTAGCAGGTGCAAATCTCCCCGTCGGCTCGCTCGTGCCATTCGAGCACAACTTCTAAGCGCTGCGGGGCTACAGCGAATCGCACCCCGTCGGCGCACTCGTGCCATACGAGCGCAACCGCCAGATGCGCAATCTGTCCGCCGCATGTTACCATTCCGGCGTGAGCGACTCGGCCTACGCTCCCACTTCTGCCGCGTCCGTCCCAACCACGACGGCCACTGCGCGGCACTCTGCTCTGGTCCGCATCACTCACTGGATTACGACCCTTTGTTTTTTTGCCCTGCTGGTCAGCGGCCTGGAAATCGTCATCTCCCACCCTCGCTTTTATTGGGGCGAAGTCGGCAACGATTTGACCCAGCCGCTGTTCAGAATTCCGGTCCCGTCCTCGAGAAGGCTGGTGCCAACAGGCTACTCGTACACACTGCCGGACGCGAACGGCTGGAGCCGCTATCTCCACTTTCAAACCGCCTGGTTCCTGATCATCACCGGATTGCTGTATTTAATCTGGGGCCTATTTTCCGGGCATTTCCGGAGAAACTTGCTGCCGCGAGGGGCCGATCTGTCATGGCGGGAAATCACGAGCACCATGGGCAGGCATTTGCGCTTCCAGCGCCCGGGTGCCGAAGGCACCTGGTCGTATAACGTCCTGCAGCGCAGCACTTATCTTTTGGTGATCTTCGTTCTGTTTCCCTTAATTATCTGGACGGGGCTGGCGATGTCTCCCGCGTTCGTTTCCGCGTTTCCGGCGACTGTGAACGTGTTGGGCGGGCAGCAATCCGCCCGCACGCTGCACTTCTTGGTCACCATCGCACTGGTTCTGTTCCTGTTCGTACATGTTTTGATGGTATGTATTTCAGGATTCAAAAGCCGCATGCGCGCGATGATTACCGGCCGCGCCTCTGCGAATAAGGAGCGCACATGAGCGATCTCTCACGCCGCAAAATGATCAAGACCGGACTGGTGGCCACGGCGGGTGTGGCGGGCTTGGGCGTGGCTGCGAAACTTGCGCAAATGTATGGGCTGGTGCCGCCCGATCACGGCGGCCTCTACGGCCTGGGCGAAACGCTGACCTACGCCTCGCAGCGGCTGCTGACCAGGCACTCGCTGGCGCGTGAATTCTCCAAGAGCCAGATTTCAAAGCCTCCCTTCGCCAACGAAGTGGAGCCTTTCACGGACGAGTTCAAGCGCCTTCAGGCCGGAAAGTTCGCGGAGTGGCGGCTGGCGGTGAACGGCATGGTTGCGCGGCCGGGTTCGTACTCGCTGGATCAGCTCAAGAGCTTCCCCTCCCACTCCCAGATCACCATGTTGCAGTGTGAAGAGGGGTGGTCGTATATCGCCGACTGGGTGGGCGTGCCTTTGTCCCATGTTCTGGATGTTGCAGGAGCCCTGCCGCAGGCGAAATACGTCGTCTATTACTCGTTTGAGCCCGACACCTGGGAAAGCATCGACATGGCCGACGCGCTGCACCGGCAAACTTTTGTGACCTATGGGATGAACGGCGACGACCTTCCCGTGGGCCACGGCGGGCCGCTTCGCCTGCGGCTCCCCCGGCAGATGGGCTACAAGAGCGTGAAATACCTGACGCACCTGACGGTCACCGACGATATGAAGAAATTCGGAAAGGGTGTTGGCTCCGTGTCCGCGGAATACGGCTACGCCTGGTACGCCGGGATCTGACAGGCGTGTTTCAAGCGAGTGCCGCGGCAGAAAAAGCATGTGTGTGGTGAGCCTGCCGAACCATTGGTTTCTTGACCTACCAGGGTCTGAACGACACAGAACACGATACCGGGCATTCGAATAAAACCTGCGACGAAGTTCCTCTGGCCCTGTAATTATTTTCCAGATTCCTGTATTTAACTCGTGACGACAATTGCGCGAGGTGTGAAAGGAGCGGACAACCTGCCCTTCGCACGCTCAGGGTAAAAAGGTTGCCCCTACGAAGGCAACAAATGAAGAGCGGACAGCCCGCCGCGGCGGGCTGCCCCTACGTAGGCAACGGATGAAGAATTTCGGCGGGTCTTGACGGCTGGCGGGGTGGAGTGCACGATGGAACTTCGCGGCCGGTTACAGCGTCAGACAACATAGGGTCCTGGAATAAAGCGAGGAGAAATTCATGGCGACGGCGGCAATCTCATCCACCAAGGCGCGAAATTTCATTAATGGCAAGTGGGTGGATTCGGGATCCAAAGAGTTATTCGAGAGGCGAAACCCGGCAAACATCGATGAGGTCGTGGCGCGGGCGCCCAAATCCACGCGCGAAGAGATGCGCGAAGCGATTGCCGCGGCCAAAACGGCCTTTCCCGGTTGGCGGGACACTCCGGCTCCGGTGCGAGGGCGAGTGTTGAATCGCGCGACCGCATTGATGGAGTCGCAGAAGGAAGAGCTGGCGCGGCTCCTGACTCGCGAAGAAGGCAAAACGCTGAAGGATTCGCTGGGCGAGGTACAGAAGTCCATCAACATTCTGGAGTTCATGACTGGAGAAGCGCGACGGTTGGGCGGCGAAACCTTGCCGAGCGAGTTGCCGCGCAATTTTGCATACACGGTGAAATGCCCGTTGGGCGTAGTGGGCGCGATCACCCCCTGGAATTTTCCAATTTCAATTCCGGTATGGAAATTGGCGCCGGCATTGGTAGCTGGAAACACGGCGGTGCTGAAACCCGCGGAATTGACGCCACTGACGGCCGCTGCGGTGGTGCGCATATTTGAAGAGGCCGGCCTGCCACCCGGTGTGCTGAACCTGGTTCTCGGCTCCGGCTCGGAAATTGGCGACGAAATGGTGCAACACCCCGACGTGCGCGCCTTATCATTCACCGGGTCAAACGCTATAGGGAGTGCTTTGTACGCGGCGGGAGCTTTGAAGCTTAAAAAATGCCAGTGTGAGATGGGCGGGAAGAATCCCATTGTCGTCCTGGAAGATGCCGATCTTCCACTCGCTGTGGAGTCGGCGATCTTCGGGGCCTTTGGCTCTGCTGGGCAGCGCTGCACTGCTACCAGTCGCGTGATCGTGGAAGATGCCGTGGCCGATCCCTTTGTGCAGATGCTTCTGGACCGCACGCGAATGTTGAAGGTGGGAGACGGATTGGCGTACGGAATTGACCTGGGCCCGGTGGTGGATGAAAAGCAGCTGGCGACGGTGCTGGGCTATATCGAAATCGGTAAAAAAGAGGCCAAGCTGCTGGTGGGCGGAGGGCAGCTCAAGGGGCAGGGGTACGACCGTGGGTATTTTGTGGCCCCGACCGTGTTCGATGAAGTTCCGTGGGACAGCATGATCGCCCAGGACGAAATTTTCGGGCCGGTGCTCTCGATCATTCGTGTGCCAGATTTTGATGAAGCGATGCGCGTGGCCAACTCCGTCCAATACGGGTTGTCCAGTTCCATCTACACGAATGACGCGACGCGCGTGTTTGATTTTATTGAGCGCATCGAAACGGGGATTGTGCATGTGAATTCCCCCACGGTTGGGGGCGAAGCACAATTGCCGTTCGGCGGGATGAAAGGCACGGGAGTTGGGCTTCGGGAGATGGGGCGCGTGGCGGTTGATTTCTACACCGAGATCAAGGCTGTCTATATTGATTACACTGGGCAAAAACGGCAGACATCACTTTACTGATATTTCGCATTCACTTGTCGATGCGGGCGTGGATTTATGGAAAGAATAACGAAGCAATTTATCTTCACACTTGCCTATGCGGCAGTGATTTGCTCCATGGCAGGTCTTTTGTTCACTGTTCAGACGCAGGCCGGCGATACCCAAACATGGGTTCCGCTGCTTGCGCCGATCCTCCGGATTGACGGCGATCCGCCCAAGGATTGGAATCTGTACAAAGGGCGGTGGGACAGAGACGACAAAATTGTGCTTTTGCAATGGGGAAAGCGCTATTTACGCGTGGACACTCATGCGCAAGAAGTGAGGGAGCTGGACCCGAGTTCGGTCACCAAACAAAAAAACAAACTGCAGACGCCGTCCGATGTGAAATCCGCGAAAGTGTTGGCCGCGAGCGATTGGATCGTTCGCGATGCCGGGGCGGTATGGCGGATCCATTTCGTGCTGACCGACGAAAACCACGATGTCGACATAAACATTCCGAATGCGGCCAGATAATGCCGGGGTCTGCGCGCCGTGGCGATTGATCGCTACTGGTTTGTTCCGCAGTAGGGGCAGCGGCGCGGGCGTCGAATGATTGCCGCATCTCGCGGAAAAATCTCACCGAGTGTCCAATCCACGGCGACCTGCAATTGTTTCTTCAGGCCCGCGAGTTTGTAAAGGTGGACGGCGTTCCAGAAGAGCCAGGCGAAATATCCGCTGAAACGCAATCCGCCAATGTTGACGACCGCGTAGTTCATTCCCAGCGATACCAGCATGCCTTTGGAAACGTACCGGTAACTCTCGAGTGGCTCGTTGCACATGGTGTGCGCGATGTTTCGCGCGGCGACGCGGCCCTGATCAATGGCCACGGGCGCGACCCTCGGTGCGTCCAACGCTTCCGTTGCGGCAGCGGAATCCCCCGCAACGAAAACCTCTGGATGGCCTTCGAGTTGAAGGTGCTCGTTCACTACTGCGCGTCCAATGCGATCGTGGGCGCCGGGAAGACTTTCGACGATTTCGTGAGCCCGGACTCCGGCAGTCCAGATAATAGTGTTCGACGAAATCACTTCCCCGCCCTTTGTTTCGACGCCACCCGAAAAGCATCGCGCCGCGGGGGTGTTTGTGCGAACTTCAATTCCCTTCCGGGCCAAGCGGCGCGACGAATGGGCAGCAAGCTTTGGATGAATTCCACGGAGTACCGCCGGGCCGGCTTCCAGGACGATCAGTCGAATATCTTCGGACCGGATTCCCCGATAGCGCTTGGCGACATAACTGAAGAGCAGGTCATGCAACTCGGTCACCAGCTCAATGCCGGTGTAGCCGCCTCCCACAATTACGAACGTGAGAAGCCGGCGGCGAATATTTTCGTCGGAAGTGTGGTCGGCATGTTCGCACAAATCGAGCACCCGCTCACGCAGCGCCACGACGTCTTCCAGGGACTTGAAGTCCCAGGTATTCTCCCGCGCTCCGGGAATGCGGAAGTAATCGGTGCGGCTTCCAGGGGAAATCACCAGGTAGTCGTACGGCAAAATATCGGAGCCGCGATCCGGGTCGTCATAAACATTCAAATGAACTTGGCGTCCATCCAGGTCCAATTGGCGCACGGATGCTCGAATGAAGCGAAAGGATCGCCGGCCACGGAGATCCCGAACTGGCTGGGCAATGTGCCGCGGATCGATGTTGCTGGAGGCAATCTGCGGCAGCAGCGGAGTGAAGAGAAAATAATTCTGGTCGCTGACCAGCGTAATCTCTGCTTCGCCCCGCGCCCCAAGGGATTTGGAAAGATCCACGGCGGCTTGAATGCCTGCGAAACCAGCGCCGAGGATTACAACGCGCTTGGGCATGAACTTAATTTATCACGCAAATTCTCCGCGGCCGCGCGAAAGGAGGTTGGCTTAGTGCGCGTGGTTGGAATCATCGCGAAACACCCCGATCACCCAGGGAATTCCCAATGCTCCCGGCTGGAGTGCCACGAAGACATCATCCCCGGAGCGGAAGCGGCCGTAGTCAAAGCTGCCGACGGGAACTCGCTCAACTTCATGCCCAGACCGCCAGGAGGTAACCACCAGGCGGTTGCTATTGAGGAGAAATCCCGGCATGTGGAAGCGGCTGATGACGCGAGCGGATACACGCTGTTGCGCTGAAGTGTCAAATTTCCCGTTGCAGTAAAGAAGCCCGGCGACGATCCATGGAAGCGGAAGCAGTCCAAAATAGAGGCGTTTCAATAATTCCACCTCACCCCGCTGATGGGCGCGGCGATCGATAAGTACAGCAAGACCCAGGGCGATGAAAAAGATCAACCCTACGAAAATCTGAATGGCATCTAACTCGAGAGGGGGAAAGACCTGGCTGGCAGGCACAAACAGTAGCGATCCCAACAAAAATACCGCGGTCCGGCGCATCAGGCGACCACGCAAAACGACTTCTGCCGCAGCTGATGTAAGACCGCATGCCGGGCATTGATCCGCGGCGCGCTCGGCGCCGCAGTCCAAACATCTCTTCATCTTGCAGAGTCCAAGCGTGCGAGCAAATCCATGAATTGTGATTTGGATTCTGGATCAGGAAAAACAACGGTAACGGCAATTCCCCGGCCGGGTTCGATGTGGCGAACGGTGCATTCGACACGGATTGGAGGGTCCACACCTAGCTTGGCATTGAAGCGCGCGCCCAGCCACAACGGCTCAGAGGAAATGAAGAACATTCCACCGTTACTGATATCTTGGACGCGTCCGCCAAACGAGGCCGACCCCCACTCGATTTCCAGGTCAGCTTCAAAAGGATACCTGCGCTCATACCGGCGGTTTGGCTCTCGAACGGAGGCGGCGGGATCTTGCGACATGGGGATATCCTCCGACGGCGATGCTAGCGGCGCAGGCAATCGGTGTCAACCGCTAGAGTGGGGATATGTTGCGCAGCGAGCGCCGGGGAACCTCGGGGGGTACAATGGAGTACATGAACATCCAGGAATTCTTCTTGAAGCAGAAAGTGGCCAACGGGATGCGCACACGGCAGGTTACGGAGTTGCTCCGCGAGGAGCATATGACCTGGCGTCCCGTGCCGGGCGCGCTGAGCATCGGAGAAATGCTCAGGCACATGTGGGTATCTCAGGAGGGCGTGCGGCGTGTGGCGCTCCAAGGCGACTTCTCTTACTACGAAAAACGCATTCCCGGGGGCCTGGGCGCGGTGGTGGGGATGCCCAGGACTCTTGCCGAAGAGCTAAACGAAATGGAACGCGTCAACGCCGAGACGCTCGACGAAGTGGCGCGCTTCCCCTTGGAGCGATGGGACGAAGAGCGCATTCACGAAGGGCTTGGCTTTCGGAGGAAGGTGGCGGTCATCTTGTATAGCAACATTAACGATCACGAGGTGCACCATCGCGCACAGCTCATGACTTACCTGCGAATGCTGGGGACACCCGCACCAGAACCTTTTGTCCGTAAGTAGGCAGTGGTCGTCATTCCTGCGGTGGGTCTTTGACTGGGTTGCCTCGCGCGTCGCTCATTCGGCACGAGATTTCGTGTTCGATGTGCCTGCGAATTGCTGTCGAAATTGTTTTCAGTTTGACCAGTGCCTGCAAGTCAGCCAGATTCAAATGCGATAGCAGCTTCGGCGCTAATTCAAGCGGCGCATGCGGATGGCGCAACAAAGCGAGCCTTACATTCGGCAATACGGACCATCGCGGATGCCGCCCCAGAGACGCAAGTAGGTCCGCAGTCAGCTTTTCCTTCGTCAGCACCTTGAGCACTTGGGCTTCGGTCAGGCGCGGGTTATTTAATGCTGGAGCGGAAACTCGCGCGTGTCCTTCCGAAATGAGCGCACCCAGCACTCGCGCTGAAGCCTGCTTCGCCAGCGCAATTTTTTCTCCCAGCGGCAACTGAGCCAGCCGGCTGATGACCTGCTCTTCCGCTACGCGCTGGAGATCACCCGCTGTAAGTGGGGATTGCGACAGCTTCACCAAATCCATCAGGTAGAGTTCCCGGACCAAGCGGAGTGCGGTCAGACGCGGCACGTGTGGATGAAAGGTAACCGAGCGTTTTATCTGGTAACTTCGCAATAAATCTCGGCGCTTGGCAACTTCCTGAAGAAATGTTCCGGGCAAATCCTTGCGCTCGAGCAGGAGATAAAGATGAGTTTCGTCGAGGCGGGAATCAGACAGCAATGCGGAGAGTGAATCCGGGCTTACTGCGGCGAGTTCCTTAGCGAATGCTGAGCAAGGAGCCGCCTCAGGTTGAATCGGGTTGGAATCATTGGGCTTGGCCACGACTGGCCTCTTGTGCATTTGACTGGCGCAGCGCGAATCGCGCCGCCCCTAGCGCAGGCGGTTGGCCGAGAAGACTGATTTGCGCACGAGGGACCACGTGCATGATTGTGCTATCGACTTTATTATCGAGAATATAGCTGCGGTTGAAAACTCCCCCGGCGCGCGCCACGCGAAATTCGTTGTCCTTCAATCCCAGATGGCCGATAACGGCCAGGGCCACATTGGCGAGATCGCGGCCTGCCCGCGAAAGAATTTCTATGGATGCCGGATCGCCTTCGTCCGCGGCCTGCATCACCGGACGAACCAGTCGCGGAAAGACTGTGCCGGGACCTTCGGCAACTTTTTCAACGACTTCGTCCCAATCAGCGCACTCGAGCGTTACCAGGACCAATTCCGTCAGCATGGTAGCCGGCCCGGCGAGGTCGCGAGATTTTGCGACCGCCCCCACCGCGCGCCGGCCAATATCATAGGCGCTTCCGGCGTCACCAATCCACGGACCATAACCGCCCGCACGCGCCGTTTGGCCCGCTGCGTTTCGGCCCATGGCAATGGACCCGGTGCCCGCGATCAGAACCACGCCCTCGCCATCGCCTACTGCAGTTTCCAGGGCTGCTTCCGCGTCGGTTATGATTCGGACGCGCGCATCCTTCCAAATTTTTGACAGCCGATCGCGCATTTCGCCGGCCACGTTGCGCCTGCCCGCACCCGCCAGACCTGCGCACACGGCGCGGACATCGCTGGCCGTGCTTTGGGCCGACGTAACCGCAAAGGCGGCGGCCAACTGCAAAGCCGCGCACGCGGCGTCATATCCCACGCGCAAAGGATTCGAGGGACCGGCGTGACCCTGGCCCACGATATTTCCAGCCGCATCGAGAGCAATGCACTCCGTCTTGGTGCCGCCGCCGTCAAATCCGAGGTAGCAATTCATGGGGCATTGCGAACAGCCAAAAATCAAACTGAATTCGCTCAAAGATTGTACCCTGCCTCCAGGGAAAAATCGCCGAGCGAATATGAGCATTTAACTGAAGGAATACACATCGAGCGTTTCCTTTGCTTGACTCGGTTTCCCGCAGGCCACTATTATCGCGCCGGCGCACGACGCGATTTACGATTCGAGGTGCGATGCATTTATCTCCGCTGGACCTTGCCGTTCTGGCCCTCTACCTGACCGGTATCACGGCATTCGGAGTTTATTTCCGCCGCGGCCAACGCAACATCCGCGACTATTTCCTGGGCGGACGCACGGCGCCGTGGTGGGCTTTATCACTTTCCATCGTTGCCACGGAGACTTCCACACTTACGATCATCGGGACTCCAGCTCTTGCTTATGCGGGAAACATTACCTTCCTGCAGTTGGTGATGGGCTATGTGGTTGGCAGGATCATTCTCGCGGTGATCTTTATTCCCAGATTTCTCCGCGGGGAATACTACACGGCATATCAGTTGATCGAAAAACGGTTCGGCGCGCGGGCGAAATCTGCGGCCGCGCTGACGTTTCTGGTCACTCGCGCGCTCGCGGAAGGGGTGCGCATTGCCGCCGTGGCCCTAGTTGTCCATCTGGCATTCGGAATCGGCGAACAGGCTTCGGTGGTAGTGATTTTGCTCCTCACGCTCTTCTATACCTGGGAAGGCGGGATGAAGGCGGTCATCTGGACCGATGTGATTCAAACCGTTATTTATCTGGGCGGGTCGGCCGCAGCATTCTTTTTGTTGCTACACAGGATACCGGGGGGATGGGGTCAAATCGCCAGCACCGCTGCGGCTGCGGGTGGAAAATTGACTGTGTGGGATTTTCGTTTCAGCTTCACCGAGGCGGCGCACACTTACACGTTTTGGTCGGGGGTGATTGGCGGGACGTTTCTCACCATGGCAAGCCACGGGACGGATCAGACGATCGTGCAGCGACTGCTGGCGGCTGCATCAAAGCGCCAGGCGCAGGCCGCGATTCTAGGAAGCGCCGTAGTCGTGTTTATCCAGTTTGCGTTGTTCCTGGTGCTCGGCGTAATGCTCTATGTATTTAATGGAGCGCCCGCAATCGTGCCTGGGCAAAGCTATGACTCGGTATTTCCGACTTTCATTGTGACGCAGATGCCGACTGGGTTGCGCGGGTTGGTGCTGGCGGCAATTTTCGCCGTGGCCATGTCCAACGCCAGCGGCTCGCTCAATTCGCTGGCCGCATCGAGCGTTGTGGATTTCAAGAGGCTGAGCGGAGCTGAAGTGGAGCCGAACGCCGCAGACTCCGCGCAACTTCTTCGGGTCTCCCGCTGGATGACGTTGGTCTGGGGCGCGGTTTTGCTCGCCCTTGGTTTGCGTACGTGGGGGCGCCTGCTTGAAGCTGGGCTCTCCATTGCATCCATCACGTTCGGTGGCTTGCTGGGACTATTCCTGCTGAGTTTTTACAACCGGCGCGCGAATGCCTTCGGTGCGGTCACGGGGATGGCGGTTGGCCTGACCGCGATGGTTTATATATCGCATTACACGCCCTTGGTCTGGACTTGGTACGTTCTCGCGGGCACACTGGTAACGTTGGCTGCGGGATCGCTGGCAAGCTTGCTGCGTCCTGCGGCCGGTGGGAGTTCGTAGCGCAACCCAATGAGCGAAAGCAAACAACGCCTCGAACTAGTGCGCGGCCTGGGTCCTTGGGCTGCGGCGGCCATCGTTGTGGGGACCATGATTGGCACGGGCATTTTCCTGAAGCCCGCGGAAATGGCGTCGGTCGGCGGCTCGCTGGGCATCGTTTATGCCGCTTGGATTGTCGGCGGGATGCTCTCGCTCTTTGGTGCATTGGCTTACGCCGAGCTGGGCGCGGCCATTCCCGAGGCTGGAGGAGAATACGCCTACCTGAGCCGCTCCTTCGGCCCGGTGTGGGGATTCTTATTTGGCTGGACACATTCCATCGTTGCCCGGCCAGCGTCGGCGGCCAGCATCGCCGCGGGAGTTTTGCGCTTCTGGGGATTCCTGATGCCCGCGGTCGCGGCGCCCATCCACATTTTTGATTGGGACTATTCTCTTTTCGGATCGCCGCATCACTTCCATTTCGTTTTTTCCTGGGCGCAGCCACTGGCCATCTTGATCTTGCTGGCCGTGACGGGAATTAATTACCTGGGTGTGCGCCTGGGCGGTCGTGTCCAAGTCATGCTCACGGTGATCAAGATAGCATCGGTCGTGGCCATCATCATCGCTGCATTTGGTTTTTCGCATGGAGGAGGAACCGCAGTGCATCCGCTTTTCCCCTCGGCGTTGGGCATGGGCGCATTCAGCGCATTTCTGGCGGCCATGGCTGCCGCCCTGTGGGCTTACGATGGGTGGGAAGATCTGAACCTGGTTGGCAGCGAAGTGCAGAACCCTGGACGCAACTTCCCTCTTGCGCTGGTGTGGGGAGTGGCTATGGTGGCGGGCGTGTACCTTCTTTTCAACGCGGCGTGTTTCTATGTCCTGCCATTTGCGAAGGTGGGGGCTTCGGCGCACGTGGCCTCGGATGTGGTGGCGACTTTTGCCGGGCAAAATGCGGCCATCTGGGTAACCGTGGCCATGGTTATTGCCGGACTAGGCTCGTTGAACTCCTCCATTCTGAGCGGGGCGCGCGTGGATTACGCCATGGCGCGCGACGGACTCTTCTTCCGAGTGGCCGGAGGAATCCATCCGAAGTTTCGCACTCCGGGCAACGCGTTGATCTTTCAGGCGATCCTCGCGAGTTTGTTTGCATTGACCGGGACATTTGAGGACCTAACCTCCCTTTTCATTTTTGCCGGATGGATATTTTACGGTATGGCCACGGTTGGACTATTCCGGCTGCGCTATACCGAACCGAATATGTCGCGGCCCTATCGCTGCTGGGGATATCCCTGGGTGCCGGGAGCGTTCGTCGCGGGAGCGGTGGCGCTCACGATTAATCTGTGGCTGGGGCGGCCGGTGCGCTGCACGATTGGTTTGGCGATGATGCTGGTGGGATTGATTTTTTACCGGCACTGGCGGCGGGCGGCGGTGTCATCTTGAAACTGGTACGGCATTAATCCTCCAACGCGTCCTGAACCCTTTCGGGATCGCGGGCTATGACCATCAGATAGGCTCGTGCGGGCTGGTCTGGTGCGACCCTACCCTGCTCCCAATCCCGCAAAGTGCCGATGGGAATATGGTAACGCGCGGCAAATTCTTCCTGCGTGATGCCCAAAGCGCGGCGAATAATCTTTGCCTGAGGAGTCCGCTTCATGCGCCTTAAGTCGGCAGCGCTCAAAGGCTGAGCGTCAGGATCAGAGTTCGCTGCCCGATAAGCGGCGCCTCGCGTCATTTGGCGAATACCGTTGCGCGGCTTACTCGAAGTAGGCTTCTTGCTCAAGTTTGGTGGCCCTCCGGGCTGAAATGATTCTGTAAATGTTGTCGCGTTCCGCGAAGGCCACAAAAAGGACGTGGCCCTCAGCCATGCCAATCAGCGCAAAGCGTTCTTCACCATAATCCTGCCTGTCATCGAGATACTCAATGGCGAATGGGTCGCTGAACACCTTCTTTGCGTTTTCAAACCTGACGCCATGCTTGGCATAGTTGTCCTTGGCTTTAGATTTGTCCCATTGGAATCGCAATTCCATAGTACGGGATATCCGTAGCTCTGTCTAGCACGAATGGGCGGCTAGTTGCATTGCACCAGACGGGACATTCGTGTAGTCCACTTGAGGATGAAAAGCTCTCGCTAGAATCGCCAGGCCGTCAGCGAGCCGCGGGCCCGGGCGGGAAAAATAACTGTTGGCGTCGGTGGCGAATATTCTTCCTTGCTTGACGGCGGGTAAGTGTTGCCAAGCCGGGGGAAAAGTTGTCCTGGAAATTTCTTCCATCGTCTGCTCGAGATTAAATCCGCAGGGCATGATCACAATTACGTCAGGCTTGGCGTCAATCACCTGCTGCGATTCCACTCGGAAAGATGGCTCCCCTGCGCGACCGAGCACGTCATTTCCGCCGGCGAGGGCGACCATTTCCGGGACCCAGTGGCCGCCGCAGTAAGGAGGGTTGAGCCACTCCAGGCAAGCAATTCGGGGGCGCGCCCCATCGCGCAAAAACGGCTCGACGGCGCGCTGCACAGAGCTCACTTTTTCTTTCAATTCCTTGACAAGAGTTTGTGCCTCGACTTGACGGCCCGTTGCCGCGCCAACGGCGCAAATGTCATTCCAGACGTCGGCGAGGGAGTGCGGGTTGAGTGATAGCACCTTCGGCGATTGAGGTAGCACCGTGAGCGCAGCGGCGAGATCTTCGGGCGAAGCGGCGCAAACGTGGCACAAATCCTGAGTAATGATCAGGTCGGGATCAATTTCTCGAAGGGCTTCTGCATCCACGCGGTAGATGCTTTCCCCTCGGTCAGTGAATTCCCGGACGAGCCGGTCAATTTCGGCGCTGCTCGCTGTTTGCGGCAGGCGCGAGCGGACAACGACGCGTTTATTACGCGCTTCCGGCGGGTAATCGCACTCGTGAGTTACGCCCAGAACATCATCCTCGAGACCCAAGGCAAAGAGAATTTCGGTTGAAGAAGGTAACAGAGAGCAGATTCGCATCGCCGGTTAGCGTAGCACATCTTGGCGGCGCAAATTATCGATCGCGTAATATGGACGAAATGTAGCCGGCATTACTTCGTCGCGAGTTTTTTCCACCAAATCACGATACCGGTGATGGCGGTGATTGAGAGCAGGAAGCTAGAAAGGGAAAGAATGATGTGACCGGGCAATCCCCAGTAATCTCCAGTGTGCAAGGACCGATTGATGCGGACGGCGCGATACCCTGCGGAGATCTTATTGAAATCCTCCACCTTTAAGACTTTCCCCGTGTACTGGTCAATGTAAACGGCGCTGTGTACGGTGAGAGAGGCGTCCTGGGGGACGCGCTTCTCGAACACATAAGGTGAAGTGGGTCGTGCGGGAAGAACGACAGCGACAGTGGTGGCATTGGGGAGAGCCTCATCGGAGGCCTGTAACACGGAATCCAAATCGGGGCGCGGTGACTCGGAACCGATTGGAGTTGACCTCGGTTGCGGCGTCCTCTCCAGATGACCCGAATGAGTGATCCAATAAATTGGCTGCTCAAAGCTGATGAAGAAACCTGTGACGGTCGCCAGTAACAAGAATATGCCCACGTAAATTCCAATGATGTTATGCAAGTCCCAATTGATTCGTTTCCACGACGCTTTCCAGTTTATTGACCACTGTTTCTTTCGCCACCAGAGAATAAGGCCAGTGGGAATGAGAACGAGCATTTCCAGGCCAGCTATTTCCACGAGCCATTTTCCGACGTCCGTGTTTCCAATTCGGATGTGGACCAGCCGAATGTGAAGCTGGTGAATTGTGCCGATGACCTTCAACAACAATGGATCCTGGTCACGCGTGCCGAGGATTGCCCCGTTATAAGGGTTGACGAACACCTCGAGAGTGGGAGTCAGGAAATAATCTTGAGCCAGATCTGCGCGGCCATCCTGCATCTGGATTGCCTCTACGCGGGCGGGAGCGAAGCGCTGCTGCACCATTTCGAATAAGGACTGTTGACTGAGGCGTTGAGCTTGTGGTGTGACATACCAGAGGCGGGTATTGAACCAGTGGTCGTAATCACCTTCAAACGCAATGATCGCGCCTGAAAGTCCAAGCACGATGAGGAAAAGCGCGGCGGTTAGTCCCAGCCAGAGATGAATCCGCAAAATCCATTTCCTCACTTCGGTCTCCCTTCGATCGAAATCGTTTCCGCAAAACCGATGCTTGAAAGTTACACGAAAGCGGCGGCCCCGAAAACTGCCCGGAGCCGCCGCCTAGTGGGAACACTTGTAACTTCAAATTTCCTTATTGCTGCTGCTTGATGACGCGCTTTGGTAATTCATTTATTGTGTATCCTGCGGGCGCTTGAAACAGCGCTGAATCCGGTTCAGAGCGCTGGATTCCATTGTATTTGGTGATGGATTCGCCCGAGCGCGGGTCGGTGTGCCTGGTCATGACGTAAATGTGGAGTTCTGGGGAATACCATCGGTCGGTGACGATCATAAGGGGCCGGTCATTGCCAATCTGGCCCGCTGGGATCACCACAGTGGTCCGCGTGCCGTCGACAGCCACACCGTCCATCATTTGTGATCCGAGAGATTCCTGGGTTTCATTCTTGTTATCGGACTCGACGATCCCTCCGCGCCCCCCGCCACGCTCTGCTGCTATTTTCTCCTGAGCCGCCTGGGAGAGGCCGGTGGACGTACCTTCAGCAAGCCTCTTCTCCTCGTCGGCGCGGGCCTGCTGCTCTTTCAAAGCAGCCACGGCCTGGTCTTGGAGTTGAACATTGTAAGAAAGGCCGTTTCCGTCAAAAACAACGACAGAATTCTGCAGAAGTTGAGTTTTCACCCCCGACCGGTTTTCCTTATTCAGCCTGTAGGTTACGCCCGCAACGGAATCGTTTATCATTATCGAACCCTTGTCTTCTCTCCGAGTCCGCCCCTGGCTGTCCCTAATGAACGTAACCGAACTCGTACGGGAGATGCGAGTCCCATCCGCGAGAGTTTGGTTTGACTCCGTGGTTTGCTGAGCAGTGAATGGAGCGCCCTTCACTGCGCTGCCCATCATCGCCCCTTCCTGAAGGTAATTGCCGGCAGGAGCCGTAACCCTGATGAATCCTTCCGGCGGCGTGGTTTTCTGATCCTGGCCGAAGATCATGCCTGACGAAAACAACAGATAGCCTGAGAATGCCAATGCTCGTTTCATGTGTGTTCCTTTCGGAATTTGATAAAGTGCTACTGCAAAAATCTTATGGCCCGTACTTGTCCCGTCTCGTCCACGATTACTTCAGCCGGAACAGTCTTTGCCGGCTTAGACTGTGCTGGCGCGGAAGAGTCTGAAACCGGCAGATTTATCCGGTAAATCAGCCCCTCTTCAATTGGGCCCCCATTGTCGAGTGCGTGAAACTGCAGAGTCCTGGCCTGTGGGTTGTGTTGGAGTCTGACAACTTTCTTAGGCGTGTGCGTAGCGGTTGGAACTACGGCAGGTGTAATTGTCGTTGGCGCGGAATTGGAAGCAACTTGAGCAACAGCCGGAACATTTGACCGGTCCGGTGATCGCTTAAGGAAGATTACCGCCAGCAAGACCAGCGCAGCTATTGCGGTCGCGGAAATTACCCCAACCAATCCCCATGCCGTGACACTTTCTCCGCGCGGAGTTGCAAGTAGACCGTGCGAAACCTCGGGCATACCCTCCGGGACCAGTGAATCCATCAGGGAATTCAACCTCATTGCAGAAGATTGAATGGTTTCCAGTTTTCCTCGGCATTCTTCACAACCCTCGATGTGGGTTGCAATGGATTCCCGTTCAGTCGCCGCCAGCTGGTTATCCACGAAAGCATGGAATTTTTCTTCCTTTAAACACGCGCTCATAATTCACCCTTAAATTGCTCTCGATACTTTTTCTCGAATTCAGCTCGCGACCGCAGCAACAATTTCCCCACGGAAGCAGGATTCATTTCCAAAACGCGGGCGAGTTCGCGATACGAAAAGCCCGCGTGATGCAGGAGCAGCACTCTGGCAGCTTCGGGCCGCAGGACGGCCAAAATCCCGCGGACGCGGCGGCGCTGTTCGCCGCGCAAAACATCGTCGAGCGGGCTCGATCCGTTTCCCGCGGATCGGGTCGCTTCCGTTGCGGCGGCCTGCTCTTTGCGTCTGCGCCGCAAATCAATTTTGAGCGCGTCCAAGCCAAGATTCATGGCCGTCCTATAAAGCCATCCTTCCAAATTGTTGCCCGGTCGGAACAGCACCGGCCGCTTCGCCAGCTTACAAAATACTTCAGAGGCGAGTTCTTCGGCCTTGGCACGATCGCTGGTGACTCTGACGAGCAGGTTGATCAGCCGCGGATATTGCGCCCGAAATACATCTTCAAGTGCCGATTCAGCCTCTGCTCGTCCGCCGAATCCCACTTGAGGCAGGTCCAACTTGATGTCCTCGCTCGCGTCCATGCTCACTCTATATAACGACGGTCGAAATGGGATTGTGGCGCGCATGTGGGGTCAGATTCTCATGAATTGAGGAAAGTTACCCGGCACGGCGGGCGGGTCACAGGCCCGCCCATACACAAGAAAATGTGCCCTTTTCTAGCGGTAGAGCAAGTAATTTGAACGGATGGTTTGAAAGGAATTGAGCGCAGGATCTTCATCGGAAAAGATGCGGTTTGGCGAATCTCCGTTCTTCAAGCGCGTAATTGCGGCGGAGTTGCCCACCAGCGTCATCATCTGTTCCACGTGGAACATTTCGGGATAGAGCTTGGCCAAAGTATAGGCAATTTCAAAACCCATCAGCATGGAATGGATGGAAGCGCGATCGGTGATGACTATGCCGGCTCCTTCGCAGGGTTCATCCTTGTGCGGGCCCGACCGCGGGGTGAATTTGATAGGGACAAACCGGACGCCAGGAACATAGCGGCGATTCAGGGCATCGGCAAGATCGGCGCCATGGATCCACGGTGCGCCGAAAAGTTCAAAGGGTGTGTCGGTGCCGCGGCCCACGGAGACGCCCGCATTTTGCAGGATTTCCAGGCCGGGATAAAGAACCGCGGACGTGACCGTGCGCAGATTGGGTGATGGCGGCGTCCAGGGAAGGCCGGTCTGCTCGAACCATTGGCGGCGCGTCCAATTCTTCATCGCGACCACGTGCAGATCACAATTGATGTGATTTTCCGTGTTGAACATCTGTGCCATTTCGCCCAGGGTCATGCCGATGCGGACTGGTAAGACTGAATATCCGACGTAGCTAAATTTGTCGCCATCCAACACAGGCCCTTCGACTCCTTCGCCGCCGATCGGATCGGGGCGATCCAGAACATAGAATGTAATGTGATGGCCCGCCGCGGCTTCCATTGCGTACCCCATAGCGGTGATGTAAGTGTAAAAGCGGACGCCGGCGTCTTGAACGTCGAACACGAGAGTGTCAATTCCCTGCAGCATTTGGTCGGTGGGACGGCGAGTTTCGCCATACAAGCTGTAAACAGGGAGGCCGGTGGCCGCGTCGGTGCTGGATGGGACATTCGCGTCTTCGGTGCCCCGGATTCCGTGTTCCGGACTGAGAAGCGCGACTAGTTTCATTCCCGGAGCGTGGGCCAGCAAATCAATCGTGCTGCGGCCCTGCCGGTCTATGCCAGTTTGATTGGTGATCAGACCCACATGTTTTCCCACCAAGGATGCGAAGTTATCCTGTTCGAGCACGTCGAGGCCCGTGAGCGTGCGGCCCGGTGCGGAAAGTCCCTCCGCATCGTATGGCCGGACAACAGCCCCCGCTCCACGAGCGATTCGCGAGGACGGTCCACCGTTCTCGCTTATGCCCAGCGCCGCCGCGACCACCGTGGAAACTCGCGAGCGGAGGCTGGAAATTGCTGGACGTCCATAAGGATGCACACTGTTTGTGAGCAGCAGAATGAAAGTCTTGCTGGTGGGATCCATCCACACCATGGTGCCGGTGAAACCGGTCATGCCGAATGAGGTGAGAGGAAATAATTCGCCGCGCGGAGCGGAGTAAGCGGAATCGATGTCCCATCCGAGGCCGCGGAGGGAAGGAACCCATGGCGGCTGTTGTGGGGTGGTCATCAAATGAACGCTGGCCGCGGAAAAAATGCGCTTGCCATTGGGCGCCAGGCCACTGGCGAGCATCATTCGGCAGAAGACGGCCAGGTCGTCTACGGTGGAAAACAAACCTGCGTGGCCTGCGACGCCGCCCATTTGACGCGCGCGAGGATCGTGAACTACGCCGCGCAAGACATGTCCCGCGCCGGAGCCGGCTTTCGCCCCTGCGGGCAGATCAATTTCCTCTGTGGGCGCGATTCGCGATTTCCATTTCTCTGGGGGCACGAAACGCGTCTCGCGCAAACCCAGCGGCGTGTAGACTTGGCGTGTGAGGAATTCGTCGAGGGGAAGACCACTGACGCGTTTGACAATTTCACCGAGGAGAATGAATCCGGTATCGCTGTAAACGAAACGAGCGCCAGGAGGCGCGGTGAGTGGCTCAGCATAGATTTCTTTAAGCAGCGGATCCGCGCCGGACCAGCCTGCGGGAATATTTGCGTCAGTCGGATCGGGAGCGAATCCCGCCGTGTGCGTTAGCAATTGGCGAAGGGTGATCTGGTTCTTGTCGGCTGTGGCACCCTCAGTGCCTAACTCGGGTAGATAACGCACGACAGGATCATTCAGGCGCAGTTTGCCCTGCTCGAGGAGCTTCGTTACCGCGGCAGTTGTGGCGAAGACTTTGGTCAGCGACGCGAGATCAAAAATTGTGTCGGGCGTCATCGCTTCGCGCTGTGGCAGGATGGCACGAGAGCCGTAAGCTTTGCGCCACACGGTGCGACCGCGGCTGCTGACCAGCAGGACCGCGCCCGGGATTTCGTCCTTGGCAACGGCTTCGGTTAAGACTGGGTCGAGCGCTTTGAGACGGGGATCCGAAATTGTGCCACGCCCGGAAATTCGTTCGCTGGCCACTTTCGTTGGAAGAGGCGCCGGGCCGCCCCTGCCCTGCTGCTGGGCACTTGCCAGTGGAGCAACGCTCGCCGCGAGCGCAAGCGCAGCTAATGCCCCGGCCAGAGTACAATTTGGAAGTGATGATCTTTTAGAAGACATGATTCAGGCCATGTGGACTGTACAACAAAACTTACGGCATGTGGGCATTGTCCGGAAATATTGTGATTGCTATATACTTCCGCGGACTGAAGTCGTGAACAATTCCCTGCTCATTGCGAATCCAGTTTTGACCTTCGATCTTGGAAGATCACTTTAGACATATGGCCAAGCGCAAAGTCCGTCGCAAACTAAGTTCTCGCCGCAAAAACGGCGCATCCTCCGCGGGTTCATGGGTGAAAAAAACTCTGGAGCGGATGTCGCTGCAGGAAAAACTTGGGCAACTGCTGATGGTTCCCTTTTTCGGCGGATTCTCATCCGCGTGGAGCGAGGAATATCGGTCCCTGGAGCGGGCTGTCGAAGAGCAACGAGTTGGGGGATTTATGTTGGCGACGCGCGTGGGGGCTTCCGGCATTGTCCGCAGTCAGGTTTATCCCACGGCGATGCTCGCGAATTCGCTTCAAAAGCTGGCCGACATACCACTGTTGATTGGAGCAGATTTTGAGCGCGGGACGGCGATGCGTTTGGACGAGGGCACGTCGTTTCCACATGCGATGGCCGTGGCCGCGACGGGTTTACCTCGAGACGCTTGTATGGTTGGCACCGTGACAGCGCAGGAGGCGCGTGCCGCGGGTATTCACTGGATTTTCGCGCCGGATGCCGACGTCAACAGCAATCCTGAGAATCCGATCATCAATACGCGATCTTTCGGAGAGGATCCGAAGCGCGTGGCTGAGTTCGTTGCGTTGTTCGTGCGGGGCGTTGAAGAAAGCGGAGGGTTGGCAACGGTGAAACATTTTCCCGGCCACGGGGACACGAGCACGGATTCTCATTTAGCTTTGCCCCGCGCGACCGCCGATCTCGCCCGGCTGGAAAGCGTCGAACTCGTTCCCTTTCGGGCGGCAATTTCTTCTGGGGTAAGCGCAATTATGACCGGGCACTTGTCGGTGCCGGCCCTGGAGTCGGATCCGGAATTGCCGGCGACGCTTTCACACGCTGTGCTCACGGGGCTATTGCGAAAGAAAATGGGTTTTCGCGGACTTATTGTCACCGACGCATTGGATATGGGAGGGGTGGCCGACCGATTTACTTCGGGCGAAGTTGCGGTGCGAGCCATTCTGGCCGGTGCGGATGTGCTCCTGATTCCGCGTGCGCCACAGGCGGTTCTGGCGGCGCTTTCAGAGGCGGTCGCATCAAAGCGTTTGCCGATTTCTCGGGTAAATGAATCAGCAGCACGGATTTTGGGAGCCAAAGCGCGTCTTGGGTTGCACAAGAATCGTTTGGTGGAAGTGGAAAAGCTCCAGGGCAGTTTCGCAATGCCGGAGTCTGCTGCGGCGGCCAACGATATTGCCGGGCGCGGCGTCACGCTGCTGCGCGACACCCCTGGAATTGTGCCTTTGGATGCCGCGCGCCCCCTGAGGGTGTTGTTACTTGCCGTCGCCGGCGATCCAGACATTAGCCCCGCCGAAACATTCGAGCGGGAAATCCGATGGCGCGTGGATTCGCTTGATGTCGTCCGAACCGACACGCGATATGCTTCCGCCTCACCTGCGCAGTTGCCTTCCCCAGATAGTTACGACGTCGCCATCGCTGCGGTCTTCGTGCGCGTGGCCGATCGGAAAGGAAGTATCGGCCTTCCGCCTGAGCAGGTCGCGCTGGTGGAGAAACTTTTTGCGCAGGGGAAACCTGTGGTTGCGGTCGGTTTTGGCAGCCCGTACATGGTGGAGCGATTCTCTCAGGCGCAGACATGGCTCGCGGTGTTCAGCACCGCGGACGTTGCACAGAAAGCTGCTGCGCGAGCATTGTTTGGTGAAATTGGCATTGGCGGAAAACTGCCGGTCAGCGTTCCTGGGGCCAGGCCGGCGCTGCATGCGGGAGATGGGATAGAGCGCTCGGCGAATCCAATGGCGTTGAATGTAGCGACTGCAGATCGGCATTCACGCCTTGCCCTTGTCAACGGACTCCTTGAAGATTTTGTAATCCAGAATGTATTTCCAGGGGGCGTTATTGGGGTGGGTTGCGAGGGAGAATTTTGGCTTCATGCATTTGGCCGGCATAATTATTTGAGGAAATCTAATCTCGTAACTTTGGACACAATTTACGATGTCGCGTCGCTTACCAAGCCAGTGGTGACGACAACTCTCATGGCGATGGAAGTGGAGGTGGGGCATCTGAAACTGAACGCGCCGATAGGATCGTATTTGCCGGAATGGGAGGCGGGCCCACGCCCTGACTGGCGACGAAGAGTTACGCTGCGACATTTGCTCACTCATACCTCGGGCCTTCCAGGAAAGGCTTTCTACTACGATTCGCTTAAGACGAGGCGGCATGTGACCGCCGCCGCAATTTCTGAAAAACTGATTTACGAACCCGGGACTCGGGTCGAATATTCCGACCCCGGATTCATTCTGGTTGGAGAAATCATTCAACGTGTCACAGGGATGCGACTTGAAGTTCTCGCGCGCGAACGCATTTTTGCCCCGCTCGGAATGCTCGACGCCCTTTGGAATCCACCCAAGGCATTGCGCAAAAGGATCGCCCCGACAGGAGAAGATTCGGCAATCCGGAGAGGCCTGATTTGCGGATCACCGCACGATGACAATGCCTGGGTCATGGGCGGCGTCGCCGGACACGCGGGACTGTTTTCGACTGCGGGCGATCTGGCTGCGTTTTGCCAAATGATGCTGAATGGCGGCATTTACGCTCACCACCGGCTGCTACGCCGCGCGACGGTCGAGGAATTCACGTCTGCTCAGTCGCTGGCGCACCATACTCGAGCTCTTGGGTGGGTGGTGCCGACAGAACCTTCGGCGAGCGGGAAGTATTTTTCGGCGCGCAGCTTTGGCCATGCGGGATATACGGGGACATCCATCTGGTGCGACCCCGAAAAAAATGTGTTTGTGGTTTTGTTGACGAATCGTACCTTTCCAACGCGCACCAATGAGAAGATTCAGCAGGCGCGTCCGGCCATCCATGATGCCGTTATGGAGGCTCTCGGGTTTGAGAAAGCTCCCGTGAGCGCGCGGACTCGCTAAATCAACGACCTCGCCGAAGATTCCACTTCACTATTGGCAAATTCGCCGCGCCCAAGCAAGCGACACCCTTACCCAGCTATAATTCTCGTTCACCAATTTAATGCCCACAGCAATCCGCCAAACCGAGAAGCGCAATTCGCGTACGCGTGGCATTGACCGTATGTCCACTCGGGCAATGCTGCGTGCGATCAACCGCGAAGACTCGACGGTTCCAGCCGCGGTCGCACGAGAAATACCCAAAATTGCCCGAGCAGTGGATGCGCTGTCTCACGCAATCGAATCCGGCGGGCGAGTTTTTTACTGTGGCGCGGGCACCAGCGGCCGATTGGCAGTCCTGGACGCCGCAGAAATCCCTCCGACATTCGGAGTGTCCCCAAAAACGTTTCAGGCCATCATCGCGGGCGGGCGGCGCGCCCTGACAAACGCCGTCGAAGGCGCGGAAGATTCCGCGTCGCGGGGCGCAAGGGACATCTCCGCGCGACACGTTACAAAGCGTGATGCCGTGGTGGGCCTCACGGCATCCGGCTCAACGCCCTATGTGCTCGGCGCGCTGGCACAGGCGCGCAAAGTGGGCGCACTGACCATCGGCATCACGTCGAACCGGCGCTCGCCGCTAGCTCACGCAGTGAAAATATTAATCGCCCCCAACACCGGCCCCGAAGCCGTCACCGGCTCGACTCGACTGAAAGCGGGCACCGCCCAGAAATTGGTACTCAACATGCTCTCTACAGCCACGATGGTTCGGCTGGGCCGCGTGTACGACAACTGGATGATCGGCGTGGCCTTGACGAACAAGAAGTTAAAGCAGCGGGGGCTGCGAATCTTGGAGCAGGCCACAGGCGCAACCGTGTCGGAAGCGGCACGGGCCTTGCGTCAAGCCGGACACGACCCATGCGTAGCGCTTATCATGCTGAAGAGGAATCAAAGCGCGCCGGAAGCGCGGCGACGGTTGCGCCAGGCCCATGGGAATGTTCGCAAAGCACTCAATCAGTCCAATTAGGGAACACACCTCAAATGGATAAACTTCTTATCGAAGGCGGACGCAGGCTCGAAGGCACGGTGCGAATCAGCGGCGCGAAAAACTCCGCGCTGCCGGCGATGGCCGCGGCCCTGCTGACCTCGCAGCCCGTGAGCCTGCGCAATATTCCAGCCGTGCGCGACATCCTGACCATGGCGAAGTTGCTCTCGCACATGGGTGCGCACGTCCAGACTCCTGATGCCCCATCCACCGATTACACACTTCGCACGGAAGAAGTAAATGATCTCGAGGCTCCTTACGAGTTAGTGCGCACCATGCGCGCTTCCGTATTGACGCTTGGCCCCCTGGTGGGCCGGTTTGGGCGCGCGCGCGTTTCCCTGCCAGGCGGGTGCGCCATCGGAGCGCGCCCTGTGGACCTGCACTTGAAAGCGCTCGAACAAATGGGCGCCGAAATCATCATGGAACACGGATACATTGAAGCGCGGGTGCCCAAGGGAAAGCGTCTGGCAGGTGGAAAAGTGATATTTGAAAAGATTACTGTCACGGGTACGGAAAATGTGCTGATGGCGGCGGTTCTCGCGGAAGGCGAAACGGTGATTGAAAATGCCGCCCGTGAGCCGGAGGTAACCGATCTTGTCGAGTTGCTGCGCAAGATGGGCGCAAACATTTCCGGAGACGGCACTTCCACACTGAAGGTGCGCGGCGTTGGCGAATTGCATGGGGCAACCCATCGCGTCATTCCCGACAGAATCGAGGCAGGCACATTCCTGGTGGCCGGAGCAATTACTGGCGGGGAGATTGAAATCGCCGACTGTGAGCCGGGCCACCTGACCTCCATTCTTGGCAAGCTTACTGAGACGGGGATCGAAGTTGTTCGCGCCGGACCGCATTGCCTTCGCGTGCGGGCGGCAAAAAAGCTGGTCGCTTCTGACGTCACTACGGAAGAGTATCCGGGTTTTGCTACCGATATGCAGGCGCAATATATGGCTCTGGCCACGCAGGCGGAAGGCGGTTCCGTAATCACCGAAACCATTTTTGAGAACCGGTTTCTGCACGCCAGCGAGATGATGAGAATGGGCGCGAACATCACCATTGATGGGCGCGTGGCCACCGTCCGGGGGCCCGCGGTGCTGGAGGGTGCTACGGTGATTGCCTCAGACCTGCGTGCCAGCGCATCGCTTGTTTTGGCTGCACTTGTGGCCCGCGGCGAGACGGTGATTGACCGTGTGTACCACATCGATCGGGGTTACGAACGCATCGAAGAAAAACTCTCCGCACTCGGAGCGAAGATCACCAGGGCACACTAATACCCGAGTCAACTCCTGTACATTTTCAAGCTATCGCAAAAAACAAATGGCCCGGCTGCGCATCGCGAAACCGGGCCATTTGCATCATCCACTTCCTGCGGAGGTGGAAATTGTCTGGCGATTACTGCGATTCTCCGCCACCGGTCGTTCCGCCCGTGGATCCCACGCCGGAAACGCCGGCGGCGCTTCGCGCCTGCTTCTCACGCGCCTCGCGCAGCAATGCTTTGCGCGAGAGGCGTATCTTGTTGCCCTCAATAGCCAGCACCTTGACGAGCACTTGATCGCCCATTTTCAATTCGTCACGGACGTCCTTTATGCGAGACTCCGCGATCTCGCTGATATGTAGAAGGCCATCCGTGCCGGGGAAAATTTCGACGAACGCACCGAACTCTGCCAAGCGCACGACTTTCCCGAGATACGTCTTGCCAATTTCGGCCGTGGCCGTAACGTCACGGATCATCTGCAGGGCGGCATCGCCCGATTCACCACTGGTGGCAAAGACATGAACCTTTCCATCGTCCATGACATCGATCTTGACGCCTGTAGCTTCGATGATGGATCGGATTTTCTTACCGCCCGGACCGATGAGGTCGCGGATTTTGTCAGTGGGAATGGTGAGCATGGTGAGCCGCGGCGCATACTTGGACATGGTCTTGCGCGATTCGTTGATGGTCTGGTCCATGATATCCAGGATGTACAAGCGGCCGCGGCGGGCCTGTTCGAGCGCCTGACGCATCAGTGGAATGCTGACGCCGCCGACCTTGATGTCCATCTGCAACGCCGTAATCCCCTGGCGCGTGCCCGCAACCTTGAAGTCCATATCACCGTAATGGTCTTCCGCGCCGGCGATGTCGGTGAGCACCGCGGAGTTCGGTCCGTCAAAAACTAGACCCATGGCAATGCCGGCGCATGGCGACTTGAGAGGCACGCCTGCATCCATCATGGCGAGTGAGCCTCCGCAAATAGTAGCCATGGAGGAGGAGCCGTTCGATTCCAGAATGTCTGACACCAACCGCATCGCGTAGGGAAAATCGGCCTCGGGTGGCAACAGCGCTGTCAACGCACGTTCCGCCAGGGCGCCGTGGCCGATTTCGCGCCGGCCCGGCCCGCGCAGGAATTTCACTTCACCGACGGAGAATGGCGGGAAGTTATAATGGAGCATGAAGCGCTTAAAGGTGTCGCTCTCGAAAAGAATGTCGAGGCGCTGCATATCTTCCTTGGTGCCCAAAGTCAGTGTGGCCAGGGCTTGGGTTTCGCCTCGGGTAAACAAGGCGGATCCGTGGGTACGCGGCAACATGCCAATTTCGCAAGTGATCTTGCGAATTTCGTCAAAAGCGCGGCCGTCAGGACGCCGGCGATTGACGAGAATGTCATCACGGAAAAATTTCTCGCGAAGCCGCTCGAATGCACGATTCGCCAGTTTGCGTTTATCCTCGTCCTCTTCTGGAATGGCATCCAAAATTTCCTTGTGGATTTCCGCAATAAGAGCGTAGCTCTCCTTCTTGGGATGCTTCTTGGTGTCCAGCGCGTCGTGAAGCCGTGTGCCGTACGTTTGCTCAATCTGCTTGGCCAAAGCTTCATCGAAGGCCACCGGGGCCACGGTGACTTTCACGGGCTTGATCTGTTCGTGGAGTTCCTGAATGGCCGCGACAATCCGCTTGACATGGTCATGCCCAAACGCCAGCGCATCTGCAATTGTATCTTCGGAAACCTCGCCCGCACCCGATTCCACCATCACAATCGCATCCGCGCTTCCCGCGACCACGATATTCATGGTGCTGACCTTCTGCTGCATAAACGTTGGATTCACAACCAATTGCCCATCCACCATCCCAACTCGAACGGCGGCAATCGGTGTGGTGAACGGAAGATCGGAGCAATAGGCCGCCGCGGAGGCAGCGGTCACCGCGAGCACATCGGGATCATTTTCATCCACCGAAAGAACGAAGCCTATGATTTGGGTTTCATTCCTCCAGCCCTCCGGAAACAAAGGGCGCATCGGCCGGTCAATCAACCGGCAAGTTAAAATCTCACGCTCGGAAGGTCTTCCCTCGCGCTTGAAGAATCCACCGGGAATTTTCCCGGCGGAATATGTGTTCTCACGATAATCCACGGTGAGAGGGAGAAAATCTTTTGGATTTGCTCGATTGTCCATGCACGCGGTACACAAGACCCAGGTGTCCGCGTAGCGCGCCACCACGGCGCCGTTGGCCTGCTTGGCAATTTTTCCTGATTCCAGGATGAGTGTGCGCCCACCGAGTTCCACTTTTACTTGATAAGGAGCTTCTTGCTGCGACATACGTTTTACTTCCTTTGTGCGCTCGCACGGCGTCCATCCGGGCGGATGGAGGCCGGGGCGCCTTGGACTAGATTTAGTTAGTTTGGAAGAATTAGACGAGTGAAGCGGAGAGCTCGCGGGGGTCCCCTAACAAAAATGCGACCGGGCGGATATTCCGCGCGGCCGCGCGAGCTTCGTGCGACGATTCTGAGCTGCCCTTACCGGCTGGCATCCATCTTCTTGCCAAAAACTGCCGGAATTACTTGCGCAAACTAAGGCGATCCACAATCTCGCGATACCGATCCGGGTTGCGGCGGTTCAGGTAATCCAGCAAACGCCTGCGCTTGTTGACCATCATGATCAACCCGCGCCGCGAAGCGTGGTCCTTGAGGTGAAACTTCAGATGCGAATTCAGGTAATTGATGCGCTCGCTCAGCAGAGCGATCTGCACTTCCGGCGAACCGGTGTCTTTAACATGCTGGCGATACTGTTCAATCAATCCCGACTTGGCCTCTCTCAAGCCACCCTCTCCGTCGCGCCCTCTCCAGCGCTTTTTCGTCTTCTCTTCGATCAACAGACTATCATAGCTGGCGAGATAGAGTAAAGGATTGTCCAGCGGCGAAAATCAGTGATTTGCGAAAACTTTTCAGGCAGCCGGCAAGTGAATTAAGAAGCCGGTGACGGCAACAACCACGCCCGCAATTCCAATCACCGACCCGATCATCCAGAAATGGCGTTTGTGAGTGAGGAGAGTAATAGAGCAAATCACCAGGGCAGCCTCCAGCAGCACCTCGCCAAGGTCAAACCGGTCACTGCGGCGGCCATAGGCTTGAGATTCCGCTTCATCCGATGTTGCCGTCCCCTGGATTTCATTGGCTTCCGAACGATAGCGCTTGGCCTCACTAATGTATTTCGCTCTTAATTCATCGGCGTGGGCTTTGTCTTGAACGGTAAAAACGCTCAGTTGATCGAGAAACACTTCATAACTTCTCTCGCGTATGACTTTGGCTTGATAGTAGGCCCATTGGTCCGTGGCCCTGGTCTGGGCCAGCATTTCTTCTGTGTGGCTGCGGTGTCCCATCAGGGAAACTGCTGCCACGCAAACCGCCAGGACGGCCATCGTAAGGGTCACAATGGCTTGCTTGGAGTGCTCGGCGCCGTGTTCCGCTCGTTCGTGGAGTTCGGTGATGTCTTCTGCCATATCGCTCGTCCTCGCCCATAGTAGGAACTACTCGCGGGCAGAGGATAGCAGAAAACACCCCGGGAGGGAGAAAACCATGGATGCAGAATGGGTCCAAAGGTGGCGCTAGGCGGGGCGTCCGCCGACCAGGGACAGAAACTCGTCGCGCGTTTGTTTGTTCTCGCGAAAAACACCCAGCATTGCGCTGGTCACCGTCTGTGAATTCTGTTTTTCCACTCCACGCATGACCATGCAAAGGTGGCGCGCTTCCAGGATGACGCCCACGCCCTGCGGTTTTATTTCTTCTTCGATGGCTCGCGCGATCTGATTGGTCAGCCGCTCCTGAATTTGCAGCCGCCGCGCATACATGTTTACCAGCCGCGGTATTTTTGAAAGTCCGACCACGCGGTTGTTGGGGATGTAAGCCACATGGCACTTCCCGAAGAATGGGAGCAAGTGGTGCTCGCAAAGGCTATACACTTCGATGTCTTTCACCACCACCATTTCGTCGTAGCAAACGTCGAAGGTGGCTCCATTGAGTACCTTGGAAGCATCCTGCGCGTAGCCGCTGGTCAGAAAACGAAGAGCCTTCTCAAACCGCGCGGGAGTTCTTACCAACCCCTCCCGGTTGGGGTTTTCTCCGAGCAGCTCAATCATGCGCCGCGATAGGTCGGCGATGGTGGCATCCTCCAACTTCATTCCCGGGTTGCTCAGATCCAATTCTTCAGTTGACTTCGTCATCGGTTCACCTTTCCTACGGTTGGTCCTGGCCGTTTCCTGAATACTCAAAACTGTTCTTGCTGGTCTCTTCGATCCGCACTCGCTCCAACCGCGCCCCTGGAAATGTTTTCAGGCGGTTGTAGATCTCGATGCATAGATTCTCGGTCGTGGGCACCACTTTTCCAAACACCGGGACTTCTTCGTTCAGGTAGCGATGATCGAAATCCGCGAGCACATGCTGCTGAACAAAAGCATCCAGCTCTGCGAGGTTCGCAATCATGCCCGTGGCCGGATGGATCGCCCCCGCGAGCGTCACCTCAACTTCGTAATTGTGCCCGTGGCCAAACGGGTTGTTGCATTTCCCGTAGAGCCGCTGGTTTTCAGCTTCGCTTAATTGCCCGCTGTGCAGGCGATGCGATGCCGAAAACGAATATCTCCTCGTCAAGGTAACCTTCACGCCGCACCCTGAGTTGAGCCGGGGCCAAAGCAATCCGCGAACAAGTCGCGTGCCTCATAGAGCCGCACGCGGTGTAACTTGCCCTGTCGAATCTTGGATGCCAGCAGGTTCCAAATCACCACGGTAAGGTTTTCACAGGTCGGGATCATCCCCTTCAATTCGGCCACTTCATAATTCAGAAACCGGTGATCCATCCGCTGCATGACTTCTCGCTCCAACAGCTCTTTCAATTCCGTCAGGTCGATCACCATTCCAGTTGTTGGGTCGGGCGAACCTGCAATCGTTACCTCTAGCGTGTAGTTGTGCCCATGTCCATGCGGATTATTGCACTTGCCGAAAATCCGCCGGTTCTCCTCGGCCGAAAATGCCGGGTTGTGATAGAGGTGCGACGCTGAAAACTCTATCTTGCGCGTGATGGTGACCATAGTTAGAGAGCTGCGGAATTGAAATTGGTTACAGACGCCCGGCCATTCCCACCGGATACTCGCGCCCCTTCCACATTACGCTGCCTCGCGAATAGCGCCACGCGGAGAAAGTCAACGCCGCGCAATATAGAACCACCGCCGGGACGTAATATTTGATGCCCGACAGCGGAAACCGATTCGCGCGCAGCACAACTGCATAGGCCGCGTGCCTCCCCGCTAGAAGCGCGATGCCTGATATAGGAAATACCCAATGAATGGGAGTCATCAACAGCAGCACCAGCGGAATCCACGGAAAAACTGTGATCAATTCCCGCGCAAACCGCCCCGTAGAACCCGCCACCAGCGGATAGAGGTTCTTCACCCATCCCTGCCACATCGCGCCAAATGAGCGGTACATGCGCACGCGGGCTATTCCTTCTCCTGGTGCGAAGTGAATTCGATATCCGGCGCACTTGGCCCGCCGCGCCAATTCCACATCTTCCAGGACTTCCCCCGCGACCCCGCGGTGCCCGCCGATAGCATCATAAACATCGCGACGGATCATCAGGTATTGGCCGTTGGCCGCCGCCGAAAGCAAATCTGGGTTGTTGATTTGATGGTACCGAAATTTCTCTGCCAGCCGCCCGAAGACGAATGGTACCAGGGCGCGCTCCCACCAGGTCTCCGTCTGCTGTTCCGGTGAGAAGGAAACCAAAACCGCTCCCTGCTCATTGGCGATATCCAGCGCCATTTTCGTCGAGCCCGGCAGATGGACCGCGTCGGCATCCGTGAAAAGCAGCCATTCGCCATTCGCTTTGGCAGCGCCAATTGAAAGCGCGTAATTCTTCCCTACCCAGCCGGCGGGCAAATCTCCCGATTCAAGTATGCGCAGGCGTGAATTCCGCCTCGCCAGTTCCGCGAGGATTGCACCTGTCCGATCGGTGGACTGGTCATTCACGACCATAATTTCCGAAATTTCCGGCTGCGCCGCAAGCGATTCCACCGCACGCGCAATATTCTCCTCCTCGTTGCGGGCGGGCACTATCGCGGAGACATTTCCATTCGTCATATGCGGATTCTCGGCACAGCAGGTCGGGACTCGGCTCGCGCCGGGGAGCAGAAGCCAGTATTATAGCAGGGTACCTTGGTCCGACGTTCAATTCAGGTCCGGGCGCACCCTGCGCGATGAAAAAGCTATCCGAACTGCTGGCCAGCAAACTGGGAAGCAATATCTTCACCGGTGTCGTGCTGCTGGTTGCGGCGGCATTGATTGGGGCGTTCGTGGTCCCCAGCTATCGGCAGGGCGAACCCGCCATCGCGGGGCGCCGGGCAAAGGATTTCGCCCTGGACCTGAATGGCAAGCCCGCCCACTTGAGCGACCTTCGTGGCCAGGTGGTGGTCCTGAATTTCTGGTTCTCGTCGTGCCCGCCATGCATCGCCGAAATTGATTCTCTCAACGCATTGCAAAGAAAGATCGCAGGTCGCGGCGGCACAGTGCTGGGAGTAAGTGTGGATTCGGACCTGGCCTCATACGAAAGATTTCTCCGCGACCATCACGTGCCTTTTCCAAATTATCATGATACTTCCCAGAAGATCGCGTGGAACTATGGCACTTCCGTTTTTCCCGAGACGTATATCATCGGCGCCGATGGCCGCATCGCGCGCAAATTGATCGGCCAGCAGGAATGGGACAGCCCCGACATCACTTCCTACATCGAATCCCTTCTCCCCATCTCGAAATAATCAAAGACAACTTCCTTCTTCAAGATTATTCCTTTAATGAAAACTGGAAGATTTTCACATAGAATTCCCGCGTCCCGTTGGAGATCGAACTTGGCAAAGCTTACAAACGAAATCATTGCCGGAGCCGTCCAGCCATTTATGGAGCCGGGCGAGCAGATTATTTACTGCGCATATGGGGTACAGCAGCCCAGCTGGGGTCTCATAATTCCGCTCATTATCTTCGCGGTGCTGCCGGGTCTCGTCACTCAAGCCTTGCTGACGAAATATTTTATGGCCGTACTGACCAACCGAAGGCTGCTGATCGTGAATTGCTCCAGCAGCCGCAAACCGCGTGAAATTTTGGAATACCGGCCGGGGCGATGCCTCTGATAGCCGTGACTCAAGGTCCGGTTTTCGCGGTAATGCGCATCGCCGACCCGCGGGGGGGGGCAATGAAAATCAAATTTCACAGGGCGGCAGTGGCCAACAACCGCGAGCAGGCGGTCGCCATCGGAAACGCTATCGCCGGCGCGCGGCCTGCATAGGATTTCTTGGGGACGATTTTGTTTGGAACGCAAGGATGAGTGAACAACCACATCTGAAAATAAAGGAGCTCATCGCTCAATCGGGATTGGCCGTTCTGAACCAACCGGATAGCCTTGAGTCCTGGATTCATCAGGCCTGCCCTCAAAGCGCCTGGGAAATTTCTCTCCTGATGGCCGCGCTTCGCAACGGAGTTCCTGCGGCATTGTTGAATCGCAACCCTGCGTATCCTCCACAAACTTTGCGCGCGGAAATGATTCAGCGCGTTCAAACATCATCAGGTCTTGCTCCCGACGCGGCGACGTGGGGCGTGGACGCGTGGGCCTACATTCTCGGCGTGAATTTGAATCCCGCGACGGCGCAGCAGGCCGTTCCGTATCAACAGCCTGTCCAGCAGGAGAATAATCCAGCGCAAGCTTATGGTCAGCCGCAAGTGCAACCTTACGCGCAAGCGCAACAAGTCGCGCAAGTGCAATTGAATCTGCCCGACGTGCCGGGACGTGTCTGCCCCTACTGCGGCGTTGCTGCGCCAGGCCAAATTTGTGCCAACTGCCGCCGCGATACAACGGCGCGTCGGCGCATCTGCTCAAAATGTGGACGAATCACTCCGAGCGCGGAACCCGCCTGCATGAGTTGCGGAAAACGCTACACCAGCGACCTGGCCTGGAAAATCCCGGTGATCATCGTGATGTTCATCGTGGTGTTAATTATCAGCATCGCGTATTTCGCCAATCAGTGATTTTGAACCGCAATCCCCAACTGAATGGATTAGCTCACGCCTTAGCCTGGAATCGGCTCCGTGATTTGCTGTAGGTAAAATAAATCAGCAACCCAATCGCCATCCAAACAATCAGCCGTAGCCAATTCGTCCAGCCCAGGCCAACCATCATCGCAACGTTCACCAAGATTCCGAGAATCGGAAACAGCGGAACCATGGGAGTCCTGAACGGGCGAGGCGTATTCGGATGAGTGCGCCGCATGATCATGATTCCCACGCACACCACGACGAAAGCGAAGAGCGTGCCGATGCTGGTCATCTTTCCCACCACCGAAATGGGAGCAAACGCGGCGAACAGCCCCACAAAAATCATGAGCACCAGATTGCAGCGCCAGGGCGTCCGAAATTTTGGATGGACGTCGCAAAACAGTTTCGGCAACAGCCGGTCATTGGCCATCGAGAAGAAAACGCGCGACTGGCCGAGCAACATCACCAGCATCACCGACGTCAGCCCAGCGAGCACGGCCAGATTCATGGCGATGCTCAGCCAGTGATAAGGGATCTGTTCGAGGGCAAGCGAGAGCGGCGCGGCAACATTCAATTTATGGTAATCCACGATTCCTGTTAGCACATGCGTGTACAGGATGAACAGCACGGTGCAAACCAGCAGCGAGCCGATGATCCCAATCGGCATATCGCGCTTGGGAACTTTCGCTTCCTGCGCGGCGGTGGAAACAGCATCGAAGCCGATGTAGGCAAAGAAAATTACACCGGCCCCGGCCAGTAATCCGCTGTAGCCGAAATCGCCAAAATGCCCTGTCGTGTTGGGCGGAATCAGCGGCGTCAAATTCGCGGGGTGGATATACGACCATCCGATGGCGATGAAAACCAGGATGACGCTGACCTTCAGGATCACGATGATATTGTTGGCGCCGGCCGATTCGCGGATCCCCACCATCAAGAGCAAGGAAACCATCACGACGATGAGCACCGCGGGAACATTGATGATTCCATAGATTGTCGAGCCATCGGGCATGGTGACCGGTTGAAACGGTGAAGCGATCAGCCGCGCCGGCAAATCAATCCCCAAGCTGTGCAGCAACGCAACCAGCGTCTGCGACCAGCCAATGGAAACGGTGGCAGCGCCGACGCAATATTCCAAGACAAGGTCCCATCCGATGACCCAGGCAATCAGCTCGCCCATGGTTGCGTAAGCGTAGGTATACGCGCTGCCGGCGATGGGAATCATGGTGGAAAATTCGCTGTAGCAGAGACCAGCGAAAACGCAGCCGATGGCCGCGAGGATGAAGGAAATCACCAAACCCGGGCCAGCGTTGGTAGCCGCGGCGACTCCGGTCAAGGTGAAAATTCCCGCGCCGATGATTCCACCGACTCCCAGCGAAACCAGAGAGAGCGGTCCCAACGACCTTCTGAGTGAGTTATCTTTTTCCGACTCGGCCATGATTTGGTCGAGCGGTTTGGTGACGAACAGGCTCATTTGCCTGCCTCCCGTAATCGGCGAACACCCCGAATTTCCGGCACTATATCATCGGCGATGATGTTTCCGAGCGAGAATTCTGCCCGGGCTGTACGGGTTTTTCTTCGTTTGCGTTTCGTGGACAGCCCGCCGCAGCGGGCTGTGCTACCAAAACCTTCAAACCTTGAGGACAATCTTGCCGAATTGTTCGCGGTTTTCGAGGAGCACGTGAGCCTTGGCACATTCGGCCAGAGGCATGACGCGGTCAATTACCGGATGAAGTTTTTTCTCGATGACCAGCTTCAGCACGGTGTAGAGCTCGGCGCGGCTGCCCATGAAGGAACCGAGGAGGGACAAATTGCGGCTGAACAAATATCGCAAATCAAATTTGCCGTTGTAGCCTGTGGTGGCGCCGCAGGTCACCAGTCTTCCGTTTTGCGCCAAAGACAGAACGCTTTTTTCCCAGGTGGCTTCGCCGACGTGTTCGATCACCACATCCACGCCCCGTTTGCCCGTGAGCCGCTTGGCCTCTTCCGCAATGTCCTGCTTGCTGTGATTGATCAGGTCGTCAGCACCCAACTCGCGGGCCTTCACTAGCTTTGCATCCGAGCCGGCCGTGGCAATCACACGCGCGCCGGTTAATTTCGCAATTTGGATCGCCACGGAGCCGACGCCGCTTCCCGCGGCAAGCACCAGAACATCTTCGCCGGGCTGGAGCTGCGCTCGGGTGATGAGCATGTGCCACGCTGTCAGAAAAACCACGGGGATTGCCGCGGCTTCTTCAAACTTCATTTCCGGGGGAATCGGAATGATGTTTGCGATTGGCGACTTCACATATTCGGCGCAACCTCCATCCACTCCGTAGCCGAACAATGTGTATTTGCGGCAGCGATTTTCCGCGCCCGATGAGCAGGCCTGGCAGTGGCCACAGGAAAGCCCCGGCGAAAGTAGAACGCGCTCGCCGACGCGAACGTCGGAAACTAGATTCCCGACGCGGGCCACTTCCCCGGCGATGTCGCTGCCGGGAATGTGCGGCAGCGGGATGCGCACGCCCGGCAATCCCCGGCGAACCCAGAGATCCAAATGATTCAGCGCGCAGGCCCGCACGCGGACCAGCACTTCGTTGGCGGCGATCTCCGGGTCGGGGACCTCGGTGTATTGCAGGACTTCCGGTCCGCCGTGCTGGTTGAAGACTACGGCCTTCATGGAGCGCTCCTCATACTTCGTCGTAAAGTGGCGATGTGACGAGGTACGCTAACACTGGCACTCGGAAAGTGTCCACATGCAGTTGCGTTGAAGAGCCGCGACTGTTCCGAGGACGCTCGCACGTACCGCTGGCCTCCCGGCCGGCGATGTTAAACCATAGAATCGCCGCCAGGAGTCCGGCGGTACACGAACCGTCATTCCTTCCCGAAATGAACCTGGACTTCGCTGATTTGCGGCACCCCCCCTCCCGATTGATTGTGTATGAATATCAAAACAAAAGGGTTACTGGAGTACATCGTCCAATGAATATCATTCCAAAGGACTTAACAAAAAGAAGTGGCTAGGGGCTAGTGTCGAGTGCCTAGCCGCAAACTAATCCGTGGCCCGGGGCGCTGGCGAAAGCGGTGGCTTCGTTTGGATCGGAAGGCCAGCGTTGCGGTCTATAGTAGCTGTTGAGTAATCGGTAGTCAAGAGTTAAGTGTGGAAGTTTGATAACATATATATGGGGGCGGGGGAATTTCGCTACGTGTTTTTGTTCGAAAGCTCGAACGCCCAATCAATCGACGCACTTAGTTGCAACAATGTATTTCAGAAAGAGTGACCTCTACATTGGTATATAATCCATAGGCTCTGGCCACCTTTGAAGGAATTGCCTTAACGACATTTGAGCAAGCTTGACAGGCCTCTGCGTTGAGGAGGGCAGGCCGCGTGGAAAAATTCCTTGCCAGTGCCACCTTCAGATACGCCCTTTTTCCCATTGGGAGCGCTGTATTGGGGATAGCTGTGAAGTGTGTCACGAGGAACGACCAATACACCGCCTTTCGAAAGGAAGATGTCGCGATAGGATTGGAGTTGATGTTGACGGCATGTCTCATGTTCGTGGTTCTGACGACGGACAGGGCTTTAGCTTTGCTCGAAGCGACGCGACAGTTAGCCGAGACACTTAAAGCTCTGCCCCTCGATGTCTCAAAGGCTGCGACATTGCAGTTACAAGTGGAGACATTGTCTGGCAGAGTTGCGCTCGCAGGTTGGATTATTGCATTGATGTTTTTGGGCCTTTGGAGCACATCAACCATTGTTCGCAAATGGGGCTGGAAGTCGGAGACCGATATGACCAGATTCGCTGGTATAGCCGTTCCATTGGTATTCGGCATTTTTGCATTGATCGCGGTGATGGCTGGTGCAGTCCAATGAAACGTGAATGGTTTTCGAAATTGATTAGCTTCGCTTCCGTGGCAGGAGCCGTCGTGTCAATTGTAGGCCTCCTGTCAATACTGCAAAGAACGGTCCATTTTAAAGAACTTACTTTGAGCATTATGTCTGGAGCTCTTGGGCTTCTCGCAGGTCTTCTTAGCTCATATCTGGCCGATTTCACCAAGAAATTGCGGACGGCACCTCGAGTATTCCTCTCCTATTCGAGAGAAAACGAGCGCGCCGCCACAAAAGTGGCTGAGGCTCTCCGTTCGCATGGAGCGCTCATATGGATGGATGTGGAAAGGCTTAAGGCAGGTGACGAGTTTCAGTCGGTGATCAAGAAAGCGATCGATGACGCGGATTCTTTTGTTCTCCTACTTTCGGACAACCAGGGGAGTTTCTGGAAATACGAGCTTGGCCTTGCGCGCTCTAAGGGTTTGCGCATTATTCCCGTCCTCCTCCAAGATGTCCCTGTGCCTGGCGACTTGAAAAACTTACAGTATGTCGATCTCCGGAAAGACTTCAGTAGCGGCATGGATGAGCTTGTAAAAGCCGCGACGTGAAATCTAAATGATCTGGCGCACGAGTCAAAGATCCCAGACACGAAACCGGCGACTGGAGCGCCAAACGACATATTACCGACATATCTCCGGGCGACCCAACAGTCAGGCGAGAATCCCCTGCTTTGCGCGCGGCAAAGAGTAGGCCATGGTGACTCAAACCCAAAAATTGAAGGACTGGGCGTGCAGCTACCAGACGGAGCAGGAATTTAAACCCAACTCTATACGGGAGACTTGAGAGCGCAAGTCGAGGAAATGTGCCGAGTGTTCATGCGAGTGCGAATGCAAAAGCGAACATCTTCGAGAGCGACTGACAATTCTAAGTAGCGGATATGGACATAAGAAGAAGGTTGATTGGCGCTTCCGCGGTGACGTCGGCGGAGGGCAAGGTAACGGACGTTGATATTGAAGGCTTAGTTCGCCGTGTTCTCCTCTTTGATAAATACATTTTGGCTTCAGTCAGGCTTCAAGAGTTTCCCCACATGGCGCGTTACATGGGATATGAGGGTCTCCGTGATTTGCTTGCCGCAAATGTCATCGAGGTCAGATGTGAGTGCCTTCAAATGACGCAGGTTGCGCAAAGCGGCCTATTCGGCGACGGGGTGATGCCGCCTTTCCACTACAGATTCAATTGGATCGACGCACATATTAGGAAGAATTACATCCACGATGGGTTGCAGCATATGCATGAATCTTCGGGGCTGCGACATAAACAGATTGTAAAACTGAAGGCGGCTATCGCTGGCGCAATTAGGCCAATTCCAGCAGATATACGCCCTGAACTTTAGCCTGCATTTCAAAATGAATTGGTCCACAACACCGGACTTGTGAAGGCAGCGGTTGAAATGGCAGTCCAGTCGCGGCTCGGTCTTGTTGAAGTCCCTTTTTCTGTGAAGGTGCACCAAGAAGAGAATAATGATTTTACGGTCGAAACCGACCTTTGCCATCTTCTGAACATCGACGAAATCACGGCGCATAAATTAGTCGAAGAGGGGCTGATAGGAATAGCTGGGTTGTCCCAGTGTATCGTTGAAATGAAAGCCTATTCGGCAATATCGGGATTCCGCGAAAAGGAACTTCCGCTGTTTAGGCGCAAGTTAGATTTTATTGCTGATGCCGTGTCATCACAAGAATGTGAAAAAAGCTTTCGGCGTGTAATCAATCTTGCAGGCCTTCCAAGTATTCCCATGAATGAGGGAGCGATCAGTGTTGATAAGCTGTTGAAGGTGAGGAACTGTAGCGAGGCGAGAGAGTTTCGTGATTGGCTGGGAGGAATAGCGCAGGCAAGCGACGACGATATCAGGGACCGGATCACGTCATTCAGGGCGATGGCGGGTCTCGAAGTAGGTGGCACAGTGGGAAAGGTCATGAGATTCCTGGTAACCAATGGCCTGGGTATCATGCCCGGAGGAACTGTACCGGCGCTTGTGCTGAGCGTTGTTGACCAATTTATAGTCGATAGGTTTTTACCTCGCTCTGGCATTGCGGCCTTCGTGAATGAACTTTACCTTTCAATTTTCGCCCGGATTAAATGAAGAGGGAAATTCAAAACCAGGGGATTGTCTCGAAGCACAGCATGCCCTCTTCAATTGTGCGTTTGGGCTACTAAACATTCGGACAAGGATGCGTGACGAAATTCTCCTCGCCCCAAATGTATTTTTTCAAGACTGGGTCCCTCCCCCGTTGCCACGGCAAACAGGAATACTGTATTTTTTCTTCGTGGAACATTCCTTCGAGTGTCCATATTGCGGGGAAGAGATTTCGATGGTGCTGGATACGTCTGTGGCGCGGCAGACGTACATCGAGGATTGCGAGGTTTGTTGCCGGCCGATTGAGATTACGTATGTGGTGGAGGATGGGGAGTTGGTGGAGTTTGGGGCGAAGGCGCTGGAGTGAGGGGCGACCCGCCTTCGCCGAGGCTTCGGCGCGCCAATGCCCCGCCTTCGCCAGGGCTTCGGCGCGCCAAGGGGAATGAGGCGGGACAACCTGGAAAGGGAATGCGAGAGGAGCCCTTCGGCTGCGCTCAGGGCAAAAAGGTGGTCCCTGCGAATGCGAAACCCACCGAGGATTTGAACCTCGTAATTGCCCGATCTATTCGCTGTGGCGGCTGTGAGTGAGCGCTGCGCCGAGCACTACCAGCGGCACCAGGGTTCCCAAGAAAACCAGGTGATACCAAACCGGAAATTTTGTCCAGATGAGAATGTGCGCCGGGAAGAATGCCGCGAGGATAACGGCCCCGAGCACCCAGGGCAGGCTGGTCCTCGCCGGCGCTATTAGGCCCGTCGCCGCGCCTGCCGCAATCGACGAGAGAGCGCCGAGAATGAGGCGCGCGACCTTCATGCCCAGCGTAAACGTCAGGGTCGGCTCGGCCAACGCATAACCGGCAAGCCCGATACGCAGCCCGCGGTTGAGCACTGAAGCAACCAGCACCCAGGACGCAAGCCCAACAAGAAAGGCGACTATGTACCGTTTCATGAAGCCTCTTTCGTTTAGTTTGATTAAACTAGTATACTTCAACTATGAAAGCAGAGCTACTGATACTTGGGGTCCTGCACCGGGGCAACTTCCACCCTTATGAAATCAAGCGCCGCCTGAGAAACGCGATGGTGGAGTGCTATACGGACGTCGACGTGGGTACGCTGTATTACGCGATACGGCAACTCCAGAAGAACAAGCTAATCGTCGCGGTTCGACGGGAGCGCGTGGCCCGGGGCGGGGTGCGCACTGTGTATGGGATTTCCGCGAGCGGCAAGCAGCGATTTCAGGAGCTTCTGAACGAGCAATTTGCGGCGGAAGGATCGGTTGCCCAAACGCTTTACGGTTCGATGCTTTTTCTGCAATTCAGCGACCTGCCTTTGGTCGCGAATTTGCTGCGGACGAGGATTGCGCGAGAAACGGGTGCGATACGAAAAACTGCCGAGATCCGGAAGGAACTGGGGTCGGCCCCCGCAACGGGCGCACTTCATCTTCTGAAACACCTCGAGCTTCAGCACCGGCTGGACCGCAAGTGGCTTCAGGGGGTGCTCGCCGACGTCGAGGGAGGGCGTGTGCGGGACGTGGCGGACCCCAAGCGACTGACGCGAGGATGGCTGGCGGCGAAGAGCCAAGCTAAACAGCGGTCGGGACGACCGAGCGGTTCACGCGATTGAAAACAAAAACGGAAGAAAAGGATTTTACCGCAGAGGCGCAGAGGGGGAACGGAGAAAGCAGTGTGAAGGCGGTGGAGTGAGGCGAGCGTGAATGAATTGGTGGTGAGGTTGGGACCTTTATTCAGGAGGCAAAAGCAGGAGGGGTTCTTCGCCCGTCATGGCGGGCTCAGAATGACACCGAAAAGCAAAAGCAGATCCCTCACACCATTCGCCAAATGCGGGCGAATGGGTTCGGGATGACGACGAGTGAATTGAAGGCTCCCCGTTCAGAAGAATAAGGCAAGAGAGATTCTTCGCTGCGCTCAGAATGACAATCGCTTGGCTTGAGTGAGCGGATTCATTGACAGTGTCGGGCTTGCGCCGTAACCTTTGATTGGGGAAATGCATCACGACCAAGGATTGAACGAAGAGACTAATGGACCTGTTTGAAGAGATTGTGAAGCTGCGGCGCGCGGGGCTTCGAGGCGCGCTGGCTACCATTGTGCACACCAATGGATCTATCCCGAGCTACGAAAGTTCGCGGATGCTAGTGCGCGAGGATGGGTCCATCGCGGGCACGATCGGCGGCGGCTGCGTGGAAGCCGACGTCTGGGCGGCGGCGAAAGATGTGATGAGCAAGGAAGCGCCGCGGAAAATGATTTTCAATCTGAACCACGAGGCCAGCTACGACAACGGCCTGATCTGCGGAGGCACCCTGGAGGTGTTCGTGGAGCCAATTCTACCTCAACCGGTGCTTTACATTTTTGGCGGGGGCCACGTTTCCATAGCGCTGGCGCAAGCGGCGCACACCGCCGGGTTCGCCATCGGAGTGATTGACGATCGCGAGGCGTTTGCGAACCACGAGCGGTTCCCAATGGCGCACGAGATTTACACCACGTATGAGGACGCGTTTGAGAAATTGAAGCCGGGCGCGTCAAGTTATCTGGTGATTGTGACGCGCGGTCATCGCGACGACATGCGGGTGCTGGCGTGGGCGGCGCGGACGGACGCGAAATACATCGGAATGATTGGGAGCAAGCGCAAGGTGCTCAGTGTTTATGAAGCGCTGGAGCGCGAAGGAATCCCGCCGGAAAAACTGGCGCGCGTGCATGCTCCAGTCGGACTGGAGATTGGCGCGCTCACTCCCGAGGAGATCGCCATCAGCATCGCGGCAGAGCTGATCGCTGTGCGCCGTCATGCCACTGGACTTGCCCACAAGGCCGTGCAACCCGCGCGGGCCGCCGAACATTCTACCGGGCGGGCGGGAGACTGAGTACCGCGTGCTCACCGCCGTCATTCTTGCAGCGGGAGAATCGCGGCGCATGGGGTCGCCCAAAGCACTCCTGCTTCATAACCACCGCACATTCGTCGAACACCTGTTGGACATCACTCGCCATCCGAAAATTGGTTCACAGCGAATCGTGCTGGGCGCCGGTGCGGAGGATATTTCGCAGCGCGCCGGCCTCGATCCACAGATGACGGTCAAAAACCCTGATTGGGAGCAGGGACAGCTTTCCTCCATCCAGGCGGCGATCCGAACCCTCGACCGCTCCTCAACCGACGGCGTTATGATTTGCCTGGTGGATCATCCTTTGATTACTTCGGCTCTGGTGCATGAGCTTATCGAAACTTTTTATCGGTCGGGGAAATCCATCGTTCTGCCCGTCTTTCGCGGACGCCGCGGCCATCCGGTAATCTTCGCTAAAGGGCTTTTTGATGAATTGCTGGCCGCCCCCACTGATGTGGGCGCACGCGCGGTTGTGTGGAAACACGCCGGCGATGTGGAGGAAATCCCCACGGAAGAAGAGGGGACGGTGCTGAATCTGAATGACCCGGACACGTTTCGCAACGCCATGGGCAACAACTAATCTGGAATTCCCTGCCCCAAACATTGAGAGGCCCCAAAGCAAATGGAGATCACACCCGAACTTCCGGCGATCGCGCTGAACGCAATAAGGATTCGCACACTGAGTGTGCTGCCTGATCAAGTGCGAGCTTGCCTGGATCAACTGAGTGAGGGGCAAATTTGGTGGCGGCCGAACGACCAGAGCAACTCGGTCGGAAATCTTGTGGTGCATCTAAGCGGCGCAATCATGTATTTCCTGTGCCACCGGATAGGAAAGTTTCCATACGAGCGGGATCGAGAGGCTGAATTCTCCGCCAAGGGGCCTCTGCCCAAACAAGAATTGCTCCGCGTTTTTAATGAGACAATCGAAAAGGCAGCTGTTACATTCAATTCACTGAACGGATCGCGCCTATCCGACCCTTCGACCGCCCCCGAATATTATTCCCTGCTCTTCGAGGATCTTTTCGGGGTGGTGTTTCATTTTGCCACCCACGCCGGGCAAATTGTTTACATTACAAAAATGCTCAAGCAAGGCTCAGTCAACAATTTGTGGGGCGCAACGCACAAAGCCGCAAAGGTGTGGAAAACATGATTGGTTTGAAAAACACGGGAGGAACGAGTCGTTAATTTATGCCGATATCGCTTTGGCGGAAAGCTTATCCAGCAGCGCCGCAAGGGCGTCACAGGCCAGTTGCGCGCCGTGAAATGTGGCCGAGGGTAACCCACCAAGCTCCTTGGAGATTTGCTCGGGCGTAATCTTGACCAGTTCCGCGGGCGTTTTCCCCTGCATCAGGTCCGCCAGCACGGAGCCGCAGGCAATCGAGGTAACGCAACCCTTGGCCAGGAATTGCGCGTCCGCAATTCGTCCGGCGTCGATTCGCGCCGAAAGTGAGAGGGTGTCTCCGCAAACGGGGTTGGTGACCTCTACAACAGTCCCGCCATTTTCCTGCGCGCCGGTGTGGTGCGGGTTCTTGAAATGGTTGAGTACTTCAGGACTGTACATGCCCTCAGTATCGCAATTCAGACCCGAACAAGCAATTCCCATCAGGCTATCCAATTCAATGACGGAAGCATCTTAATCCTGTTGCCGAATAGTCTAATCCGGAGCATGATTCTTGTTTGTATTGAAAGGGGTCAGTATTCCCGCTGACAATCCGCCCATCGGAGCCGTCGCACCAGCCATGTTTCGTAAAAAAAGTTTTGCATTTTTTCGCGCTTCAGAAATGCGGCGCCCATTCCTGATAGCCGGACTGGTAGCTCTGGCCGCCGCTTGCGGTGCACAGCCCGCGGCCGATCCCCAAGCCGAGATGCTGCTCGGGACCATGCATGATGAGCTCTCCCGCGCTCAATCTTCCCTGTCCAAATCAGACCCCGCGCCTTATTACATCAGTTATTCCGTATTTGACCGGCAAGGCGTATCGATTTCGGCGACGGAAGGCAGCCTGTTGAATTCCATCAACAACCAGCAGCGCTGGGCCGACGTAACCATGCGGGTGGGCGCACCCTCGCTCGACAACACTCATGGCGATAGCCGCGACTCTGGTATTTCCGGAGGTATCCTGCCCCTCGGGAACGACCGCAACGCCATTGCGCGCGGACTCTGGCTGCTTACCAATGGCGAATACCGGCAAGCCTCTTCCGTTTATACCAACGTAAAAACGCAGAAGGCCGTGCAATCGGAGGAGGAGGACAAGTCCGCCGACTTCACCAGCGAAGCGCCCCACCAAGATGTTGAGGTGCCCGGCCCACCGGCGCCCATTCATCAAAAGGAATGGGAAGCCCAGATGCGCAGCTATTCCGCGGCCTTCAAGAAGTATCCCTACGTGTACAACTCAGTGGCCTCGCTGAGTTTCGATCAGGTCATGCAATACGTCGTGTCATCAGAAGGCACTCGCCTGGCCGAGCCAGGCCATTCCGCGAGACTGGTCCTGGAAGCGGAAACGCACGCCGATGACGGTATGGAACTCCTTCGCGTGGAAACCTTTCAGGCCGCGTCGCCCGAACAGTTGCCCTCCGCCGCGGAAATTAACACCAAGATCGAGAAAATGGCTTCGGACCTGAAGGCATTGCGCGCCGCGCCCGTTGCCGATCCCTACGCCGGACCTGCGATGCTTTCCGGCCGCGCCGCCGCGGTATTTTTTCACGAAGTGCTTGGCCACCGCATGGAGGGCCATCGCCAACGTGGCGAGGAGGAAGGCCAGACATTCACCAAGAAAGTGAATGAGTCCATCCTGCCCAGTTTCTTGAGCGTGGTGGACGACCCGACTCTGAAAGAGTTGGGCGGTGTGAAGCTTGCCGGCAATTATGCCTACGACGATGAAGGAGTTCCTGCGCAGCCGGTTGAAATCATCAAGGACGGCATATTGAAGAATTTTCTTCTCTCCCGCATGCCGATCACCAACTTCAACCACTCCAATGGCCACGGGCGGCGGTCGCCAGGCCGCATGGCCACGGGACGTCAGGGCAATCTGATTGTGATTTCCAAGAAAACTGTTCCCGAAGCCGACCTGCGCAAGCAGTTCATCGATGAAATCAAGAAACAGGGCAAGCCCTTCGGACTTTATTTCGAAGATGTTGAAGGCGGATTCACACTCACTCAACGCCAGATGCCCCAGGCGTTTCAGGTCCTGCCCGTAATTGTCTGGCGCGTGTATGCCGATGGCCGTCAGGATGAGCTAGTCCGCGGAGTGGACATCGTAGGAACCCCCATCGCAGCACTCCAACGCATAGAACTTACCAGCGACAAGACCGACGTGTTCAACGGAGTATGCGGCGCTGAATCGGGCTGGGTGCCCGTATCCGCTGCCTCGCCGGCCATGCTGTTCTCTGAGATGGAAGTGCAAAAGAAAGCCCATGGCCGTGAACGGCCGCCGATACTGTCGCCCCCAGGCACAGATACCTCTAGTACGAGCAATGGAGTTCAGCCACACGCTGGCGCCATGGGAAGTGCGCGATGAAAACCCTACTGACCATTACCCGTCGCACGCATTTATCTGAATTGGCCCTCCTCGCGGTGCTTTTCATTTCTATGACGTCCGCAGGCGCCCAGCCCGCGTCTGCCCAAGCCGGCATCGCTTCCAGCAGCCCGGCCTTGACTGCGCAAGCAACAGCGGCTAAGTCGGACCCGGTGCTGCAGGCCATGCTCGCTGAACTTGACCGCTCGAAAGACCAGCTCAAGATGGAGAGCGTCGCGCGCCCGTATTACGTCGAGTATCGAGTGACTGACATAGATGAATTCGACGCCAACGCCGAATTCGGATCGCTGCTGGTCAACCAGCGCGTAAAAGTCCGAGTCCTTCGCGCGGTAGTCCGCATTGGGGACTACAAGCAGGACAGCTATTTTGGCCAGGGACAGGGCGTCGCCGAAACAGCTCCCATTGAGAACGATGTCCTCGCCTTGCGACACGCCCTCTGGCTGGCCACCGATAGCGCCTACAAGGCAGCCGGCGAAGCGCTTGCCGCCAAGCAGGCAATGATGAAGGAAATCACGCCCGACCAAACGGTGAACGATTTCGCCCAGGCAGAGCCGCTTGTGGCCGTCGAGCCCCTCGCTAAACTCCAATTTGACGAAGGCCGCACCACTCAAATGCTGGAAGCCGCAACGGCGCTCTATCGGCAGGATCCCGAAATCCAGGTCTTGTCCGCATCCGCGCGCTTCACCGTATTCAACGAGTACTACGTCAACACAGAAGGCACCATCACTCGGCGGGGCCAAACACTTTATGCCACAAGCGTGGCGGGCAGCACCCAAGCCGCCGACGGGATGAGGCTTGACCGCTCGCCTGCCGAATTGGTCGCTACACCGGAAGAGCTTCCGACGGAAGCCAAATTTGTGGCCGAAGCGCAAAAAGTCATGGATACCCTCAAGGCGCTGCGGGAAGCTCCCGTTGTGGATGAAGAATATCGCGGGCCTGTACTGCTCTCTCCTGATGCTGCCAGCGATGTGCTCGCAACTCTTATTGGAGATAACGCTGCGGGACGCAAACCTGCGCCGGGACGCAATGGGCGCACCGTAGGTGCGTTCGCTTCAGGGTTCAAGAGCAGGGTCTTGCCGCAATTCATTTCCATTGTGGACGACCCCACCAAGCCTTCCTTCCAAGGGCATAGCCTGACCGGCAGTTATACATTTGACGATGATGGTGTTCGCGTAACTCCCGTCACGGTGATTGATAAGGGCCAGCTCGTGAATTTCCTGGTCGGACGCCAGCCCATCCAGGATTTTCCTGCTTCCAATGGTCACGACCGCGCCCCGGTGGGGTCGCCACCCCAACCGCACTACGGCGTGCTCACGTTGCAACCATCGGAAAGTTCTTCACCCGAGGAGTTGAGAAAGCGTCTGATCCAAATGTGCCACGACCAGGGCAAGCCTTATGGATATCGGGTGGAGACGCTCAGTGGCAATGGCCTTACATCTCCACGGCTGCTTTATCGTGTATGGGCCAATGACGGCCACGAAGAACTTGTCCGCGGCTCATTGCTGAATGAGCTTGACGTGCGAGGATTGCGCAACGATTTGATCGCTGTGGGCAACGATCCCTTCGTCAGCAACCGTTCCGGCAATATCCAGGGTACGGTAATCAGCCCCTCCATGCTTTTCGACGAGCTCGAAATTCGCCGCGATGACCGCGCCAAGGGAAAGCTCCCGGAATACACCGCGCCACCGATATCTGCTTCCGCGCACCAATAGTGGTTTGGTTCCGGATTCGGAGATTGAATCTGTAGCCTGTCTCGCTTTGCGGGGACGGCGGCTTTGACTCGTTGTCCTCTCCCAGATTGGCCATTCCTCGAGCCCCGTTTCCATACTCACGGAAACATGTCGATGCGGTTAGAATGTCTCCGTGCCATCCGCCGCACCAAGCCTGCGAATTGTTTCTCTGGCTCCCAGCGCCACTTCAATCCTCGTTGCGCTGGGTGCGCGAAAGCATCTGGTCGGCGTTTCCAAGTGGTGCCCGGACGTGGCCCCGGAAGTCGAAGACTTGCCTCGTGTCGGCGATTGCTGGTCGCTGGACGCGGCAAGCGTTCTGCGCCTTCGCCCCACCCTTGTAATCGGCGCCATGCCCTACAAAGCTGAAACAGTTGGCAAGTTGCTCGAGCAACCGCTCACGTTTTTGGCCATGAATCCTCGGACCCTCGCCGATGTTGAATCCGACATTCATTTGCTCGGCGTTATCGCAGGCCGTGCTGCCGCGGCGCGCCGGCTGGTGTCAAGAATGCGTGCGGACTTCAAAGCCATCCGCAGTCGCGCGAAATCGGCAAAAACAAAAACGGACATAAGAGTTTACTGTGAGGCCTGGCCGAATCCGCGCATATCATCGCCTCCGTGGGTCGCCGAGCTTGTTGAGATTGTCGGTGGAAAGATGGTTCTGCCGGCAGGTAAGCGCGTTTCGGACGCCGAAGTCGCCGTGACGCAACCAGAGGTCATCATCCTCGCCTGGGCCGCTACTGGGAGCAAATCTGACCCGCAACAAACTTATGAGGTTGCCGCCTTCCACGACATCCCCGCCGTAAAGAATCGCCGCGTCTATTCGATCCGCGACGAATTATTGAACACACCCGGTCCCCCTCTTGTCGAAGGCGCAAGGCAACTGCTCCACTTGATTCATCCGCACCGGATGAAATCAATTTCCCGGGCGCCCATTTCCAAACAGCGATGATCACTGTTGTCGCGGCGATCATCGAGCGCGATTCGCGGATATTGATTTGCCAACGCCACCGCGACTTGCGGTTTCCCTTGAAGTGGGAATTCCCCGGCGGAAAAGTGGAGCCGGGCGAATCTCTCCAAACCGCCCTCGCTCGTGAATTGAAAGAAGAATTGGGAGTGGACGCCGTTGTCGGCCGCGAGATTTATCGAACCAGCTACCTATATCCAGGCCGCCCAGAACCAATCCAATTGGTATTTTTTCTGACTAAAATTGGCGAAATCCAAGTCGGCCAAAGCCCTATCGATGCGCGCCCGCAAAATATCCTGACTACATCCCTCATTGACAAGGCATTTGAACAGGTGAAGTGGGTCTCCTCAGCAGATTTGGTCAACTATGATTTTCTCGAAGCAAACGCCCGATTGATTGCTGGGCTAGCAAATGGCTCCCTGTTTTCGGGAAATGAGGAATGAAATTCAAATTGTCGCGGCGATTTATGTCAGCGATCTCCCGCCATCCACGACCAGCACCTGTCCGGTTATGAAGTCCGACTCGATGAGGAACGCGACCGCCTCGGCGATATCGCTTCCCTTCCCGGTGCGCCCAAGCGGCGCACGCCGAATGTAGTCGGCTTCCAACTCGGCGGCATCGCCGTCGAATGTGATTGTTCCCGGCGCCACCGCATTGACAGTTATCTCCGGCGCCAGCGCCCGCGCCATGCAGCGTGTCAGCATGATCACTCCCGCTTTGGAAACGCAGTAATGTGTATATCCCGGCCAGGCAAGGATTCCTCCGAGTGACGCCAGATTGACGATCCGCCCACGACCGCTGCGCTTCAACAGGGGCGCAGCCGTCTGCGCGCAGAGAAACTGCGAAGTCAAATTCGTGGCCAGAATGCCGTTCCACCGCTCGTCGCTGATCTCGCTGAATGGAACATTTTCAAATCTCCCGGTGTTGTTGACCAGCACATCCAGCCCTCCGAAAAGTTTTTCGGTCTCGGCAACTAGTCGCTCGACCTCGGTGCGCCGCGAAACGTCCGCTTGAACTGCAGCCGCACGGCGCCCCATTTTTCCAATTTGCGCCGCCACCTGCTCCGCCTCGTTTTTCGAGCTGCGATAGTTCACCATCACATCCGCGCCTCGTTCCGCCAGCTCCAGTGCAATGCTCCGCCCAATCCGTTTCGCCGCCCCGGTCACCAGTGCCACCCGCCCAGCCAGTTTCTGCTCCGCCACGCTTCCTCCCTATCCATTCACGTCCGCCATGCTACGCCCACGGCTCATCAGGTCACAAATCTTCTGCGCCCCTCTCCATCCTGATAGAATCGCTCCCCTGTACAGGCTCATTAAAATCGAGGAGAAGCCATGAAACTCGACCTGCTGGCCATCGCCGCGCATCCCGATGACGTGGAGCTCACCTGCGGCGGCACGCTTATCAAAATGGCCGATCGCGGTTACAAGACCGGCATCCTCGACCTCACAGAGGGTGAAATGGGCTCCCGCGGCACGGTCGAATCTCGCCGCCGTGAGGCCAAAGTTGCCGCGCGAATTCTGGGTGTCGCCTTGCGCGAGAACGCAGGTCTCCCCGACTCTGCTCTGGCAATTTCTCGTGACCAGAAACTTGTCATCGCCCAGCACATTCGCCGCTTGCGCCCGCACACCGTCATCCTGCCTTACTGGAAGGGCCGCCACCCGGACCACTACACCGCGGGCCGTTTGGGCTACGAAGCTTGTTTCCTGGCCGGATTAAAGAAGCTGCCCATTTCCGGCGAACCCTTTCGCCCCTTCAAAGTTCTCTTCACAACGTTTGACTTCCCAATGCGTCCAAGTTTCATCGTGGACATTTCTCGCGAATTCCCACGTCGCCAGCGCGCCGCATTGGCATTTCGCTCGCAATTCCGCCCGCCTCGCCGCGAGGTCCGCGCCCTGGCGAAGGTCCACCTGCCCCTGGATGAGCTTGACCGCCGCGTGCAAGTCGCCGCCGCCTACTATGGCCAAATGATAGGAGTGAGTTACGGTGAGGCTTTCCGGGTGCGTGAAATGATGCAAGTGGATGATGTGGTCAAAATGCCGGTGCGTTCGATTTAGCGCCTATCGCAAATCGGCCAAACCCTGAGTTCGTGTCATCAGTTCGTATCAAGGGTCTGCGCCGGGGAATATCCTGGAAGCGTCAACCCTCTCCCCGCGTGCGACACTTTGACGCGTACCGGCTGCGCCTTGTCATCCTCCGTGGAACGCAGTATGGCAATGGTGCCCAGTGCTTCGTTGTAAAGCCGGGTGACCAAGAAGCTCTTCCCCGTTTTGTCATGCTTCCAGACTTGTCCGACTTGTAGTTTCCGGTCGCTCATCGTCCTTTTGATTATCGAATCTAGGTGGATTAGGCAAGCCTGTCAATCGTATCCAATCGCGAATACTGTCTGCGCCCCTGGCTGAATGGGCTCGCCCAAATGAAATCATCTAAAAGCAAGAAAACCCCCGGCCCAGAACCCTCATCATACATCGTGGGAAAGGGCACCCGCTCTTGGATGCCCAATGGGTGTATAATGCATAAAGAAACAGGCCAGCTTCAAGGAGGCCTCATGACACATCTGTATCGCCCGATTGCCTTGGGCACTCTCGGATTGGTTCTCGCTGTCGCACCCGCCTTCGCAGAACATCAGCAATCTTCGCAGAGTACGGCGCAGACGACCCAATCAACGCAATCGGCACAACCTTGTACGCCGGCGTCCACTACTACTACGCCCGCGCAAACAACCCAGGCCACGCAGCCTGCACCAGGTACGCCCCCTGCACAGGGTACTCAAACCACGGCGCCCGCGCAGTCAGGCCAGCCGTGCGCTCAAACACAGGCGACTCCTCCGGCAGCTAAATTGAGGCCAGGCGACCCTGGCTACAATCCTCCGGTCGTTCAGCAAGAGGACCCCAACATAAAGCCTGGATCAAAACAGGATGTGGAATCCATCGGCCAGCGGAACGTTGGCAAAGGCCTCGATTTCTTTTCCATCGAGCACGACATTGCTCTGGGAAAATCCATGTCGCAGGAAGTGGAACGCACCGCTAAGCTCGTGGATGACCCGGTCATCATCGAGTACGTCAATCGCGTTGGCCAGAACATCGTGAATAACTCCGATGCCAAGGTGCCCTTCACCATCAAGGTGATTGACTCAGATTCCGTCAACGCTTTCGCGCTTCCCGGTGGATTTTTCTACGTGTACACTGGCCTCATTCTGCGCGCCCAGGAAGAATCCGAACTGGCCGGCGTGATGGCGCATGAGATCGCCCACGTCGCTTTGCGCCACGGCACCAAGAACGAAACCAAGGGCACTATTGCCCAGTTGGCGATGATTCCCGCGATGATCCTGTTGCCCGGCGGTTGGGCGGGTTACGGAATTTACGAGGGGATGCAGTTCGCTATCCCCATGACCTTCCTGAAGTTTTCGCGCGACCAGGAACGCGAAGCGGATTACTACGGCCTCCAGTACATGTACAAGGCCGGATACGACCCCAACGCCTACATAACTTTCTTTGAGCGCATTCTCGCGGACGAGAAGCGCTCGCCGGGTAGCATCCCCAAGGTTTTCAACGATCACCCTCCCACTCCGGAGCGGATCGACAAGGCCGAACAGGAAATCGCCAAGATCCTTCCTTCACGCGACAACTATGTGGTGACCACTTCGGAATTCGATACCGTCAAAGCGCGCTTGATTGCCTATGAGCGCCGGAAGAAGCCCATCAACGGCAAGAAGGATTCGCCCACTCTTCGCACCAAGACCGAACAGCAGAAGGACGGGCAGGCCAAGGACGGCACTCAGCAGGGCGGGGACGATAGCGACCGGCCCGTGCTCAAGAAGCGGCCCGACGGAAGCGGCAACAATAATTAAATTTTCTCAACAAAAACACAAAGAGGGCGTCCCATCTGGGACGCCCTCTTTTTTTGAATCCGTTCTCGATTCCTCTACCGCTCGAAAGTAATTCCCACTCCCTTTTTCTTCAGCTCATCCGCGTAATACCGGCGGTAAAGCAGGTCCCACTCTTCGCTTCCTTCCAGAATCTCCTTTTTCTGGGAGGCAATCTTCTTTCGCACCTCCAGGTCCACATGCTCCTCTTCTTTCAGCAAGGCCTGAAAGATATCAACGATTTTCTGGCGGATGGTGTCACGGTCTTCTACGAATTCAACTTTATCGCTCTCCACCAACACTTTGGTCACCACATGGGAAAGTTGGACAACTTTACCTCGGCTCAATCTCATTGGGCTCGCTGAGTCTCCGGTACCGCTATCGCAATATCAGTTTCTTGTCTTTGGCGATTTGCGCTTTCACCTTCTTGAACATCTCCTGGTACGACACGCCGGTGCGCCGCATGGTCTCCGAGTGGTCGCTCAAAATCTGCCGCACCTCTTCATTCACCCGCTCTTCCACCGCCAACTCCTCGGCCATGCCCTGCTTCACTCGAGTGGTCACTTCTTCCACCGACTTGGTTTCAATCATTTCCTCGGCCACCAGGCGCTTCACCACTTCCTGGGCCATGTACGTTACGTAATCGCGTGAAAGCAGCATCTCGGTTGGTCGCTCGCTTGTAAAGACAACATGGCAGTGTACTTGCCGCTTCCAAGAAGTGTCAAGGAAGCTCGGAGAATTCAAAACCGGACATGCAGAAATCGCAGCAAATGGTCGCCAAGAAAAATATAAATCCCGCAAATCGTCCCTTCCCCCACAAGTACGCCCAACAGAAACTTCCAAAAATCCACTTCCAGCAGCCCGCACACGTAGCAAATCAAATCAGTCGGCGCCAGGGGGAAGAAACTCCAACCGATGATGATGGGCAGTTCATTCCGCTGAAGAATTCCTTTAATTCGTAACACGCGGTCCATGTGCTTCCGCTCGAAATACTCCTCAAGCCCCAGGGACTCCGAGAAAAAATAGATGCTCGCCGATGAAATCAATATTCCAACAATGGTGAGCAGGAACAAAGGAACCGGCGGAAAAAACGGGATTCCCAGGAACACCAAATACGTGGAAGGGATCAGCGTGAATCCACGCAAACATCCCGCCAGCAAGTAAATCAGGCCTCCGGCGAACAAGGAGTAGTAAAAAACCCCTTGCAGTCCGCCTTGAATCAGACCCCTCTGAAACACAAATAGGTACGACGCCGCTGCCACAATGCCAAGCCAGACCGCTATCCGGAAGTATTTGATCCTCGACTCGGTTGAATTCGGCGCCATCTTCGTCGGCGCACCAAGAATAGCCCACCCGGCATCCAGATCAAATAATGCTGTTTACCGCGCGCGTTGACGGTTTCCTCTCCGTTCTGTAGGATGTTCAAGTCGGGCGGTTAGCTCAGCGGTTAGAGCGTCCGGTTTACACCCGGAAGGTCGCGTGTTCAAATCACGCACTGCCCACCACGTTTCAATGTCCTTTGCGGGGACGTAGTTCAGTTGGTTAGAACGCTGCCCTGTCACGGCAGAGGTCGCGAGTTCGAGTCTCGTCGTCCCCGC
>Ga0209415_10000408_pt1 | contig 78771 bp, 76 predicted proteins | sample PeaSoiSIISIP2007_FD_187696 | JGI IMG/M metagenome (GOLD analysis project Ga0209415, IMG submission 187696) | Peat soil microbial communities from Weissenstadt, Germany - SII-SIP-2007 (SPAdes) (version 2) | ecosystem: Environmental > Terrestrial > Soil > Wetlands > Peat | place: Germany...
TGAACACCCTGGGGGAGCGGGCACTGACCTGTCCATCTGCCTTGCAAGCCTCACCGTATCGACTCGGCTTCAGAAGACCAGGATGCAATTCCAGGCCGTTCAGTAAAGTCTAGCGCCACCGGACCCAGTCCCGTGAGCCAAGCAAGACCTCGGGAATCCCGCTCTCCGAATGATAATATAGTCACTCGTGAAATCGACTGCAATGGCTCCGAATATCTCTGCCGCTCGCGCAGGGTCCGTACGGCTCGGTGACCGGACGGTCCATCGTTTGGGACTCGGGGCAAATCGGGTAACGGACACCGAGTCGGCGCGTGCCTTACTGGTGAGGGCCGTGGAGTTGGGCGTCAATTTCATCGATACGGCGGACGTCTACCAATTCAGCGCGAGCGAGAGTATGATTGGAAAGACCTTGGGGAACAGTACCTCCGGCGTCGTGGTGGCCACCAAGGGCGGGGTAGCTCGTACGGCGGAAGGTGGAAGTGTGGACTGTCATCCCGAATACCTCCGTCAAGCGGTTGAGGGCAGCCTTCAACGGCTGCGGGTCGACTGCATCGAGCTCTACCAACTGCATCGAGTCGATCCACACGTGCCCATTGAGACCAGCGTCGGGGCGCTCAAGGAAATGCAGGAAGCAGGTCAGATTCGGCAAATCGGGGTGTCGAATGTCACGGTGGACGAGCTCGAAAGGGCCCGTCGAGTGGCGACGATCGTATCCGTCCAGAATCGATTCAACATTCTTGAGCGAGAACAGGAATCGGTGCTGGAGTTTTGCGACCGTCATTCGATTGCGTTCATCCCATGGGTTCCATTGCACCGCGGGAACCTCGCGTCGGCGAAAATGCTCTCGGAGATGGCCACCCGGTACAGAGTGACTTCGCACCAGCTGGCGCTGCGCTGGCTCCTCAAGCGGTCCCCGGTCGTATTGCCGATTCCCGGGACGTTGTCGATCGCCCACTTGGAAGAGAATCTGGCCGCGGCCGATATCGAGCTCAGCGACGACGACTTTCATAAACTGAGTCTATCGACCGGTCCTCGCAATCTTTGAGGGTTGGCTGGTCCCAAAGTGCCGTGCTTCACAGCACGGATCCGACCCCCCGGAGCGACTAGACTCCGACCAGCCCATCAGCCATCGCGCGAGGCCGGCTTCGAGGGATCAGGATTCGATCACCGGTCTCGAACCCCCCAGGGCGGAGTCGCGAGGCCGGGGATTCAGAGCCGGGTCGGCATTCCCCTCCCATCGGGTCCGTTTCCTGACGGCCGGTTCGGGGGCCGGTGTCGGTCACCGGTCACTTCCAGGCCACCACAACGACGCACTCGGCCGGGATAGAGAGCCCGCCTGCGGTGCGCCATCGCTGGAGGTTCGCCCGGGTCTTTCGGAGGACCTTTCTCTGGACCGGGGCCGATTCCTCGGACAGCGAATGGCCGATCGGGGTTCCCTTGAGGATCGACGCAAGGTACTCGTCCTCGTCCCCGACGTGGAGGACATGCCGAAACTGCTCCTCGCGAGCTTCCCGGAATCCGGCCGCGGTGAGAAACGCCACCATCTCGCCTGGGGCGCCGGTTTCGTAGGGCGTGGGGATGTAACCGGTCTCGTCGGGCTCCGCATGCTCGAGCATCGGTTCGATGATCGCGTGAAGGAACGGAACCTTGTCCGGCGTACTCCAGACGCTGACCGCAATTCGGCCGCCGTCCTTGAGCACCCGATGTGCCTCTTGGGCCGCCATCTCGGGGTCCGTAAAGATCTGAAAGCCGAAGCTGCTCGTGGCCGCATCGAACATGGAATCCGGAAACTCGAGCTTGGAGCAGTCCATCGCTCGAAAATCGATGTTCTGGAGCCCGCGCGCCTGAGCGACCTTCCGTGCGAGGTCGACCATGTTCTCTGAAAGGTCCACGCCGGTGACGTGTCCGGTTGCGCCGACCTCTCGAGCCAGGGTCATCGCCGGCTCGCCGGGTCCCGTTCCGAGGTCGAGGACCCGTTCGCCGGGCTTTGCGTCCAATCGGGACAGGAGGTCAGCACGAAACGGTTCGAGGTTTCGCATCCAGTGGACGTAAGCCTCCGCACTCTCGTTCCAGGTGGTCCGGGTGTACTCCCGGTAGTACTCCTCCGTGTACTTCCAGGGCATGGTGATTCATCAGAGCGCCGACCCGGAATATAGGCGCGCGGGTCACGCTCGTTTCTCCGTCGCCTCTCGATTCACTGTGCTCCCCGGAATGACCCGACGAGTAGCGGGAGTCGCCCGACGGCCTAACAGCACTCTGGGGACGAGCTCGTAGCCCCATCGGCTGCAATCCACTATAGGGGCGCGTGGTTTCGTTGCGCCGTTGCCGGCTCCGACTCCATCGATCCGCATGGGGGTTTCGCACCCCCCGCCTTCTCGCCCTGACCCGATGGCAGGGGGGGCCAGACCCGCGTCGCGGCGCCGAACCCCCTAGGGGCCGCGGATACAGGGCGGCCCGCTCCGTCCCAAGGGTGCAACGGTTCCTGCTCAATCGGGGGCCGGCAGCGCCCCTCGGCCCGGGAAGGGTGTTTCACCCCCTCGGATCGAACCATATAGCGCCCGGGGGCGTGGACGTACCTTCCGCATGGCCGAGGCTCTCTCCGCCCCACCGTTCCCTGGCGTCGACCCGTCGCCCGGGTTGACCTGGTCGATCCCCGGTCTCCGGGATGACCCGACGATGTGCCTGAGGTGCCGCTCGGCCCAACTCCTCTGCGGGAAGCCGGTTTGCCCCCTTCTCCTCCGCTACCACGCGTTCGAGCGGACGTTGCCGATGGTGCGAGGGACCGAGCTGTCGGGATCCTCGCCGCCCGCGGTCTTCGTGGGTCGGTTCGGTTATCCCAAGGTCTCGTTCGGTCCGCTCCTCAGCCCGGAACACGGACGCACCGAACTCCTCGACACTCCCGAGGACTGGGTGGGGCGCTCGGTGACCGAAGTGGTGGGGTTCCGAACCGGGCTCATCCGAGGCACGAGCCCGATCCGGGTCACCGACGCGGAGAAACCGATCCCTCTGCTCGAAGAGCTCCAACTTCTTGGCATCGCGGCCGAGTCGGCCGAGAGCGAAACCCGATTCAAACGGCCCCCGAGGGGTCATATCGCCCTCTCCGATTCCGCTCCGCCGTTCGGCCCGTCCGCGCCGATCGAGCACCTCCGCCTTGACGTACGGCGGGTCGACCCCCACCTCGACCGCCTTTCCTCCGACACGGCGGCCAGCGCCCGGGTCGCGGTCGAAGAGCTCTACCACCGGGGGGTGCGGGTCAGCCGCATCCAGCGGGCCTTTAGCGTCGGCACGCTCGGCCGCCGCGGCCACCGTCGGCTCGTTCCGACCCGGTGGAGCATCACCGCGGTCGATGACCTCCTCTCGAAGCAGAACGTGAGCCAGGTGCGCCTCCTACCCGAGCTGGGGGAGATCCGAGCCCATCGACTGACCGCGCTTGACAACCGGTGGTTGATCGTCCTCCTCCCCGGCATCTGGCGCTATGAGTCGATCGAGTCCTGGTACCCTTCTACCTTCTGGAACCCGAGCCCGACCGAGATCATCATGATGGGGGACCACGAGGGCCACGACGGACGAACGACCTACGCCTCGATCGGCGGATGCTACTACGCCGCCCGCCTCGCGACGAGCGAGGCGCTCCTCCGGCTCGGCCGTCAGGCGGGAGTCGTGGTGCTTCGCGAGGTCCACCCGGGCGAGATCCTACCGCTGGGCGTCTGGAACGTCCGCGAACACGTCCGGGCGGCCCTCGTTGAGCCGGCGATCCGCCTCAACTCGATGGCGGAGCTCTCCGGCCTGATCCGGTCGACCTTTGCGATTCCTCTCCAGCGCTGGCTGATCCAGAGCGCGGTCCTTCACGAGGCCCGGACCCAGCGGAAACTGGACGACTGGCTAGGGGCGGAGAAAGGTACCGCCCGCTAAGGGGTGAACTGGGCCCCGCAGCGGCCGCAGAACGTATCACTCGCCCCACGGGGACTCCCGCACGCCGGGCAACTGCTGGTCGACCGCTGCGTTCCGCACCCACGGCAGAACGTATCGTTGGGCAAGGTCGGGTAGCCACAGTCCGGACACCGGTTGGCCGCCGCCGTCTGCTCGGCCGCGGCGGCCGGATCCAGCGGTCCCGTCCCCGGTTCGGGGAGCGTGACCGGGGCCGAGGCGCGGGGAGGCGCCGCAAGGGACTCCACCTTCCCTCCCAGGCTCCGCCGGGCCCGCAGCGCGAGTCGGAAGGCCTCCGTGAAGTCTCCCCGGTCGAACGCCGACTTCGCCTCCCCGTGCAGTTTGACCGCCTCGAGGGTGCCTCCCTGGTTCGGTCGTTCGCTTCGCGCGGTGGCGACCTCCTGATCGAGCAGCCGCAGTTGGAACTGGGATTCGGCCCGGTTCCGGGGGAGGGGCGTCGGAGGCGGGGGGGCGGGGGAATCCGTCGGGGAGGGAGGGGGAATCGAGGGGGCTCGGTAGGGGGTTCCCGCGGCCGGCGGGAGCGGGGCGGTGGAGGGGGTCGCGCGCCCGCGGGCGTTCACGAGCGCCTCGTGGGCCGACTGGGCGAGCTCGTAGGAGCGGAGGTACTGGTGCGTATCGAACGCACCTTGGGACTGGGCGATCAGTTCGAGCGCGCGCGACGTGTCGGTCCCGGTCCGGGCAAGGTGGTCGGCCTCACGCCGAGCCATGGCGAGCCGATTGAAGGCTCGGTCCTGGACGAGGGCGGGCTTCGTCCCCAGCTCGAGCCGGAGCTGGTCGCGGCGGGCGCGCAGACGGCGCAGCACCACGAGGAAGACCGCGACGACGATCACGACGAGGATGACGCTGATCGCGATGAGCGTGATCGTCGAGCCGGGGAGGGTCATCCGTAGTTCACGTCCCCGCGGAGGGGTCGCGGCAGGGACTAGAGGGCGTCCCTCACCTATTTAGAGAGAAGTTCCGGGACGGTGCTGCCCGGTGAGGTCGTACGGGGGTCGGAGGAAGGGGGCCCCGCGATCCGAACCGTCGGCGCCGCCCACGGTCGGCCCATGCCCTCGTCGGGCGCGGGCGAAGACCGGTCCCGTCAGGGTCTCCGGTCGGGATACTCTTCCTGTCAAAACACGGTGAGCTTGTCCGTCAGGAGGCGGCGTGGGATCGTGTCGATCTGGTCGAACCAGCTCTGGGCGACCGCCTCGGCCTTCCCCTTCACGGCCGAGAGCCTGACACCCTCCGCCGGAAGGATCTGGAGGCTCGCGACCTGGGGCTCGTCGACAGGTTTCCCGATCTGGGAGAGGATCTTGACGTGGACCTCCTTGACGTTCCCGCCGGTCTCCTTGACGATGTCGTTCGCGATCAGGTTGCCGAGCAGGTTGTAGATCTTGCCGACGTGGTTGACCGGGTTCTTCCCCGCCGAGGCCTCGAGGCTCATTGGACGGCAGGGGGTGATGAGGCCGTTGGCGCGGTTCCCCCGACCGACCGAGCCGTCGTCCCCCGCTTCCATCGAGCAGCCGGTGACGGTGAGGTAGTACCGGCCGAGCTCGGGGTCGTCGGCCGTGTTGACGTCGATCTCGACCTCGCGGTGGGTCAGCTTCGTCGCCTGGTCGGCCAGCCTGTCGCGGATCTCGTCGCAGACGGACTGGTACTCCTTTCCGTCCTTGACCTCGCGGTCGACGAGGGCGGCGGCGACGGTGAGGTGAATCTTGTCGTGGAGACGGTAGCCCATCACCTTGACATCCTCGCCGAGCGCCCCCAGCTTCTTCGTGAGCTTGAGGGTGAGGAAGTGCTCGCTCTCGAGGACCAACCGCTCGGTGTCCGAGAGCGGGGCGAAGCCGACCCCGAACGACGTGTCGTTGGAGAGGACCTTCTTCTGCTCGAAGACGCCGCGGAGGTCGATCGAGCCGGACCCGATCTTCGAGTCGAACTCGACGTCGTGGTCGACGTCGATGTGGCGGCAGGTCGACTGGATGTACTTCCGGGCCGCGGCGATCGCCGTGTCGTGGATGGGCAGCTTCTCGCCGTTGACCTCGGTCGTCGCCCGCCCGACGAGCAGCATGTAGATCGGCTTGGTGACCTTCCCACCGCCGAACTTGGGCTCGGAGGCTCCGCCGACCACCTGAGTCTCGTCCGTATTGTGGTGGAGGATCCGCCCGTACTCGTCGAGGTAGAGGCGGCAGAGCGCGCGGCTCACGGATTCGGAGACGCCGTCCGCGATGGAGTCCGGGTGGCCGATCCCCTTCCGCTCCACGAGCTCGATGGCCTGGTCCTCGATATGGACGGTCCGGAGCGGTTCGACCTGGATGTTGCGGGGCATGGAGAAGGATCCTCGAGGTCGGCCGAGCCGGCTGGGGGTTTAACGGTTGCGAAAGCGGGTGGATGCACGCTTCCGGCACCGGGGAATCGCCCTGGACCCGGGAGGCGCTGCGCTCCCGTCCCGGCGAGGTCTTTAGCCCCCTGACGGCCTCCCGGGGGCCGTGGAGGTCGAGGGGTGCCCGCTGCCCGAGGACCGCCTCTACGACCTCGAGAACGACGTCTGGTGGGCCTCCGAGGAAGGCGGCACGACCGCCCGCTTGGGGATTCTCGGGACCCTGGCCGCTTTCGCCGGACCGTTCACGAGCCTCACGTTCCGCCCCGTCGAGGGAGTGGTCGGCCGCGGCCGGAGCGTCGCCACCCTCGAAAGCATGCGGTTCACCGGCGCCGTCCGCCTCCCGGTCGATGGGGAGGTCCTGGAACGGAACCGGAACGTCTCCGACTCGCCCCGCCTCGTGAACGATGATCCGTACGGGGAGGGCTGGATCGTTCGAATCCGGCCCGCTCGACCCGCGGACGTCCCGAAGTACCTCGAGCGGGCCGACCAGGTCGCGGTCCGGCTCACCGAGCGGATCCGGACCCAACGAATCCGTTGCTGGCCCGCCACGCCGGACGTCGAGCTCTACGAGATCGGAGTGGAGTGCTCGGCGGTCTTGACCATGTTGAACGAGGAGCTGGGGGCCCGCCCGGCCGGAACTCATGTGCTCCTGGTCACGGACGACCCGACCAGCCCGATCGAGATGGTGCGCTGGTCCGACCAGACCGGCCACACGGTCCGGACGCATCGGCGGGAGGGGACGTTACACCAGTTCCTGGTGCGCAAGGAAGCGGACCCGGTACCCCGTCGGCGGGTCGTCTCCTAAACGCAGGTGGCCCGGGGGGCTCCCTGGCGGGGCGGGAGGCGGGAATCCCTACGGCTTCTCGATCGGCGTTCGGATGAGGTTCCCCCACTCGGTCCAGGATCCGTCGTAATTCCGGACGTTGGGGTATCCGAGGAGATACTTCAGCACGAACCAGGTGTGGCTCGACCGCTCGCCGATCCGGCAATAGGTGATCACCGGGGCACCGGGGCCCACGCCCTTTCCGGCGTAGAGCGCTTCCAGCTCCTCGCGGGACTTGAACGTCCCGTCCTCCTTGACCGCCTGGGCCCAAGGGATGTTCTTCGCGCCCGGGATGTGGCCGCCGCGCTGAGCGTGTTCGGTGGGATACTCGGGGGGTGCGGTGACCTCACCGGTGAACTCCTTGGGTCCGCGGACGTCCACGAGGTGGAGCTTCCCGCCCGTGACCTCCGGGAGCGCCGAGCGAACGTCGTCGAGGTAGGCGCGGACCTTCTCGTCGCCGGCGTGGGTCTTGAACTGGCCCGTCGGGGGATGGACGACGTCCTTCGTCAGCGGGCGGTCCTCGGCGATCCACTTCTTCCGCCCGCCGTTGAGAAGCTTGAGGTTCTTTGCCCCGTAGTACGCAAAGACCCAGAAGGCGAAGGCGGCGAACCAGTTGTTGAAGTCCCCGTAGAGGACGAGCGTCGTGTCGTCGCTCACGCCGGCCGTGCGGAGCAGCGCCTGGGCGGCGGGGGAGGAGACGATGTCCCGCGCGAGCGGGTCGTTGATGTCCTTCCGCCAGTCGAACAGCACCGCGCCCGGGAGGTGGCCGAGATGGTAGTTCGCCGCGGGATCGTAGTCGACCTCCGCCACGCGGACCTTCGGGTCCGTTAGGTGCGCGGCCAGCCACTCGTTCTCCACCAGTACCTCAGGGTGCGCGTACGCCGCCATACTCCCTCTCCGCTCCGCCGGGGTCGCGGAGGATATACCCTCGCTGCCTCGCACAATCGGCGCACATATAGGGTAGATCGGCGCAGGAAACAGCTGGTCCCTGGCCCGATCGCCTATCCGCGTCGACCCCGCTTGGGGAGGGCGGCATCCGAGACCTCGACCGTCTCGGGGTCGAACCCGAGCTTCGCGAGCTCGGCCCGGATGCGGGTCCGGTGGTCCCCCTGTAGGTAGACCTCGCCGTCGACGACCGAGCCTCCGGTCGCGAGCCGGTTCTTGAGCGTCCGGGTCGTCTCCTCGAGGTCGACGCCCGGTGGGAACCCCGAGATCACCGTCGCCGGCTTGTTGTAGCGCCGGGGCTCGGCGCGCACCCGGATCCGGGCGGTCTCGCGGTCGAGGGCGGACAGGATCTCGTCGAACTCATTGTTCCCCATCGTTCGGTTCTCTTACCGGCCTCCCTGGGGGAAGGAACGGATCGTCCAAGAAGACCCTCGAGAGGGCGGCCCGAGCGGCCGGGACCGACGAACGAGGTACGCGCGAGAGAGCACCACGTGGTCTATGGAGGCGCACCGTATGAACGTTCCCCCCGGCGCGCTCACGCCTCACCCCATCGGTAGAGGCGGAGGCAGACGAACAGCCCGACGGTGGCGCAGACCCCCAGCAACCCGGCGTAGAGGACCATCTGGGACGGGGTGGCCGGGGTGATCCCGAGGGCGCCCTGGACGAGGAGGGCGGCGTAGGTGGTCGGGAGGAACCGGGCCGCCGCCTGCCAGTCGGGCGGTAGCGCGGAGATCGGGTAGTAGAGCGGAGAGAGCATCCCGAGGAGGGTGAAGGTGAGATTGCCGACCGGCCAGATCTCCCGCTGCGTCCGCACGCGGCTCGAGATCGCGATCCCGACCGCGGAGAAGAGCACCCAGAGCGTGAAGAGGCTCACGAACAGCGCCAGCACGACGAGCCAGGTCACGGGATGGCCCTGCGCCCCCCCGATCCAGTCGAGGAGGAGGAAGAGAACCACGAGCGCCGGGATCATCGCGATGAGGTTCGAGAACGCGACGCCGAAGAGGTAGCGGATCCGGCTGAGCGGGCTCGCGACGAACATGTCCTGAAGCGAGCACTCGATCCGCCAAGTGGCGCTGTCGCCGAGCACCCACGACCCGATGTTCTGCATCGTGAAGAGCATCGCGCCGACGATCTCGAGCGGCAGCAGCGCCGGCGGGGAGATGAGCGACAGGAAGTAGAGGAAGATGAAGGGGATCAGGACCGGGGTGATCGTGACCGCGGGATTCCGGCTGATCCAGCGCCACCCGACCAGGCCGAACGACGGGAGGGCCCGGCCCGTGGTGGGGAGGTCCGGGAACTGCTCCTCGACGGTCGCCATCTAGGGCCCCCGGACCGTCCGGCGAGCCCAGAAGATCGCGACCAGGAAGACGACGACCGTCTCCGCCACCAGGCCGAAGAGCGCGAGCTCCGCCTGGCCCGAGGAGAGGGCGGCCTCCCCGATCCGGGACTGGAGGAGCGCAGCGGCCGCGCTGGGGGGCATCAGGAGCGCCACGGGCTGGAGCGCTGGCGGGAAGAACCCGAACGGGTAGAACACGGGCGGAAGAACCCCGAAGACGTTGAAGAACAGGCTCGCGTACGCCCAGATGGCGCGGTTGTCCCGGAAGAACGTCGAGAAGATGTAGCCGATCGACGCGGCGAAGAGCCAGACCAGCCCGGCCAGGCCGAGGAGGGCGAGCGACGTCGTGAGCGCGAGGTGCCCGACGACGACCGCGAGGCCGCCCAGGAGGGCGATCGGCGCGATATAGACCACGAGGATCCCCGCCGCCATCCCGAGGAAGTACCCTTCCGGGCTCATCGGCCCGGCGAGGTAGAGGTCGTTCGCCTTGTGGTCGATGCGAATGTACGCCGCCTCGTTGAGGACGCGCTGCCCGAGGGTGAAGGCGGAGAAGAGCACCGCGCCGATCAGGGCGACGCCGATGAGGCTCGGGTTGAGGATGTAGACGAAGACCAGCAGCACGGTCTGGGTCACCATCGCGGTCGCCATCGCAAGGGACTCGTGCGCCTGCACCAGCACCTCGGTCCAGAGGAATGCCACCGTCCCACCGAACGGCCGGGTGGGCCGGAGGACCTCGCCCGGCGGGTCAGTCCTCATCGATCTTCCGCCCCACGACCCGCAGGAATGCCTCCTCGAGGGTGACCGACCCCACCGTGGCGGTGAGCTGACGCTGGATCGCGAGGTCCATGAGCTCGCCCAACCGCTCCGGGGACACGATGATGGTGAGGGATTTCCCGTCGGCGAGCACCTCGCCGAACGAACTGAACGAGTCCAGGTGGGCGGCCCCCTCCGGGAGCGAGAGCTTGAGCGTCCCCCCGACCGATCGCTTCAGGTCGTCCGCCGTGCCGCTGACGATGACCTTTCCGCGCTCCACGATGTACAGCCGGTCGCTCAGTGCCTCTGCCTCGTCGAGATAGTGCGTGGTGAGCAGGATGGTGGAGCCTTTGGTCGTCAGGTCCCGCAACGAAGCCCAGACCTCGCGCCGGGCGAACGGATCCATCCCGATGGTCGGCTCGTCGAGGAAGAGCAGGGGCGCCTGCGTTGCGATCACCGTCGCAACCATCGTGCGCTGCCGCTGACCGCCCGAGAGGGTGATGCACAGTCGATCGGCGAACTCGGTGAGGCCCATCCGTTCGATCGCCTCTTCCGTACGGGTCTGGGAGGTCTCCCGGGAGAGCCCTCGCGCCCGAAGGTAGGTGTAGATCATCTCCCGCGGAGCGAGGTGGAAGAACGGCTTCCCTTCCTGCGGGACGACCGCAATGTAGGGTCGGGCCCGCTCCGGATGTTCGGAGACGTCGTGCCCGAAGACCCGGATCGACCCCGAGGTCGGCCGAAGCAGGGTCGACGCGATCCGGAGGAACGTGGTCTTCCCGGCACCGTTCCGTCCGAGCAGGGCCACCCGCTCCCCGGGGTGGACGCTCATGGAGACCCCCGCGAGCGCCTCGACCGGGGGCGATCCCTTCGTGGTGTAGGTCTTGCGGAGGTCCTCGCTCCACAGTGGCTCGACGTTCATGGAGGGGCGGGGCGTGGCCGGTACTCGGACCGCCCCACGATGGGGAAACGTGACGTCCCGGGGAAGGGAAGCGGCCGGTCTACCCGCACCCGCAGCCGCCGCCGGACGCGGAGCTCTCTCCGCAGGACCCGCATCCGCCCGCCTTTCCGCCTTCGTCAGGCTCCGGGAGGGTCGGGTTCGTGATCTTGAAACCGGACTCGCTCAGGCTCTCCACGTAATCGATGACCGCGCCGTCCACGAACTTCGTGCTCGTCGGGTCGACGAGGATCGAGAATCCTTCCGAACGGACGACGTCATCGTCGGCTCGGGGCTTGGCGAAGGCCATACCGAACTTGATCGCACTGGCGCCGCCCCCGCATCCGCAGCCGCCTCCGCCCGGTTGGGCGTAGACACGGACGCCGATCTCGGGTTGCTGTCCCCGCATCAGGGTCTTGACCTGCTCGGAGGCCGCGGGTCGAATCTCGATGTGAACCATGGTCATTCCTCGTCGGTAGCAGCGAGCCCGGGGGGATAAGCTCTGCGAATCTCGCGAAGCGACAACCCAACACGTTTCTTGCCTTTCCCCGCCGCAGCGCATGATTAGCGAGGAGCGATACAATGGGGCGGAGCCCGCCGGTGGAGACGACGCTAGGGAGAGGGCGGCGGTCCGCTCTGCGACGGGGCGCTCTCCTCCTCCGGCAGGATTTCCGGCATCTCCCGGGTGCCCGTGAAGGTCTCGGGGAGTTCGCTCGACCGGAGCCCGGGAGCGAGGGCAAGGTCAACCGGGGCGAGGTCCGGGGGGCTCTCCTTCCAGGCTATGTTGGCGAGTGTCTCGACGAAATCGGTCGGTAGCGCCAGGGAATGACCGATCCGCCGAACGTCGGCGCGGGTCAGCTCTCCGATTAGGGCGAGGATCACGAAGTAAGCTACGAACCCGATCGCGACGACGGTGAGGAGTTCGTACCAGGTGCTGACCGGGGAGGAGCTGTGGAGCGCGAGCCAGAGGGTAGCGAACCGGTCCCCGACGCCGGCGGCGATCGCGCCGGACGAGCCGGGGTGGATGTTGTGGTTGATCACCCACAGGGAGGCGAAGGAGCCGGCGGCGCTGACGGTGATGGCCCCAATCGAGCCGAGGTGGATGTGGACCCGAATCAAGGATTCCATGAAGTACGTATTGAGGACCAGGGCGGCCGTCGACGAGGCCAGAATGGCCACGGCCCCGGCCACGACCCCGGGATGGATCGGCAAGACCCCCCAGGGGGGCACGAACAGCGCGACCGCCCCGAAGAGCACGATCACCTGGGTGCTCGTGATGTAGAGTTCGAGGCGCTGCCGACCGATCGCGTTGATGCTCGACTGCATGACCTGGCTCAGGGCGAGCGGCAGCGCCCCCACCGACAGGAGCGCCATCGCGAAGGCACCCTGCGACGCGTAGTAGGAGGTGTAGAACACGTTGAGGAAGTTGTAACGGTAGGTCACGAGGGCCACGACCCCGGGGACGAGGAGCATCGCGGAGTACCTCAAGGCCTGCCACGTCCCCTGGCGGATCGCCTCGTACTTCTCCTGCCGGTGTAACCCGGCGAGGTACGGAAAGAGCGGCGTTGCGATCGCCGCTGGCAGCGAGAGGATCAGGATCCGAAAGCCGTTCGCAGCCAGGAACACCGACAGGAGCTTCGTGCCGAGACCAATGCCGACGATCAGCGGGACGGCGTTGGTGACGATGTAGTTGATCAGCAGGCTGGCCATGAGCGGCCAGGCGTATCGGAACATGCGGACCGCTTCCGCCCGACGGAAGCGCCGCATCCGCTGGTAGACGGCGGGCAGGCTGAACAGGGCCGACGCGGCGGCTCCCGCCACGTACGCGAGCGTGATCCCTAGAATGGAGAAATCGTGGTAGGCGACGTAGAACAGGAACGGCAGGCGGGCGAGCGATTCGACCAACGAGGGGTACTGGGCCTTCAGCGAGTTCCCCTCGCCGATGAACATCGAGTTGTAGACGGTCGAGAACGACCAGAGCAGGGGCAGGGCCATGAAGAGTCCGAACGCTAGGACCTCCTGGTTGCCCGAGACGAGCTGCTGCCCGCCGAGCGAGAGCGGCGCGATGACGAACAGGGCGAGGCCGGCGGCCCCGACCATCGCCACGCGGACGACGAAGTAGGTTGTGGTGGTGTCGGTCGCCGGCCGTCCCCGCGCAAGGAAGTAGGTGTAAGCGGTGCCGAGCCGCAGGTCCCCGACACCGTTGATCGAGGAGCCGATCAGGAGGAACAGCTGGACCGTCCCGACGACGGAGACGAGTGCGAGATGCTGGGCGCCGTTCGTCTGCTTGATCAGGACGATGCTGCCGATCAGCCCGAGGACCTGGACCAAGAGGCTCGCGGCGAAGACCGCCCCCGAGCTCAGGGTCAGCGAGAACGCCTGCTTCGGGACCGCGACGGGCGGGGGCGAAGCTCCCGACGGCAGACCTGAAGAAGGCACAGCGGACCGGGTCTGCCACGCGGGGGCCCCCTCTTATTCCCGTCGGTCGGACAGGATAGTGGGACCTCCGCCCGACCCACGCCCTCTCGATAGGAGGAGAGCGAAAAATCCAACTAAACGGGCGGGGTCCCTCATCCCGACATAGGGGCCCTTGCCTGGACGAGCGGGCGAAGGAGGCGGGACGCCTCCGCGGTCACGACCTGGGGGGAGGGAACGGGGTGCTACTCGGATCCTCGTTCCCCAGGTCGGGGCCATGGGAGCAGGGGGATTTGAACCCCCATATGCGGGTCTCTCCGCGCGCTCCAGTCATTCGTCATTGGGGCGCGAAGCGCCCCTCCGCAAACCCTAATCTCAGGGGACCTGACGGTCACCCTGACTGGAGCCCGCTGGTCTACCAAGTTAGCCTATGCTCCCTCCGGAACCCCCGGGAGTGCCGAGAGAGATATCCTTTGTTGTCCGCCCGTCTCCCCAGCTTGGCGCCCGACGTGGCCGGTTCCCACGCGCGTAACCCTTATGTGAAACATCTTTTGTTCCCAGTCTAATGACGTTGAAACCCCGGGATCCTCCCTCCTCCCCCCGGACCGTCTCGCTCACCTGGGTCATCGTCCTGGTCCTGGTCGTCGCCGGGGGGGCGGTCGCCGGCACGGCCGCTTACTTTGCTCGGAGCCCTACTCCGACCCCCCATTCCCTGGAGATCACGGACGACCTCGGGCGCACGGTGAGCGTGCCCCTCCACCCCGCTCGGGTTGCGGTCCTGAGCCCCAGTATCATGGACATCGTCTATCGGTTGGGGCTCCGGAGTCATGTCGTGGGGGTCGACTGCTATGCGGCCGCGGACGGAGGGCTCTCAGACGACTACTCATCCGACCAGATCGGCCTCTGGAACCTTTCCCCCTCCCTCTGTGTTCAGGTCGGGCCGGAGTTCGTCCCCGAGATGCTCGTGAACGTCACTCCCCAGCTGGTACTGGCCTCCACCATCGTCTCGGTGGCGGCGGTGGAAGAGATCACGAATCAACTCGGGATCCCGGTCGTGATGCTCCAGGCTCCGACCCTCAGCGGCGTACTCGTCGACGACGACCTCATCGGGGAGATCTTTGGAGTGCCGGCGGCGGCGAGCGCACTCAATGCGCAGCTCTCTTCCGAGCTGTTCAACGCGACGAACGCGAGCGCGAGCGCCCCTACCCCCCTGCCCACGGTCCTCGTCACCTATTCCGTCGACTCCGGAGGGTACTGGACGTTCGGGCCGGGAACCTTCGGGCTCTCCCTCGTCGAGATCGCGGGGGGTGTCAGCATCAGCGCAAAGGCCACCACCCCCTATCCGGAGCTTTCGAGCGCCGAGGTTCTCCTCGACAACCCACGGTACATCGTCATCGGGGAAGGGTTCGGAATCAACGAAAGCACCTTCGCCGGGGGGCCGGACTGGTCCACCTTCGGGGCCGTCCAGGCGGGGAACGTCACCGGGATCGATTCCAACTGGCTGACCGAACCCAACCCGACCATGATTCTGGAAGGCATACCCGCCCTGCTCGCGATCCTCCACCCGGTCGGAGACTGAGACGGACGGGCCGGGCGTTTTGCCGTCGACCCGGACGGCACGCCCCCGCCGTTGGAGGTTCGGGATCCTCGTCGGGGTGGGCGGAGGGCTCCTCGTCGTCCTGTCGGCGCTCCTGGGCGCGGTGGACATCCCGATCCGGCTCGGGCTCCAGATCCTGCTCCACGAGGTCACCGGGGGACGGGTCTTCCCGGACGCCTGTGCCGGAACCGGGCTCTCCTCCACGCGGTGCGACGCCTACACCTTCATCGTCTGGAACCTGTACCTTCCCGAAGTCCTCCTCGCCCTCATCGTCGGCGCGGCCCTCGGGCTCGCCGGAGGGGCGCTCCAAGGAGTGTTCCGCAACCCGCTCGCGGACCCCTTCCTCCTTGGGATCTCGAGCGGGGGAACGCTCGGGGCGGCGATCATCTACGTCTATCACATCGGCGTGGGCAACGCCGACCTCTACCTGCCGGCGTTCGCGTTCCTTGGGGCCGTGTCGACCGGCCTCCTCATCCTCACCGTCGCGCGAGGCCGGTACAGTTCGGTCGAGACCCTACTGCTCACCGGAGTCGCGCTGGCGAACCTCCTGTCCGCGATCCTCTCGTTGGTCCTGCTCTACAATCCGGCCGGGAGCGAGCAGGTCACCTTCTGGCTCCTCGGCGGACTCGGTCTTGCGGACTGGCAGGTCGACGGGATCGCCTTCGGCTCGGTTCTCGCCCTGGGCACCCTGCTCTCCCTCTACGGGCGCGAGCTGAACCTCCTGCAGCTAGGGTCGGACGTCGCGCAGAGCGCCGGGGTGGACGCGTCCGCCGTTCGCCTGCGGGTCATCCTGCTCGCTTCCCTCGTGACCGCGGTGGCAGTCGCCTTCACCGGGATCATCGGGTTCGTGGGGCTGGTCTCGCCCCACATCGTCCGCCGGCTCGCCGGCAGTGACTACCGGGTCGTGCTGCCCGGTTCGGCCGCGATCGGTGCCCTGTTCCTGCTCGGAGCTCGGGACATCTCCTACCTCGCCTTCCCGGGGTCGCTCTTCCCGCTGGGAATCTTCACCGCGTTCGCCGGTGTGCCGTTCTTCCTCTTCCTTCTCTACCGCCAGCGGCGGTTGGCGCCGATGGGAGGGGGATGACCGCGGAGCCCCCCGCCGTCCGGGTCACCCACCTCGGGGTCCGCTACCGGGAACGGATCGCCCTGCACGCGGTGGAGTTCGACGTCGCGCCCGGAGAGTTCGTCGCCCTCGCCGGCCCCAACGGCTCCGGAAAGACCACCCTGCTCCGGGCGCTGCTCGGGTTCCTGACCCCGGACGAGGGAACGGTCGAGCTGTTCGGTACTCCAGTCGCACACCTCTCGATCCGCGAACGAGCCCGGCGGGTCGCGTGGGTGCCTCAGGAAGAGACCCTGCGCGACGACGTTCCGCTCGCGCAGTATGTCCTCTACGGAAGATACCCCCACCACCGCCCGCTCGACCGTGAGACCGAGTCGGACCGGACCCTCGTGGCGCGAATCCTGCGGGAGGTGGGGCTCGCCGAACGCGCGGCGGACGGTATCCTCTCGATCAGCGGCGGGGAACGGCAGCGGGCGATCCTCGCTCGGGCGCTGGCCCAGGGCACGCCTCTCCTCCTCCTGGACGAGCCGACCTCGCATCTCGACATCGCTCACCAGCTCGACCTCTTGACCCGGGTCCGGGCGCTCTCCCGGAGCGAAGGGGTGACCGCGATCGCCGCCCTTCATGACCTCAACCTCGCCGCCCGCTTCGCGGACCGGATCGTGGTGCTCTCGCGGGGCCGCCGGGTCGCCGATGGGTCCCCTCGCAACGTACTTTCCGAGGACCTGTTGGCCCGCGTGTGGGGCGTCGACGCCCAGCTCGCCGTCGATTCTCGGAGCGGTCTTCCCTACTTGCTCCCTCGGCGACTGATCTCGGAGACCCGGCCCGCCCCCTCCGCCCTTTCGCCGGGGCCGGTGCATGTGGTGGGAGGAGGGGGGGCCGGGGCCCCGTTGCTCCGCGGCTTGATCGACGAGGGGTTCCGGGTCACGGCGGGCGCGCTCCATCTCTTGGACACGGACGCCGAGACCGCCGAATCCCTCGGCGTCGTGGCCGCGGTCGAGGGGCCGTTCGCTCCCCTGAGCTCCGAGACACGAACGCACCATCGGACCCTCTTGGCTGACGCGCGCGTCATCGTGGTGGCTCCCTTCGCGGTAGGCCCGTCCAACCTGGCCAACCTCGAGGACGTCCTCCCGTTCGCGTCGAGCACGCCGGTGATCGTGGTCGATCCCGTCCCCGGCAGAGTGCTGGACTTCGCCGAGGGCCGGGCCACCGCCGCTCGCGAGGCGCTGCGTTCCTCCGGGGCGACCTTTGTCCCCGACTCGGAGACCGCGGTCCGCGAGGTGGTGCGACTCCTAGCGGGCGCCCGAGCCCCCGCGCCGGAGGCGACCGCCGAGCGATAGGAACTCGACCGGCGGGACGTCCGGTCCCTCGATCTGCTCGAACACGCGAGGGAGGTCCCGGTCGACGACGACGAGGGTGCAGCCGACCCCCAGCCGAGTCGCCTCGACGATCGCCGCCGCCACGCCAAACCGGATCGCCGGGCGGGCCGGACTCGCCCGTCCGAGCACGTGACCCGCCTCGAGCCCGTAGGCGAGCAGGAGGCCCGCGGGGGCGGCGGCCACGACGCTCCGCGTCTGGGCGACCAACGCCGGATCGTGCAGCCGGTCGGCCGGCAGGGGGAGCACGGTCAACCGTCCGTGGGGGAGGGGAACGATCCCTTCGAGCTCCCCCACGACCACCAGCTCCCCCTCGGCCGCTCGAGAGTGGGCCCGGCCCCGGGACCCGCGGCTGGTGCCGGACCGGGCGGTGAGCGTGCCGTCCCGGATCTCGAGCGCAACTCGGTCGCCCTTCTCGATCAGGCCGGTCGCGACCGCCCAGGTCGTCCGGACGATGTGCAGGCGGTCGAGACGGTTCGCGAGGTCATCCCGGACGCTGCCGAGCGCCGAATGAAGCCAATCGACCCCCTCGACGGTCGAGCGGTACCTCCCCCCCGTCAGCTCGACCAGCCCGCGACGGGAGAGGCTGCGAGATGTGTGCGAGGCTGCCTGGACGCTGAGCCCGAGCCGCTCGGCGATCGAACGAAGGCTCGTCACCTCTCGCGTCTCGCACTCGTACAGGAAGAGCAGATCGCTCACCGTGCCCGCGCGCCGGAGCGTGTCCAGGCCCCGGCGCCGCCGGACCCTCGATCGTTGCCCCGCTGCCACACGCCGACCAGACCCCGTCCGGTACAAGAGCCCACGGAGGGGACCGGGCGTGGCTTAGGCGCGGGCGGCCGACCGTCGTGCCCCACCGGTGGCTCCCGCCTCGCGCTTGATCTCGCGGATACGGTCCCGGATGCGGGCCGCCTCCTCGAAGTCCAGGCGTTCCGCCGCGAGACGCATCTCCTCTTCGAGGTTCGCGAGGAGCAGCGGCATGCGGTCCTTCCACTTCTTCCCGAGGCCGGAGGTCGAGAGCGAGCCGGAGGCGGCGTCGTCGGAGGGGGCGAGGAGCGAGCGCACCTCCTTCTGGACCGACTCGGGGATGATCCCGTGGGCCCGGTTGTACTCGAGCTGGACGCTCCGCCGCCGGGTCATCTCGCCCATCGCTCGGGCCATCGATCCGGTGACGCGGTCGGCGTAGAGCACGACCCGCCCCCGCTCGTTGCGGCTGGCCCGGCCGGCGGTCTGGACGATCGACGTCTCGCTTCGGAGGTACCCCTCCTTGTCGGCGTCGAGGATCGCGACGAAGCTGACCTCGGGCAGGTCCAGCCCCTCGCGGAGGAGGTTGATCCCGACCAGGATGTCGAATTCCCCGATCCGGAGGTCGCGCAGGACCTCGACCCGCTTGAGAGTCTCGACCTCGGAGTGCAGGTAGCGGACCCGCAGACCCAGGCGGGTGAGATAATTGGCCAGCTCCTCGCTCGTTCGCTTCGTGAGCGTCGTCACGAGGGCTCGGTCGCCCGCCTCGACACAGGTGCGGAGCTCCTTCACCAGGTCCTCGATGTGCCCCGCGAGGGGGCGGACCTCGATGGGAGGGTCGACGAGGCCGGTGGGCCGGATGATCTGCTCGACGACGCCCTTCGAGACCTTCCGCTCGAACGGCCCCGGCGTCGCCGAGACGAACACCGCCTGAGGGACGTGGGCGAGGAACTCCGGGAAGGTCAGCGGGCGGTTGTCCCGGCACGAGGGCAGACGCCAACCGAACTCGACCAGGTTGTCCTTCCGGCTGCGGTCGCCCTTGTGCATTCCCATCAGCTGGGGGACGGTGACGTGCGACTCGTCCAGGAAGACGAGCATGTCGTCCGGGAAGAAGTCGAGGAGCGTGTACGGCGGCTCGCCCGCCTTTCGGCCGGCGAAGTACCGCGCATAGTTCTCCACCCCCGTGCAGTACCCGGTCTCGCGGAGCATCTCGAGGTCGTAGTCGACGCGGCCCTTGAGCCGCTGCGCCTCGACGACCTTCTCCGCCTTGAGCAGCTCCTTCACCCGGGCGTCCCGCTCCCGTTCGATCTGGGGGAGGATCTCGCGCATCCGCTCATCCACCGTCAGGAAGTGCGTCGCCGGGAAGACGGAGAGCTGCTCCAGGTCCCGCTTCTCCTCACGCGTCACGGGATCGAGCTCGGCGATCGCCGCCACGGTCCGACCGTCGAGGACGATCCGGTGGACGGTCTCGCCCGCCCCCATGACGTCAACCGTCCCGCCCCGGACGGTGAACCGACCGCGCTTCAGCTCGACGTCGTTGCGCTGGTACTTCATATGGACGAGCTGCTCGAGCAACGCCTGCCGGGTGATCGTCTGGCCCAGCCGGAGCTCGACCACGGACGAGCGGTAGTCCTCGGGGGATCCGAGGCCGTAGATGCAGCTCACCGAGGCGACAACGATCACGTCCCGGCGCGTCAGCAACGCCTGCGTCGCCCGGTGGCGAAGACGGTCGATCTCTTCGTTGACGGACGAATCCTTCTCGATGTAGAGGTCGATCTGAGGGACGTACGCCTCCGGCTGATAGTAATCGAAGTAGCTGACGAAGTACTCGACCGCGCTGTTGGGGAAGAGCGCGCGGAACTCGCTCACGAGCTGCGCGGCGAGGGTCTTGTTGGGACTGACGACCAGCGTCGGTCGCTGCAACCGCTGGACCGCGTGGGCCATCGTGAACGTCTTGCCGCTGCCGGTCACCCCGAGGAGGGTGACGTACTTCTCCTCGTCCACGATGCGGCGCACGATGTCGTCGATCGCCTGCGGCTGGTCCCCCTGCGGGACCATGTCGGTCTCGAGCTGGAACTGGCCGGGGAGCCGGGCGCCGGTGGGAGCGGGCGCGGGAGCGGGGCTCACGGGGCGACCCCCGCCACCGAGCCGGAGCGACCGTACCCGTTCGGGTCGATGACGACCGAGCCGAATCCGAGCCGCCGAACGGAGTCCAGGATCTCGAAGGAGAGAGGAGGCGAGGAGAGTCGGGCCACTTCGCTCGGGTCGACCTCGATACGAGCATCGTCCCCGCGAACCCTCACCCGGACCCGGCGGAACCCCCGCGCGAGCAGGATCGTCTCGGCAGCCTCGATGCGGGCGAGGAGGGGTGTATCGATCGGATGCCCGTGGGCCACGCGGGAGGCGAGGCAGGCGTCCGAGGGCTGGTCGGCGTTCGTCAGGTGACGGACCCGGGCGACGTGCCGGACGTCCGCCTTGGTCCATCCCGCTTCCGCGAGCGGGTGGCGGAACCCCGATTCGTTCATTGCCTGGAGCCCGGGGCGATCGTCGTCGAGGTCGTCGGTGTGGATCCCGTCGAGGTACTGCGACGCCCCCCACTCCTTTCCGAAGGAGAGCAGACGGTCGGCCTCCACGGAGCGACAAAAGTAGCACCGGTTGGTCGGGTTGGCGCGGTATTCGGCCCGGGCGAGCGGGTCGACCGTCAGCACCTCGTGGCGGATCCCGATCTCTCGGGCGACGCGATCTGCCCGGTCCACCTCCACCCGCGCCACGGCCGGGCCGCGCAGGGTCACCGCGACGGCCTCGGTCCCGAGTGCCTCGAAGGCCAGCGCCGCGACAACCGCCGAATCCACCCCGCCCGAGAGGGCGATCAGGGCCCGGCCGCCGTCCGCGATGCGACGGGCCACCAACCGCGAATCCAGCGGGGCGGGCGGAGAACGAGCGGACGCGGACATAGAGGGCTCTTTATGATACGAGGGAGGCGGAAAACCGTATCTGCCGCTGAGGGGAGTTCGGGTGGCGAGGGCCCCCCATGCAGAGCGTGCGCGACGGGACCCGCTGGGTCCTTCGACTGGACGACGGCCAGGACCTCTTCGAGGAACTGACCTCCTTCGCACACAAGGAGGGCATTCGGGCCGGTGCGGTGCTGCTCGGGATCGGGATGTTCCGGAAGGCGACGTTCGGCTACTGGGACGGCGCCCAGTACCGGGCCCACGAGGTCACGATCCCGCACGAGGTGGTCGCACTACACGGGACGATCGCCACCGCCGACGGAAACCCTTCCATCCACCTCCATGCAGCGGTCGCCGGTCCCGACCACCGGTTGCTGGGGGGCCATCTCATACGCGCGACGGTGGGGATCCTCCAGGAGGTCGTCCTCGACACGTTCCCGGGCCGGACCTTCGGACGGCCCGTCGGCGAGACGTACGGCCTCCGCATGCTGGACCTGGAGCCGGTCGCCGACCCCTAGGACGCAGGACATCCCTTTCCTCCGGACAGAGGCTCTCCGAACCCGACGCATGGCGACCGACCTACCCGCTGCATTCGCCGGCATCGATCCTCGGCTGACCGAGGCAGTCGGCCGACGGGGGATCCGGGAGCTCTCGGAGATCCAGCGGTTGGCCTTCCCCCTCCTTCGGGGAGAGTCCGATGCCCTCCTGCTCTCCCCGACCGGGACCGGGAAGACCGAAGCCGCGCTTCTTCCGCTCCTCTCGCGCCGTCTCGCCGATCCGTCCCCACCGATCTCTCTCCTCTATGTCACCCCGCTGCGCGCGCTGAACCGGGACCTCGAGCATCGGTTGGTGTCGCTGGTCGGGGAGGTAGGACTGACCGCCGCGGTCCGCCACGGCGACACAAGCGCCTCGGCGCGGGTCGCCCAGTCCCGAAAGCCCCCCGACCTGCTCCTGACGACCCCCGAAACGCTCCAACTCCTGTTGGTCGGGGTCCGTCTGCGGGAGGGGTTGCGGAACGTCCGGACCGTCGTGGTCGACGAGATCCACGAGCTCGTCAGCTCGGATCGCGGGGCCCAGCTCGGCCTCACTCTCGAGCGACTCGACGCGCTCGCCGGCCGGAAGGTCCGGCGCATCGGCCTCTCCGCCACCGTGGGCAACCCGTCCGAGGTGGCGCGCTTCCTCTCCCCGGCCCCCCGCATTGTGGAGGTCCAGTCGGCCCAGCAACGTCGCCTCCTCGAGCTGTCGGCGCGGCGCCCGTCGGAGTCGTACCCACCCCTCGACCCAACGCTTCAGGCCGAGCTGAAGGCGGAAGGGCCGCTCCTTCTCGGCCTGCGCGCCGTGGAGGAGGAAGTCCGAGCGCACACGACGACCCTCATCTTCGTCAACACGCGGCCGACCGCGGAGGGCCTCGCGGCCCGGCTCACCCGCCTCGCTCCGGACCTCACGATCGCGGTCCACCACGGGTCCCTCTCCCGCGAGGTCCGCGAGGAGGCGGAGCACGCGTTCCGGGAGGGTCGGCTGAAGGCGCTGGTCGCCACCTCGTCGCTCGAGCTCGGGATCGACATCGGCAGCGTCGACCACGTGATCCAGTTCGGATCCCCGCACCAGGTCGGACGCCTCGTACAACGGGTCGGACGCTCGGGTCACCGGCTCGACCGCACGATCCACGGGACCGTCCTCGCGTTGGACGACGACGACCTCGAAGAAGCCGCCGTCCTGGCCCGCCGGGCGGATGAAGGCCTCGTCGAGCCCGCGACCTGGAGGACGCGGAACCGCCTCGCCGCTGCCCAGCAGGTGGTCGCCGCCCTCCGGGCGAATGGCGCGGTCGCACCCGGTGATCTCGTCGCGACGCTCGGCCATGCCGCGGCCGTCGCGGACCTGAGCCGCGCCGAATGGGACGGGCTGTTCGACTACCTCGTGGCCTTGCGCCTCGCCCGCCGGCTCGACGACGGACGGCTCGCGCCCGGTCGGGGCACTCTCGCCCGATTCTATGCGTCGCTCTCGCTCATTCCGGACGAACGGACGTACCGCCTGCGGGACATCGCGACGCGCCGTCTCATCGGGACGCTCGACGAGCGATTCGTCCTCACGCAGATCCTGGCCCAGCCGGACCAGATCTTCCTCCTGCACGGACAGACCTGGAAGGTGGTCGAGTTCCGGGAAGGGGAGCTCCTGGTGGAGCCGGTCCACGAGATCGGGGCGGAGCCAAGATGGGCCGGCGAGGACCTTCCCGTGCCGTTCGACGTGGCCCAGGAGATCGGCCGGATGCGGCGCGAGGGCGTGCTCGACCCGTACCCCATCGACCCCACGGACCGGGCGCGACTTGCCCGCCGGCGCGAAGACGGGGACCGGGCCGGGACCTTGCCCACCGACCGACGGGTGACCGTCACCGCCCAGGGTCGGGTCGTGGTCTACGGCGCCTGCTTCGGCACCCGGACGAACGAGACCCTCGCCCTCGCGGTCGCCGGCCTCCTCACGGCCCGGCTGGGCGCCCGGACGGACGTGGCGACGGTCGAACCGACGTGGTTCGTCCTCGAGCTCCCCGTGGCGGTCGACGCGGCGACCCTCATCGATGCGTTCCAGATCGACCCCGAGACGATCCTGCCCCTCGTCGAGCGGCTGGTCCCGAGCGGGCTCGACTACCGGTGGGTCTTCCTCTCGATCGCCCGAAAGCTCGGCGTGATCCCCTCGTCGTCCGACCCCCGCGACCTGCGCACTCTCGAACCGCTGCTCGAGGAATCGCGGACGAACCCGCTGGGCGAGGAGGCGCTGGAGAAGACCCTCCACGACCGGTACGACGTCGTCCACGCGCGCGAGGTCCTCGAGCGGGTCCGCGCCGGGACGCTGGACGTCGTGGCCACCCCTCCCTCCCCGCTCACGGACGGACCGCTCGAACGGCTGCGCTGGCGGGTCGTGCCGGAGGCCCCGCCGCCGACGCTCCTCAAGGCCGTCCGCGAACGCCTCGCCAACGAACCGCTCGCGCTGGTCTGTCTGCGGTGCGGATTCGTCCGCCAAACGACCCCCGGGAGGTACCAGAAGGAGGGCGGGAGCCGCTGCCTCCTCTGTCGCGGTTCGCTCTCGGCCGTCCTATCGCCCCGCCGCGAGGCGGACATCGAGCGCTTGCGACGGTACGCCAAGAAGAAGTGGAAGCCCGCGGAGAAGCACCCGTCGAAGCGGACGCCCCGCGCTGAGAGAGCCCCGGCACCGGAGACCGAGGCGCTGGTGCGGACCGGCTACACGTCCGCCGAGCTCGTAGCGCACTACGGGGACCGAGCGCTCTATGCCCTCGCGGCCCGCGGGATCGGACCGGATACCGCGCGTCGGCTGCTCGCGAAGCTCTATCAGAGCGACGACGCGTTCTTCACAGAGATCCTCCGCGCGGAGAGGGCGTACGCTCGAACCCGGGCGTTCTGGGACTGATCGGAGGACCCGCCCGCGGCCCGGAATCGCGTGAGGCGCCTCCGACCGACCTCAACCGGGCGGGGAGGGGGCTCGGCGAGCGGCCGGTCCACGACCCAGCTCGTCGGCCGTTGATTCGACGACCGAGCGGGGGGCGTCCGTTCGGAACCCCTCGGGACGCATGTGCGTGCGCGCGAACCGGTAGCCCCGTCCGGCCAGGGCACGTGCCAACGCGTCGCGGGAGGGCGGGAACGGGAGGCCGAGCGATCCGGCGAGCTCGTTCGCCTCGTAGTAGAACGGACGGTCCACCCCCGCCTCGGACCGGACCCGGAGGAGGAACTCCTCCGTCTCCCTCGGCCGGGCCGCGGTGGGGGGCGTCGTGAGCCGAGCCACGAGCGTCGGGTCGAAGAGGGGCCCCAGCCACATCGGCCCGTAGGGCCCTCGCTCCCCGAGGAACGGGCCGTTCCAGCGCTCCGGGTCGATGAGACCGACGGGGTCGGAGGGGGACGGGTCGGTACGGAGGTTCAACTCGACGTAGACACGGACGTGGTGCCCTCGGACGTAGGCGAGGAGGGGTCGGACGGTCCGACCTTCCGCGCGGGCGGTCCGAGCGAGATAGGCAAGGAGGACCCGGAGTCCGCCCTCGGGGCCGAGGCGGCCTCGGACCGGGTGGCTTCCGTAGAGGCGTTCGCAGGCGCCCGGCTGCACGCCGGCGAGCACCATGAGGTCGGTCGCGGTCGCGGCGAGAACGCCGCCGGGCCGGACGGCCCGGATCGCGGGAGGGACGAACGGGACCGGCGAGCCGTACGGGTCGATGTCCACGTAATCGAACGGTGCCTCCGGAGGCGAGGTCCGCGCGTCCGCTGAGCGGACGGATGCGCCGGGGACGTTGTTCGCGTTCTGCCGGAGAACCCCGGCCGCGACGGGGTGGGCTTCTGTGAACAGGAACGAGGCGAAGGCGCCGGTCTCGACGAGCAATCGGAGTCCTCGCGCACCGGTCGCCGACAGCATGTCCCACCCTCGACGAGCGCCGGGACCGAAATGGGCGGAGACGAAGGCGACCCCGAGGTCGCGGTCGAGGACCATGTCCGGATTGTAGAAGACCGAGGCCCTCGGTCGGGGACCCGGACCCGGTCGGGTCGGCGGGAGGAGGAGCTCGACCGCTCCCTCTCGGCCGCGGATCAGTGGGCCTGGCCCGTGATCAGATGGACGATCTTGAACGCGAGGAGGTTCTTGTTCACCGGGGTCACTTCGAGGAGCCGTAGTTCGTCCCTCCGTCGGATGTCCTGGAGCAGGGGGTTCCGGGACTTCTTGTGGAGGGTCATGATGATCGACTTCTTGGCGTCGAGGGTGTCCATCACGCTCTTCGTGAACACCTCGCTCTCGACCTCCATCTTGCCGACCTCGTCGATGACGATGATGTCGGCCTCCTCGCGGCCCTGGGCGAGCGCGGCGGTCCCCATTCCCTCGAGGGCGAGCAGGTTCACGCCGTAGCGCCCGGACCGGAGCCGGGACTTGAGGTTCTCGTGGGCGAAGACCTCGTGCTCCTTCGTGATCCAGTTGGTGATCTGGAACCCGACCCGCCGTTGCTTCACGACGATCGGTTCGGTCACCATGCCACCGACCTTCAGGCCCTCTTCCTCCAGCAGTTGGATGATGCGGAGCAGGGTCTGGGTCTTGCCCGAGCCCGGAAGACCGGTGATCCCGATCTTCACCGGTGCCGAAAGGCGACGAGGCATGGGGAGAACTCCTAAGGACCGTTCGTCTAGGCGTGCGGCGAATAAGAAGGCATGCCGACCCTGTCGAAGAGGGGCAAACGGGCCGTCGCTGGGACCCGGGCCGTGCGAGGACCGCTCGACGTCGACGGATCGGTGTATCCAGCCCGCGCGGACACCTTCCTCCTGCTGCCGTTCGCCGAAGTGTCGGCCGGCACGTCGTTCCTTGAGGTAGGAACCGGCGGTGGGCTGGTCGCGCTGGCCGCCGCCCGCCGCGGGGCCCGCGTCGTCGCGACCGACCGGAATCCCCATGCACTCCGTCGCCTCGCCGCAATCGCAACGGCCGAGCGTCTCGACCTGCGGCTCGTCCGCACCGACCTGGCCCGGGGGCTCGGCCGTTTCGACCGGGTCGTCGCCAACCCGCCGTACCTCCCGACCCGGACCGAGGAGCGGGACCCGGACCGGTGGCACAACCTCGCACTGGACGGGGGACCGGACGGCTGCACTACGACGGCGCGCTTGGTCGCCGAGCTGGGCGAACACCTCGCGCCGGGGGGGAGCGCATTCGTCCTGGCGTCCACGCTCCAATCCGCCGAGCGGATGGCGATGATTTGGGATACGTGGACGGCGCAGGGCGGGTCGGTGGAGCGATGCGCAGTTCGGGAGTTCGAGGGGGAGCGGCTCGAAGTCTATCGGCTGCGTCCGGGCGCACGACGAGCGGCTATGTCGGTGCCTCGGCGAACGAGAGCACCGCGTCGAGGAATCGGTGCCCGTCCCCGAACCCCACGGGGCCGCCGGTCCGGGTAAAATCCGGTGCCTGGGCCCGGAAGAAGGCGCGTTCGGGATGGGGCATCAGCCCAAAGACGTTCCCTTCCGGATTGGTGAGCCCGGCGACATCTCCCTCCGAGCCGTTGGGATTCCAGGGGTAGGCAGGGGCACCTCCGTCCGGGGCGACCCATCGGAACAGGATCTGGCCGCGGCGCGCGAGGTCCCGGAGCCGCTCGGCCGAGTCGCCTCCGAGCACGAGCTTTCCCTCTCCGTGGGCGGAAGGGAACAGGAACCGAGTTCCTCCTGGCACCCCCCGAAGCGGCGGGAAGGCGCCTCCCGGCCACGCCACGAACGTCGGGCGGCAGGTGTAACCATGGTCGTTGCTCATCAGCACCGCATCGGGCCGACCGAGGTGCCCCCCCGGGCGACCGGGAAGGAGGCCGAGCTCGGTGAGCACTTGGAAGCCGTTGCAAATGCCGGCCACCACACGCCCCGAGCGAACGAATTCCTCGAGGTCGGGGCCGAGGGAGGCTCGAATCCGGGCAGCAAAGATCGCCCCGGCCCGGACGTAGTCACCCGCGGAGAACCCGCCGGGGACGAAGAGCGCAGAATAGTCCGAGAGACGACGACGCTTCGAGGCGGCGACGTCGCGCCCTTCGAACTGCTTGAGATGGACGACCTCGGCCCGCGCACCCAAAGCAGCGAGGGCGACCCGGAGCTCGTTGTCGCAGTTCGTTCCCTCGATCGCCAACAGCGCGACTCGGAGGTTCCGGCGGCCCACGGCGGGGTACCGGTCCCACGGGCTTAACCGTTCCCGGGCGCGAACGGGCCGGCTCCGGGTCCGAGGGGGGGCAGGAGCCAGTGGACCACCACCCGAGCCCCCCGTCGCAGGGTCGTCCGACCCGGCGGGAGCACAGTGAACCCCACCGCTCCGGAGAGGCTGGAAACCGAGGAGGAGCCGTGGTATCTCGAGTACACTCTCCCGTCGCGCACACAGAGCGGGACGACGGTCGAAAGTCCGGGGGTTGCCGAGAGCGGCCCTCCGTCGAGTTGAGCGTACCCGTCGGACCACCCCGGTCCCTCCCTTCCCCCGAGACGACGGATCAGCGGAACGAGCAGCCAGTACGCGTTCGTGAGGCAGGAGGAGGGGTGGCCGGGCATCCCGACGATGACCTGCTGTCCGACCCGGACCGCGAGGGTCGGCCTACCGGGACGGACCGCGACCCCGTGGAAGAGGAGGTGGCCCATCCGTGGGAATATCCGGGGAAGGTGATCTCGTTCCCCCACCGAACTTCCCCCGGTTACCAGCACCAGGTCGGCGGTGCGAAGGGCGCGTCGCAGGGCCGACTCGATGCGTCGAGGATCGTCGGCGACCGGAGGGAGGGTCTGGGCAATCCCGCCCGCCCCTTCGACGATCGCGGCGAGGCTCGCGTTGTTGCTCTCGTAGATCCGTCCCACACGGGTCGGAGCTCCGGGGGAGAGCAGCTCGTTGCCGTTCGGCAGGATCGCGACGACCGGCCTCGGGCGCACCGGCACCGTCGCCAGCCCGCACGCAGCGACCATGGCCAGGCCGGCCGGCGTCAGCACCTCGCCGCGCCGGACGAGGACCGCTCCTCTCGGAAAATCGTCCCCGGGGGCGGCGAGCCGTTCGCCCGGCCCGACCGGGCGGGAGATCCAGACCAAACCTCCGCGGCGGTCCACGTTCTCGAAGTTGACGACCGTGTCCGCGCCTCGGGGAAGGGCTCCGCCGGTCGCGATGGCCACGGCCTGCCCGCGCCGGAGGGCGCGAGGAAACGTCTGCTCGGCGAAGACCTCCCCGACGACGTGGACCGAGACCGGATGAGAGGGGCGGGCCCCCCGTGCGTCGTCGCTGCGCAGCGCGTATCCGTCCCACGTCGCGCGGTGGAAGGACGGGACCGGTCGTGGCGACCGCACGGTCCGGGCGACGACTCGACCGAAGCCGGACTCGACCGGGACCGACTCGACCCGCTCGAGGGAACCGACCGCGGCGAGAAGCCGTCGGCGGGCCGCCTCCATCGGGAGGAGGGGGCCGAACGCATGCATCTCCATCGGTGACGGCGGGCTAGCGGGCCCCCTCCATCCACCTGGCCGCCGCCCGTCCGCCGGCCGTGAGGCACTCCCGAAGGCGCTGGCCCGCGAACCAGGCCGCATAGAATCCTCCGCGGAACGCGTCCCCCGCGCCTACAGCGGTCCTCACTTTCCGCGGCCGGCCGGCGCGGACGTGGATCGTTCCGGCTCGGGAGAACGCGGTCGCTCCGCCCGCGCCCTCGGTGCGGACAACGAGCGGCACCTTCTCCAGCAGCGCCTCCGGTCCAGCTGCCTTCAGCAGGGACAGGGCCCGATCGATCTCGGAGCGATTTCCCCACAGGATCTCCGAACTCGCGAGCAGGCGTCGCAAGTGCGGCGGTTCCCATCGGTAGTGGATCTCCTGCCCCGGATCGGCGGCGAGATGGAGGCCGGCCCGACGCGCAGCTCCCTGGAGCCAAAGAAGGGCGGTCGGCGGGCCGGTCGTCAGGTGGAGCCACGAGTACTCCGAGAGCCACGGGCCGACTCGAAAGCGGTGCGGAGCGTCGTCGGCCATGGCGCCCTGGTCGATCAGCGTCCGTTGGCCCCCGCGCCGGTCCTCGATAATGTAGCACGTCGGCGTTGTCCGCCGCGGGAAGGTTTCGACCCCGCGCACGTCGATCCGGCCTTCCTGAAGACGTTCCCGAAACACGGGAGGGAATCCCGCGCCCAGCCGGGCGACGAGTCCGCAGACCACGCCGTACCGAGAGGCGGTGAACACGATGTTCGTCGCCGTTCCGCCCAGCTCCGAGCGGCGGTCGACGACCGGCACCGTCCGGTCCTCGCGCGGGAAGTCGGCCACGCGCAGGAATTCATCGACGTTCACGTGTCCCGCGACCAGAAGGTCCCGGGGTCGGTTCCGCAGCGGGTCGTCCATCGGGGGAATTCGGGAGGAGCCGTCCGGACGCATAGCCCTTCGGGAGGGGCACGGGCTTGGCCTTAAGGGCGCCAGACGCTCCGGCGACCGGTCGATGCTCGTCGAAGGGGCGATCCTGGACCGGGAGGGTTCCCGGCGGGCCGCGGTGCGGATCCGTGACGGTCGGGTCGTCGAGGTGGGGTTGCCCGGGATGCTCCGTCGCCTCAGCGACGAGCGACGGGTCCGGGGGATCGTCGTCCCGGCGCCGGTGAACGCCCATACTCACCTCGGAGATTCGGTGTCGACCCGGGAGCCTCCGGCCGGACCGGTCGAGGGCCTTGTGGCCTCCCCGGGCGGTTACAAGTTCAGGCTCCTCGCGGAGCGTCCGCCCGCCGAGAAGACCCGGGCGATCCGTGCGGCGCTTCGGCGCATGCGCGTGGAAGGCACGGCGGTGGTCATCGACTTCCGCGAGGAAGGGGTGCCCGGAGTGCGCCTCCTGCGGGCCGCGGCACGCGGCTCCGGCATTCGTACGCTGATCCTCGGTCGTCCCCTGCGCCGGCCGGTCGATCCCGAGGAGCTCGCGGAAGTTCTCACCGAAGCGGACGGTGTCGGGCTGTCGAGCGCGCGGGACGAGTCTCCCGAGACCCGCCGGATCGTCGCCCACGCCTGTCGCCGGGCCGGCAAGCGGTTCGCCCTCCACGCGAGCGAGGCGGTTCGAGAGCCGCCCGATTCGTTCCTCGAGCCCCGACCGGACCTCCTCATCCACCTCGCGGAGGCGACCCCGGACGACTTGCGCGCGGTCGCCGCGGCCAAGGTCCCGGTCGTGGCGTGTCCCCGATCAAACGCTCTGTTCGGTCGCCAACCGGACCTCGCCGGGATGGAGCGCGAAGGGATCCGGACGATGCTCGGGACGGACAACGCGATGTTCCACGCCCCCTCGATCTGGAGGGAGCTCGAGTTCGCTTACGTCGGGACCCGCCTTCGAGGTCGGCCCGTCTCGGCCGAGTTCCTCGCCCGGAGCGTGCTGGTCGAGCCGTATCGCTGGCTGGGGACGCCGGACCTCGCGTCGATCTCGGCCGGCTCCTCCGCGGTCCCGCTCGTGCTGCGGCTACCGGCCGACGACCCAGCCTACCAGGTCGTCACTCGGGTCACCGAACACCTTATCCTCCGTCCAGCCCGGGTCGGGTAGGGGGCCGAACCGGTGAAGAGCGACGAGCTGTTCGCGCTCCTCCGCCGTCGGGGCGTCCTCTGGCCGTCCGCCGAGATCTACGGCGGCACCCAGGGGCTGTACGATTATGGTCCGCTCGGGTTCGCCCTCAAACGGAGGGTCGAGGAGGCCTGGGCCGCTTGGTTCGTTGGCCTTTCGCACGACTACCACCTCATCGAGCCGGCCGAGATCCTGCCCGAAGCGGTCGTCCGCGCCTCGGGTCACCTCGAGAACTTTACCGACCCGGAGGTCACGTGCGAGTCGTGCCACTCCGCGTTCCGGGCCGAGACGATCCTCGAAAAGGTACGGCCGGAAGGGGTCGACGGACTCTCGCCAGCGGAGATCGGGGAGGTCGTCTCATCGCACCACGTGAAGTGCCCGGCCTGCGGCTCGCTCGCGCTCAGCGTCCCCCGGCCGTTCAATCTCATGTTCGGCGTGGACTGGGGGGTCACGGGCCACGAGCGGGCGTACCTCCGCCCGGAGACCGCCCAGGGCAGCTACCTCTCGTTCGCCCGGATGTGGGATGTGGGGCGTCGCGCGCTTCCCCTCGGGATCGCGGTCATCGGGAAGGCCTATCGGAACGAGATCGCCCCGCGCCAGCTCCTGTTCCGGATGCGGACGTTCACCCAGGCGGAGCTCCAGATCTTCTTCGACCCCGCCGGCTTTCCCGTTCCGTTTGACCGGGTCCGCGAGGAAGCGTTGCCGGTGCTGCGGGTCGACCGCCGCGAGCGCGGCGACGAGACGCCCGAAAGGGTACGGGCCGACGACCTCGTCCGCTCGGGCGGGCTTCCCGAGTTCTACGTCTATCACCTCGTCCACACCGTCCGCTTCTTCCGGGACGTCCTCCGGTATCCGGCCGACCGGATCCGGTTGTTCGAGAAGTCCGACAAGGAGCGAGCGTTCTACAACCGCATCCAGTTCGACGTCGAGGTCCGGCTCGACAGCCTCGGCGGCTACAAGGAGCTCGGCGCGGTCCACTACCGCGGCGACTACGACCTCTCCCGGCACAGTCAAGGGTCCGGCAAGGACCTCTCCATCCACCCCACGGGACGGGAACCCCTCCTGCCTCACGTCCTCGAACTGACGTTCGGGGTCGACCGGAACATCTGGGGACTCGCCGACCTCCACCTCGGCCGCGAGGGGGAGCGGACCCTCTGGAAGCTCCCGAGCTACCTCGCCCCCGTCGCCGTCGGGGTCTTCCCCCTGATCGACAAGGAGCATTCCGCCTACGCCCTCGCGCTCACCGACGAACTCGCATCCCTGGGGATCGGGGCCCAGTACGACGACGGGAGCTCGATCGGCAAGCGGTACGCCCGGATGGACGAGGCGGGAGCACCGTTCTGCGTCACGGTCGACGGGGTGACGCTCGCCGACGGCCCCTCGAAGGATACGGTGACGCTCCGCACTCGCGACTCCCGGGCCCAGGAGCGCGTCTCGAGGACGGAACTCGGGAACCGGATCCTGCCTGCCCTCCGGCCGCCGCGACCGTCCCGCGCGTAGGCGACTCGAGCGACTTTCCGCGGCACGACAACGGATATATCGCGCGGCTCGGTGGGTTTCCCTCGATGGCATACGGCGGACCCCCTCCCGAAGCCCCGGGTCCGGGCACCCCCCTCGCAGCCCGGCGGTCCCGCTGGATTGGCCAACAGTACGCGGATATCACGAAACTGCGGGAGCACGCCGCCCGCCACGACCGCGGCTCGGCCCGTGCCCAGCAGCGCGCCGCCCGCCTCAACACGAGGATCGAGAAGCTCCGCCACCAGGCGACGCTCCTCCGCGAGAAAGGGCAGAAGGTGCTCTCGGATATCCCCGGGATCGAGCAGCAGATCAAGCAGCACGAACGCGACATCGCCGCCTCCACGAACCAACGCCTGAGCAGCGCCCCACCGGGTATGGGCCATTCGGTCGGGATGACGAGCGACGTCACCAGCCTCCACTACCGTGTCCGCAAACTCCAACAGAAGGTCGTGGACCGACAACAGAAGGCACGCCATCTCGAGCTGCGCGCGGCCCAAAAGACCCAGAAGACCGCCGAACTCAAGGTCAAGGTCGACCGCTACACCGAAGCCGCCCGGCTCGAGGAGCAGGAGGCGAACGCCTACCGGCAACGCGCCGACCGGCTCCAGGCGGTGAGCGAGAGCGACGTCGCGTCGCACCTGACCGCGACCGCGAACCCGCCCGCCGCCCCTGGCGACCAGCCCCCGGGGTTGCCGTGAAGCTCATCGTGACCGTTGGAATGCCCGGCTCGGGCAAGGACGAGCTGCTCGAGATCGCGCGCTCGATCGGGCTCGCGACCCTCAAGATGGGCGATCTCGTCCGGGACGAGACGCGCCGCCGAGGCCTCCCCCTCACAAACCCCAACGTTGGCCGCATCGCCTCCGAGGAGCGGGACAAGCACGGCGGAGGCATTTGGGCCCAGCGCGCCCTGCCCAAGCTCACCGAGACGCGGATGCTCGTGGACGGGTGCCGTTCCGACACCGAGGTCACGGTCTTCCGCCACAACTTTGGCGACCTCTTCGTGCTCGGGATCTTTGCGTCGCCCGAAACCCGATACGACCGCATGACGGCCCGCAGCCGCAACGATGATGGCGGGAGCCTCCAGGACTTCTTCGACCGCGACCGTCGGGAGCTCAAGTGGGGGATCGGGAACGCCTTCGCCCTCGCGGACGGAATGCTCCTCAATGAAGGCCCGATCGACACGTTCCGGCGCGAGGCGCGGGCGATGCTCGAGAAGATCCTCGCCCAGAAGGACGAGGACTAGCGCCGGCCTACGATGCCGGGGCCTGGAAGAGGTCCCGGAGGCTGTCGAACCGCTCGCGGTCCACGACCACTGCGACCCGGGAGTAGGTCGTGGCGAGGCGCCGGGCCGAGCGGACCAGATGCAGGTCCCGCGCCCCGGCGAACCGGCGCGAGCCACGGCCCCGCGCCACGTGATGGTCCCACCGGAGCGCGAACTCATCGGGGGTGTCCGGCGCCGGAGGGTTCCGGGAGACGTTGCGTTCGCGTACCGTGCGTCGGACGAGCTCGAGGTACCCGATGTTCTCGGCGAAGAGGGTCGCGGTCTCGTCCTCGCCGGGGTCCAGGCCCTCCGCCCGGATCCCCCCGGCGGTCGCCCACCGAAGTACCTCCAGGAACGAGGGATTGGGTACCGAGACCTCCCCGAACCGCACGAGACCCCGGACCTCGCTTCGCTCGGCGGTCGTGAGGGGCACCACCGGTTCGGCGGGGGAGCGGACGAAGTACTCGACCAATCCCCGGACCTCCTCGGGCGAGATCCCGAGGCCGACCGCCCGGGGGGCGTGACCTTCGACCGCTCGGACGGTCGCGGGGGCCTCGCTCGTGAGCCCGCGCACGGGGGCGATCAGCAGGATGTCGCCTACGTCCGAGAAGCGGGCCGTGATCACGGACCTTCGCGCTCCGACAATTCCGTGAAGAGGTCGTCCCGGTCGTGGTGCCGGCGCAGCTCCCGAACGTTCAGGATCGGCAACCCGTCGATGGAAGGACGGTGGACGCTTTCCGCCACCACGAACATCGCGTGCCCCTCGGCAACGCGGGAGAGCTCATAGAGGATCTCGGCGCGGTGTAGCGCGGTCCGTAGACTGCCAACGCCTGTGAGAAGGATCTGGGGCGAGCGGGAGAACGCGTCGAACGGGGCGCGTACGGTCACGGTCACCTCGAGGCCGAGGCCGTCCAGCTGTTCGATGACTCCGTCCCGGAGGGGGTCGCCCGTTCGGGCGCGACGACGGGGGGGCGACGGGCTGGCCTCTATTTCCCTCGCGACGCGATGGGCTCCGGCCGCCCGGGAGGACGAGTCCCCGGAGGTAGGGCGAGGCACGCTCGCCCCGAAGATCGCGATCGGGGAGACGATCGGTTCGCCGAGGAATGTCTCGATCCGCTCGATGACGTCGATCTCGGCCCCCGCGCCCTCCTCGTACAGCTGGATGGCGCGGCGCGACACTCCGGCCACCGTGGCGAGGGTGCCGAGCGAGAGCCCGCGGCCCAGGCGAAGCTCGCGCAGCCGCTCCCCAGAGACCCGGGCGAAGGTTCCCCCCGGGCTGGCGTAGAGGAACGGGGGAACGCCCTCCTCCAGGTACTCGCGCAGTGTTTCCTCGTTGATGATCGGAACGCCATACCGGGTGTAGACCACGCCGGGGTCGAGCTCGGCCGCTCCGGACGCCTGACCGATGATCAGGGCCGTCGCAGGGAAGAGATGGCCCAGCTCGAGGAGCCGGGTCGCTTCCTCCGCCCCCAGGGCATCGATGTTCTTCAGGACCTTGACGAGGAGCAGCGTCGCGTCGCGGCGGGCCGCAAGGTCAAAGCTCGAGGGCCGGACTCCGTGCGAATCGGCGACGTAGAACCCCGACCGCTCGAGGAGGTCCCGGATCTGCTCGATCCAGCGTTCCCGGGTCCGAGGCATCGTGGTTTCTCCGAACTTCGATTACAACTTCTACATAAATAGCTATGGTCGGCCCTCTCGAGACGACCTCGCGCGACGGGGGCCGGAATCGTCAAGCCCCTCGCCCCGCTCGGCGGGTCGATGGTCGTGAGTCTCGCTCCGCTCCCGGGCTCCCCGGTCCTCCGGCTCCAACCCGAGTCGGATGGCGTGGCGAGCCTCCTCCTCGCGGACCTCCACCTGGGTCTCGGAGCGAGCCCCGACCGCCCGGCCGGACCCCCCGAGGCGTCGGCCCCGCGGCTCGCGGAACGACTCGTGGACCTCGCGCAGACCGCGCACGCTGGTCGCGTCGTGATCGCCGGCGACGTGAAGCACCCGATCGTCGGCACTCCTCCACCGCTCCGCCCGGTGATCTTCGACTTCTTCTCGACCCTGCTCGAGGCAGGGGTCGAGGTCGAAGTCGTGCTGGGGAACCACGATGTCGGCCTGACGCGCCACCTGCCGCGCGAGGTCGTAGTCCACCCCGCGTCGGGGGTCGTGCGGGACGAGGTCGGGATCTTCCACGGTCATTGTTGGCCGTCGAACCGGGTCCTCCGGGCCCGCCAGCTGGTCGTCGGCCACCTCCACCCGGGCTTCCGGCTGGCGCCCAGTCCGGACGACCCCCTCGGCAAGCGTCGGTGCTGGGTGCGACTCGAACTCCCACCGCCGCCGAAGCCGCCCCGGCGCCGGCGGCGTAACGCGGTCGTGCGGGCGAGCGAACTGATCGTGCTGCCGGCGTTCAACCCGATTGCGGGAACGGAGGCGCTCAACCGGGATCGTCCGGCCCGGGGACGCTCGTTCCTCTACGGGAGGTTCCTCTCCCACGGCACGGCCCGGGCCTACCTGCTCGACGGGACGGACCTCGGCGTGCTCACGCTGCCCCGGTCGGCCGTCCGCCCTCGAGCAACCTCCGCAACTCCGCGGCATCGGTGACGGGCGGGGCACACGACATCCCGAAGCAGACCAGCGCTCGGGGCGCGTTCGCCCAGGGGGGCGCGGGGGCCACATCGGGCAGGCTGAACGGAGGCGGGGGGTGGCCCTCGAAGACCCAGGCGTTCGGATGCCACGTCCGCCGGGCGCTTCGCACCAGCGCGCGCGCCGCGTCGCCGGTCCCCTCGACAACGACGGTCGCAGGCTCCCCGGTAGCGAGCCCGCACGCGAGCGCGGCACCCGCGGCAAAGAGACCGGCGTGCCCGAGCCGGTTCGCGATCGGAGCGAGGAGGGCCACGGCCTTCGCCCGCCAACGGTCGTCGTGGGTGAGACTCGAGAGTCGCAGGAAGGCGATCGCTGCGGCGGAATTCGCCGCCAGGTGCGGGCTGTCCTCGAGAGGGTAACTCGGCTCCTTCAGCGCCCCGAGAGAGGGTCCGTCGTAGAGCCGCGGCGAGAGGTCCCGGAGCAGCCCGTCCTCGCCCCGGAACTCCCGGTCGACCAACCCCAGCAGGGCCGACGCCGCCTCGACGTACTGGGGCGCGGCGAGTGCGCCGGCGAGCTCGACGAGCCCGCCGGCAAAGGCGACCTGGTCCTCGAGCAGCCCCCACCCATGCCCCCCGTCCGAGTCGAGCCGGTGGGCCACACCACGGTCCGGAGCGTAGGCATGCGACAGGAACCGATCGGCTGCACGTCGGGCGTCGGCGAGAAGAACGGTCTCGCCCAGGACCGTTCCGGCCTGGGCAAAGGCGGCGATGAACCGTCCGTTGATGTCTCCGTAGAGGGCGCGGTCGACGGCGGGAGCGGGTCGGTGGCCGCGCACCGCGCGCAACTTTCCCAACACCCGGTCGACGGTGGCGGCGGGCCCCCCGGGGAGGGAGAGTCCCTCGGCCGCCTCCTCCGGGGGGAGCATCCGGAACAGCACGTTCCGTTCGGGGTCGTGGGGCATCCGGCCGTCGGTCCCGACCCCGAGGAAACGGGTGGCGAACCGCATCTCGTCGGGGTCGAGCGCCGCTTTGAGCTCGGCCCGGCTCCACGTGAAGTAGCCCCCGTCATCGCCCGGCGCGTTGTCCGCGTCCTGGCTCGACCCGAACCCTCCGGCCGGATCCTCGAGGACTTCCCGGACCCAGCCGACGGTTCCCCGCACGACCTGCTCGAAGTGTGGTTCGTCGAACCGGCGGATCCCGTCGACGTACACCGAGAGCAGGGCCGCGTTGTCGACCCCCATCTTCTCGAAATGGGGGACGTGCCAGCCTTCGTCGACGGAGTAGCGGTGGAACCCGCCGCCGACCTGGTCGTAGAGGCCGCCTTCCCCCATGCGTCGCAGGGTCTCGGCCGCCCGCCCGTCGCTGAGGGCGCGGTGGTTCACGCGCCCGTCCCAGAGGAGCAGGGAGACCGCGGTGGGGTGCGGGAACTTCGGTGCCATCCCGAAGCCTCCGTTCACCGGGTCGTAGCCGGAATGGACCTCGGAGAGGACTTGGCCCTGGAACTCGTGGAGGGCGCGCGCGTCGGGGGCTCGGGCGCTCCGCATCCGTTCGAGCGCTCCCTGAACCGCCCGGGAATGCTCTTGGACCTTCTCCGGTTCCTCGAGCCAGAGCCGGGCCACCTCCTTCAGGACCCGACGAAAGCCGGGCCGGCCGTGGCCGTCCTCGGGCGGGAAGTACGTTCCGCCGAGGAACACTTCGCCTGCCGGGGTCAGGAAGGCCGTGAGAGGCCACCCCCCTTCGCCGGTGAGCGCACCGACCTGCCGTTGGTACCGGCGATCGACCTCGGGATTCTCGTCCCGGTCGACCTTGACGGCGATGAAGTGCTCCGCCAGGAGCCGCGCGACCTCGGCGTCCACGTACGTCCCCTCGTCCATGACGTGGCACCAGTGGCACCACGACGCTCCGATGTCGAGCAGGATCGGGCGGTGGGTCCGTTGGGCGAGGTCGAACGGTTCCGGTCCCCACGGGTGCCAGTCGATGGGTTGCTCGGCGGCGCTCCGGAGATAGGCCGAGCTGCGCCCAGCGAGGCGGCTCGCTCGGTCGGGCTCGCTCCCCCCGGCCATCGCCTCGGTCGGTTCGAGACGGCAGATACGGTTGTCGGGCACGGGCCGGCCGGTCTCGGCCGTGCGGCGACCGCCCGTAATCGGCTGACGGGGGCGTAACCGACCGGGTGCTTTTTATAAAGGGGTCTCGGGTGGCCGGGACGGGGACGTTCGATGGAGATGCAACCCGGCCAGATGGCCTACGACCGGGCGATCACCGTCTTTTCGCCGGACGGCCGGCTCTTCCAGGTCGAGTACGCCCGTGAGGCGGTGCGCCGCGGCGCCACCACGGCCGGGGTCGTCTACGCCGGCGGGGTCGTCCTGATCGCCGACCGTCGGATCCCGAACCCGAAGCTCGCCGAGGCCGCCAGCCTCGAGAAGATCCACCAGATCGACGAGAACATCGCGTGCGTCACGGCGGGCCTGGTCGCCGACGCGCGGGTCCTGGTCGACTACGCGCGCCTCTCCGCTCAGATCAACCGGATCACGTACTCGGAGCCGATGTCCGTCGAGCTCCTGGTGCGGAAGGTCTGCGATTACAAACAGCAGTACACGCAGTTCGGCGGCGTCCGCCCGTTCGGCACCGCGCTCCTGGTCGGGGGCTATGATGACTCGGGGATCCGCCTGTTCGAGACCGAGCCGTCCGGGTCGCTCACGAGCTTCAAGGCCTCCAGCACCGGCGGCAACAAGGGGCCGGTGATGGACCTCTTCGAACAGAAGTACAAGCCCGGCATGGACCGGGACGCCGCGATCCTGCTCGCTCTCGAGGGCTTGCGAGCCGGACTAGATGAGGGCGGAAGCCTCGCCCAGGTGGAGGTCGTGACGATGGACCAGGGGGAGGGCATGAAGCGCCTATCCGGTGACGAGATCCTGAAGTTCGTGGCCCGACTGTCCCCTCCCTCGGGAACGAGTCGGGCGACCCGGCCGTGAGCGGCGGCATCCCCAGAACCCACCATCCTCCCCCCAAGTCTGCCAAGGGCCGAGGTCCGTCATCGGGCCGGGGCGTCACGGTCGACACCGCGGTCATCGCCCGACTGGAGATCGACGGATCCCGATTCGAGGTCTTGGTCGACCCCCAGGCGGCCCAGGCGATCAAGGACGGGAAGGACATCGACCTCACGGACAAGCTCGCTCTCGATCAGGTGTTCAAGGACGCCAAGAAGGGCGACCAGGTCTCGGACGAGCATCTGGAGAAGACGTTCCACACCCTTGACCTCGGGAAGATCGCCAAGCAGATCGTGCTCAAGGGCGAGGTCCAGGTCACGACCGAGCAACGGCACGCGCTCCAGGCGCTCAAGCACAGTCAGATCGTCCAGACGATCGCCCGCAACGCGATGAACCCCCAAACCGGCGCGCCCCATCCCGCCACTCGGATCGACGCCGCGATGACCGAGGTGAAGTACCACGTCGACCCGTTCCGGCCGGTCGACGTACAGGTCCAGGAGGTCCTGCAGAAGTTGCGGCCCATCCTCCCGATCCGGCTCGACGTTGCGAAGGTCCGGATCCGCCTGCCGGGCCAGTACTACCCGCGCATCATCGGGGACCTGAAGGGAATGGGAAAGATCCTAGAGGAGCAGTGGCTCGCGGACGGCACCTGGTCCGGGATGCTGGAGATCCCCGCCGGCATGCAGACCGACCTCTACGAGATGCTCAACGCGCGCACAAAAGGCGCTGCCGAGACCGCCTTAGTTAAATAGCGTCCCCCCGTCGGCGCGCCCCGGTGCAGCACAACCCATGTCCCAAGGTCAACGATCGGGCCACCGTCGGCGTGGCGGCGGGGATTCGTCCTCGCACCCCTCAGCGGATCGCATACTAGTTCTCCCCGGTCAGGAGCTCCCGAGCCAGGGCTTGAAGCCCGGTCCGGGGACCTACCGCGTGGGCGGCAAAGTCTACGCCAGCGTGCTCGGCCTGTTGTCCCCGAAACCTCCGTTCCTCCAGGTCATTCCACTGTCCGGCCGCTACATCCCAAAGCCCGAGGACGTCGTCATCGGGACCGTGACCGACTGCCAGGGAACGTTCTGGCTGCTCGATATCGGCGCCCCCCGCTGGGCCCCACTTCACATGACGGGAACCCCCTGGGACGTCGAGATCGGGGAGACCGAGAAGTTCCTCCGTGTCCACGATTCGGTCATCGTCCGGGTCGAGAACCTCGACCCCACCGGCCGGATCGGCGTGACGATGCTCGGCGACGGGCTCGGAAAGCTCGAGGGGGGCACGATCGTCACGGTCTCGCCCGCCCGCATCCCTCGCGTCGTCGGTCGCAGCGGCTCGATGATCGAAACGATCACGCGACACACCGGGGCCCAGGTCGCGGTGGGCCAGAACGGTCGCGTCTGGATCAACGGGTCCCCCGAGGCGATCCTTCGCGCGAGCGAGGCGCTTCGTCTCATCGAGGACCAGGGGCAGCGCCGGGGGCTGACCGAGCGCGTCGAGAGCTACCTCATCTCCACTTCCTCGTCCGGCGACCGCGGACCCGAGGCCGCGCCCCGCGAGAGCGCCCACCGGGACGCGCCGCCCCAGCACGTTCCCCCCGTGGGACCCGCGGACGAGCGGATCGACCCGGAGAGCGTCGGCCCGGGGCCCGACGAATACTGACGTTCCAAGGAGAAGAAAGAACATGGGAAGCGTAGGAGCAAAAGACGTCCCTGTCCTGCTGAGCCCCGAGGGGCTTCGGATCGACGGGCGACGGTTGGACGAACTGAGACCCTTGAGGATCCAGGCCGGCCCGCTGCATCAGGCGGACGGCTCGGCCTTTGTTGAGTGGGGAGCGAACAAGGTGATGGCCGCGGTCTACGGGCCGCGCGAGGTTCACCCGCGCCACCTCCAGCAGAACAACAAGGCCGTCATTCAGTGCAAGTACAACATGGCCGCGTTCTCCGTCGACGAGCGCAAGCGGCCCGGCCTCGACCGCCGCTCGCAGGAGATCTCGAAGGTCATCGCCGAGGCGTTCGAGTCGGTGGTCTTCGCCGAGGAGTTTCCGAGGACGAGCATTGACGTCTATATCGAGGTGCTCCAGGCGAATGCCGGGACCCGCTGCGCGGGCGTGGTCGCCGCGTCGGTGGCCCTCGCCGACGCCGGCATCCCGATGGTCGACCTCGTGCCCTCGGTGGCGGTCGGCAAGATCGGTGGCTCGATCGCGCTGGACCTCAAGAAGGAGGAGGACAACTTCGGTGAGGCGGACCTTCCGATGGCTCTCGTTCCCCAATCCGGCCGCCTCGTCCTCCTCCAGATGGAGGGTCACATGACGCCCGAGGAGCTCTCGAAAGCGCTCGACCTCGGCGTGGTCGGCTGTAAGGCGATCTACGAGAAGATGAAGCAGGCGCTCCGCGACCGGTACGCGGTCGACCCGGTGGCCACGGGGGCCGCATGACGGCCGAGGTGACCGCCGAGATCCGCACCGCCCACGTCCTCGACCTCGCCGCCGAGGGAAAGCGGCTGGACGGCCGGAGTCCCGACGAATACCGCCGGATCGAGGTGGAGCCGGGGTTCGTCACGACCGCGGACGGCTCGGCCCTCGTCCGGATCGGCGATACGGTCGTCCTCGCCGGCGTCAAGCTCGAGCCCGGCAAACCGTTCGCCGACACGCCGAACGCCGGCGTCCTCACCACCAACGCCGAGCTCATCCCGCTCTCGTCGCCGGTCTTTGAGCCGGGTCCTCCCCAGCCGGGCGCGATCGAGGTCTCGCGCGTCGTCGACCGCGCGATCCGCGCGGCCGAGGCGATCGACCTCACGCGGCTGTGCGTGACCCCGGGCGAGAAGACCTGGGTCTGCTACGTCGACCTCCATGTGCTGGACCACTCGGGGAACCTGATCGACGCGGCGATGCTCGCCGGCGTGTCGGCCCTCGCGCATGCGACGGTCCCCGCGAAACGGTTCGGCATCGCCGAGGCCGATTACCCCCTCGACCTCCAGCACGTCCCGATCGAGTGCACGTTCGTGCGGCTCGGCGACGCGCTCGTGGTCGACCCGACGTTCGACGAGGAGCAGGCGGCCCAGGGCCGCCTGACGATCGCGACCGACGAGACCGGCCGGGTCGTCGCGATGCAGAAGGGTCTGGTGGGAGCGTTCTCCCCCGACGATGTGCGGGAGGTCGTGCGCCGGGCCCTCGTCCACGGGGACCGGATGCGAATCGCCGCGCGCGGAGGGAAGCCATGAGCAAGCGGACAAAGAAGGTCGGCTCGACGGCCTGGATGGGACCCCGGTATGGGATCCGGATCCGCCGCCGCGTCCTCGAGCTCGACCGGGCCCGCGGACCCGACGCCGCCTGCCCTCGGTGCTCCACCGTGACCCTGCACCGGGTCGCGAGCGGGGTCTTCGAATGCCGCCGCTGTGGGGTCCGCTACGCGTCCAACGCGTACGTCTTCGAGGCACCGCCCCCCATCCAGCGAACGACCAAGGAGGAGGCGGCGGGCAACGCTTAAACCGCCCGTCTCCGTGAATCAACGATGTTCCGCTGCATTCGCTGTCAGGAAGCCTTGCCGTCCGATGCCAACCTCTTCGGCGTCCGCTGCGACAACTGCGGCGGCAAGATCTTCACGAAGGAGCACCCCAACGTGAAGAAGGTCCTCAAGGCCCGCTAGACCGGGCCTTCACCCGAGCCCTCTAATCCCGCGGGCCCCTCGGCCGACCCATGCACGGGCCGACCGTCCGGTTCCTGGGCGGGGTCCGGGAGATCGGAGGGAACAAGATCCTCATCGAGGACGGGCCCGACCGGGTCCTCTTCGATTTCGGACCGTCGTTCTCTCCCCGGGTCGAGGAGTTCTACGTCGACTACCTGCAGCCCCGCTCCGCCTCCAAGGCGAAGGACCTCCTCGAGTTCGACCTCCTGCCCCGCGTGGGGGGCCTCTACTCCAAGGACGCGCTCGCCGATTCGGATCTCGCGTACACCGAGCCCCAAGTGCACGCGATCTTCGTCAGCCACGCCCACGCCGACCACGCGGGCTACCTCGACCTCGTCGACCCGGCGATCCCGGTCCATGTGGGCGAGGGCACCCGGGCCCTCCTGAACGCGATCGAGACGTCCACCCGGATGAAGTACGGGACCCACCCCTGGAAGGTCTTTGCCGACCGGGCCCCGATCCGGGTCGGGCAGATCGAGGTGATCCCCTACCCGGTCGACCACTCGATCCCGTTCGCCTACGGGTTCATCGTGCGGACGAGCGGGGGGACGCTCGCCTACTCCGGCGACTTCCGCCACCACGGCCCGCGGGCGGTCGACACCCACGCTTTCTTCGAGGCGGTCCGACGGGAGGAGGTGGATTCCCTCCTGATCGAGGGAACCCGCGCCGGGCCCGACCCGCGACGGAACCTCTCCGAGGAGGGAGTCCGGCGCGGGGTCGACCGGGTCCTCGAAGCGGAGCCGCAGCTCGCCTTCGCGTGCACCTACCCCCGGGACATCGACCGGCTGACCACGCTGTACGCCGCGGCCCGGGCCGCGGACCGCGAGCTGGTCGTCTCGGTTCGGACGGCCCACCTGTTGACCCAGGTCGCGCCGCGCTTCCCCGCCGGCGCGTTGCCGATCCCCGGGACGAGCCCCGGGATCCGGGTCTACGCCCGCAAGAAGCGGACGTCCTACCTCTGGGAGCGTCCGCATCTCGAATCGGCCCTCTCCTCCGCCGAGGTCCGCGCGAACGGCGCGAAGTACCTCCTCGCGTTGGAACTGAGCCACTTCACCGAGCTCATCGACCTCCGGCCGCCGAAAGGGAGTCCGTTCATCCACTCGATGAGCGAGCCGTTCAGCGAGGACGATGTGGACGACCACGTCATGCGCAACTGGCTGCATCATTTCGGCCTCACCTTCCACCAGATGCACGCGAGCGGGCACGCGTCCGGCCCCGAGCTCCTCGAGATCCTTCGAGCCACGGGTGCGAAGACGGTCTATCCGATCCACACGATCCACCCCGAGGCGCTGGAGGCCGCGGGGCCCTCGGTGCACCCTCCGGAGCTCGGCCGGGCCTATCCGGTCGCCGGGGCGCGCTGACCCCCTCACGGCCGAGGGATTAAGGCACGCGGGAGCTCTCGGCGGCCGATGGCTCCCGACCGGCTGGCGACCGGGATCGCCTCGGTCGACCGGCTCCTCGGCGGGGGATTGGAGACCGACTCGCTCACCGAGGTCTACGGTGAAGGCGGGAGCGGCAAGACCCTCTTCTGCCTCGAGGTCGCGCACCGGGTGGCCCGCGAGGGCCGGTGGGTCTTCTACGTCGACACCGAAGGAGTGAGCGTCGACCGGCTGCGGTCGATGGCCGGGGCCGAGCTCGAAAGGCTCCTCAAGCGGTTCCTCCTCTCCACCCCGAAGGACCTGGACGAGCAGACCGCCGCGGTCCGCACCGCGTGCGCCCTGGCCCGGGAGGGCCGCCGTCCGGTCGGTCTCCTCGTGGTCGACTCGGCGACCGCGTACTATCGTCTCTCCCTCTCCGGACCCGACGAGGACGATGCCCGGCAGGCCCTCTCGCTCGAGATCTCGGACCTGGTCCTCACCGCGATGCGAGCGCACGTCCCCGTCCTGATCACGAATCAGGTCTGGCGGAGCATCCGCGACGGGACCCTGGAACCGGTCGGTGGGTCGTTCCTGAACCACGCCGCGAAGACCATCCTTTTCTTCGAACGCCTTCCGGGGCCGCGCCGACGGGTCGTTCTCCGGAAGCACCGGGACCGCCCCGAAGGCTCGGCGGAGTTCCGGATCACCGATCACGGGCTCGACGGGGGCGCTCCGGACCGATGAACGACGAGGTTCGGCCCCGACTGCAACGGAGATAAAGTGCCGGCCTCTCGGGCGACCATGGTCGACCGCGTCGAGGTCGCCGACGTTTCCACTCCGATCGGAATGTTCCGAATCGTCTACCAGGGCACTCATGTCCGGGTCCTCGACCTGCTCGAGAACGGGATCCCCCAGACCGGGGTTCCGCCGGGCGCGGTCCGCCGGAAGGCGCCGTTCGCTCCTGGTAGCCCTCCCCGCCAGTTGGCCGAATACTTCCGCGGGTCCCGGAAGGAGTTCGCTGTGGAGGTCGACCCGGACACCGCTTCTACGTTCGACCGCGCCATCTGGAAGCTGCTCCGTCAGGTGAGCACCGGGCAAACGGTGACCTACGGGGAACTCGCCCGTCGCGCCGGGTTCCCGGGGTCGGCCCGCGCCGTCGGCGGGGCCATGGCGCGGAACCCGATCCCCATCATCATCCCCTGCCACCGCGTGGTCGGCCAGGGCGGGGCCATCACCGGCTTCGGCCTCGGCCTTTGGCGCAAGCGATGGCTCCTCGACCACGAAGGCGCTTGGCCACTCCGTTCCCGGTCGGCCGAGGGCCCGAGCCACCGGGACCAGCGGACCCTGGACGGAGCGCGGGCCGGCCGTGGGACGCCCCACCGAGTGGCCACGCCGCCCCCTTAGCGGGGAGCAGGGCGCCATCCCACCTACTGCGGTTGTAGTAGGTTACGTCTTTCGAGTCTACGACACCCTGTCGTGGCTTGACGTTCGCCGTTGGCCGGCCCGGTCGCTCACCCGGAGTAGTACGCCGCGTCGTACGGCTCGGGCTTCAGGCCGCGCCGCTGGCGGATCTCGGAAACTACCTGCTTCTGGAGCTCGACCGGCACCGGCTCGAAGCCCATCGACTCGGTCGACCAGAGCACTTTGCCGGCGGTCGCGCTCCGGATGTCGGAGGCGAATCCGAACATCTCGGCGACAGGCACCTTCGCGACGATCGTCTGTAGGTCCCCGACGCTCGTCATGTCGAGGATCTCCCCGCGTCGGCGCTGCAGTTCACGCGTCGACGGGGCGAGGACCTCCTGCGGGACGTTGACGGTGACCTTCTGGAACGGTTCGAGCAGCATCCGGTCGCCGAGGACCATCGCCCCGTAGATCCCGCTGCGGGCGGCGGGGATCGTCTGCGCGGGCCCCCGGTGGATCGAGTCCTCGTGGAGCTTCGCGTCCACGAGGCGGACCTTGAGGCCGTAGACCTTCTCGTTGGCGAGCGGACCGCGGTTGACCGCCTCCTTGAAGGCGTCGACCACGAGGTCCATCGTCTCGTTGAGGTTCTGGATCCCCTTCGTCACGTCGAACAGGATGTTCGTCCCGTCGACCGCCACGATCCCGCGGCCCTCGTCGCGCGAGACGCCGAGACCTTCGAGCTTGGTCACGAGGAGCTTGGTGTCCTTGAACGACTTCCCCTGGGGGATCTCGCCCTCGCGGAGCGCCTCCACGACCCCCGGGGGGAGCGCCTCGACCTCGAAGTAGAACTTGTTGTGCTTGTTCGGGGACTTCCCCTCGAACGGACCGCCGGCGTGGCGAACCAGTTCTCGGTAGACGACGATCGGCTTCGACGCCTCGATCTCGACCTTGTAGTCGTTGACAATCCGGTACTGGGTGATCTCGAGGTGGAGTTCGCCCATCCCGGAAAGGAGATGCTCGCCGGTCTCCTGGTTGATCTCGACCCGGAGGCTCGCGTCCTCCTTGGCAATCTTTCGCATGACCTCGATGAGCTTGGGCAGGTCGGCCATCCGCTTTGGCTCGATGGCGACCGTGACGACCGGCTCGGAGACGTGACGGATCTCCTCGAACGGCGCCATGTCCTGGACGGTCGACATGGTCGTGCCGGCGAACGCGTCGGTGAGGCCGATGACCGCGGCAATGTTGCCAGCCTGCACCTCGTCGACCATGAGCCGCTCCGGGCCCATGAAGAGCGAGACGTGCTGGACGCGGTTCTTGATCTTCGTCCCGACGATGGAGAGCTCCATCCCCTTCTGGATCTTTCCTGAGAAGACCCGGCCGGTCGCAATCTCGCCGGCGCTCGGGTCCATCGTGATGTCGGTGACCATGAACGAAGTGGGGCCCGCGGCGTCGGTCGTGGCCATCGCGATGCCGACCGGGCTGGAGGTGTCCCCCTTCCAGATGTTGGGGATGCGGTACTTCTGGGCCTGGCGCGGGTTCGGGAGGTGGTGGATGACCATGTCGAAGATGACGTCGTTGATTCTCGCCTTCTGCGCGATCTCCTTCGTCCGGCCGGCGGTGACGTACTCGATGATATCGGGGAACTTCACGCCGGTCTTCTGCATGTAGGGCACGCTGATGGCCCAGTTGTCGTAGCCGGACCCGAAGGCGACCGAGCCGTCGCGGGGATCGACGCTCCATTCGTCCACGAACTCCTCGGGGGCCATCTTCCGAATGAGTTCGTTGACCTCGGAGATGATGGCCCCGAAGCGCTTCTGGAGCGCGTCGCTCGTGAGCTGGAGTTCCTTGATGGCCCGGTCGACCTTGTTGATGAAGAGGATGGGCTTGACCTTCTCGCGAAGCGCCTGTCGGAGGACCGTCTCGGTCTGGGCCATGACGCCCTCGACCGCGCAGACGACAACCACCGCGCCGTCGACGGCACGCATCGCGCGGGTGACGTCCCCGCCGAAGTCGACGTGCCCCGGGGTGTCGATGAGGTTGATGAGGTAGTTCTCGTTGTTGAACTCGTGGACGATCGTGACGTCCGCGTTGTTGATAGTGAGCAGGCGGTCCTGCTCCTGCTCGTCGAAGTTGAGATAGAGCTGCTTCCCCGCGAGTTCGTTCGAGATCATGCCGGCCGCCGCGAGGAGATTGTCGCTGAGGGTCGTCTTCCCGTGGTGGATGTGGGCGACGATCCCGATGTTCCGGATGCGGTCGGTGTTCCGCATCATCTCGGGGATGGCCTTCGCCAACTCCGCCCGAATGTGCGTCATGTCTCGGCCCTCCTACCGGTGCTCAACGCGCCGACTGAGCGACCCGCTCGACTTCTTCTTTGCGCCCGACGGCGAACGATGTCTGGTCGCCCTTGGCGGCGAGGCGGATCTCGTTGGCGAGGCAGGTGTGGATCGCCTTCGTCGACTTGTGCGAGGCCTGGATGGCGCCGGTGGCAATGTTGCGGATGGCCACGTTGAGACGGCGGGCCGGGGACGCGTCCACGGCGCGTGGGACGGAGATACCACCGAACTGGAGCCGGGTGACCTCTTCCCGGGGCGCGGCGTTCTCGACGGCGTCCACCAGAAGCTGGAGAGGGTTCGTTCCTTCCTTCTCGTAGACCTCGTCGAACGCCTTGCGGATGGTCGAGAGGGCCTTCGACTTCTTCCCGGTGAACTTCCCGCCCTTCATCAACATGTTCGCGAGGCGCTCCACGAGGTGCATCCGGGTCTTGAGGAACGGACGCCCTGCCAGCCGCCCCTCGGTATGCGGGGCGTAGATGGGGTGCAGGTAGAGGTAAGGGATGAGCCCCGGGTCGTGGACCGTGATTCCCTCGAACGAGTACTTCCCGAACAGCGGGGGGAGCGGGAACGGCGGGGGTGGCGGCGCCTCGGGCCGGACGATGACCGGCCCCGGCTCGTCGGCCGGCGGCTCGGCCGTGAAGGTGGTCTCGCGCGAACCGCTCATCGGGCCGGCTTCTCCTTGCGTCCGCGCACGAGCTCGTCCAGCGAGACACTGTTGACCTGGATCACCTTGTACCGGACCCCCGGAATGTCGCCGTAGGAACGACCCATCCGGCCTCCGATCCCCTCGACAAGGACCTCGTCGTGCTCGTCAATGAAGTTGATGGCACCGTCCCCGACGGCGAACGCGGTCACCTGGCGACCGTTCTTGATCAACTGGACCTTCACGCACTTACGGATGGCCGAATTGGGTTGCTTGGCCTCGACCCCGACCTTTTCGATGACGATCCCGCGGGCTTGGGGGGCTCCCTCGAGCGGGTCCGAGCGCTCCTTCAAGTGAAGGGTCCGTCGCTTGTAGTATCGGTCCGACCAGCGTCGGCGCTGGCGGAGGGTTGCGAGGCGACCCGCAGTGTTGATTCCAGAGGGCGGTGACATCTTCGCCGAAGGGGCCGAGCCACCTGGTCCCGCTATTTAAGGTCCGTGCCGTGAGGGAGTCGCGCATGCGTTCGGCGGGGCCCGGAAACCAGCGTTCGGCCCTGGCCGCCCCCGCCCACTGGGAACGCCAGTCGCCCGGCGTCGAAGCGGCTTGGGCCGACCTAGAACGGACCATTCGGGGGTGCGAGCGATGCCCTCTCCATGCCACCCGCACCCAGGTTGTCATCTACCGCGGGAGCTCCACGCCTCGCATCGTCTTTGTTGGGGAGGCGCCGGGGGCGACCGAGGATCGTCTGGGGCTCCCTTTCGTGGGAAGGTCGGGAAAACGCCTGGATGCGGCCATCGCCGGGGCCGGAATGGCCCCCCACGCGCACGGGCTCCTCAATCTCATAAAGTGTCGTCCTCCCGAGAACCGATTTGATCGGGTCGCGGCGAGGACGTGTCGCCCCTACCTCGATCGCCAGCTGGAGCTTCTGCGCCCGGCGGTCCTGGTTTCACTCGGTGCCCACGCGCTGCAGGCCCTCGACCCGAAGGCGCCCCGGGTCCTGCTCGCGGCCGGGCACCCGCGCCCGTGGAAGGGACGCACCCTGTTCCCGCTCATCCACCCCGCGGCCGCATTGAGATCGCGAGCCCTCACGGACCGGTGGCGGTCGGACTTCGCCGCCCTGGGCGCCTGGCTCGTCCGTTCGGGCGAGCTCTCCTCCCGGGAACCGTCTTAATCGATTCGGGGGTCGGCCCGCCGTGCGGACCGTCGAATTGTTCCTTCTCGACGGTTCCTACCAAGCCGTTGAAGGAGGAGTCGTTATCGAGCTGTACGGGAGGACTCGGGATGGGCGGGCGATGGTCGCTCGGTACTACGGGTTCCGGCCGTACTTTGTCCTCACCGAACCCACGGCGGACGCGCGGGCCCGCCTCCAGGCCGACCGCGAGATCCTCGACGTCACCGACACGACCGTGTGGCTCGGCGGGCGGGAGCGTCCCGCCGCCAAGGTCACGCTGCACCGTCCCTGGCTCGTCCCCCAGTACAGAGACCAGTACCGCCAGGCGGGAGAGGAAGGGAGCGTCCTGTCGTGCGACATCCCCTTCCTCCACCGTTTCCTCTACGACAAGCATCTCGGCCTCACGATCTCCTTCGAAGCCGAGGACGAGCCCGATACGGTTCGGGCCCGCTACACGGTGCCGGACGTGGTGCGAGTCGTTACCGACGGAGAACGCGACGTTCGCCCGGCGCCGGCCTTCCGCCCCGACCTCCGCGTTCTCTCGTTCGACATCGAGAACGCGATCCGCCAGCGGACCATCTTCACGATCTGCGGCGTCGCCGAAGGCGGGGGGCGCGAACGGAGGACTTTCCGCCTCTGGGATGCGAACGAGCGTCGGATCCTCGAAGAATTCTGCCGTGTCATCGCCGAGGACGACCCGGATGTCATTACGGGGTACAACATTGGCGGATACGACTTTCCGCTCCTGATCGAGCGCGCCGAGGCGACCGGCCTCGGCCCGCTGGTGCTGGGACGGGACCGGACCGCACCCGATGAGTTCGGTACCCGGCTCTGGAAGGTCCACGGCCGGGTTGTCGCCGATGCGTGGTGGTCCGCACGAAGGGAGCTTCACCCAAAGCAGGAGACGCTCCAGTACGTCGCACGGACCCTGCTCAACGATTCGAAGCTCGACGTCGACCGCCGTCACATCGACTCCGAGTGGGCGAAGGACCCGGAGAGGGTTCGAGAATACTGCGAGCACGACGCGGACCTCGCCCTGCGGATCATCCAGAAGATCCGGACCCTCGAGAAGGCCGGCGACATGGCGACGGTCGCCCACCTGCCCCTCGAGGAGGGGCTGAACGGAAGGACGTCCCTCTTCATCGATTCGCTGCTCATCCCGCGGGCGGACGCTCAGGGTGTCGGCGTCCCCACGAACCACTACGCGGGCCGGGACAACCCCATCGAGGGAGGGTACGTCCACGCGATCCGGCCGGGCATCTACCGATGGGTCGTGGTCCTCGATTTCAAGTCGATGTACCCGTCGATCATCATCAACCGGAACCTCTGTTTCACGACCCTCTCGCCGGACGGGACGATCGCGGCCCCTTCGGGGGCGAAGTTCCTCGCTCCGTCGGTCCGTCGCGGACTGATCCCCGAGATCCTGTCGGACCTCCTCGCGGACCGCGACCGGTTCCGTACCGCCGGCCGCGTCGCGACCGACCCCGACCTCGCCACGTACTACGACGGTCTCCAAAACGCGGTCAAGATCCTCATGAACTCTTTCTACGGCGTGCTGGCCTCGAGCTTCTACCGGTTCACCAACAAGGACATCGGCGCCGCGATCACGGCCTTCGCCCGCGAAGCGATCACGTCGATCATCCACGACCTCGAGGCCGACGGGGACGAGGTCGTCTACTCCGACACGGACAGCGTGTTCGTCCGGTCCCCCGTCGCTTCCCTCGAGGGGGCGCGGGAGTTCGGCGAGGCGATCGCTCGACGATTCTCGCACGAGGGGACCACGTTCGAGTTCCAGTCCGTCTATGAGTCGTTCTTCTCCCACGGGGCGAAGAAGCGGTACGTGGGCCGGACCACCTGGCCGAAGCAGGAGTTGGTCGTCCGCGGGTATGAAACCCGCCGCACCGACGCGTTCGACTACCAGTCCCAGGCCCTCATGGAGGTGTTCGAGCTCGTCTTGAGCGGGGACACGGACGGGGCGATCCGCCGCTCGCGCGAGCTGGTCCAGGCGGTGCGCGAGCGCAGCGTGCCGGCCGAGCGGCTCGTGATCGCGCGCTCGGTGCGTGCCGAAGCGGAGTACAACGAATCGACCCGCGACTCCCTGCCCTTCCTCCGGGTCTTCCGGCGGCTGCGAGAGGAGGGATACGACGTGATCCCCGGAATGAAGGTCGCTTGGATCGTCACCGATTCGCGCAAGAGCCCCCAGGAGGTCGAGCCGTGGGTCGAGGGACGACCGTTCACGGCCGAGCCAGACTGGGAGTACTACTCCGACCGGGTCGCCCAGACCCTGGCACGGGTGACCGAGGTCTTCGACTGGGACGCGGCGTCGTTGCTGCGGGGCAGCCACCAGCAACGGCTGGGCGGCGGTGCGCGGGCCGCACCGGTCGCGAAGGGGCCCGCGGCATCGCTCGATACGCCTCTCACGGAGCTCGCGGGTCCTCCGCGCCGTCGGACCACCAAGAAGAGCCTCTCGGATTTCGAATAGGCGCTCCCCTCAGTCCGGCGGGGCCGGGCCGACCTCGAGCGGTGATTCGCCGCGGAGGGTCAGGAGCGCCCCCCCGACCGCGATCGGGATCCCCAGGGCGGCGATGAGCGGGACGGCGATCTGGAGCACCGTCGCGCTCAGCACCAGCGTGAAGACCGGGATCCCGGTCATCAGCATCGGCGGGATCACCATTCCCACGTCCGCGATCGCGCGGAAGTAGAGCACCGGTGCGAGAGCGAAGCTCGTGACGCCCACGATCGTGAGGATCCCGAGCGCCGGCAAGCTGACCGAGACAAGCCCTCCGGCTCCGCCGGGAAGGAACACGGAGAGGAACACGGCCAGCACCCCGGCACCGAACATCGATTGGCTCACCACCGCGAGCGGTGGCGTCCGCTCGTTCTCGCGGGCGCAGAGGAGGAAGTAGACCGCCACCGTCACCGGGATCGCCGGGACGACGAGCCACCCCGCCCCCGTCACTGCGTTCAGGGTCTGGCCGCCGGCGATCGTGAGGGACCCCCCGACGATCGAGAGGACGAGGCCGGCGACGAACGTCCAGGTTCCGATGTGCCCCCGGTATCGGGCCCAGACGAACGCGACGAGGATCGGGGTTAGGACCACGTCCCCGATCAACGAGAGGAGGGAGGCGTCGACCGGCCCGATGAGGTACGTCGCGGCCAGCACCGAGAGCTGCATGCCGAGGAGGAGACCGATCCGAACCCACGCCCCGGGACTGACCCACAGGCGCGCGAACGCCGCACCGTGGCCTCGGCGGATCGCAACGCCGGAGTAGATCGAACCGCCGAGCAGGAAGGGGTAGACAATGGTCGCTGAGGCCGCCGTGCCGTGGTGGATCGCGAGGACGAACGGGTAGTACGCCGCCCAGAGGAACGCCGAGATCAGGGAGAAGATGACCGCGCGGTCCCGCACGCGGTGGTCGGAAGACACGACCGCGGACTACTCCGGGAGGATTATCGTTTGGGGCGGCGGGGCCGCTCGCGGCGGCGTCTAGGAGTACCCTTCGTAACGGAGCCCGAGCTGCGGGACGGTCACCCCTCGCCCCCGCTCCACGTGCCCGATACGGACCGCGTCCCGGAACCCGGTGCGGGCCAGCTTCCGCTCGACCTCGGCGAGGCGGCCCGGCCGGACGAGGAGGGCGAACCCGATCCCCATGTTGAACGTCTGGAACATCTCGGCGTCCGAGATCGACCCCAGCGTCTGGAGCCACCGGAACACGCCGGGGACGGCCGGCCATTGGTCGAGGACGAACGAGACGTTCGGCCGGAGGCGCACCAAGTTGCGCACGCCTCCCCCCGATAGGTGGGCGAGGCCCCGGATCCCGGGGTCGTCCGCGACCGAGTCCGCCGCGCGAGCATAGATCCGGGTCGGAGCGAGCAACTCCTGACCGACCGGTGCCCGTCCGCCGGGTCGGGGCGACCCGAGGTCGACCCCGGACGTGTCGAGCAAGCGTCGTACCAACGTGAAGCCGTTCGCGTGCAGCCCGCTCGAGGGGAGACCGATCACCCGATCCCCCGGACGGACCCCCGCTCCGGTCACCGGAGCCCGGCCGCCCGGAAAGAACCCGAGGGCGGTCGCTCCCAGGTCGACCCCACGGACCATGTCGGGGACCACCGCGGTCTCTCCTCCCAAGAGCGCACACTGAGCCGTGCGAAGCCCCCGACCGATCCCGCGGCCGATCGCCCGGAAGACGTCGGGCCGGGGGCGGTCGCACAGGATCGTATCGACCAGGGCGGCCGGACGCGCGCCGACCGCGGCCAGGTCGTTCACGTTCACGCCCACGATGTCCTCCCCAACCTCCTCCCAGCGGCCCACCCGCTCGGCCAGGAGCACCTTCGTGCCGACCGTATCGGTCGTGAGAGCGAGCGTCTCGCGGCCGACGCGAAGAAGTCCGGCGAAGTGCCCCGGGAGGTCGAGCGGCCGGCCGTGGGATGTCGGCGGCCGGTACCCGGTCCCCCGCAGGAGCTCGGCGAGGGCCGAGGAGACGGCCGAGCGGTCGACCCCGCTGCGGGCGTAGGTCCATTCTCGCCGCGGCATATAGGAGCCTCCGAGCGACGGGAGGGACACGGACAGAAATACCCTCCCCCCGGGCAGGGAGCGACCTCTAATGGGCCGGACCTTTTCGAGGGTCCGATGACACCCCCGGTGCGACGGTCCCGAACGGACGACCCGACTCCGGCGCCGAAGCCCGCCGCGTGGGTGCTGGCGGGGCGAGCGTTCGTCCGAGGACGGCTCCAGTCGGTGGAGATCGGGATCTCCGAGGATGGGACGATCCTCTCGGTCGGCAAGGTCCGCTCCGATGCGCCTCGGCACGATGTGGGGGAAGGGGTGATCCTCCCGTCCGCGACCGACCTTCACGTACACTTCCGAGAGCCGGGCACGGCGGAGCATGTGGAGACGATCGCGACCGGGACGACCCAGGCCGCGATCGGAGGGGTGGCGCTCGTCGGAGAGATGCCGAACACGGACCCTCCGGTCACGGGCGTCGAGACCCTGGCCGACAAGGAGGCCCGCGTCCATGGGCAGGCCGCGATCGACGTCCTCCTGTATGCTTCCCCGACGGAGCCCCGGTCGCTCGACCGGCTCGCGACCCGCGCGGGGGCCTTCAAGCTCTATCTGAGCCCCACCACCGAGATTGCCTCACCGCCGGATCCTGCGGAGCTGGGGCCCCTCCTCGCCCGGCTCGCCGAACTCGGGTTACCGGTCTCGGCCCACGCAGAGGACCCGACACACTTCTCCTCGAGCTCGGAGCCCCGGAATCCGGTGGACTGGGACTCGGCGCGCCCGCCGGCGTCGGAGCTGGCGGCGATCGCAACCCTCCTCCGCCTGTCGCCCCCGGCCCTCCGCCTCCATGTCGCCCACGTCACGCTGCCCGAATCCGTCGACCGACTGCGCGCCGCCGGAGTCTCCTTCGAGGCGACCCCGCACCACTTGCTGCTCTCGGAGCGATCCCGTGCGGATGCGCTCACGAAGGTCAATCCCCCACTGCGCCCGGAGAAGACCCGCCGCGCGCTGTGGGAACGGTTCCTTCGGGGGGAGGTCCCGTGCGTCGCGAGCGACCACGCTCCCCATTCCGTGGCCTCGAAGGAGCGGCCCTTCCCTCTCGCCCCGAGCGGAATGCCGGGCGTGGAGACGCTGCTCCCTCTCCTCCTCGCCGCGGTCCGCTCGGGCTCGCTCGGGCTGCCGGTGCTGGCCGCAGCCGCCTGTGACCGGCCGGCCCGATGGCTCGGCCAGCCCCACGGACGGATCGCGCCGGGCCACCGGGCGCACCTGCTCGTGGTCGATTTCCGCCAACGGACGCGGATCGACGCACGTCGGTTGCACGCCCCCTGCGCCTGGACCGCCTTCGAGGGGTGGGAGGCGATCTTCCCCCGGGAGCACTACTTCCACGGACAGAAGATCGTTGCGGACGGCGAATACGTCGGTCGTCCCGCGGGGGTTGTCGTCCGTCCCGAATTCGCTTCCCGCCGCCGGTAGGGGCCGTCGGGGGGAGACGCGGTCAGACCGGCGGGCTCGCCGGATCCGTGGGGGATGACGGCTCCGGTTCCGGTGGCCGGCGGGGAGGCGCCTTGAGCCCGGCGCGACGCGCCCGAAGGTAGAAGATCAGGAGGTAGACCGCCCCGGCGACGAGGAGGGCGTAGACGAGGTAGTCGAGCGGCGCCAGGTACGTCTGGACGACGGTCCAGCGCTCGCCGAGCACGATCCCCGCGTAGAGGAGGGCGACCGTCCACGGGATGCTACCGGCCAGCGTGTACGCGCCGAATCGCACCGGAGGCATCCGCGCGGTCCCCGCAGGGTAGCTGATGTAGGCCCGGACCACCGGGAGCGAGCGGCACAGGGCGACCGTCACCTCCCCGTGCGCGGAGAACCACCGGTCCATCCGTTCGAGGTGACGTTCCTCGAGGCCGAGGGGACCGATGCGGAGGCGCATGAGATGGTGGCGCCACCAGCGCCCGACAGAATAGGCCAGATACGCGCCGACCAACGCCCCCCCCAGGGCGACCGCGATCGTCGGCCCCAAGGGGAAGGCGCCGGTCGCGATCAGAAAGCCCGCGAAGGGCAGGATGATCTCGCTCGGAAGCGGCGGTACGCCGAAGCTCTCGACCGTCATCAACGCGAACAGGCCGGCCAGCCCGCCGGCGGTCAGGATCGTCACGATGACGTTGACGACGGTCTCGACCAGCGAGAAGCTCACGCCCGGCGCTCCCCTCAGGTACCGGGGACCGGTTCGGCCGGCGGGAGCGGGTCGTAGCGAAGGCGGAAGGGAGTGGAGAGCCGGGCGTTCGTCAGGGCAGGGATCCCCTCAAATTCGAGCGGGGTCGAGCACCCACCACACGAGACCGACGGTCGCATCCGGCCGAGGGTGATCGAGAGCGCGATCCCCACCTCGATCTGGGTAGGGCGGGAGGGAGCTCCCTCCACGGCCGTGCGCAGCTCCTGCAGGAGGCGCTCATCGTCCGACGGGCGGGCCAGGTTCGGGCTCATCCACCCGAAATGTGACTCGAGGGCTCTTAAGCCCAGCCGGGCGGAGGGGTAACCCTACCGGTCGGTCGCTACCGTGGTGTCGGAGGCCCCGGAGCCCCCGGACCCTGTCTTGGGGGCCTTCTTGAGGATCTCGCCGCTGATCTTGTCCAGCTCGGCCATCAGCGAGTCGATATCGGGCTCGGCCTCACCGGCCGCGCCGGTACCGGCCGCCGGCGGGATCTGACCCACATCTTCGGCGGTCTCTACGTAGCTGGGGCGCGAAGCGGCCGCCGCGGCGGTCCCTCCCACCATTGCTGCCGCGGGAGCGGCCGACGGGGGCATCGGGCCCCCCGGGCCCGTGGCGCCGGAGGGAGGCTGCCACGCCGCGGGGGCGGAAGTCCCCGAGGGCGGGCGGCGGCGGAGGAGCATCAGGCCGATGAGGGCGGCGACCACGACCACGGCCAACACCGCGGCGACGATCCACCAGGGGAAGGGGGTCGAGGACCCCGAGGTGCAGCTATTGTACTCGCAGTTCGACTGGGCGGCCACCGCACCGATGGTCGGAGCCAAACCCGCGGCGACCACCGTGCCGAGCATCCCCGCCCCCAAGGCCACGGGCACGAGGCGTCGGTCCCAATGAATCGGTACCATAGTTTTCAGGCTCGCGGGCTAAGAAATCAGATGCGGTCCATCTTATGTAAGCTTGCCTCAACCGAGGTTCCGGAACTGACCGGGGGCCCTTCTGCCGGCCGGCGCCGTTCCGGGCCAGTCGTTTTGAAGCCGGGAACCGGTTGCGGCCCGGATGACATTCCCCTTCCTCGATCTCTTCGGGGTCCTCCTCCTCCTGTACATGGGGTACTCGTTCTGGGAACGCCTCGACCCGAGGTACCTGATCGGGGCTGCGCTCCTCCTGCTCGTGGCCACCGCGGTCACCGAGGCCGCCGGGGCGGACCCCGCGGCCGACACGCTCGCCGAGTATGTGTTCCTCCTTCTCATAGCCGGGGTGGTCCTGATGCTGCTGGAGCAGGTCCGTCCGCGTCCGGAGATCGCCGGGGCCGGGGGTGCCCTAGCTTCGGGGTCCCCCGTCATGGAAGAGCACCCGCCCGACCCGGCGCACCAGAGGGAGGGGCCGCCCGAGGAGGCGCTCGACCACCTCGAGGAGGAGCCGATCGCCGCGGTCGACGCTCCGGGTCGCCAACACGACCAGGATGAACAATCCCGCCACGGCGAGCCCGACGACCGGAAGCGACCAGAGGGGGAGGACCAGGTGGACCAGGCCGAGGAAGAGACCGAGGGGGATCCCGGTCAGGGCGAGAGGTACGACCGAGTGGACCCGGAAGGGATGAACCCCCGTGGTTAGGGCGAGTTCGGCCATAGCGAGTCCCGCGGCGAGGGACACCGCGAAGGACCACGCTACGGCGGCGCCGACCGAGCCGTAGAGGGGCACGAGCCAGAAGGCCAGGCCCACATCCACCGCACCGGCGGCCGCGGAGTTGATGGCGACGAGTCGGGTCTGTCCGAGAGCGACCTGGGTCGCGGACCCGGGCCCGAACAGCGTCGAGGCGAACGCCCCGACGACCGTGATCTCGAGGGGGGCCACGATGGTCGTGTACTTGGACCCGTAGACCAGTCCTAGGGAGAGGCTGGGAAGGAAGAAGAACAGGATGAACAAGGGGAGGGAGAATAGAACCATCCACTTCGTGACGGTCGCGTAGGTCACGCGGATCGAGTCTTTGTCGCCCGCCCGGAACAGGCGGGTGGTCACGGGCAGGAAGATGTAGCCGGCGGCCCCGATCCCCACCGAGAGAAGTCGGGCCAGCGTGAGCGAGGCGGAGTACGGTCCGACGGCCGTCGGAAAGAACAGGCCCAGCACGAGGGTATCGCCATTGCCGGTGAGACTGGAAAGGATCGAGGCGACGAACAGGGGGCCGGCGAAGATGAGCAATGGGACGATCGCCCCCGGAGCGCGGGGCCCGGAGGGAAGCCGGCGGGGCAGGCGGAGGGCCAGGTAGCCCACCGCGAGACCGAGACCGAGAACGTTCGACGCGGTGTACGCCACGAGTACGTCCCGGAAGGAGACCCCGCCGGGTTGGACGAGCGCGACGAACAGGAACGTCACGAACAGGAGGGGCGTGAGGATCTGCAGGAGGAGGGCGTTCGGGGTGACGTCCTCGTACCCCTGGAAGATCGAAGCGATCAGGTTCGTCGCGATGAGCGACGCGACGGCGACCGAGAGGAACTGAAGGGCGACGCCGATGTTCGGCTGACCGAGCCGGGCGCCGATCGAAGGCCCGACCAGGAAGAGCGTCACCGCGAGGACGACACCGGCCGCCCCCCCCAGGAGGAGCGTCCAACGGACCATCGACCGGCGCTCGCTGTCGGAATTGGCGAACGGAAGGCTCCGCGCGATCGCGTTGGGCAGACCGAGGGTTCCGAACGCGGCGAGGAATCCGGCCAGCGTCAGCGACCAGGAGAACGCGCTCCAGTCGTCGGGGGGGATGTTCCGGACGATCAGGACGCGCGCGAGGAAGTTGAAGAAGACGAACAGCAGGGTCGCCACGAGGAGAAAGAGGGTGCCCCTCGTGACGGTGGACAGGCCCTCCCGGATGCGAACCGTTGAGGAAGAATCCACGTTCCTCCTCTCGTTCTGGGCGGCGCCGAACGGTAAAAAGGCACCGTTCGGGAGGCACGCTTCTTGTAGAAGGAGCGGACTCGGACCTCCGTGGGCATCCCGGGTCCTTCGGCCGCGGTTCTAGTGCTGGGGCTCCTCGGCCTCGCCGCCGCCTCCACGGTTCTCGGCGAGGCGGTCCGATGGATCGCCGCCCGATGGGTCGCCTCCTGGCGCCAGCTCGAGGCGGTCGAGCGGGGACTCCTCGACTTCTTTCTCGGGGGAGCGGCCCTCTACCTCCTCGCCGCCCTCCCCATCGGAGGATTCTCCCTTGTACCCGTAACGGCGGTCCTCGTGGCGGGGGCGGTCGGGGTCTCCTGGGCGGCCGTGCGCCGGCGCCGGGAGCGGTCGCTCTCCCTTCGGGCCCTGGTCGCCCCGCTGGTCCGTCCGGCCGCCCTCGTGGCGGAGCTGGCCGGTCTCGGGCTCCTTCTTTTCGAGGTAGCGGTCGCGGTTCCGGTCGGCACCGGCAATACCTACGACTCGAGCCTCCTCACGCTGTACACCGCCCGTCTGCTCGACGCGCACCAGCTCGTACTCTCGTTCCTCCCCTCCACGTCGGTCGGCATCCTCTACCCCCAGGGAACGACCGTGTGGTTGGGTACCGCCCAGCTCCTCCTTGGCCTCCCGGGGGCCCGGACCAGCCTCCTCCTGACGCCCCTCTTCTTCGGCCTCGCGCCCCTCGGAGGGTTCGTCCTCGGGCGGAGACTTCTCGGAGGCGACATCGGAGGGCTCGCCTTCGCCCTCCTCCTCGCTGCCACCGCGAGCTGGACCCGCGTCCTGGTCGGAGGGAGCAACGACTTCGTCTTCGCCTTCCCCCTCGTTCTCTGGCTCGCCGGCCAGGCCGTGGGGTGGCACCGAGCGGTGCCCACCCCGGCCGACGCCGTCGGGTTCGGGCTCGTCCTCGGCTACTCAGCCGCGCTCAACCCGGTCGGAGCCGAATGGCTGGCGCCCGCCGTTCTGATCATGGCCGCGATCACGGTACCCCGGTGGGCCGGGTCGCCCCGCCGCTGGCTCGCCCGCTGGGGGACGGCGGTCGTCACCGGTCTCCTCCCGCTCATCCCGACGTGGGTCGTCCTGGGACGGGGGCTGCTCGCTCCCGGCTACGTTCCCCAGACGGCCGCGTCGGGAGTGACCCCCCCGAGCGTCGCCTCGGCCCAGTTCATCGGGTCCGTGGACCCGTACCTGTTCCGGCCACAGGACGTCTGGCTCTCCCCGCTGCCGGCGCTGCGCGCCGAGATCGCGCTGCTCCTTACCGCAGGGCTCGCCCTCGTCTTCCTCTTCGGACGACCGTCCTTGGGCCCCCGGCTCGCGCCGGTCCGGAACTTCCTGCTGGGAGGCCTGGCCGCGAGCTTCGGGTTGCTGGGCGTGGACTGGGCGGGCGCCCGGGGGGGCGCCATCGGGCAGCTCTCCAGCGTGATCAGCGGTTCCGAGGCATCGATCTGGCTGTTCACGATCTACGCGCTCATCGCGGCGGTTCCGCTCGCCCTCGCTCTCGAGTGGGCCGTCCGAGCGAACCGGCGGGCCCCGAGGCCGCCCGGGCCCGACCCGAGCCGACGACCCTGGCGGCTCGACCCGAGACCCCGCGGGGCGGTCGACGCACTTCCGCTCGTGATCGCCCTCGTGATCGTGGTGCCCGGCGCGGTTCTGACCCCCACCCAGCTCGCACCGGTCCTCTCGACCCTCTACACGAACTTCGGGAACGTCACCGGAGCCGACTTCGACCTTCTCGCGTATGCGGGCGCTCACTTGCCGAGCGGGGCACGCGTGCTCGTCGCACCGGGCAGCGCCGGCGAGTTCCTTCCCGCGTACGACCCCACCGCGGTCCTGCTGTACCCCATGCTACCGGGGTGGACGCAGTTGAATTCGTCCTACTCCCTATTGGTGAGCGAGCTGACCAATGCGACGCTCAACATCCGGGGGGTGTTCGCCCTCCACGTCCTGGACGTCGAGTTCATCATCGTAACCCAGGCGAACACCATCCTCTGGCCCGCGTTCTCGGCCACGGCCCTCCTCCGCGGGGGGTTCTCCGTGCTCTTTGCGGAGGGCGACGCCTACCTGTTCGAGCTCCCGCCGCCCTAGACGAACTCGTCCAGCACGTCGGTCCGTCCCTTCATGCCCGCGGGTTGGAGGACCAGGGGACCGGCCGCGAGCACCTCGTCCAGGTCCTCGTACGTCGGACGGTCGGTCTTGTAGAAGAGTCCGATCGGGATCTTGTCGCCCCACTCGAGCGATCGCTCGAACGCTGCGCCGAGGTTGGTCGGGTCGTGTCCCGCGCTCTCGAGCTTGTAGACGCGCTGTCGGAAGAAGTCGAAGGTGTTGATCTTGTTGTAAGTGACGCACGGGCTATAAACGTCCACGAACGAGAATCCACGGTGCTGGATGCCGGCCGCCACGAGGTCCGTGAGCTGCTTCACGTCTCCTGAGAACCCGCGCGCGACGTACGTGGCTCCGCTCGCGAGCGCGAGCGAGATCGGCTCGATTGGGTGCTCGATCACGCCGGTCGGGGTGGACTTCGTCTTCTGGCCCATCGCGGACGTCGGGCTCGCCTGGCCCGTCGTCAGTCCGTAGATCTGGTTGTCCATCGTGACGTAGGTGAGGTCGACATTGCGCCGCATGGCGTGGACGAAATGCCCCGCCCCGATCCCGAACCCGTCCCCGTCCCCGCCCGTCCCGATGACCGTAAGCCCGTGGTTGGCCCAACGGACCCCCTCGGCGACCGGAATCGATCGGCCGTGAAGGCCATGGAAGCCGTACGAGGAGAGGAAGTGCGGGAGGTTCGACGAGCACCCGATCCCGGAGACGATCACCACATTGTGACTCGGGATCTGGAGCCGCTTGACCGCCATCTCGATAGCCGCGACCACGCCGAAGTCGCCGCAGCCGGGGCACCAGGTCGGCTTGGTGTCCGACTTTCCGATGAGCGGGAGCGGGCTTCCGGTCGGCGTCGTCACCGCCCGTGCGCTACTGTCCGCCATGATGCATCACCTCGAGGCCCCGAGCAACGATCTCGTGGGGATAGAACGGTTCCCCGTCGTACTTGAGGAATCGGTCCGCCAGGTGGAAGCCCGTCTCGGCACGGAGGAGGCGGCCGAACTGTCCCGTGTAATTCGCCTCGATGAGGAGGGTCCGATGGGCTCGCTGCAGAGCGCTCCCGACCCGGGTCGCATCGAGCGGAAAGACGGTCGGGAAGTACAGGAGGTTGGTCGTCTTCCCCTGGGCCGCGAGCTCGGTCATCGCATCCCGGATCGCGCCGACCGTTGACCCCCACGCCACGAAGGTGAGCGGCGCGTCGGCGGGTCCCTCGAGCACGGGGGGGGCCGCGTCGGCCGCCAACCCACGGAGCTTGCCCATCCGCTTGTCCATCATCCGCACGCGCTCGGCGACCCAACGCGGAATCCCCGAACGCGTGTCGGAGATGAGGTGCCCCCGCTCGTCGTGCTCGTCGGATCCGGCGACGAACTGGAGGCCGGGCTGGCCCGGGAGCGCCCGGGGCGATACCCCCGATTCGGTGTACTGGTAGCGCTTGTACTCGTGGGCGTTGGGTTGGACGGTGAACAGGCTGGACGGCTCGATGTCCAGCGAGATCTCCTCCCGGTCGACGGTGTAGTGGCTCTCGGAGAGGTGGAGGTCGCTCGCCAGTAGGACCGGGGTCTGCCAGTCCTCGGCGAGCTCGAACGCCTGGATCGTGGCTAGGTAGGCGTCCTTCGCGTCGGTGGGGGCGAGGATCGCGCGGGGGAACTCCCCTTGCCCGGCCCCGAGCATCAGGTTGAGGTCCCCTTGCTCGGTCTTCGTCGGCAGCCCGGTGGACGGGCCGACGCGCTGGGACTCCACGATCACCACCGGCGTCTCGGTCATCCCGGCCAGCCCGACCCCTTCGACCATGAGGGAGAAGCCGCCGCCGCTCGTCGCGGTCATCGACCGGACGCCGGCAAACGAAGCGCCGATGGCCATGTTGATGGCAGCGATCTCGTCCTCGGCCTGCTTCACGACGATCCCGAGGCTCTGGGCGTGGGCGGCCAACCAGTGGAGCACGCCCGACGCCGGGGTCATCGGGTACTGGGCGAGGAACTTGCAGCCGGCGGCCGCGGCGCCGAGGGCGAACGCCTGGTTGCCGGTCATCAGGAGCTTGGGTGCGCCGCCCTTCCGCACCGCCGAGACGTGGGCGCTCGCATGCTGCTCCGCGAAGTGATAGCCATCGGCGCTGGCTCCGAGGTTCCAGGTGACAACGTCTCCGGCCTTCCGACCGTACGAGTCGGTCAGGACCTGGTGTAGGAGGTCGAGCGGGATTCCCGCGAGAAACGCGGTCGCCCCGATCCCTCCGGCGTTCTGGAGGATCGATTGGCTCGTGTGCTTCCGGGCGAATTCGAGCGTCGGAACGGGCAGGGCCGTGACGCCGGCGGGCAGCTCGCTCGCGGAGACCGAGAACTTCTCGGGGTCGAAGACGACGGTGCCCCCGCGCCGGAGGCCGGCCGCGTGGATCTCGACCGTCGGCTTGTCGAGCGCGTAGAGGAGGTCGAGGCCGTCCCCCTGGGAATGGGGCCGACCGTCCCCGGTGCGTGCCTGATACCAGACGTGACCCCCTCGGATCACCGATTGATACGCGTTGAGCCCGAAGACGTGGAGGCCCATCCGGGAGAAGCAGCGGGCGATCGTCTCGCCGACGGAGGCGATGCCGTCGCCGGCCTGACCCCCCGTGCGCACGGACAGTTCCGACATCGGCGATTCGAGAGGACATCGGTATTAATCGGTTGTGCGCTCCGCCGGCGATGACGGCGACCGAAACCGGCCGGCGCAGCGCGGCGTCGCTCGCCGGTCGAGCGCGTGTACTCCTCTTTGCGACGGCCCGCACCGCCGTCGGGACCCGTTCGCTGCCCTGGCCGGTCCCGGGCGACGGGATGACCGTGCGGGAGTTGGTGGCTGATCTTGCCCGGGCCCATCCCCGGGTGGCGCCGATCCTCGCCCACTGCCGGTTCTTTCACGATGGCGTGCCGGTCACGCAGCTCGACGAGCGGGTTCGCCCGGGAGAGGAACTCGCGATCCACCCGCCATACGGAGGAGGGTAGAGTGTCCGCCCGACTGAGCGTCCGGCCGCTCTCTCTGACGGCCGCCTTCCGCGAACTGGGAGACCCGACCCTCGGCGGAGTGGTCGTCTTCGCGGGGCGCGTCCGAGCCGATCCGACGCCCCGGGGATCCGTGACCGCGCTCGTCTACGAGGCACATCGGGGCCCGGCGGTCCAGGCGCTGCAGGACCTCGAAGCCGAGGCACGGCGACGCTTCGGCGCGGGCCGGACCGTCGCCTGGCACCGGGTCGGTCGGGTTCGGGTGGGCGAGGTCGCCGTGATCGTCGGGGCCGCGTGCGGTCACCGGACCGAGGCGTTCGCCGCGACCCGCTTCCTGATCGACCGGCTCAAGCGGACGGTACCGGTATGGAAGGAGGCGCGAGAACGACCCGCACGTCGACCGCGACCACGCCGGAGCCGACGCCCCTCACGATCATCGGATTAAGGTCCATCTCGGCGACCTCGGGCAGTTGGATCGAGAGCTGGGAGACCCGCTCGATCGCTTCGGCGAGTGCGTCGATATCGCTGGGCGCTTCTCCGCGGACTCCTCGGAGGAGCGGGAACGCCTTGACCGACTCGATCATGTGGCGGGCCGAGAGGGGTCGGATCGGCGCAAGCCGGAACGTCACGTCGCGAAGTACCTCGACATAGATCCCGCCCAAGCCGAAGACGATGATAGGCCCGAACCCCGGGTCGCGCTGAAGGCCGATCAGGACCTCCTTCCCGCCCCGGACCTCTGCCTCGACCTCGAACCCCTCGATCCGCGCAGTGGGAGCCCGGGCGCGGATCGTCTCGGTCATGGTGCGCACTGCGTCTCGGACGGCGTTCTCGTCCTGGAGGTGGAGGAGGACGCCCCCGACCTCCGTTTTGTGCGAGATGTCGGGTGAAGCGACCTTGAGGACCACCGGGAAGCCGACGGCCCGCGCCGCGGCGGCCGCTTCCTCCGCGGTCCGGACGCGCCGCGCGGACGCGAAGTGGATACCGAAGGCGGCCAGGAGCTCCCGCGACGCGTACTCGGGCAAGACCGAGACCCCTTCTTGGCGGGCGCGGGCGATGACCGCCCGCGCCGCGTCGAGGTCGACCTTGAATTCTCGGACCTCCGTTCGGGGCCGGTTGAGCCACGCCCGATACCGGGCGAGACTGGCCAAACCCTGCACCGCCTCCTCGGGGAACGTGAACGACGGAACCCCTCCCGCCTCGAGCATCGCCACGTCCTCGGACAGGTCGGTCAAGCCGAACAGGCACGCGGTGAGCGCCTTGGGGCTCGTCGCATGAGCCTCGAGGATCGCCTTCACGACCGCCGTGCCGGTGAGGGTCCCGGCCGGCGTAGAGATGGCCAGCACGCCGTCGGTGCGGGGAGCGGCCAGGATGATGCGGAGCGCCTGGGTCCACTGGGCCGGCCCTGCGTCGGCGGTCATATCGACCGGGTTCGCGATCGCGGCCGACGGAGAGAGGATCTGGGCGAGCTCGGTCCGCTCGGACTCGGACGGAAGCGGCAGCTCGAGGTGGCGCCGCCCCGCCGCATCGGCGGCCACGATCCCGGGGCCTCCGGAGTTCGTGAGGATGGAGAGCCGAGGACCGTCCAGTCGCAACCCGGCGGAGAAGACCTTCGCGTTCCGGAACAGCTCCCCGATCGACTCGACCCGCTCGACACCGGATTGCTCGAAGAGCGCGTCGTACAGTTGGTCGCGCCCGGACTGCGCCAGCGAACCGGTGTGGCTGCGCGCGGCGCGCTCGCCGGCGGGTGTCCGACCGCTCTTGATGACGAGCACCGGCTTTTTCTCGGTGACTTCCCGAGCGGCTTCGAGGAAGCGGCGACCATTCGCCAGACTCTCCACGTAGAGCAGGATGACACGGGTCGCCGGGTCGCGACCGAGGGCGTTCAACAGGTCGTTCTCGTCAATTCCGGCGCGGTTGCCGACCGAGACGAACTGAGAGAACCCGATCCGCTCGGCGATCCCGTAGCTGAGGATCCCCGCGCACAGCGCTCCGCTCTGCGAGACGAAGGCGATGTTCCCCCGCGGAGGGAGGTGCTCGCTGAAAGTGGCGTTGAGACTGACGGTTGGGTCGGTGTTCAGGAGACCGAAGCAGTTCGGCCCGACCAGCGACATGCGGTACTTCTGCGCGGTCCGCACGAGCTCGGCTTCGAGCGCGATCCCCGGGCCTCCCATCTCGCGGAATCCGGACGAGATCACGACCACGCCGCGCGTGCCCGCGCGGCCCAGTTCGTCGACGACGCCGGCGACGTGCGGAGCCGGCACGATGACGACCCCGAGGTCGGGAGGCTCCGGAAGGTGGGCGATGTCGGGGTAGCAGTGGACCCCGGAGACGCTCTTCGAGGAGGGATTGACCGGATAGGCCACCCCGCGGTAGCCGGCCTGCAGGACGTTCCGGAACAGGGTCCCTCCGACGCTCCCCGGTCGGTTCGAGGCGCCGATCACGGCGAGGGACTTTGGCTCGAACAGCTCCGGTAGTCCTTCCGAGGGTACCTCCGCCATCTGAAATCACCGCCGCCGCTAGGTCGTGGAGCCTCCATAATATAGACGCCCCGGCGTGGACGGCCCCATGACCGCTGCCGAACCCCCCGCGACGGGCCACCCCACCTCTTCGCCCCCTGGGCCGATGCGCCGAGGACCGCCCGGGAGCGTCCTCCAGCGGATGGACAAGGGGAGGATCCGGCACGTCGTCGCAGTGGGGAGCGGCAAAGGAGGCGTCGGGAAGTCGACCGCCACGGCGCTCCTCGCGACCGAGCTGCGGCGCCGCGGTCTGAGCGTGGGGATCCTCGACGCCGACATCACGGGGCCCTCGATTCCCAAGCTGCTCGGGATGACCGGACCGCTCACCGACCGAGGCGAGGGGATCGAACCGGCCGTCTCGCGGACCGGGATCCCCGTCGTCTCGTCGCAGTTCATGGTCGAGGACGAGAAGACTCCTGTCATCTGGCGAGGGCCCCTCGTGACCCGCCTTATCACCCAGTTCTTCGGGGGCGTCAACTGGGGGGCGCTCGACTACCTCCTCATCGACATGCCGCCGGGCACGAGCGACGTCCCGCTCACGGTCTTCCAGACCATCCCCCTCGATGGGATGATCTTCGTCCTCACGCCCCAGGACCTCGCGGCCCTGATCGTACGGAAGGCGATGAACATGGCCCGTGAGCTCCATGTGCCGCTCCTCGGTCTCGTGGAGAACATGTCGTACCTTCCCTGCCCCGACTGTGGTCGGCGCATCGACCTGTTCGGGGTCAGCCAGGTGGATCGGATCGCGGAAGAGTACGGGATCCCGGTTCTCGGCCAGCTACCGGTCGCGCCGCCGATCAGCGGCCTCTCCGACGCGGGCCGGCTCGAGGAACACGTCGGGCCCGAGATCAGCGAGCTCGCCGACGCGTTCGTCGTGTCGGTCGATGAGGCTACGAAGGGAACGACGACGGTCCTCTGACCTCGCGAAGCTGGGCGAACGGGATCGCCTCGACGGCCACGCCCCGGCGGCCGAGCGCCGCCGCGAGGCCGGGGAGGTGGGCGTCCCCCACGACCGCCGCGAGGCGGCCGTACCCTTGGGCGCGCAAGTGCGTCAGCCGCTCGGCCATATGCTCGTTCCGCTCGTCCAGCAGCACGCGGGCGAGCGTAGGGGACGCGAGACGCAGCTGCGCGGCGTACTCTTCCGGCGACGCCGCGTAGCGGTCGATCTCGCGCGTCACGAGTCGGGTCGGGAGGAACAGTGCGATGACCGCCCCCACGAGGAGCTGGACCCGCTCCTTGAGCGGCATCGACTGCACCAGCCGCATCACGGTGAGCCGAAGCGGGTCGTCGATCAGGAAGAGCGGAAGCTGACGCTCGCGGGCGACCATCGCCGCGACCTTCATTTCGGCCCCGGCCTCGCCTCCGCCAAGCTCCGAGCCCAGGCGCCGTTGGATCAGCCCCCAGACGCGAGTGACCAACGGCAGCCCGCTGCGGTCCCGTGGATGCGAGGACGGAGCGAAGAGCGACCCCGCCCGCTCCGGGTCGAGCTCGACGGCGAGCCCGTCCAGCACCCGGCCGGCGAGGACGGAGCGCAGCGGTCCGGAGAGGTCGATCACGTGCGCGGCCCCCAGGAGCAGGACCGGCGATTCGGTGGTCCGCGCGTACACGGACCTCGGGACGTCCGCGGTCGCTATCTGCCTTTCCGCGAACGGCATCCGAACCCCCAAATAGGGGCGGGCGGTCGCGGGGCCCGATGGCGTGGACGATCCTCAGCGTGGCTTCCGCACAGCGGACCGAACTGGAAGCGGCCCTGAAGGACGACCTCGTCTCCCGCCAAAGCCATAAGGTACGCGACGCCGGCGCCCTGGGCGGCCCGGCCGACCGGACCTACGTCCTCGTCGAGGGCTCGACCGAGGGCGTCCAGCGGGCGAAGGATCTTCTCGCCGAGGTCGGAACCGCCCTCGCTCCTGCCGAGGGAGAGGCGCTCTACCAGCGCTTCCGGGACGAGGAGGACGCTGCCTCCGCGGGCATGGGCCTCCTATTCACCGAGGAGTAGAGGGTCACTCGTTCGACGGGGCGTGGGACGGCTCGAGGTCCTCCCCGCCACCGAAAACCCGCTGGCATCCCTGGTAGAACGCCTCGAGACCGGTCCCCTCCTTCGCCGAGGTCGGGAGGAGGCCCGTCAGCGTTCCCATCGACTCGAGGGCGCGAAACAGTTCGGTCGAGAGCTGCGCGTCCGGGGTCGGCGTCTCGGCGGTCACAGCCTCGTAGAGCGCTCCCGGTTCGTCCGACCACGCCGTGACCCGCGCGAGCTGCTCGGGGGTGAGGGCGTCGACCTTCGTGAGCACGTTGACCATCGGCAGACGGAACCGGAACTCGACGGTCGCGCAGAGCATCATCAGCGATACGAATCCGCCGGGGGTCCGGGCGAGGGCCGGGTCGAAAAGGAACGCGATCGCCGAGCGGTCCCCGCTCAGCGCGTCCACGATCGCCTTCGAGGCCTCGCGGAACGCGAAGAGCTCGATCTGACCGGGCGTATCGATCAGGACGTAGTCCGTCTTGAGCTCCTGGACGGCCTGTTTCACGTCGAAGATCTTGAGCGCGATCATGTCGGCCGCCGCGACCTGGGCGCCGTTGGGGCCGAGCCCGTACTCGTCCTGAATGTCGGCCAGCCGGACCCACTCCCGGATGTCGACGTCCGGCTCGAAGTCGGTACCCTCCAGGCCCGGGTCGAGGTTGACGACGGTCGAATCGTACCCCGCGGTCTTCAGCCACTCCGCGAAGGCCCGGACGAACGAGGTCTTGCCAGCGCCCGCGGTCCCCGTAAAGTAGACGGTGCCGGGTTCCTCCATCTACTTCCTTCCCCCCGAGGCCCGGCGACGCGCGACTTCGCCGGCGACCGAGCGGAGGAAGGCCCCTTTCGTGGTCTTCCCCTTCTTGACGACCTTCACCCGTCCCTCGACCAGGCCCGCCGTGCGCGGATACTGTTTGGCCGACTCGAGTTCGGCCTGAAAGCCCAGGTGCTGCGCGGCCGCCACGATCTCCTCTCCCGTCAGGTCCGCCAGGGCGAGGGCGGTCGGGACGCGTCGGCCGTCCTTGCGCGAGCGCTCGCGGCCGAGATAGGTCGGATAGACGTAGAAGTGGTCGGGCATCGTGGGCCCGCCGGCCGGTTCACGCCGCGCCGGAGGCTGCGGCGACGCGGACGCCGTTCAGGACGCCGTCCTGACCCGGTCGGGAGCGTACGCGGACCAGGCCGAGCTCCGTCTCGAGGATCGCACCCTTGGTGATGATGTTCCGTTGAACGTAGTTCGGGTTCGCGGGATTCTCCCGGACGGTCACGATCTTGGCGTTCTGGGTCTTCTTGGTCGCCGGGTCGAAGACGTTGATCGTCTCGGCCGTGAGGATGCGGAGCTTCAGGTTCGCTCCCCGGACGCGGTAGCGCTTGACCACATCGCCCCCAAGGGTCGCCGACTGGAGTTCGCGACCGATCTCGAACCGCCGCTTCTTCCGGATCGGTCGAAGGCGTCCGCCGGTGCGCTTGCGACGCGAGCGGCCCTGCCAGATTCCCATGAAACTCCGGAGGAGGTCGGGCCGACCGGGGTGCGGTATATGACGTTTCTTGGACGAGGTCACTCCCCGCCGCCGGCGCCCCGGGGCGGCTCCGTGCCGCCGGGGGTCCCGGGTCGGGACGGACCGTGGCCCGTCTCAGCGGGAGTCGTCCTCGCCGAACAGCCAGCGAAGCCCGCCGGGCCAGCCCTGGTCCGACAGGGCGAGGATCGCGCGGTAGTACGGGGTGATCGATCCTACCGAGTAGTCGACCGAGTCGATCGGCCCGAGGGCGTAGTTGGCGATCGCCGCCCAGGAGAACTGGCCCCGTCGAGCGCCAGGAGCAGGGCGCCCGACCGGCTGGGCGTCGAGGAGCTCGGGTCGGCTCATGAGCTCCCAGGTGGTAGCGGGGGAACCGTCCTCCGCCCGGTAGACCACGTTACCGATGGCGTCCACCGCCCCCCACTTCCCGGAGCGCCAGGTCTCCACGATCATGTGCCCGCTGTACGCCTGGCCGGTATCCTCCAGGACCACGAGGCGGGACGGGAGGCCCGCGACCTGGCAAAGCCCGCAAGCGACCCGCGCCACGTCCGTGCACCAGTCCGACCCTCGCGTCAGGATCTCCTCTTCGGTGCCGCCGAACCGCATCTCCTCGAGAGGGACGGACCGGGCCGGGGCGAGGCCGGAGGCGAACCGGACCAGCGCCGCGACCCGTCCTTCCTCCGACCGGTCCGCGAGGCCGAGCGTCCGAACGATCCGTTCGAGTTCCGGCCGCATTCCGGGTCGGTATGCGACGTGGGTCGGCGTGAATTCCGCGTAGAGGCGGACGGTGGTCGCCGGGCAGAGCCGGACCATCGATTCGCCGAGCACGCGGTCGATCGACCCCTTCGGATGGGGATCGTGGTCGAATAGGATCCGATAGGGTGGCGGCAGCTGGCGTGGACCGCGGTACTCGAGGTAAGGATCCATCAGCAGGGTTTCCAGGGTGGACTGTTTCGTAGGTCGGACGGGCCTAAAGTGCCGGTGGTGGCCGTCAGGGACCCGGCCGCTCCCCCCGTCCCCTCGCGCGGGCTTAAGCTTCCGAGCCCCTCCTCGGTCCCCGTCCCGAGCGAGTCGATGAGGGTCGTGGGCGTGGACGAAGCGGGACGCGGGAGCTTCGTCGGCCCCCTCGTGGTCGGCGCTTTCGCTATCGACGACTCGCAACTAGGGTCGGTTCGAGCCGCCGGCGCCCGGGATTCGAAGGAGCTCTCCCCGTCCGCCCGGGACGAGGTCTACACCCGCCTGCAGCGCCTCGGCGACCTCACTTCGGTCGCTCTGTCCCCGAGGACCGTCGACCGTGCAGTGAGGCACCACGGGCTCAACGACCTCGAGGCCGAGGCGTTCGGAACGGTAATCCGACGACTCGGGGCGGAGGAGGCCCGGGTCGACGCGTGCGACCCGAACGAGGCCCGCTTCGGACGGAGGGTTTCCGCACGAGTCGGCGGGGGGACGCGGGTCATCGCCCGCCACCATGCCGACCGGGACGACCCGCTGGTCGGCGCGGCCTCGATCGTCGCGAAGGTGCGACGCGACCGTGCCCTCGCCCGATTGCGCGCGGTGCTCGGCGACGGGATCGGCAGCGGCTATCCCTCCGACCCACAGACGGTGGAGTTCGTGCGGGCCTACCTGCGCCGGGCCGATTCCGCGCCGGTCTGGTTACGGGTCTCGTGGGCCACGATGGGAAGGGTTAATCGAACGCTACCGAATGTCACCCTCGACCGGTTCACCCCATGACGATCGAAGAGACCTTGGCCGCGCTCGTCGAACGGTTCAATCGCAGAGCCGAGGAGACCCCGGCGGTGGCCGAGGAGCTCGACGGGATCGAGCGGACGATCGAAGTGCGCCTTCGTGACGAGGGCACCTACGCGGTCGACCTTCGCCACGGTCGTCTCACCGACCTCCGCACGGGGTCCCCTCCCCGCTCCGATGTCAAGATCATCACGGACGTCGCGACGTTCCGCGGCCTCGTCACGAAGGAGATAGGGCCGATGAAGGCCCTCGTCACGCGGAAGCTTGCGATCGAGGGCAGCCTCGAGGACAAACTCCTCTTCCGGAAACTCCTGTAGAGACGGGGCCAGGGTCCGTCGACCTGACCCTAGGGGTCGGTCGAAGGACGAAGGTGCTTCCGGAGGAACTCGGCCGCCCGGGAGTACGCGGCCACCTGGTTCTCCCGTCGGACCAGACCGTGCCCCTCGTTGTCGAACCGGAGGAATTCGACCGGGACCTTGCGTCGTTGGAGGGCCGCGACGATCTGCTCGGCCTCGTAGAATGGCACGCGCGGGTCGTTGACGCCGTGGACCACGAGGAGTGGGGTCCGGATCCGGTCGGCGTGGTGCAGCGGGGAGATCGATTCGAGGAACTTCCGGTCGTGCGCGAGGCTGCCGTACTCGTCCTCGCGGACCTTGCGGCGCCATGGGCCGGTGCGTTCCAGGAACGTCACGAAGTTCGCGATGCCTACGATATCGACGCCCGCCGCCCAGAGCTCGGGGTAGGTGGTCAGCGCGGAGAGCACCATGAACCCCCCGTAGCTCGCTCCGGCGATCCCGACCGACCCGGTGAGGCCGGTCGCCCGCACGAGGTCGCGGAGGTCCCGGACGGAGTCCATGCGGCGCCGCACGTCGTCGAGGTGCACGAAGGTCCGACCATACCCGACACTGCCCCGCACGTTCGGGACGAGGAGGCGGAATCCTTCGCCCACGAGGAAGTGGAGGAGGGGGGCAAAGCCGGGCCGTGCTTGGGACTCCGGCCCGCCGTGGACGTAGACGATCGTGCCGTGGGCCGGACCCGACGGGGCATAGTCCCAGTAGTCGATCGAACGGCCGTCCTCCGCCCCGAACGTCCCGAGCTCGGGGGAGTGGGCCGGGCCGGGCATCGGGACCGGGCTCGAGGTCACCGCCCGGCTCCGCCCGGACCGGGGGTCGGTCGCGTACACTTGGAGACCGGTTTCGGCCGAGCTCAGGTCGTAGTAGAGCTCCGCACCGTCCGGGCTCCACGACACCGCCTCGATGACGCCGGGCGCGGGAAGGGGAAGGTTGGCGAATTCCCCGGAGGGAAGGTCGTAGACCCACAGCTGGCTCCACCCCCGATCGTTGGTCGTGGCGGCCACCCGCAACTGGTCCGGGGCCGCCCGCACCCGCTCGACGTCGCCGGGGAACTCGCGGAGCACCTCGGCCGACCCGCCCAACACCGGGTAGCGAATGAGCGCGGCGAACTCACGGTCCGGGTTCGTGGCCGCATAAACGTCCGGCCCGACCAGGTCCGCGCCGAAGACGGTCGACTCGCCAGCGTGCGGGTTCAAGTGCCGTTCCTGGCCGTGGTCGAGCACGAGGAGGTCCGTGTCGAGGTTGGTGTTGGAGCGCTCGAGCAGCACCACCTCGTCACGGGCGGATCGAACCGAAACGAGGGCGTCCTCCTGCCGGACGAGACGCGGTGGCGTGTCCGACTCGACGTCGCATTCGTAGGTGTCGAAGAAGCGGACGTCCCGCTCGTTCGACGTGAAGAGGAAGTGTCGCGCGTCCCGCCATGCGCCCGGTTCGTGGATCCGGTCCGGGCAGTGGGTGAGGACGCGGGTCCGTTCGCCTTCCGCACCGAGCAGAGAGAGCTCCCAGTGCTCGTTGCCACCCCGATCTGACGCCACGATGACCCGCGCGTCGTGCGGGGAAGGGGTGACCGTCCCCACCCGTTCGTCCGTCGACCAGAAGGGCCGAAGTGGTCCCCCCGCCGGGTCCACGGTCCACGCCTTCGGGACGCCGTCCTGGCTCGAAAGGACGAACAACGCCCCTCCGTCGGCACGGGGCCGCGGATTCCACGCCCGAGGATACGCGAACCAGCGATCGATCCGTTGCGCGCGGGTGTCGGCCGAAGTTGCCATCGATCCCGCCGGAGGGACGACCGGACGCTCCTAATCGGTTGTGCCCTTCGGGACCGGGCGCGGAGACGGGGCGGATCGCGGGGCCCCACCGGCCCTGCGGCAGCAAGGAAAGGGTATTCAGCCGCGAGCCCGAGTCCGCTCTCATGCCTCGCCGACGAACCTCCGGGAGCCGTTCGGATCGACCGGGGTCTCCGCCGACGGTGGAATGGCCGGGCGAGCCTCGTGGGTTCTCCCGAGCCGACCGGAACGCGCGCTATCGCCGGGTCCAGCTCGAGCTGGACGTCGAGCACGAGCGGTACCGGCCCGAGCCGGTCTCCCTCCTCGCTCCGCTCACCTCGCTGCTCCACGAGCGCGAGGTAGAGGACGCGGAGGACCTGCTGACGATGACGGCTCAGGTCCTCCGGGCGTTCTCGGGCGTCGGGTTCCGGCGCGTGGACCATTGGGAGGCGCGCCCCGGCGGTTGGCTGCCGCTCCCCGAGGCGACGCACGGACGCCTCGTGGAGCCGGTCTCGCACCTCCTCAAGGCGCTCTCGAGCGACGCGTGGGCTCCGGTCGGGTCGGCGCACAGCTTCGCGGTGCGCCTCTCCGGACCCGAACCGCTCCGTGCCGACCTCGTGGTCCGCCGGCTGCATCGCGAGAGGACCCACGCCCTTTCGCTCGACCTGTGGGGCCCGGTCCCACGGAGGGCCGTCGAGGACCTGGTCGTGCGGGTCCACGACCGTCTGCCGCTCCTCCGGGCGAAAGTGGTCTCGGCCGAACCGTGGAAGACCGGATCGTCCCGTGCACGACGCCGCTAGTCGGCTCGGGGGGGGTCCGAGCGCCGTTACGGAAGGAAGACGCACGCGGCGATGCAGACCCCGTAGTGGTCCATCGGGATCGAGAGCTCCTCGGTGCGATAGTGGATCCGGCGAAGCTCGACCCCACGGAAGTGGGCGATCTCCTCCATGCGCCACTTGAGAAACTCCTTGAGCGAGCGTTGGGCGCCGTGGACGTGACCTTCGGCGACGTACCCCCCCTGGCCATCGGTCCGGAACCCGTAGGCGATCCCCGCGCTGACGACCTCGCCCTCGCCTCCGCTGAACCGCGCGAGGACGGCATGCGTGATGGCGCCGCGCGGCATCCGGGTACGGTCGACCTGGCGAATCCCGATCGGCAGCACGGACGAAACGCTCACCAGGTTCTGGTCCCCGATCCCCGCCTGGAGCAGCGCGAGGTCGAACGCGTTCAGCTCGCTCGTCTTGTTGATCCCCTTCCCGCTCGTGACGAAGAATCGGGTCGGGATCGGTACGAGGGTCGTATCGGCATTGATTCGGCGGGCCGGCACGGCCCGGCTGAGGCCCGGCGCTCCTTAAAGTTTGGGCCGCCGGGGCTAGACGATGATCGCGTGGCGGCGGCGCATCGACGCCTCGGTCTCCCGGTGCGCCACCAGGATCTCGGCGATGAGCCCGTCGGTGAGCAGGAGACTCGCCGCCTCGAAGATCGTCCCCAGCGGGGCGTACCGCGGTCGGTCGGGGTCGTCGGGGAGGTCGATCGCGAGCAGGACGTTCGCGGTATGCGCGAGCTTCGACGTCGACCGGGACGTGAGGACCACCAGCTTGGCCCCCTCGCGGCGTACGATGTTCGCGGTCTGGATGCTGGAGTAGCTTTCGCCCTGTCCGGAAAGGATGAAGACCGCGTCGCCCTTCTTCACGATCGGCGTCACGCTCTCGCCGATGACGTAGGCGGTCAACCCCGTCTGGACGAGCCGCATCGCGAAGGCCCGACCGATGATCCCGCTCCGACCCGCCCCGTAGACGAAGATCTGGGGCGCGTGGCTCAGCACGTGGACGGCCCGGTGGACCGTGGCCGGGTCGAGCCGCTCGAGCGCGGCGCTGACGTGCTCCGCGATGTACCGCTGGGACCGTAGGTAGATCGACGGGCTACCGGCGCGAGGGGCGGGCATGCTTACGCACCTCCGACGGTTTCGGTCGGGTCCGGCCCGGCGAGGGTCGGGCGGCCGGGAGGGCCACCGGCCTCCGGGCTGGGGGCGCCTTGCCGGGGGACGGTCGAGCCGCGGTCAGGGCGACCGGCTTGGCTTTCGGGGGCACGGGGCGGACCTTGGGGGGAGCGGGCTTCGCGGGGGGAGGGGCGTGGAGCTTCGTCCACCGCTTCGTCAGGGCGCGCTCGTAGAGGAGCTTCATGTACATCGCGTCGTGCTCGAGCAACGGCGAGCTGGAGATCACGCTCACGTCGTAGTCGCGCTCGGCCAGGAACTCGGCGAGCGGGTCGAAGCGGACCTGCCCGCGTTTGATGGGGGTCAGACGGAACTCGCCGGGCCCGTAGAGCTCGACGCCGGAGAAGTGCCCGTACAGCGGACCGTCGGTGGCGGCCACGAACTCCCGGATCACGGGGGCGAGGGTCTCGGCAGTGTCGAAGGCCGTGCGCTCGCGGGCCGCGAGGTGTGGGACGTTCAGCACGGGGACCGTTCCCTTCACATGGCGGACGAGGTCGAGAACCTCCTCACGGGAGCCAAAGACGTCGGGGTGGCCGCTCGGTTCGATCCCGAGGCGGACGGCGCCCTTCGAGAAGGTCCGGAGCCACGCGGCGAGATCGGACACGATCTCGGTCAGCTCCTGGATGGAATCGGCCCGGGGGCCGCCGCCGTAGAATCCGAGGTGGGTCACCGCGAGTCGGGCGCCGAGCCCATGGGCCAGAACGCCCGCCCACTGGATCTGGCGGGTCGATTGCTCCCGTGCATCGGTCGAGCCGAAAAAGTCCACGTAGTACGGTGCGTGCAGCGTCAGGTCCACGTCGAGCGCGCGCGCCAGCTGCTTGGTCTGGTCGAGGTCGTTGTGGTCCTTGGCGAGGCTCCACGTGAGCGTCGTCAACTGATCCTTGCGCTTCAGGGGCGTCGTGAACGGCGCGGCGAGCGGAGGGCCCATCGCGCGGTCGCCGGGCCCGGCGTTCACGACGAGTTGGAGGAGGAGCTCGTTCGGGACCTTACTGACCTCCTCGTCGAAGACGACCCGTGTGAGCGGGTTGACCTTGATGAACTGGACCTCCATCGCCGTGAGACCCAAGTGGTGCACATCGGCGATCCCGTCGCGGAGCGTCCGCCCCTTGCATGAGAGCGGGATCCCCGCGGGTCCGAACCGGATCAAGAGTAAACAGACCTCGAAACAGGCGGCGTCGGCGCGGAGCCGGCGTATAGTATGAACCTATATAGCGGGGCTCGGGCGCGTCGCCGGAGGCGATCCGGGCTCCGCCGAAGGCTTCCCGAGGAATCCGCGCGCGATGATATACGTCTCGGACGAACCCTCGCGCGAGGCCGGGGGTTTCGTCCGTCGGACCTGCGAGAACGAGCGCGCGACCTCGGCCTGGAGCGCGTCCAACAGGTCCCCGTCGAATACCTTTGCGACGAAGCTCCCTCCGGGGGCTAACGCCTCCCCGGCGAGGGCGAGCGCGTCGCGGGCCAGCCCGACGGAGCGGGCGTGGTCGGTCGCGTAGGCCCCGCTGATCGAGGGCGACATATCCGAGAGGACCACGTCGAACGAGCCGGGGCCGAGCCGACCGGGAAGTCGGGGGTCGCCGACGCGGCTGCGGACGTATTCCACCCCCTCGATCGGCTCGACGAAGCGCGGATCGACGGCCACCACCCTTCCCTTCGGCCCGACCCGCTCGCGGGCGACTAGCGACCATCCCCCCGGCGCCGCCCCGAGGTCGAGGACGCGGGCGCCGCGGTGCAGAAGGTGGAACCGCGTGTCCAAGTGGGCGAGCTTGAACGCGGCCCGGGACCTGAGCCCCTCCCGCTGGGCCGCCCGGTAGTACGGGTCGTGACGGCGGTCCGCGGCGAATCGTCGGCTCACGGACGCGCCAGACGGGCCGATTACATAGCGGTCCCCGCACGGTCAGGGGGGCGAGGAAGGGATTCCCGGCGCGAGTGGGGCCGTCCGAATTTGAATCGGAGTCTCTTGCACCCCAAGCAAGAAGGATGGTCCAAGCTACCC
>Ga0209415_10000411_pt1 | contig 78455 bp, 83 predicted proteins | sample PeaSoiSIISIP2007_FD_187696 | JGI IMG/M metagenome (GOLD analysis project Ga0209415, IMG submission 187696) | Peat soil microbial communities from Weissenstadt, Germany - SII-SIP-2007 (SPAdes) (version 2) | ecosystem: Environmental > Terrestrial > Soil > Wetlands > Peat | place: Germany...
TTGATCCCCGATGCAACCTCGTTCCGCAACCCGCCCCAACGACTGCAGCAACAAGGTTTTTTCACAGCTTCAAAAAAGCCGCAAGGAGCGGGGCACCCAAAACCGGAGTTGTCATCTGCCAAGGTCCGGGCCACCCGCCCACACAAAGTACAGGGCGGGGGTGTTGAGGCTCCGCCCGAACACATTGCAATCCATCCGTTACTCACCCGCTTAGTCGGCGGTGACGAAAATCTTCCGCGCCTCCGCGACCGAGCCGGACGGATCATGATTGTGGGAATAACCGTTTTGCGCATCCACGACCGCCAGCGCCGCGCTGTTCACAACGTCTTCAACCTCCGCACCACGCGGCAGCACGTAGACGGGTTTGCTCAGGCCCATCAGGATGGGTCCGATGGCTTCAGCCCCGCCCACGCGCATCAGCAGCTTGTACGCGATATTGGCGGAATGCAGGTCGGGGAAGATAAGCACATTGGCGCCGCCCTTGAGTCTGGAGAAGGGATAGTCCCGCTCCACGATCTCGGGGACGAGGGCCGTATCCGCCATCATCTCGCCGTCCACCATCAGCGAGGGATCGCGGTGTTTGACCAACTCGGTCGCCCGCCGCATCTTCTGGCATAGCGGGTGATTGGTGCTGCCGAAATTGGAAAATGACAACATAGCGATGCGGGGCACGACGTCGAAGCGCAGAGCCGCATCGGCGGCGCACAGGGCGATCTCGGCCAGGTCTTCGGCAGTGGGCTCGATATTCACAGTACAATCCGCGAGGAAGAGCATGTCGCCTCTTCGGGTCACCAACGCGTAGAGCCCGGAGACTTTGTGCACGCCCTCGCGCACCTTGATCACCTGGAGCGCCGGGCGGATGGTGTCTGGATAGTGCTGGCTAACCCCCGCGACCAGCGCGTCCGCGTCGCCCATGTGAACCATCAGGGAGCCAAAGATGTTGCGATTATCCACCAGTTCACGCGCCTCCGACAGAGTGATCCCGCGTCTTTGGCGAAGCCAGTAGAATTCCTGGATGTAGGCCTCGCGCCAGGCGGAGGTCCGGGGATCCACGATTTCCATACCGTTGAGCGCGATCCCGAGTTCGGCAGCCCGAGTGCGAATGCCATGATCGTTGCCCAGCAGAACTGGCAGAGCGATCTTTTCGTCCACAAGAATATGCGACGCGCGCAGGATTTTGTCATTTTCACCCTCGGGGAAAACTACCCGCTTGGGCTTGGCCTGCGCTTTGTGAATGACAATGCGCATTACTTCATGCGCCTTGCCCAGCAATTTCTCCAGCCGCTCGCGGTAGTCCGCGAGGTTCACGGGTTCCTGCGCCACGCCGGTCTCCATCGCGGCTCGCGCCACGGCCGAGGCTTCCCATACCAGCACGCGAGGGTCGAAAGGCTTGGGGATGATGTAGTTCGGCCCGAAGGCGAGCCGTTCGACGCCATAGGCACGACAGACCGAGTCGGGTACGTCTTCTTTCGCGAGCGCCGCCAGCGCGTGCGTGGCCGCCAGTTTCATCTCTTCGTTAATGGCGGTAGCATGCACGTCGAGCGCTCCGCGGAAAATGAAGGGAAAGCCCAAAACGTTGTTGACCTGGTTGGGATAATCGGAGCGGCCGGTGGCCACGATGATATCTTCCCGCGCTGCGCGCGCCTCTTCGTAACCGATCTCCGGGTCGGGATTGGCCATGGCGAATACGACGGGCCGGGGCGCCATCGACTTCAGCATGGCGGAGGTAAACGCACCCTTCACCGAGCAGCCGACGAGAACGTCCGCGCCTTCGACGACTTCGGCCAGAGTGCGGAGTTTGCTTTCTTGCGCAAAACGCTGCTTGTAAGGATTCATTCCGTCGGCGCGGCCCTGGTAAATCAAACCCTTGGTATCGCAGAGGAAGACGTTGCTGCGCTTCACGCCTAACCGGACGTAGTGCTCGGCGCAAGCGATCCCGGAGGCGCCTGCTCCGTTGAAAACAACCTTCACCTTCGAGATGTCTTTGCCCACGACCTCCAGGGCATTGATCAGCGCCGCACCGGAGATGATGGCGGTACCGTGCTGATCATCGTGAAAGACCGGGATATGCATCGTCTTCTTTAAAGTTTCTTCAATGTAGAAGCATTCCGGCGCCTTGATGTCTTCCAGATTGATGCCGCCGAAGGTCGGCTCCAGCAACTGGCAGACCTTGATGACTTCGTCGGGATCGTGGCTGTTGACTTCAATGTCGAAGACATCGACATCGGCAAATCTTTTGAACAGCACGCCCTTGCCTTCCATCACCGGCTTGCCGGCTAAAGCGCCAATATCGCCGAGACCCAGCACCGCCGTGCCATTGCTGATGACCGCGACCAGGTTGCCACGGGCGGTGTATTTGAAGGCGTCGTGCGGGTTTTTCTGGATCTCCAGACAGGGCTCGGCCACTCCCGGCGTGTAGGCCAGGCTCAAATCCCTTTGCGTACGGCAGGGCTTGGTGGGTGTGACTTCGATTTTTCCCGGCCTTGTCCCCAGGTGATAATCGAGAGCTTCTTTTTTTGAAATTGCCATGATGAACTCCTCGTGATGCTAAGTGCGTCAACTCTTCAATAATTCTTCGTCACAAATGTATAAATGTCTGCCCGCTCAGTGTTTCTCGATCACTTTCTTAATTCGCTCGAACGCCCAATCAATCTCCTCGCGGATGATGATGAGCGGCGGCGCGATCCGAATGACTTTGTCGTGGGTTTCTTTGCACAGAATCCCTTCCTGTTTCAGGGCCTCACAGTACGGGCGCGCTGGGCTGTGCAGCTCAATTCCAATCCACAAGCCTTTGCCCCGCACCTCCTTTAGATCGGGAGTGTGCAGCGTCTGCAGCAGGGTGAGGAAGTACGCTCCTAACTCGGCGGAGCGTTCCACCAGCTTTTCTTCGACCAGGACGCGCAACGCGGTGCGGGCAATGGCGCAGCCCAGCGGATTGCCGCCGAATGTGCTGCCATGATCGCCGGGTTTGTACACGCTGAGAATGTCGCGTGAAGCCAATATGGCGGAGACGGGATAGAAGCCGCCCGCAAGCGCCTTGCCCACGATCAGCACATCCGGGGTGATTCCCTCGTGCATGTAGGCGAAGAGTTTTCCCGTCCGCCCCAGGCCGGACTGGATCTCGTCGGTCATCAGCAGAACACGATTTTGCCGGCAGATCTCCGCGGCCTCGCGGAGAAATCCCGCCGGCGGAAAGACGATCCCTGCCTCGCCCTGGATGGGCTCGATCAGGAAAGCGCAAGTGTTGGGCGTGATGGCTTGTCTGAGCGCTTCGGCATCGCCGAACGGAATCACCTTGAAGCCCGGGGTGAAGGGGCCGAAGCCGTCGCGATATTGTTCGTCGCTGGAAAAGCTCACAATGGTGACGGTACGGCCGTGAAAATTATTGGCGCAGACGATGATCTCGGCTTTGCCTTCCGGAATGCCCTTGATCTTATAGCCCCACTTGCGGGCGGTCTTGACTGCGGTCTCGATCGCCTCAGCGCCGGTGTTCATGGGGAGGACCATCTCAAAGCCAGTCAGGTCATGGAGTTCCTTGCAGAGCAGCGGCAGTTGCTCGTTGCGGAATGCCCGTGACGTGAGCGTGACTTTGTGCCCCTGCTCCGCCATGGTTCGCAGAATTTCGGGATGACAGTGCCCCTGGTTAACGGCGGAGTAGGCGGCCAGACAGTCGAGGTAGCGTTTGCCGTCGACGTCATACACCCACACGCCTTCTGCGCGCTCGATTACCACATCGAGGGGATGGTAGATATGAGCTCCGTACTGGTTTTCGAGCTCAACAAAATGTTGGGTGCGCATGGATTCTTCAATGACTGGCATATATATTCCTTTCACAAACTAGTAGTCAGGAGTCAGTAGTCAGGAGTCAGGGAGTCAGTGGTCAGGAGTCAGCTCCAGCACGAATTGTTTCCTCTGCTTTTCCTGACTCCTCACTGCTGACTCCCGACTCCTGCTCCTAATCAAGCAACATGGTTAACAACGCCATTCGCACGTACAGGCCGTTTCTGGCCTGACGAAAATAAAGTGCTCTCGGATCATCATCCACCGATTTGTCCAGCTCGACCGTCCGCGGCAGGGGATGAAGAATCAGCGCTTCGGGCTTCATGCGCCGCACCACCGCCGAGTCGATGGCATAGCGCTTCAGGCCGCTCATATCGCGTACCCGCTCCGGCCGGATTCGCGTCTGGTAAACCACATCCACTTCGCCGATCACCCGGTCAATGTCGGACTCCAGTTCGTAGCGCACGCCGTGTTCATCGAGATATTCCAGAATGTCGGGCTTCATCTGAAGCTCCGGCGGACTGACGAAGAACATTTTCACCCGGTCGAACTTCGCCAGCAGATAGACCAGCGATCGCGCTGTCCGCCCTTTATCCAATTCGCCGATAATGGCCACGCTAAGACCGTCGAGCGGCCGCTCCCGATAAACCGTATACAGATCGAGCAAAGCCTGCGTCGGATGTTGCCCGCCATTGCCGTCGCCCGCGTTGATCACCGGCACCGGCGACACCAGCGCTGCGCGCCGCGCCCCATCCGGCTCGTGATGCCGGATCACGATCACATCGGAATATCCTCCGATAATCCGAATGGAATCTTCTACCTGCTCGCCCTCAACTTCGGAAGAAAACACACGCGCCTGTTCGGTGGACAGGACTCTGCCTCCCAGCCGGTGCATGGCTGCCTCAAACGAGAAACGGGTGCGGGTGGACGGCGAGTAGAAGAGCGTCGCCATGATTCGGTTCTGGTAGTCGAGCGAGCCGCCCCGCGCCACCACACGCTCCATGCCCCGCGAGCGGTCGAACAACTCCATGAGCAAGGGTACGGTGAACTGCTGCGACTCAATCACGTGCTGCAATCGCATATCTCGTGCCGGCACTGATTCTAAATCGTGCGCCTGGGTGGATCTGTCGGGCGTAACAATCGGTTCTGGCACAGTCATCTCCCTCCCTCTGGAAGTTCGAGCTGGACATCTAACCCAGCGTTTTCGCCGACATGGCCGGGAAAAACATGTGTTCCCGCCGACCCCGCGACCGCCTTGCGCAAGTCGTTACAGGAAGTGATAACGGCTTCCTTCCCGCCATGGTTCAAGAACCGCAACACGGACTCGATTTTGGGGCCCATGTTTCCTGGAGGAAAGTGGCCGGCTCGCGTGTACCCCTGCAACTCTGCGGCGCTGACCTGCAGGATTGGACGTTGCGTGAGTTTCTTGTAGTCCAGATAGACGTAATCCGTGTCAGTGGAAATCACAAACAAGTCTACGCCGAGGCGCGAGGCCAGCAAGGCGGACGCGCGGTCCTTATCAATCACGGCCTCAACCCCTCGCAATTCGCCATCTTTCCAAGCTACCGGAATTCCTCCCCCACCGCAGGCAATCACCAGTACGCCGTGCTCGGCCAGGTTTTGAATGACCTCGAACTCCACGATCTCAATCGGCTCAGGGGAGGGAACCACGCGCCGATAGCCCCGAGCCGCGTCCTCGACGATTTCCCATCCGAATTGGCGCTTGCGCTCCTCGGCGTCGGTGCGCGAATAGAACGGCCCAATCGGCTTGTTCGGGCGCTTCATGGCCGGATCGTCGAGTGAAACCACGCTCTGCGTCAGAACTGTAACAACCGGCACATGCAGACCCGCACGCTCCAACTCGCTTTTCAACGACTGCTGCAGCAGATATCCGATCTCGCCCTGGGTGGAAGCATCACACACATCCAGTGTATGCCCAGGGACTTGGCTCGCTGCCCGTTCCGAGCGCAGCAGCGCTGCCCCAACCTGCGGCCCGTTGCCATGGGTGAGAACGATCCGGTAACCGGCACGAATAAGGCCGATAATCTCCGCCGCCGTACGCCGGGCGTTCCCCAATTGCTCCGCGACAGTCCCCTTCTCCCCGGCGCGAATCAGGGAGTTCCCGCCAACGGCAAGTAGCATGGTCTTCATAAACAAGTAGTCAGTAGTCAGGAGTCAGGGGTCGGGAGTCAGTAGTCAGAACTCGACGAAGACGACTTAGACCAGACCCGCAGACCGTTCAGCATCCGGCCAATCTCACTTGATTGTGACAGCAACGCCAACGCTGCGTTGTTTGGCAAATAGTCAAGATTGCGCGCGATTTCCAGTTGCGTTTCTACTTCTGTCAGTGAGCCCCGTGCCTGGCCAATAAAATGGTGGAACTCCTTTCGCGAATTCCTGCCATGGCCTTCTGCCAAGTTGCTGGGCACGGAAACCGCTGCGCGCCGTAGCTGGGACGTTAGCCCATACATCTCGTCTTTAGGAAAATCCCGCGTAGCCCGGTATATTTCCGTCACGAGGCTCATTGCCTTTTGCCACACAAGCAAATCGCGATGCCCCTTCATACTCCGACCCCCGACCCCTCACTACTGGCCCCTGACCCCTGGCCCCTGACCCCTGGCCCCTGACCCCTGGCCCCTGACCCCTGGCCCCTGACTCCTGACTCCTGACTCCTGACCCCTGACCCCTGGCCCCTGACTCCTGGCCCCTGGCCCCTGGCCCCTGGCCCCTGACCCCTGACCCCTGGCCCCTGGCCCCTGACTCCTGACCCCTGGCTCCTGACTTCTGGCCCCTGACTCCTGACCCCTGACTCCTGACCCCTGACTTCTGACTACTCCCCTCACACACGCACCAACTCTTGCAGCTCCACTAGCCCGGGCAGTTTGACGAACTCGCCCTTCATCAGTTCCAGCATGATCGCCTTTTGCACATGCAACCGGTTCTCCGCCTGTTGAAATACCAGTGAGCGTGGTGAATCGATCACTTCCTTCGTGACTTCGTCGCCCCGGTGCGCGGGCAAACAGTGCAAAAAGATGGCGTCCCGCTTGGCGCGCCGGAACAGCGGAGCGTTGACCTGATAGGGGCGGAACAGCTTGCTTCGCCTTTCCGTCTCGGCTTCCTGACCCATGCTGGCCCAGACGTCGGTGTAGACGACGTCCGCCTCCGAAACCGCCTCATTCGGGTTGTTTGTTACGGTGCAAGATCCGCCCGTTTCTTTGCCTCGCTGCGACGCCCACTGAACCGCCTCCGCCTTCGGTTCGTAGCCCGGAGGGGTCGCCACCCAGACGTGCGCACCAAGCTGGGCGCCGGCAAACATCAGCGAGTGCGCCACGTTGTTGCCATCGCCCACATATGCGATCTTCAGTCCCTCCAGATTGCCCTTCGCCTCCCAAATGGTGAGGTAATCGGCCATCGCTTGACAGGGATGGCTGTAGTCGGTGAGCCCGTTGATGACCGGAATACTGGCATACTGCGCCATCTGCTCGACGATTTCGTGGGCAAACGTTCGGATCATGATGCCCTGCACCATGCGTTCCAGGTTCTTGGCCACGTCATGCACAGACTCGCGCTTGCCTAGGCTGATCTCGGCAGGCGAAAGGTAAACCGAGAAACCACCCAGTTGCTGAATGCCCACGTCGAAACTCACTCGAGTACGCAGCGACGGCTTTTCGAATATCAGCGCCAGCGTCTTGCGTTTGAGAGCCTCGCCGTAGGTTGTGGGATGGGTTTTGATCTGCCGTCCAAGAATCAGCAGGTAGAGGATCTCCGACGGCGAAAAATCTTTGATTGAGAGAAAATCCTTTCCGTTCATTTTCCGGCTCCTGCCAGTGCCGGCTCGTGCTCCCGCGCAAACTGGAGGAGCATTTCGGCCAGGCCCGGCTTGGTAAGTTCTTCAACTTCATAGGTGACGCGCAGATTGGGTTTGTCGATCTTGATCACCCGCGCGAGGTCGATGGGGGTAGCAATCAGCACCAGATCGCAGGGCGTGCGGTGGATGGTCTCCTCCAGTTCATGCCTTTGCATGGCACTGTAGCCCATCGCCGGTAGGAGGCTGGTCAGGTGCCGATAGCGCTCGTAGGTGCCACGAATCGATCCCACGGCATAGGGCCGAGGATCCACCAATTCCGCTGCGCCGCATTGCCGCGCCGCCACGACTCCCGCACCGTAGGGCATCTCGCCGTGCGTGAGTGTGGGACCATCCTCCACGACCAGCACGCGTTGTCCCTTTACCAGGCCCGGGAAGGCAACTGTGACCCGGCAGGCCATCTCGAAGACCGCTGCTTTCGGATTGTTGACTCGTATGTTTTGGCGAACCGTTTCTATATCGCGCGGCTCGGCCGTATCCACCTTGTTGATTACGACCACGTCCGCTCGCCGCAGATTGACTTCCCCGGGAAAGTAGGACATTTCATGCCCGGGACGGTGCGGGTCAGCGACCACGATTTCCAGGTCGGAGGTGTAAAACGAAGTGTCGTTGTTGCCGCCGTCCCACAAGATGACGTCGGCCTCTTTCTCCGCCTGGCGCACGATCTTCTCGTAGTCCACGCCGGCGTAAACCACCGTCCCCTTGCGAATGTGAGGCTCATACTCCTCGCGCTCCTCGATGGTGCACTGCTGCAAGTCAAGATCTGCCATTGTGGCGAAGCGCTGCACTGCCTGCGCCGCCAGGTCTCCGTAAGGCATGGGGTGGCGGATGACCACGGGCCTGCAACCGTGCTCGCGCAGTTGCGCCGCCACCAGCCGCGAGACCGGGCTCTTGCCGCATCCGGTTCGCACCGCGCACACGGAAATCACCGGAACCGACGATTTCAGCTGGGTATGCTCGGTTCCCAGGAGCCAGAAGTCCGCCCCTGCCGCAATAGCCCGCGAAGCAAGGTGCATGAGGGTCGGATAGGCTACATCGCTATAGGAAAACAGGACCGTATCCACGCGGTTCTCAGCGATCAACCTCTCCAAGTCCTTCTCTTCAAAGATAGGAATGCCGTCTGGATACAACGGCCCGGCCAACTCCTGGGGATAACGGCGACCCGCAATATCGGGAATCTGAGTAGCAGTGAACGCTACCACCTGGTAGTCGGGATTGTTGCGAAATACAACGTTAAAGTTGTGGAAGTCCCTACCTGCTGCACCGAGGATTAAGACTTTCTTCATGGCGTTCCCCCCGTTGAGATCTCTAACTTTCTATCTTCTCTTTTGGCGGGCTGGCGGGCTGTGCCGCATATCACATGCGGGTGTGACCTATGGACGGAAGACGGTGTGCAGGGCAGCGAATCGGCATTGGTCCGGAAACACTTGTGGCATAAAGTGACCTGTGGATTCGCGTCTTGTGACCGAAGTCACAGCGCAGTCCTTCGGCCAATCCCATAATGGAATGGTGGACATCGGCTCCGCCAGGGACGTGTCCGATGAAGCGCTACGAGCCAGGTTCCGGGTTTCGCACCACCATTCACACGGGCGCACCTTTGTCGTTTTCAAGACTCCTGGACGTTCGCCCCGGGACCTTTGACAGATCGCGCTTACCGATATGCGAGCCAGGCGAGGGGAGGGTTGTATGAGGAAGGGAATTCTTCTATTTATCGCTTTTGTCGTGGTGCAGCTGTGGGCAGTGGACAAGACTTTGATCACAGTAAAGGGCAGCTCCGTAAACAACGGCGTGGTCATCGTGGATGTTCGCGAGTCGGGCAAGCCGTACGAGTTGCAATGCAACAAGTCAGCCCCTAACTGCAATGTTCCGGAGCCCGGCAGCTACTGGATGGTCCGGCTTCCGCAAAACCACGGGATGTACGATTGCAACGACGTCGATCTCTATCCCCAGTCGGTCGATCCGGAGAGCGATGAGAAGCTCCTAGGTGAGTACTGCCTGAATCAGAAGTAGGGAAGGCCGTCTCTACGCGGCGGAAGTCAGTGGCACCTCGACGGTGACCTCCGTGCCCTGGCCCGATTGCGACTGAATCGACAAGGTTCCGTTTACGAGATGGGCGCGCTCTTTCATGCCGACGATCCCAATGCTGACGCCGGCTTGCAGCCGGTTCGTGCTTACGCCCACCCCTTGATCCCTGACCGTGAGGCGAAGCACATTCTCGACGACCTCTAGGGTGACGAAGACAGCCTGGGCTTTCGAGTGCTTGGAAACATTGCGCAGGCATTCCTGGAAAATGTGATAAACGCTGCTCGTAATCTCCCACGGTAGCGACGCAGGAACATCCTGGCTGGTGAACTCCGTCGCAATCCCGGAGCGCTGCTCAAATTCTTCGCAGTATTGCTCGAGGGCAGCCTCCAAGCCAATGTCATCGAGAATGGACGGATGTAACTGGTGGGAGATCCGGCGCACGCTCTCGGCGGCTTCTGCGGCGCGAAGCTGGAGGGGACGCAAATCACCCACCAGCGCTTGCGCCGAGGGTTTGGTCGCGAGCTTCCCCAGATCCATGGCTAGATATGCCAGTTTCTGGCTCAGATCGTCGTGCAAGTCTCGGGCCACCCGGCGGCGCTCATCATCCTGCGCGGTCATGAGTCTGGCGGCAAGGCGGCGCAACTCTTCTCCCTGTCGTCGAATGGCTTCCTGATCCGCGCGGCGTTTGGAAATGTCGGTTACGAAGGCGACCCCGAGCGTGCCCTGCGCGGTTTCGATGTAGCCGAGACTGATCTCAGCGAAAAACTCGCTTCCATCTCTCCGTCGTCCCTGTAAGTCCAGCCCCAGGCCCATGGGCCGGCTTTGCGGACTCGAGAAGTACCGCTCCCGATGCGAAGCGTGCACCCCGCGCAGTTGCTCCGGGACCAACAAATCGACGGATTGACCAAGCAACTCGCTGGGAGCGTAACCGAACATCGCGTGTGTGGCGGGATTGGCCATTACAATTTTTCCGCTCCGGTCCACGATGAAAATTGCTTGCTCCGTCGTCTCGAACAGTGCATGAGCAGTGGACGCGCTCTCTTGCTGACCTTGTTGCGCCAGATTCCGCTGTCGCAATGCCCTGCGAACATCGAAGGGAGCCGAAAGCAAAGCAACCAACGCCAACAACGAAGCTGCCAGGGTAGCGATAAACCCATTACGGAGGTGAGTCTGGCGAAGCTGAGAGCGTTCCCGCAACAAGCGGTATTCTTTTGTTTCGATTTGCTGGCTGAGGTCACGGATCTGTCTCATCACGGTGCGGCCCTGGCCCGCCATCACGACCTGTTCCGCAGCCTCAAATCCGGAGTCTCTGCGCTGCTGCACCGCCTGGTTCAAGACCGCGACTCTCTGTGTGATCAGCTGTTCCAGATTCTGCAGTCTTTGTTGCTGTTCGGGATTATCTGCCGTAAGCTGCTGGAGCCTGGCCACCGTTTGAGCAATGTTGTCCGAGGCGGAGTGATATGGTTCGAGATACCCTGCATCGGCGGTGATGATGTAGCCTCGCTCAGCGGATTCGGCATCTTTCAGGTCCGACAACAGTTCCTGGTTGTTGCTGATTACCTCGCGGGTGTGGTCCACCCAATAGTCGGAGATGCTCACTTGCCGCAGGGTCGATGCGGCGATGAGGCCGATGGCCACCAGCATACCGAGTCCGATGGTCATCCAGAAGAGCGAGCGCTTCTCCAGGGCATCAGTCCCGAGGAACGAATGCGGGCTGCGCGGCGGTGTCACGGGATGCAAGCAGGACCTCCCCAAGTCACTGGCAGGCTTGCAAGATCATATACCATGCGGGGTGCGGCATTTACAATTAAGTCGCTGGCCTGTGGGGGCGAACGGACTCAGAAGCTCATGAAAGTGCGCGTACTGTTGGGCGACGACCATGCACTCATACTCGACGGCCTTCGTGCGGCCTTGCAGCAGCAATATGAGATCGTGGGATTAGCCAAAGATGGCAGGGCTTTGTTAACCGCTGCTGAGCGACTGAAGCCTGATCTGGTGGTTCTCGACATCAGCATGCCGTTGCTCAATGGTTTTGAGTCGGCCAAGCAGATCAAGAAGATTCTGCCGTCCGCCAAGCTGATATTCCTGAGCCAGCACCTCAATCCCGCTTACCTGAAACAGGCGCTCCGGCTGGGCGCTTCCGGCTATGTGCTCAAGTCGGGGGCAACGGAAGAATTGCAACAGGCAATCAGCGCGGTGCTTCGGGGGAAAACCTACATTACGCCGGCCTTCGGCGAAGAAGTGATCGCCCGCCTGTGGAATCGCTCGGGAGAAATCAATAAGGAATCGGAAGACCTCACCGACCGGCAGCGCGAGATTCTGCAGTTGATCATCGAGGGGCGGGGGAACAAGGAGATTGCCGACATCCTCCATCTCTCGGTGAAGACCATCGAGTTCCATCGTGCCCGCATCATGCTCAAGCTCGGCGTCAAAACCGTCGCCGAACTCACCAAAGCTGCCCTCCAGCGAGGCCTGATCCCTAGCTGAAAAACTAGGGGAAACCCTAGTCGTATCCTCGCTCCGATATTTGTACATTGGTTGCGGAAGGAAGCAGGTGTGATGGTACACCGCCCAGTCTTGGTCCTATGCATGCAGAAGTAGTAGAGCAATCCGCTCTGTCCGAGTCCAAAATCAGAGGAGACGTCGTGGCCCGCAAACGCATTCTCCTGGCCGATGATCATGTCGAGATGCTCGAAGAGATTCGAGCCCTGCTCACCAACGACTATGAGATCGTGGGCGCAGTAGAAAACGGCGAGGAGTTGGTAAAAGCTGCGCAGGAGATGAAGCCCGATGTGATCGTTTCCGACATCAGCATGCCGGTTATGACCGGTTTTGAGGCAGCGGCAAAGATTCGCGGCCTGGGCCTGGCCGCCAAGATCATCTTCCTCACCGTTCAATCCTCAGCGGCATACGTAAAGAAGGCTCGTGCCTTGGGCGCCGACGGTTATGTCCTGAAGGTCTATACCAACGAGCAGTTGCCGCTTGCCGTCTCTAACGTCCTCATGGGGAATCCCTACGTTTCTCCCCAACTGAAGTCATAGCCAGCAGCGAGTAGCGAGTAGCCAGCAGCTAGTAGCTGGATTAATCGGCACTCTCTTGGCCGGCCATGTCCTTCCCAAGGACTAGGGATTCACCTAGTAGGCAGCCTGCAGCGAACTGGGTAAAGTGGCTTCATAGTCAAGTGGGGTAGCAAAACTTCTCGTAAAGGAAATCAAATTTATGCTGAGTTCAATCGTTACCGCGCCAACCCGACCGGAAAGACTGCCATTCGCCTCTTACACCGAGCGGATGCACACTGCACACTCACCCTACGGTTTGCCGATTGTCGACAACTGCCTCACCTGCAAAATGCGCAACAGCAGCTTCTTTTGTGGGCTTTCCTCCGCATCGATTGAGGCGCTGGACCAGATCAAACACGCGACCTGTTATCCGGAAGGTTCGGTGGTCTTTCTCGAAGGGCAGACGGCGCGCGGCGTCTACATCCTTTGCCAGGGGCGGGTAAAGTTGCTGACCACCAACGCTGACGGCAAAAGCCTGATCCTCAAGATTGCCCAACCCGGCGAGATTCTGGGCTTGCACTCCACCGTCACCGGCAAACCGCATGAAGTGACGGTGGAAACCCTGCAACCGTGCCAGTTGACGTTCATTCGTCGCGAAGACTTCCTTAAATTCCTGAATGAGCACGGCGACGCTTGCCTGCACGCGGCGGAGCACCTGGCCCGCGATTGTCAGTCCGCCTACGATGTGATTCGCTCCATCGGCCTGTGTCATTCCGTATCCGAAAAGCTGGCGCGGCTGTTGCTGCAATGGTCCGTCGATGGGCGGGTGAGCGACGGCGTAATCCGGATGAAACTGGCGCTGACCCATGAAGAAATGGCGCAGCTGATTGGCACTACGCGGGAGACGGTGACTCGCACCTTCAGCGAATTCAGAAAAAAGCATTTGCTGGAGCTGACCGGATCGACCCTGATCATAAGAAATAAAGCTGCGCTGGAAAAAATGGTCATGTCCTAAGGGCTCCCGTTGTTGTATGGGGAAGCGATACACGGGAATGGCCCGGCTCCAGCCGTGCCGCCAGGGGCCGCAACGGGTTCGGGCTTTCACCCGCTGAGGGTGCTCGCTCTACACCATCATGAGAACCGCTAGCCAGAACGGAGATTTTTGCTATGTACAGTGCGCGTCGGAGAGAAAGCGATAAAGCAGACGAGAAGGGAATGCGGCCCAGATGGAAACCGCAAGCCGGTATCACAGCCGCGGGCACGATTTGCCCTGTTCCGGGCTGCGGCACGCTGGTTATAACCTACGAGCCGGCCGTAAGCATCTATGAGGTCACGCACAGACGCCGCCCCAGCCGGGAGTTTATATGCTCAGGCTGCGGCGCTGAATTTATGGCGCCAGAAAAGGACTTGGTTTTTGAATCGGTACCGAGGGATTGGTTGTTGGCGGAAATCTGTCACGCCTAGCCTGGATTAATTCATGAGACCATGAAAGACCATCACAGGGAAGATGGTGAGAATTCCCCGCGGCATTTGCGCAGGGAATTTACGCAATAGGGGTTCTTCGACTGCGTTGGCGCGCGCTTGGTGCGCACCAACTTCGCTCAGAATGACACCTGCGGGGAATTGAACACAGCAGGAATTTACGACGGGAAGGGCACGAGTTCACTCGTGTTGGTCGAACCAGGGAAACCGACCGCTTGAGTGGGCAGCCTGCCTCCCCGACGAGCGGGGAGTGGGATGCGGCAATCATGGGAGCAGGAACCGAAGAGATGGGTGGTGAGACCTTGCGTTCACCGCAGGATTACCAGAGCACGAGCCTTGGTCGGCGAAGTCAAAACCTTTTCCGCGAGACAAAATGGCGCTTCCAACACCGCCCGCCTCGAATCAGGCCAGCCTAGGTGCTAGAATTGATCGTTTCGGTGTGCGATCTCGAACTCATTGGGGGGCGTTCATGCCCAATACCATGCTGGCAGTCGTGAAACCGGAAGCCGCGCCCGGTGCGGAAGTGCGCGAGGTCAAAATTCCCGCCTTCGGGCGCACGGATGTTCTGGTCAAGGTCAAGGTCGCCTCCATTTGTGGCACCGACCTCCACATTTACGACTGGGACCGCTGGGCGCAGAATCGAATTCATCCGCCACTCATCCCAGGGCACGAGTTCTGCGGCGAGGTGGTAGCGTACGGCGATGAAGTCACCAGCGTCAAGGAAGGTGATTTCGTTTCCGCCGAAATGCACGTGGCCTGCGGCAAGTGCCTGCAATGCCGCACCGGCGAAGCACACATTTGCCAGAACGTGAAGATCATCGGCGTGGACGCCGACGGTGCATTCGCGGAATACGTGGTCATTCCGGAATCCAACATCTGGAAGCTCGATCCGGCAATCCCCCTAGAGTACGCGTCCATCCTCGACCCGCTGGGCAATGCTGTTCATACGGTGCTCGCCGGTGAGATTGCGGCCAAGACCGTGGCCATTACCGGCGCCGGTCCCATCGGGCTGTTCTCGATCGCAGTGGCGCGAGCGGTGGGTGCGGCACAAGTTTTCGCGATCGAAGTGAATGAGCACCGGCGCCAGATCGCAAAACAAATGAAAGCCGATCTCACCATCGATCCGTCGAAGGAAGATGCCACTGCCATCATCATGGAGCGAACCGGCGGCCTGGGCGTCGACGTCGTGCTCGAAATGGCTGGCCATCCCGATGCCATTCGAACAGCCTTCGACATCGTGCGGCGTGGCGGACGCATTTCCCTGCTCGGTCTCACCTCCAAGCCCATCTCCCTCAACTTCTCCGAAGACATCATTTTTAAGGGCATCACCATCCAGGGGATCAACGGGCGGCGCATGTATCAGACTTGGTATCAGATGACGGCGCTGCTTAAGAATGGCAAACTGGATCTGCATCCGGTGATCACGGACCGCATCGCCATGAAGGATTTTTCCAAGGCCATGGCGCGCCTGAAAACCGGGGAAGCGAGCAAGATTCTGGTGTATCCCAACGGAACGAAGTGACGGCGCTGCACTCGATTTTGTCCGGGCTTCATTCCAGAGCCAAAGCCATCTTCAGGGCCTGGTCCAATTCTGCAATCTTTGAGCGCGAGAGGAATCCGACGAAGTCTGTCAGTTGCACTTTGCGGAGGCTCACCAGATTGTCGCAGAGAATCCAGCTTTCATGTTTCAGGCCTTCATCAATGCCGACCGAGACCTGTGTTGAGAATCCGTGCCCGCGGGTGAAGATGGGCGCACAGACCACGGTGGCGAATCTAGAGTCGATGAGCGTCTGACGGCTCACCACCACGAAACTCCGGTAAGGTTTAGGATCGTCGCCGGGTTGGTGAACGCGATAAATCTCGCCTCGCCTCATCGCCGTAGCCTGCTATTCTTCTGTTGCCTGGTAGCGGAGGACGTCCTCCACTTCTGGGTTCAGTTCGTCCGCGGCCCGGTTGATGAGCTCGAGATCACGAGCTTCAATCTGCGCCCGTTTCTGTCTGCGCAGGTACTGGGCCAGCACCGCTTCGATAAAAGCCGACCGCGATTGCTTCGATCCCGCAATGCGATCAATGCCAGCGAGTACCTCTTTTGAAAGTGTGATGGAAGTCTTCTCCTTCATACTACTATTGTACTACCGAGCCGGAAGCTAGTAACTAGTAGGTAGAAGCTGGCAGCCAGAAGCCAAGAGCGGACAGCTGAGAGCTGAAAGCTCTCCTATGAGCTACAATCCAACTTTCATGCTGCGCTACTTCACCTCCGGGGAATCTCACGGGGAGGCGCTGGTTGCCTTTCTCTCCGGAATGCCTGCCGGATTGAAAGTGGACCAGGCTTTCCTGGATCGCGAACTCTGGCGGCGCCAGCAAGGCTACGGCCGCGGCGGCCGCATGAAGATCGAGCGCGATACCGCGCACATCCTCTCTGGGGTGCGCCACGGGATCACGATTGGCTCGCCGATTTCTATTCTGCTCGAAAATAAAGACTGGAAAAACTGGCAGGAATCGCTGCCGGTGGAAGAAGGCGATCCCGCCAAGCATAAACGAGTCGGTTCACCGCGGCCCGGGCACGCCGATCTGGCCGGAGCGCTCAAATACAATTTCCCGGAAGCCCGCTATGTGCTGGAACGCGCCTCGGCTCGCGAATCCGCCGCCCGAACGGCCATTGGGGGCTTGGCCAAACTGCTGTTGCGGGAGCTAGGCATCGAAGTCCTGAGCCACGTAACTTCAGTAGGCAGCGCCTCGATTGGGAGGGCAGAAATCTCATGGGATCAGGTCTCCGCTCTGCGCGAGCGTGAGGAGGTGTTGCTCAATTGCGCCGATGCTGACACCGAGCAGCGCATGAAGGAAGAAGTCGACCAGGCGCTCAAGACCGGGGATTCCGTCGGCGGCGTTTTTGAAGTGGTCGCTCACAATGTGCCGCCGGGACTGGGGACGTATGCACAGTGGGATGAGCGTCTCGACGCGCTACTGGCAGCCGCGGTCATGTCGCTGCAGGCGGTGAAAGCGGTTGAGATCGGCGCCGGAATCACTGCTGCCGCTTCCCCTGGCTCGGCCGTGCATGATGAGATAGGGTACAGTGATCCGGCGGGCTTCGCCGGATTCACTCGCCGCAGAAACAATGCCGGCGGAATTGAAGGAGGCGTCTCCAATGGAGAGGATATCCGGGTGCGCGGTTATCTCAAGCCCATTTCCACGCTGCGCCGCCCGCTGGAGTCCGTTGACTTTGCCACCCGCGAACCGGTCAAAGCCGCCTACGAACGCTCGGATGTTTGCGTAGTGCCCGCCGCGGGCGTGGCCGCGGAAGCTATGGTGGCGTTAACTTTGGCTCGCTGTGCGCTGGAGAAATTCGGTGGCGACTCCCTGGGAGAAACCTTGCGCAACTTCGAAGGCTATTTGAAGCAGCTAAGAAACTACTAGCTACGACATGATCTACAACATCGTAAAGTTTCTTAAAGATCCGGTCCTGGAACAGCCCGCGGAACCGGTTACTGTTTTTGACGATGAACTCAAGAAACTGGTCGAAGATATGTTCGAGTCCATGTACGAAGCTCATGGAGTCGGCCTCGCTGCACCGCAGATCGGGATTTCCAAGCGGCTGGCGGTCATCGACATCACCTTCAAAGAGGATCCCGAGGCCAAGTTAGTCTTGGCAAACCCGCAGATTATCCACACAGAGGGCAAGCACACGCAACCCGAAGGCTGTCTCAGCATTCCCGAATTTCGTGAGCCTGTGACTCGGGCCAGCAAGGTAACCATCCGGGCCCAGGACATCAACGGAAAATGGTACGAGAAGACCGGCGAAGACCTGTTGGCGCGCGCCTTCCTGCATGAAACCGACCATCTGAATGGCAAGCTTTACATCAGTCACATCAGCGCGCTGAAGCGGGACCTGATGAAGCGGAAGATTCGCAAGCGGATCAAGGCGGGGGAATGGTGAGAATTGAGTAATGTAGTAATTGGGTAATTTGGCAATTTGAAGACACTGCCTTCAATTACCTAATTACCAAATTTCACAGTTACCCAATGCCTACCTCCCTCAACCTGATCTTCTGCGGGACCCCGGGTTTTGCTGTCCCTGCACTGGAAAAGCTGGTTGACGCGGGATTCGCCGTTCGTCTGGTCGTCACCCAGCCGGACCGGCCCCGTGGACGCGGCATGGAACTGGCTCCGTCTCCGGTTAAGCAGCGAGCGATCGAGCTCGGCTTGCCCGTCACGCAGCCGGAGAAGATCAAGAACAACGATGAGTTTCGTGCGCAACTCGCCGCGCTCCAGCCTGATGCAATCATTGTAGTCGGCTATGGACGGAGCCTTCCCCAGTGGATGATCGATCTGCCGCGCCTCGGCAACATCAACCTGCATGCGTCGTTGTTGCCCAAGTACCGCGGCGCCGCGCCGATTCAGTGGGCCATTGCTAATGGTGAATCCACCACCGGCGTGACTACGATGCTCATTGACGCTGGACTCGATACCGGCGACGTCTTACTGCAGAAGGACGTGCCGATCTTGCCTGAAGATACTTCCGAGACTCTGGCGCCACGCTTAGCCACAATTGGAGCCAACTTAATGGTCGAGACCTTGCAGGCACTGCAGGCCGGAACGGTTCACCCCCGTCCCCAGGACCACACGAAGGCGACTCTTGCTCCGATTCTGAAGAAGGAAGACGGGCGGATCGACTTCCACCGCTCCGCACAAGAAATTTGCAATCGCCTGCGCGGATTCCAGCCTTGGCCGGGTGCCTTCACGAATTTTCGTAAAAGGAATCTGCACGTCTGGAGCGCGCGACCTGCCGACTATCGCCTCGCGGAAGGCGCGCTAGGCATCGAAGGTGATCAATTGATTGTAGGGTGTGGTGGAAGCAAATCTCTGGAACTGCTCGAAGTACAGCCAGAGGGCAAGAGGCGCATGACCGCACGTGACTTCGTTCACGGCTATCGTCCTCACAGCGGCGAACTGCTTGGCTTCTTGGAAATCACATGACCGCAACTGAGAACCGGGAACCGAGAACTGATAACTGAATGTCCATCTCTCCTGCCCGGGCCGCCGCTTTCGACATTCTTCTCCAAGTTGAGAAAGCGGGTGCTTACGCGTCCGAACTTCTGCACTCTGTGAGCTATGCGGAGCTTTCCGCTGCCGATCATGGCCTCGCAACCGAGTTGGTGATGGGCGTTCTCCGCTGGCAATCGCTGCTGGACAAGCGCATTGCCGAGCGGTCTTCCCAGAAATTGACCAGACTCGATCCCGAAGTACTCATAGCTCTCCGGTTAGCCGCTTATCAGTTGTTGTTTCTGGACCGTGTCCCCGAACGCGCCGCTGTGCATGAGAGCGTCGAACTGGTGAAGCGCGCCCGGAAGCGATCTGCGGTGCCTTTTGCCAATGCGGTGCTGCGCAAGTTTGCGGGCCTCGCTAGACCAGGCTGGTTCGCAGCAATCGCCAGCGCAAGAACGCCATCGGAATTGTCCGAGTCTTCCGCGCATCCGCTTTGGCTGGTTGAACGCTGGGCTGAGCAATTCGGTTTTGGCGCGGTTCAGCGAATTTGCGCTTACGATCAACGGGTTCCAGAAACCGTCATCACGGTTCGGGATCGCGTCATTGAGGATGAACTTAAGAACCAGAACATAAAACTTGCTCCAGGCCGGTTGCTGGCCTCCGCTCGTCGCGTGGCCGCTGGCGATCTCACCCGCACTCGTCCCTTCCTCGAAGGCCGAGCGATGGTCCAGGACGAGGGGTCACAACTGGTAGCTCTGCTGGTCGGAGAAGGATCCAATATCCTCGACTGTTGCGCCGCCCCCGGAGGGAAAACGCGAGCGATCGTCGAGCGCAATCCATACGCGACAATCGTTGCCGCCGAATTGCATCCTCATCGCGCACGCTTGTTGCGGAAACTGGTCGTGGCGAAGAAGGTTCAGGTCATCGCCGCCGACGCCCGCCAGCTGCCGCTCGGCGCATTCTTCGACCGTGTGCTTGCCGACGTTCCGTGCTCCGGCACGGGCACGCTGGCTCACAATCCTGAGATCAAATGGCGGCTCAAACCAGAGGATTTGGCTGATCTTGAGAGACGCCAGGTCGGCATTCTGCGATCAGCTATGCAGCACGTAGCCCCCGGTGGACGGCTCGTGTACTCGACCTGCTCATTGGAAAGAGAAGAGAATCTAGAAGTAGTTGAGAGCGCGCTTTCGGCGGACTCGTCTTTTCGCGTGCTCGATTGCCGGTTAGAGCTGGAGCGGCTGCGTTCACAAGGAGAACTCGTGTGGCAGGATATTCCCTCGCTGACCAGAGGACCGTTTCTACAGACGATCCCAGGCGTGCATCCCTGTGACGGTTTCTTCGCGGCAATCCTAGAAAAAATCTAATTCACCACAGAGACACGGAGACAGAGAGAGGAATCGGGAGACTCGAATTGCGGTTAAGAGTAAAGAAAGAGCCTCGCGAGATACGGTAGGCGTGAAGTCAACTACTAGGATTTTCGTCACATTCGGTCTCTGTGCCTCCGTAATGATTCGTGTTTATCGAACTTCGAAGTTCACCGCTGCGCCCGCAGCGATCTTCCCTCCCGCGGCGGGATTCTGGGAGACGATAACGCTGGCTGGCGACGGCTGCGGAGGAGGCGGGGACGAAGCGGGCGGTGCTGCCATCGGCAAATTTTCAGGTGACGCAGCCATTGTGACGCTTCCCACACGGAGCCCCGCGTCCTGCAAAACCAGGGTCACGCCGCCCAAGGATTGGCCAACAAAACTGGGCATGACGAATGCCTGCGGTTGAGAAGGTTCAGTTGCCAGCAGGCTGATCTTGGGGGCCGAAACTCCACTGGCATTCGGCGGCGGGCTTTGGGCCAGCACCTGGTCGGCCGGGATGCCCGGAATTCCCAGTTGAGCAACCGCAGCCACATCCAAGCCTCGGCGGCGGATGTTCATTTCGGCGGCGCGCTGCGTTTCCCCGAGCACGTTGGGAATTGCCACACGCTGCGGTCCTAGGCTCTCGGCAACCCGAATCTGCCAGCCCCGGCGAATTTGCGCGCCAGCCGGCGGAAGTTGCGAGAGAATTCTGCCTTCCGGCACTGTGGCGCTGTAGTACTGACGCTCGACGTCCATCGGAAACCCGCTAGCTTCGGCAATTCTCCGGCCTTCCAAAGGAGTCTTGCCCACCAGGTCGGGGACGGCTACTTCGCGTCCGTGAATCGCAAGACGCATGGCGGTCAGCGCCGAAAACAGCGCCACCACGAGCAGCACCAGCGCCAGCAGGATGAATCGGAAAAACGATTTCATTTCGTGCGTCTGATTATAGCCCGCCTCTTTTGGCACTGCTGGCGCACATAACGCAGGGGCGCATCGTTATGCATGCGCCGGCAGCACATATACTGTTCTCTATGTCCCCCGAGACGGACTTGCTGAGCCCATTGCAACGCTACTGGGGCTACGATTCGTTTCGTCCTTTGCAGGAGCAGGTCGTGCGCAGCCTGCTGGGAGGGCGGGATACCTGCGTGGTCATGCCCACCGGCGGCGGCAAGTCACTCTGCTACCAGTTGCCCGCACTGGTGATGGGACAAACCGTGATCGTGATTTCGCCCTTGATCGCGTTGATGCAAGACCAGGCAACCCAGCTGGCACAAATGGGGATTCCAGCCGCCGTGCTGAACAGCTCGTTGCCGGGCGACGTGCAATCCCAGGTCATGCGGAAGGCGCGGGCCGGCGAGTACCGGCTGCTGTATCTTTCGCCCGAGCGTTTGGCGCGCCCCGATACGGTTGGCTGGCTGCAGGGCGTTCCGGTCGCATTCTTCGCCATCGATGAGGCGCACTGCATCTCGGAATGGGGGCACGAATTTCGCCCCGAATACCGCCAGTTGAGCAGCCTGCGCGCCCATTTTCCTGACCGGCCCATTGCCGCTTTTACGGCGAGCGCCACCCGGCGGGTGCGGCACGACATCCTTAATCAGCTTCAATTGCGCGATCCGGACAAATACATTGCCAGCTTTCATCGGCCGAATCTTCGATACGTGGTCCACGAATGCGATGGGCGCACGCAGCCGAATCTGCTGGTCAACGCGTTGCGCAAATATTCGGAGAGCAACGTCATCGTCTACGCGCCGACGATTGCCCGAGTTGAAAGCACGGTGGACTTTCTCGAAGAACAGGGAATTCCGGCCATTGCCTATCACGGCAAGATGGAAACGGACACCAGGAGGCGCAACCAGGAACGTTGGATGTCGGACGAGGTGCGCGTGCTGGTGGGTACGATCGCCTTCGGGTTAGGCATCAATAAGGCTGCGGTGCGAGCCGTCGTTCATCTTTCGCTGCCCAAATCCATCGAGCAGTATTACCAGGAGGCAGGACGCGCCGGGCGGGACGGACTTCCCGCCGATTGCATTCTGCTCTGGCAAAAACGCGACTCAGGATTGCTGGCGCACTTCATCGAGCAAGTCACCGATCCCACGGAGAAAGAGCGGGCCTGGCAGCGCTATCACGCCATCCGCCGCTTTGCCGAAGCGGCCAGTTGCCGGCATCGCCAGATCTGCCTGCATTTCGGTGAGACGCCAAAATGGACTTCCTGCGGCGCCTGCGACGTGTGCGGCTGCAAACTCGATTGGCTTCCGGAACCTGAGCAGAGGGATGGAGCGAAGCGCGGCAGGGCTGCATTGTCAGTTGTCAGTGCGCCGGTAGAAAAGCCAGTCGCCGGGGATGCTGACCCCGATCTGCGCGAGTATCTTCGCGAGTGGCGGCGAGCGACTGCCCGGCAGGCTGGGATTCCGGCTTTTGTCGTTCTGCACGATTCTTCGCTGGACGAAATTTGCCGGAAACGTCCCAGATTCTTTGCCGACCTTCGTCAGATCTCGGGGATTGGCGAGCGCAAGGCTGAGTTGTACGGCCAGCCGATCCTGGATGCCTTGGAGCGGTTTCGCAATGGCGCGCGAGCCAATACTGCAATGGAGCGGCGATCCAAGCCCGCCGAGGAAACCATGCAATTGCTTGCGGCGGGCCGCAGCTTCGATGAGATCGCTAAAATCCGCGGCCGGCAACTGCGGTCGGTAGTTGATCTGGTTGCCAATCTGGTGGAAAAGGGAGAGTTCGAGTTTCAGCCCGCGTGGCTCGATGGCGGCAAACGAGCAAGCATCGAAGCAGCGTGCGGTCGTCTGGGTTTGGAGTGGCTCAAGCCGCTTAAGGAAGCGCTGCCGCCAGAAATCACCTTTGAAGAAATTCGCCTGGTAGTCGCGCATCTGCGGCGAGAACTGGGAAACCGAAAGACTGGTTCCTAGCGCAGGTTCCTGCAAACGTCGGTTCAGCTAATGTAGGCGCGGGCGTCCCCGCCCGTGCGGCGCCCGAGTTGAAAATCACTCTTAGTCAGAGCTTTCTCAATGCGCCTCTTCCTCCGCCGGCGCGGTATCCGGCGTATCGACTTTCTGCGCCACGGCGCTTGGCGGCGTTTCCGGCGAGGGCTGAAATTCTCCCGGATCTTTCCCTGCCAGCGCAACCTTCATGAAGTCCATCCAAATAGGAAGCGCGGCGCGAGCGCCGCTTTCTTTTTCTCCTAATGACTTTTTCTCGTCGTAACCGATCCATACGCCCGTAGTCATTCCCGGGGAGAATCCAATGAACCACGCGTCGGTAAAATCGTTCGTCGTACCGGTTTTCCCCGCCAGCGGATATTTCATGCTGGCCGCGGCAATTCCCGTTCCATGCAGCACAACTTCCCGCAGCATGGAGGTCATGATGCGCGAGGTGCGGGCGCTAATCACGTCTTTCACGTCGGGGAAATCTTCCTCCAGAACCCGGCCTTCGTAGTCCTCTACCTTGGTGATATACCGCGGTGCGATATGAACGCCGTCGTTGGGAAACACGCTGAAGGCAGAAGTCTGCTCGAAGAGCGTAACTTCCGCTGCGCCCAGAGCCACGGGCAGGTACGGCGGCATGTTTGACGTGATCCCGAAGCGGTGAGCGTAGTCAATCACAGTCTTAATTCCGATTCTGTCCGCCAGCTTCAACGCGGGAATATTACGCGATTGAGCCAGCGCCCGCCGCAGCGTGATCGTGCCTTCAAACTTCTCGTCGTAGTTGTGCGGAATGTAAGGACCGGAGGCTGTCTCAAAAGTCACCGGCGCATCCAGGATCGTGTCGTCCGGCTTCGCGCCTTGATCGATGGCCGCTGTGTACACATACGGTTTGAAAGACGATCCTACTTGCCGCAATGCTTGTGTGGCGCGATTGAACTTGGACTCGGCAAAGTCGCGCCCGCCGACCATCGCCTTGATCTCTCCCGTCGCGTTGTCAATTGCAATCAGGGCGCCCTGCGCGCCCGAGTCCTGCTCCAAGCTGACACGCGCTTTACCGTCGGCGCCAAGCCCGGTAACTTTCACGTACACGACATCACCGGGCTTCACCATGTCTTGCAGCTTACGTTTCGTCCACACTGCGTCGGCCTGAGTTACGGTTGCTGTATACCGGCCAAACTTGATCGCCGCCGACGCCGGAGTAACCGCCGTGACTAGCCCATGGATATAGCCGTTGACCTCGGGTTCATCCTCCCAATCCGGATGCTGATAGCTGGCAAGCGTTACGCCTCCGGTTAACACGTTCTCGAGGTGACCTTTCCATCCGTGGCGCCGCTCATAGGCGGCCAGCCCATCCAGCACTGCCTGGTTCGCGGTCCGCTGCAAATCCATATCGAGCGAGGTGTACACGCGCAATCCACCCTCGTGCACCTGGTCGCTGCCGTACTTATTTTCCAGATAGCGGCGAATCTCCTCGACAAAATACGGCGCCAGCGAGTTGGGATCTTGCTGTAACTTCAGCTGTAGGGCCTGGTTTCTCGCCTCGGTGGCCCGCTGCGCCGTGATCTTGCCGTCCTCCAGCATGGCATTGATCACCAAGTTGCGCCGCTTGATCGCCCGATCGGGATGATTGATGGGCGAATAGAGTCCCGGTGCTTTGGGCAACCCTGCAAGGAGCGCGGCTTCATCGAGCGTGAGTTGCTTTGCGGGTTTGCTGAAGTAATATTCGGACGCTGCCTCAAAACCGTAAACTCCATGGCCGAGAAAAATCTGGTTGGCGTAAAGAGTGAAGATCTGCTCTTTGGTAAAGCGTCGCTCGATTTGAATGGCGAGTAAAGCTTCTTCAATTTTGCGATGAAAGGAGCGATCCGGCGAAAGGAACAAATTGCGCGCGAGTTGCATGGTCAGAGTCGATGCTCCCTGCACCCTCCCGCCAGACTCGATGTCGCGGTACGCTGCCCCCGCGATGCGCCAAACATTAATGCCCCAATGGCGATAGAAGTCCTTGTCCTCGATGGAGATCAGGGCATCGCGCAGCACGGGCGGATAGTCGTTATAGGTCGCGACCACTCGACGCTGCAGCGCGAACGAGCCGATGACTCGCCCGTGGTCGTCGTAGAGTTCGGTGATGGAACTGGGACGGTAATGCTCCAATTGCTCGACTTGTGGAATATCAGTGGAGTAGACCAGCAGCAAGCCGGCCGTGGCTCCCACCAGCACCGAAACCAGAAGCAGCAAGCCAAACAGGACGCGGCCCACGAGCTTCCGCCCGGCAACTTCAACCGGTGGAATGTCTTGGTAAGCGACATTCATTGGAGATTAAGCTCAGGATAGCAGGGTTAGCAGAGGTTCATTCCACGATTCCCGCCAGCGCAAGCAGGGTCAGCAGAATTCGTTTGAGTCCCAGGTCGCGTCCGCTGCAGTCAAACCACTCTTGCAGAGTGTGCGCTCCACCCCCAACTCCCCCGCCGCCGATGGCGATGGCTTCCCGGCCCAGTGACAATGGGATGTTGGCATCGGTCGAGGCCCGCTGGATTTGGGCCGCGTTGCCCAGGTGCGAGTCGACCGCACGAATGACCTTCAGAATTCGGGCGCCGGGATCCAGTTCACCGGCGGGACGGTTGCCAATGCCTACAATTTCATGGCTGAGGCCCGTGGAACGCCGCTGGGATGAGGTCCGCCGTTCGCTGGCGCGCGACTCTTCTTCCATCGCACGCTCGAGGCTATGCCGCAGAGAAGCCTCCAGCCGCTCCATCTCTCCCATCGAAGTGGACCGGATGTCCACGCGCATGCTGGCCGATTCGGGGATGGAGTTCACCGAAGTTCCGCCGCGGATCACACCTACATTGAACGTTGTCTTCGGAGATGAGGGCACCGGACTTTGAGTGAACGTCGCGATGGCGCCGGCCAGGACCAGGATGGGGTTCGGAGCGCCAAAATCGCTCCAAGAGTGCCCTCCGGGCCCGCGCACGATGATTTCGAAACGGCGGCTGCCCAGGGCCTCAGCCACGATCGTATCCGAGCCTGCGCCGTCCAGCACCAGGCTGTAGAGGATCGAATGCATCCAGCGAGGATTGGAAAAAATGTGCCGCATTCCCCGCAGATCGCCTTCCCCTTCTTCGCCCACGTTGCCGACGAACAGAATGGGCATGGACAACGGGATTTTGGCCGCCTGTAGAGCCGCCGCCACCGCCAGCAGGGCGGTGACTCCGGCGCCGTTGTCTGAAACTCCCGGACCGTACAGCCGGTTGCCCTGTTGCCTTATGTTTAACGGCGTTCCGGCGGGAAAAACCGTATCCATGTGCGCACTGAGTGAGACGCATTGTTTCTTCGAGCCACCATACGCGCCGAAAACGTTGCCAACGTCATCGGGGTGAACATCTTCGAGTCCCAACTCGCGAAAACGGATGTTGAGCCATTCCGCGCGAGCTCTCTCGCCAAAGGGAGGAGCGGGAATGCGTGCCATCTCGAGCTGCCACTGGGCAAACTGGGCTTCCTCGGCCCGGAGCCAGGCTAGAGCCGAGCGGACTGCCGGCAATCCCACTATACGGGCAATCTCCTGCTGCACTGTGGGGAACACTTCCGTCATTCCTGCACGCGGGGTGGAAGGCATCGAGTCGACCCCAGCCATCTTACAACAGGTAGCAGAAGCTCACGCACCCAGGATGACGCAAGTTGCCCAATGAACGGTCTTCGCGGTCGCGCTCGAAAGACGAATAGCATATTACATCGGTACAAGCCGTCGAAAGCATATAGAATCTCACTTAGAGTCCAAAACGGAAAGCTGGTGCGCGCGATTCGGACAGCTAGATTCAGTGTGGCAATTTTGGCGCTCGTGACGAGCGTAACTCTCTGTGCTCAACTTCACTTCGGGGTCGTGAACCAGAAGGTTGTCGAGGAGCGACTTCAGAGCTACAAGGGCAGTGACAGCAAGCGAGAGCTTACCCTCGAGACTTTGTTTCACGCGGCTGGATGCGCGGAAGACAAGCTCACCGAGCAACCAATAACGGGATCGAAACTGCCCAATCTGATCTGCGTTCTGCCGGGCAAAACTGACTCGGTTATACTGGTGGGCGCGCACTTCGACCATGTGGATGTAGGTGATGGAGTCGTCGATAACTGGAGCGGCGCGTCCATGCTCCCCAGCCTGTACCAAGCGCTTAATACCGAGCCGCGACGACACACGTTTATTTTTCTGGCTTTCGCAGGCGAAGAGAAAGGTTTGGTGGGTTCGCGGTTCTACGTGAAGAACCTCTCCTCAGACCGGGTCGCAAAAATCGATGCTATGGTCAACCTGGACACCCTCGGGTTGGGCCCGACCGAGGTATGGGTGAGCCGTTCGGATGAGAAACTTGTGCGAGCGCTGAACGGACTGGCACAGACGATGAAGTTGCCGCTCACTGGGGCAAACGTCGATGGCGTCGGGGAGTCCGACGAGGCATCTTTTGTTGACCGAAAGGTCGCGACCATCACCATACACTCACTGACGCGTGAAACGCTACCAGTCTTGCACAGTCCCAAAGACAGATATACAGCGATTCATTTTGACGACTATTACAACAGCTATCGGCTCCTCAGCGGATATCTTGTCCTCCTGGACGATGGGTTGGTGCCGCGATGGGCCATCGCCGAAAAGGCCCCAGCGCAGTGACCAGCAACTTTCTGTCTCGCTTTGCAATCTAAGCTTGTAGGCGGTGCTGCGCGCCAACTCTTCGGCAAGAAAAGGACGGCATTCTGAGAACAGCATTCCCGGTCCGTTTTCACTACACTACTAATACTATGAAACGCGCACGTGCTGCGTCCATGTTGATGGCGATCGTAGCCTTGCTCGGCTCGCTGGCGCTTAACGCCGCCGCGCAGGAAGGCCCGCTCGACCCGGCCCAGCCCAAAGGCGTTACGCCGGAAGAAATCATCCAGCGCTTCGCGGCCAAAGAGAAGGAGTTCAAAGAGGCGCGCGATCAGTACACGTACCGGCAGTCAGTGAAGGTGCAGACGATTGATGGTGATACAGTCGACGGTGAGTATCAGGAGGTTTTTGACGTCGTTTTTGATGACCAAGGCAAGCGTTTGGAGAACGTGGTTTTCGCGCCTCAGTCTTCCCTAGTAAGAGTAGACATGTCCCCTGAGGATCTGGACGATATACGCCATCGGCTGCCCTTTGTCCTTACAAGTGACGAGATCAGCGAGTACAGCATTCTTTATGTCGGACAACAGCAGGAGGACGATCTGCACTGCTATGTATTCGATGTAGCACCAAAGCAAATTGAAGGCAAGAATCGCTATTTCCAGGGGCGCATCTGGGTGGATGACCGGGATTTTCAGATCGTTAAAACCTACGGCAAGACTGTGCCTGAAACTCATCTCAACAAGAAAGGCAAGGGCCGAGAGAACCTCTTCCCCAAATTCACCACTTGGCGAGAGCAGATTGATGGCAGATACTGGTTCCCGACCTACACAAAGGCCGACGATAGCCTGCACTTCCAGACCGGCGATGTCCACATCCGCGAGATTGTGAAATACGAGAACTACAAACGCTTCGGATCAAACTCGAAGATCACCTACGAGGGCAAAGAACTGCCAAAAGCTGATCCGGGAAAAGATCAGAAGGACAAGCCGCAGCCGCCAAAGTAGCCGTCAGTAAAACAAATACTTCCGCCACTTGTCATCGGAGTGGCCCATCAGGCGCATGATGTGGCGACTGGTATGCAGATTGAAGGCGCGGGGCTCGCGCATCAGCTTCATGCCAGCTTCGCCCGGCAGTTGGTTGCCCTTCTGGCGGTTGCACGGATGGCAGCAGGCCACCAGGTTTTCCCAGGTCGAAGCACCGCCGCGCGAACGGGGCACGACGTGGTCGAGCGTCAGTTCGCTCGAAGGCAGCACTTCTGCGCAGTACTGGCAGGTGTTGCGATCACGCAACAGGATGTTCTTGCGCGAGAGGGCGCGCGTCTGATGCGGAATGCGCCGATATTCTAGCAGCCGGATCACGGAAGGCAAACGGATGGCCAGGCGGGCGGCATGCAGAAAGTGGCCGTTTTCCTCCTCGGTCATGGCGACGCCTTTCAACACAAGAACGATGGCGCGACGCGCGGCGCAGACATTGATGGGTTCGTACGAAGCGTTCAGCACCAGGACCGGAGCGTGCAGGACGTGGCCATCGCTGTCCGAACGTACCCCTGCGACCACCGGAGGGGGCACGTGCGTCCGGCTCAAGCCATTTGGCGAATTGTGCCACTTACCTGACATACTTGCTCCAACCTGCCGAGTCTTCACCCGGCTGGACAGCCGAGGGCGGCTGTCCCCACGTGCCTAGTGGCGATCCCCAACGGTTTCCTCTTTATCCTGCGGCCGCCATGGTCATTCGCGCTTCAGTATCAGATTCCAGTTCAGCGATGTGTCCCTCGGCCTTCAGCGTGCGCGCGACCGTGGCCACGTACACTTTCGCGGCTCCCGCTCTTCTCAAAAGGCGTGCGCATTCTGAAACTGTTGTGCCGGTGGTGAATACATCGTCCACCAGCAGGATCTCGCGTCCTGCCAGTTCGTCCCGTTTGGCCACTGCGAACGCGCCTCGTATGTTCTCGCGGCGCTGATGGCGCGACAGCCCGATCTGCGATTGGGTTTCGCGCCGACGCTCGAGGATGCCTGCATCCAATTGCAGTTGGTCCGGTGCGGGATTGAGTTTCACGGCAGCACGGGCGATCAGCTCCGATTGATTGAATCCCCGCTGGCGCAGTTTCCTCGCATGCAACGGCACGGGCACCACCAGAATTTGACTGTCCCCGAAGAGAGGCTTCAAGTCCGCCATGGCTTCGGCCAGCATGCGTCCCAAGACGCTGGCGGCGGGCCGCACGCGGTCGTATTTCAGCAGATGAATGAGTTCTCGTAGGCCGCTTTCATAACTTCCGTAAGCCGTGGCTTTGACATACGGAGGCTCCAGGCGCCGGCAAAGCCCGCAACGTGGAGCATCGGGTTCCGCAGAACTGGGTCCAGAAGAAAAAGCATAGGGGCTCACCAGGCGCTCGCCGCAAACAGAACAAACCCCGCCCCCGATCGGGCGCATGGCAAAGAGGCATTCGTCGCAAACTGGCAGCCGCGAGATGTTAACCAGGGGAGTTCCGCAGAGGCGGCAATCCGAGGGGAACAGCGTGGCGAACAAGCCTGCGGCGACGCCGCTGGCAGCAGAGACCAAAGAAGAGACTAGCGAACTTTCCTGCCCTGCGACCTTGGCCCCGGTACCCCGAATTGGGTTCCCGCTACTGCTGAAGACGATCCTCCCTCGTCCGGCTGCTTCTGCGGGGGCTCCGGCCGGACGAATCTGTCCAAGTATAGCGGGTGCTCAATGCCGGGCGCAACGAGGCCCCCGGGTTCAAGCCGCTGATCGGTGAGTTGTGTCAGGTTCGTTCGGTTCGCGGACGTGCACGAAAATTGGCACGTAATACCGGCGGAAGCAGGCGCAACAACGGACCGGGCGCAGGAAGAGCAGCGGCAGCATGTGTTTTTCGACGAGTGTCCGAGGTCGTGACCGGTACCCCACGACACCGCCACAGTCGCGGCACTGAAACTCTCTGGATCGCACAGGCGCTACCTCACAGGCCAGCCGTAAGGATAAAGTTATTAGTATTATAGCAAAACGGGCCGCTGTTGAAACCGCATCTCATCCGCAGACCCCCGCGAATGTTTTTGGCGGAGGGTCGGCAAAGAGTGCACTTGTAATGCAGCCAGCCCCCGTGCTAACGTGCGCCGTCTCACTTATATCGAGCTGTCTTGACCACTTGCGAGGTCTTAGATGAGCACTCCAACGATGAATGCAGCCGCAGCCAAGAAGTTCAAGCCTTACGTCCCCGAGAACATGGAAATGCGGGAGTTTACCTTTCGCGCCGTGATGCTGGGGCTGGTGATGACCGGAATTCTGGGCGCTGCTAATGCGTACCTTGGCCTGAAGGCCGGGATGACGATTGCTGCCACGTATCCCGCTGCCGTCATTGGCATGTCGCTCCTGCGATTGATGAAAGGCTCGCTCCTGGAAGAAAACATCGCACGAACCGTGGGTGCGATTGGTGAATCGGTGGCCGCGGGCGCGGTCTTCACGATTCCGGCGTTCGTTCTGGCTGGACTGTGGCCAAGCCTCGGCATGGAGAGGTACTGGCAATCGGTTGCGCTGATGGTAATTGGCGGCCTACTGGGCATATTGTTCGTTACCCTGCTGCGGCGCGTGATGGTGGAAGACGCGGAATTGCCTTTTCCTGAGTCGGTGGCGGCGGCGGAAATCCACAAGGCCGGACAGCAGGGCTCCAAGGCGGCGAAAATCCTTTTTGCCAACATGGGCTTTGGCGGCTTGATGTACTTTCTGTCGCAGCTCAACCTTTTCTGGTACACAAAAAACGTTCTGATCAACATTCCGAAGATGGCGAGCGGGTTGAGGCTGGGGCGCAGCACGACCTCGCCCATGCTGGCAACGGGCGGAATGACGCAATTCACTTCGCCCGCAGTCAGCCCGGCTTACCTCGGCGTGGGCTATATCATCGGACCCCGGCTGGCGTCGCTGAACTTCGCCGGCGGCGTGGTGGCCTGGGGCCTGCTGGTTCCACTCCTCATCTACTTTTTGGGACCCACTCTGCCGGCGATGGCGGCCGGCGCGAACCCCGCGGCCTATTGGGGAGGCATCGCGTTCAGCGTGTGGTATTCGATCGTGCGTCCGATCGCGGTTGGTGGCATGTTGGTCGGCGCCGGTTTCACGCTGTTTCGCATGCGCAAACAACTGTTGGCAGGCATGAAGCGCGCGGTTTCTGATCTAAAGAAATCCGCCGAAGCGCATAAGGCCACCAGTCGCGTGGACCGCGACCTCAACGCGAAAGTCGTTTTTCTGGGCGTAGGACTGGTGTTCATTGCGATGATTTGGCTCTATTACCACTTCATCGCGGGCGCACACAACTTGAGCGGAGGAAAGATCATCGCCGGCGCCGTGGTGGCCGCTGCGGTCATGATTGTTTTGGGCTTCTTTTTTGCCGCGGTTTCCGGCAACTTGGTCGGCATGATCGGTTCGTCCAACAATCCGGTTTCGGGTTTGACGCTGTGCACGCTGGTGGTGGCAGCGCTGCTGATGGTGGCGATGGGAGTCTCAGGCGTAGGCGGCGTGGCCGCGGTGCTCGGAGTCGCAGCCGTGGTCTGCGTGTCGTCCGCGGTCGCGGGCGAGATGTTGCAAGACTTGAAGGCGGGGCACATTCTGGGCGGCACACCGGCAAAGATGCAGATGGGAGACATTTTTGGCACGATCGTGGCTTCCCTGGTTTTGTTCTTTCCCCTGATGATTCTCGACAAGGCCTATCGCTTCGGCAGCGCAGCCCTGCCTGCGCCGCAGGCCGGCCTGATGGCGATGCTGGCCCAAGGCATCGTCGGCGGTAACATGGCTTGGCCGCTGGTAGTAGTCGGCATCCTCATGGGCTTCGCCATGATCCTGGTGGAAGTAAAGAGTCCTATGCTCTTCTCCGTCGGAATGTACTTGCCGCTGGAGACCACGTCCGCCATCTTCGTGGGTGGAGTGATTCGCTGGTTTACGGACAAGCTCCGTGACCGGCGCGGCTACAACGACGCGCAGAAGGCGCGGGTCGACAACGCGGGCGTGCTAACTGCCTCGGGACTGATTGCGGGAGAGGCTCTATGCGGACTGGTGATCGCAGGTGTGGTGGGAAGCAATCATCAGCTTTGGCATATCGACGTTGGAGATTTTTCCTTCTCCGGGCTGATCGGTATGGCGGTGCTGATTTTTGTCATGATGAAGGTGCCGCTGTCGAATGCCGGCAGTCCGGATGAACCGGCGCCGCCGACGGCGATCATGTGAGGACTGGACGTCCAGGCTGACGCGCTGCGCGAAGAATGCGGAGTTAAGAAGGCGGAACGGGAAGTAAGATCTTTTTGGGAGATCTGCATTCCGCGTTCTCGCTCCGGAATTCCTTCGTGTCCTCTGCGTCCTCCGTGGTTAAGGCTTTTTCATGTCATGTCCATCGCGGAAAATGTTGCCCTTGTTCGTGAGCGCATAGCCGCTGCTGCGCGCCGCGCCGGGCGCAGGCCAGAAGAAATCGTGCTGATGGCGGTAACAAAGACCGTCGAACCGGAGCAAATCCGAGAAGCGTACAGCGCGGGACTTCGGCTGTTCGGCGAAAATCGTGTTCAGGAGTTTGCGGGAAAAACCGAAACTCTACGGGACTTGAAAAACGCCGAATGGCACTTGATCGGCCATCTGCAAACCAACAAAGCTGCCAAAGCAGTTGAACTGTTTGCCGCAGTGGACTCGGTTGATTCGTTGCGTCTGGCACAGAAGCTCAATAGCTCCGCACAGCAACTCGGGAAGAAGGTTACGGTTTTGATCGAGATCAATGTTGGCGGTGAGGCGGCGAAGAGCGGCTTGGCCCCGGAATCCCGAGAGTTGGAGGACCTTCTCTTAGCGGCGCCAAAGTTCGAGCATCTTGAGTTTCGCGGTCTGATGACAATCCCGCCTTTTACCGACGATCCGCAGGAGGCACGGCCGCATTTCCGAAAGCTGCGCGAATTGCGCGACCAGATCGCCGCGCGGAGACTGCCGAACGTAATCATGGAAGTGCTCTCCATGGGCATGTCTCGGGATTTCGAGGTGGCAATCGAGGAAGGTTCGACGTGTGTACGCGTGGGAACGGCGATTTTTGGGGAAAGAAGAAAATAGTTCACCACAGAGACACGGAGAAATTCAAAGATCACAATGTATACATTCTCAGTCATTTGTTTGTGTTCCTCTGTGACTCTGTGTCTCCGTGGTGAAGATTTTCGATGATCCCAATCAACGATAGCGAATCAGGCTCGACTTTTTCTGTCAAGGTTCAGCCCCGCGCCAAGAAGAACGCCATCACCGGCGAACTCGGCGACGCGCTCAAACTGGCTCTGACTGCGCCACCGGTCGAAGGTCGCGCCAACGAAGCCTGCGTCGAATTCTTCGCAAATCTTTTGAAGGTTCCCGCTCTTCCGTTACCATAGCGTCCGGCGCGAGCAGCCGCAGAAAAGTGATTCGAGTTGCGGGAATATCGGCGGAAGAAGTAAGAAAGCGATTAGCAATCTGACGAAAGCAGGTCCCTCGACTTGCCTCATCGCGTGAGCGCGACTCGGCGACGCTCGGGATGACAGGCTAATCTAGATGACAAGCTGATCTAAATGTGCGCATTCGCAAGAAAAGCACATCGCGGGCGGGGGCGCCCGCCAGACAGCCGCCGAGGACGGCGGCGCTACACCAGGAGCCGCTCTTGACCTTTTCCGAACGCTTTCACGAGATTCGCACCGGCTTCGAGCGGCCGTTCTGGGTTGCCAACATCACCGAGATCTTCGAGCGCCTTTCTTACTATGGAGCGTTCGCGTCTCTGGCTTTGTATCTGCAAGAAAAGCTGAATTTCTCCACCGAGCAGACTGGAACTCTGACCGGAATCTTCGGTGGCATGGTGTGGTTTCTCGCGATCTTTGGTGGGGCCGTCGCGGATCGCCTGGGCTTCCGCCGCGCTCTGGCGGCTGCGTACCTCATCTTGGCAGCCGCGTATTTCCTGATTGGCTCGATCGGCGCATCGTGGCTGGCGCCGGTGCGCAACGCCGTGCCCATTGGATTGTTTGTCGGCTTCATTCTGATCCTTCCCGCACTCGGCATTTCAATGGTGAAGCCTTGCGTGGTCGGCACCACGGCGCGCGCCTCCAAGGAGAACGTCCGCTCGATTGGCTACTCGATTTATTACACGCTGGTCAACATCGGCGGTGCCGCCGGCCCCTACTTCGCTTCCTGGACCCATCGCCACCTGGGTGTCGAGAATGTTTACCGGGTAGCGGCGATCAGCGTCTTCGCGATGTTTTTCGTGGTTCTGCTCTTTTTCCGGGAACCGCGCAAACCCGGAGATGCGCCGCCGCCTTCCATTGCGACCGTCGCGCGGAATTTTTGTGTGGTGCTGGGCAACTACCGGCTGGTTTTGCCTGTATTGGCCGTCGCCTTGCTGCTGCGGGTCGGCCTGTGGCTTTATCACGGGTTCACGGTCCCTTGGTGGATTTGGGCCGGACTCCTCCTGCTGGTGCTCGCCGGAATCAGCCGGTTCATGTGGTTCCTGGTGCTGTTCACGGGCTATTGGGTTGTGTTCTGGCAGCAATATATCAGTCTGCCCGGATACATCCACGGGTACATCAATCCCCACGCTGACGTGGAGATCATTCTGGTGGTCGATGGACTGACTGTGATCTGCCTCACCCTGGCGGTGAATTTCCTGACGCGCAGGATACCGGCTTTTCAGGCCGTGATTCTGGGCACCGTGATCACGTCTGCTTCGTGGTTAATCCTCGCCTTCCGGCCGACGATCTGGGGCGCGGTCCTCTCGCTGTTTGTGCTTGCACTGGGTGAGATCATCCAATCCCCGCGCTACTATGAATATATTTCCCGGCTCGCGCCTCCCGGACAGCAGGGAACATACATGGGCTTTGCATTCTTGCCCATCGGAATTGGATCGCTCATTGGCGGCTGGTTCGGCGGAACGTTGGTGCATCATTTCGGCGAGGTTCAGCACCACCCAGCGCGCATCTGGTGGATGGTGACCATCGTGGGCTGGGCGACTGCAGTGTTGCTGTGGATTTACGACAAGACCGTGAAAATCAGGAGTCAGTAATCAGGGGCCAGTAGGCGGCGACTTTCGGAGACTACTGACTTCCTGACTTCCTGACTCCTGACTCCTGACTCCTGACTCCTGAAACACATGCCTAAAGGCAAAATCACTCCGGTCTACATCGCTGCTCACATCCGTCGTGTGCTGAAGGACGGCGGGTCCGCTCCTCACTCCGAAGAAGTGCAGTGGTTTTTCAAAGAAGAGATTAAATCGCGTGGTTGGTACGCGGGAGAACTGAGGAAGGTCGCAGTCCGGTTTCGGCGAACAATCCTCAGGGAATTGGGCCTGCCTTTTCTATTGCAGGTCGCGGACAAGCTCTTCTGCGGCCGGATGCTCGAGGAAAAGGTATTTGCCGTGTTCCTGCTGGAGAAAACGACAGGCGAATTCGCGGACGCTGAGTTCCGGTTATTTGAGTCCTGGTTCCCTCGGATCAGCAGTTGGGCCGATCACGATGCGCTGGTGCATTACCTGATCGCCCCTATGGTTGCTGCCAAGCCATCGCGGGCCAGCAATGTTTTTCGCTGGGCGAAATCGCGAAACCGTTGGCATCGGCGGGCGGCTTGTGTGGCGCTGATCCAGGGAACCCGTCGCAAGATGTTTTTCCCTGAGATCAAGCGATTGTCGGATATGCTTCTTTCTGACGAAGACGATATGGTGCAAAAAGGCCTGGGTTGGCTGCTGCGGGAGGCTGCCAAGGCCGACGCGAAGCGAACGGTTCCGTACCTGATGAACGTTCGCAAACGTGCCCCGAGACTTGTGCTGCGCACCGCCTGCGAGACGCTACCGGTGGGAACGCGGAAGAAAATTCTGGCCAAACCTGCTTGAACGCCAGTCGTTGGGTAAACACATCGCAATTGCCGAGCTTCGTTCGGCCGAACAGCCGAGGGCGGCTGTCCCCACGTGAGCCTTTGGTGCGTTGACAGCGCAAGTCGCGTTCCCGATACTGTTGTTGGACAGGGTGCTGAATTACACTCTGGTAGGTGAAAGGCTCCGGCGACGGGGCCATTGCTATCTCTGGGCGTCCCTCAACAAGGGAGTGGCTCAATTTGATATGGAAGCAGGCCAAACGCGCGATTGTTGGGTTGCAAAGAACGCGACCCCTCGCGCGGCTCGCCCAGATCCCTCGTTGTGCAAGAACGCTTGCTCGGGATGACAAATCACTGAGCCACTACCCGCGACTAACCCCGATTCGCCCAAAGCCGCCGACGTTGTTAGAATAGTTGTTTGCCCATGGACCTCTCCGCCATACAGGCCGCCCTGCGCGACCGTAACATTGATGCCTGGCTTTTTTATGACCACCATCATCGCGATCCCATCGCATACCGCGTGCTGGGGCTATCTCCTGATCTGATGGTCACCCGGCGGTGGTTCTACCTGATCCCGGCGCAAGGCGAGCCGGTGAAGGTGGTTCACAAGATTGAGCCCGGCCATCTCGACACGCTGCCCGGGAAGAAGCTTCAATACGCGGGATGGCAGGAATTGTTCGGTCAAGTGAAGACGATGCTCTCGTCCCATCGTGACATCGCCATGCAGTACTCGCCCAATAACCTCGTTTTTACCATTTCGCTGGTGGATGCCGGGACCATCGAACTTATCCGTGGGCTGGGCAAAAACGTTGTCAGCTCCGGCGATCTGGTAGCCCAGTTCGAAGCCACCTGGACGGAAGAGCAGATCCAAACCCATTTCGCGGCTCGCGACGCCATTGACGCGATCAACGCCGCGGCTTTTCAGGAGATTGGACGGCGGGCGCGCAACGGTGGCACAACCGAATACGCGATCCAGCAGTGGTTCATGGAAGCCTTCCGGCGGGAGAATCTGGTCACGGACGACCCGCCGATTGTCGCGGTCAATGCCAACAGCGGGAATCCCCATTACGAGCCGCACGCGGAGGGTTCGACGCCGATCCGCGAGGGCGATTTCGTTCTGCTCGACGTTTGGGCCAAGAAAAATATACCCGGCGCCGTTTATTACGACATTACATGGACCGGCTTTGTCGGCAAGGCCCCCTCGGATCGAATGCGCGAGGTCTTCAAAATTGTGACCGGCGCGCGCGACGCAGGTGTTCAGGCGGTGCAAGAAGGTATCGCAGCCGGCCGCGCCATGGCGGGCTGGGAGGTGGATCGGGCGGTTCGCGGCCATATTAAGAATGCCGGATATGGCGACTACTTCATTCACCGCACCGGGCATTCCATCGGAACCGAGGTTCATGCCAACGGCGCTAACATGGATGATCTGGAGATCCACGACGAGCGCCGGATCCTGCCCAATTCCTGTTTTTCCATCGAGCCCGGCATTTATCTGCCGGAATTCGGTGTGCGCAGCGAAGTCAACGTGCTGGTGCGGCCCAAGGCGGCTGAAGTTACAGGTAAAATCCAACGTGAGATTGTAACCATCTGATGGGAAACTCCTCAGCCAGGAACAAAGAAGCAGCCGTAACGCCACAGCCCGTGACCGCCATATCGGTTGTGGCGCCGGCAATCGGGTGGCTCATCCCGGGCGCGGGGCACCTGATCCAGAAACGCTGGATCCGAGGCCTGTTGCTCATGGTCTCGATCGTCACCATGTTCCTGCTCGGGCTGGCCATGCAAGGACGCGTGTATCGGCCCAATGGTGGCGACATCCTCGACATTCTCGGATTTATCGGCGATGTCGGCGGTGGCGGTCTCTACATCCTGACCCGCGCCATGGACTGGGGACAAGGGGCTATCGCCCATGCCACGGCCGATTACGGAACCAAGTACATCATCGTGGCAGGTTTGTTGAACTTCATCAGCGCAGCCGACGCCTATCACATCGCGATTGGGAAGAAGCCATGAACCTTCAGCTCTCCCATTTCAGCGCCGCCGTGCTGTTCGCCGTGTTCGCCTCGATCGTCTTTGGCATCACGCAGCGCAGCACCTCTCGCGAACAGATTCGCTACGGTCTGTATTGCTTCGTCATGTTCGTCGGCGGAGTCTTTGTGGCGGGATGGGTGATGTGGATGCTGAGGAGATAGCTTTTGGCTCTTAGCCATGCGCCTCATCTCTCGGCGTTTTTTGCGAGAAGGGTGAACGATAGGACGGGCCCGCTCTTCCACGACATTGCCATGGCAGGGCTAAGGGCTAAAAGCTACCCAAAGCTAACAGCCGTCTTATCCCTCCCATACAAACGCGTCAAACACCCGCTTGGTGTCAAAGCCCAGGCGGAGATAGAGATCCACTGCTCCTTTGTTGGCCTCGGTCACCGTCAAAGAAAGCAAAGTGAATTTCCGCTGACGCAGGTTGCCGGCGGTGGACGCGAGCAACAACTCGCCGATCCCGTGGGAACGATATTCTGGCAGCACGCAAACCTGCGTCACATGACCTACGTCCTGGCGGACACGGGAACACAGGATCAGCCCGACCAGAGTCCGCGCTCGTTTGTGCACAGCCACAAAGGACGAATCCGGATCGAAGGTCCCGCATCCGGGAAAGCGAACAATATTGTTCAGGAAGCGCAGCGAGCCGCTCAGGGTGCGGTATTGGTCGTTGATGTCCGAATCCACATGACCGCGATAGCCGGTGGTGATGACGGCTGCGGCGGACTGATAGTCCTGCTCCGACCACCGCCGGATTTCAATGTCCGCATGCAACGGCCGCGACGGTTTCGCGGAATTCTCCAGCGCTAAGACCATAAAGAGCCGCGAATGGCGCTGGAAACCCTGTTCGACAAACGGCTGCGCCACGATACCCGTTTCATGCACAAGTAACTGCGCTTCCACACGGTGGATGCCGGGCGACTGCTGCAGGGTCTCGATTACGTGCAAGAGCAGCTGCGATTCCACTTCGTGGGGATTGGGCAAGCGGCTGCCGTTCGCCACAAAGAGATCCCCGATCACGCCTTTGCTGCCTTCGTAAACAAAAAACGCGTAACCGAAGATTCGTCCCCGATCGATCGCGGCGTAACCCGGCAGGATCTTGGCGTCCACGTAACGCAGGATCATATCGGCGGAACCGCCGTAATCCCAGGAAAGCAAGCGTGACCACACGCGCACCTCGTCATCCAGCAGGGGACGCAGGTCAACCGAGGAAAAATGCCTGAGATCGAGAATCTCCACCCGGGGCTCCTGGAGGACAGCGGCCAGATACAGCGAATTTGCCGCCGCGAAAGTGGAGTGTATTAGCTTCGCCCTCCGCTAGGCAAACGGGAGAATATCAAACGACACTCCATGCAGCCCGAATCAGGAGGCATTTGTCTCGCGCAATGTGGAACCTTTTGGTAATTAGAGTGGGACGGCGAATCGTGATATACAGGCATTTCATCCCAAAATTCTCAGTGTGTCTCTGTCTCTCTCGAGGACGAAATGAAATCGTGGCCGGTAGCTGTCTTGCTTCTGCTTGATGCCGTGTTGCTCATGACTGCCCTGAGCCGCTCAAAAAAAAGGCAGAATCAAACGGAGGCGATCTTGATCGCCGTCCTGTTTTTCTGTTCCGGATTTCCCGCTCTGATCTATCAAATCGTCTGGCAGCGGGCGCTCTTCGTGATCTATGGCGTGAACGTGCAATCCGTGGCCGTGGTGGTAAGTGCGTTTATGCTGGGGCTCGGCTTGGGGAGCCTGGCTGGAGGCCGGCTTTCATCGCGCTTCCCTGACTACGGAATTGTGATTTTCGGAATTTGCGAACTCGGAGTTGCAGTATTTGGACTAGCTTCCCTCCACCTATTTCAATGGGCCGCCAAGTACACCGCCGGCAGCAGCCTGGGATACACCATCATGTTCAGTCTCCTGCTGCTGATTGTGCCGACCATGTTGATGGGGGCGACGCTTCCCCTGCTGGTCGAGCAGTTGGTGCATTCTTCACGCGATGTCGGCTACTCGGTCGCGACTCTGTACTTCGTGAACACGTTGGGCTCGGCCGTGGCTTGCTATCTGTGCGCCAATAGCCTTCTCCGTAGTTTCGGCCAGTCCGGCTCGGTCACGCTTGCCGCTTGTATCAATCTGCTGGTTGGAACGACAGCTTATCTATATGGCCGCAGCCGCCAGCAGGGAGCAGAATCAACGCCACCGCCCGCCACGCCCCAAGCTGCCGAGACCCAGCCCGGTCTTCCGCTCGGTGCTGCCATGCTGATCGCCGGAGTCGCCGGGTTTGTAGCGTTGGGTTTCGAGATTGAATGGTTCCGCGTCCTGGCTCTGGCTACGGCAGACCGGGCCCCGGCATTCGCTCTCCTGCTTGCGACTTATCTGGGCGGCATTGCTGCCGGTTCTTACCTGACGGAGAAATTCACCGAGAACAAGAGTTCAGCCGTCGTGATCGACACCATGGGGCTGCTGTTGCTGACCGCCGGAGCAATCTCGATCTATTTGCCGCCGCTGGTGGCTCAATTGTCGTGGAAGGGCTGCCCGGCAATGTATAGCGCGCCGGCTTTCTTCCTTACCGCGGGCCTGTTGGGTTCTGTGCTCCCCTTGCTTTGTCAGTTGGCCGTGCCTGCTAACGACCTAGCCGGACGCCATGTCAGCTTGATCTACGTCTCCAATATCATCGGTTCGACGCTGGGCAGTCTGGCTATTGGTTTTGTCCTGATGAATTACTACGGGTTGAAACAGACTTCGATGCAGTTGGCGCTTCTTGCCGTCGCCGCCGGCGTCTTGGTCTTGTTCTTCGCGAAACGGCGTTTTGAGGCACGACCAGTTTGGGGTCCCGCCGCGGTACTGGCTTCACTAGTTCTGATTTTTGTCTCTTCGGGTTTCTATTCGAATCTGTTCGGTAAGCTCGTCTTCGGTCCGAAAGCCGCTACGGCTGGGTACCTGGCTCATGTCGTCGAAAATCGGAACGGAGTGATCGCGGTGACGCCAGACGGCGCCGTGATGGGCGAGGGCGTCTACGACGGTTACTTCAATATCGATCCGCTCGATGATAAGAATCTCGTCGTGCGCGCCTATGCCTTGAGTCTGTTCCATCCTTCTCCTAAACGTATTCTCATGATCGGCCTAGCGTCGGGTTCGTGGGCGCAAATCCTGGTGAACCATCCCCAGGTCGAGTCTTTGGACATCGTGGAGATCAATCCTGGCTACCTGCCGCTGATCGAGCAGTATCCAATGGTGAGTTCTCTTCTGCACAACCCGAAAGCGCACATCTACATTGATGACGGACGCCGCTGGCTGTTGGCGCATCCGGAGGCACGGTACGACTTGATCGCGGCTAACACTTCTTTTTATTGGCGTGATCACAGTTCGGTTCTGCTGTCAGCGGATTTTCTTCAACTCGTGCGGTCGCACTTGAATGCCGGCGGATTCTTTTACTACAACACGACCTCCTCACCGGATGTTCTGATTACCGGTCTTCACGTCTTCCCCTACGGACTGCGGGTGATCAATTTCTTGGCCGTCAGCGACTCGCCCATTGTCCTCGACACATCCCGCTGGCTTGAAGTGCTGCGCGAATACAAAATTGATAGCAAACCGGTTTTCGACACTGCAAATCCTCGGGCTCAGATCACGCTGGCGGCCTACATGGCTCTGGCCGACACGGTCAAAGAGCCGCCACGGGACCTGGGCCTTGAAGCCGGAGACGTGCTAGCCGCCCGGATGGGCGCACGCCACATCATCACGGACGACAACATGGGAGAGGAATGGATCGCAGATGTTCATCCCACGTGGCGGTGAGAACAGCAGCACTTAGCAGTTAGCACTTGGCGCTCAGTCCCTAAAGCTCGCGCAGGTGGGGCCGACACCACAGATCACCTGCCATCAGGAACGTTCCGAGACTAACTGCGAAGTGCTAACTGCTAGGTGCCAATAGCTAACGGCTGCTCTGCGCCACCCAGTAATAATCCAAGCCCTGCGGCGCAAAGCTTCCGAGGTAGGATACGCGGCGTCCTGCGACTTCCTTGGCGACTGCTGTCTGCGATCCTTCCGGAGCCACCACAAGATGTTCGTCAGCCGGTACCTCGCTCCGCTCGTAGCGGACAATGTCTTGGTTGCGATAAAACGCCAAGCCGTATTCGGTTTCCCGTGAAACGTGGAATACGGCCAGCGGTAGGGGCTTCGATTCCATGCGACTGATCTCGTTTGCGAGAGGCCGTGCCGAAAGCGTGCTATCGATCGCAGGAGCGCCCAGACGCAGGACCGCAGCGAGCACCAGCACGACCGGAACCAGCGTGACAAAGCGAAGTGCACTCAGGCCCAGCCGCGTACGAAGCGTGATCGCAATTCCAGCTGCCAGCACCGCCGCAAACGTAAATGAGATTGCAGCCGCTTTCCCCCAGGGCAACCGATGCTGCAGCAGAATGTACTGAATCATCAAGGCGGGCACAATCGGCAGCGCAGCTACGATGGAGTGCAGGCAAATCAGAGCAACCCCAGGATGTTCGTCATCGGTGCTGCGGCCCCGCAAATACTCCGCCAGCAACAGCGCGCCCGCAGGCAAGGCCGGCACGATATAACCGGGAAGCTTCGACTGCGAGAAAGAGAAGAAGACTGCCGGCACGATCAGCCAGATCACCAGAAAAGCATTCAGAGCATCCTCCGATTGGAACATCGCTCGTCGTTCCGCCCACCATGCACAAATGCTCTCGACCAGCGCCGCCACCACAAACACGGTCCATGGAACCAATCCCAACAGCATCACTGGCACGTAATACCACAACGGAGCCGGGTGGTGATACTGGTTGGTGCCGAAGCGGGCCAGGTTGTGTTGCAGGAGAAAGATGCGGAAGAATTCCGGGTTTCTCAACTGAACTGCGATGTACCAGGGCAACGAGAGCACGCAGAAAAGCAGAATTCCCGGCCTCCAAAGGGTTCGGCGAAGCAACCGGTAGTCCCTTTTTCCCACCGCAAAGATTACGACGATTCCTGCCGCCAGAAATGGCGCTACCGGCCCTTTAGCCAACATCCCCAAGGCCAAGGAAGCATAGAAGAGCGCCAGGTATGGTTTCGCGTCAGTTTCGTACCATGCGTACCAGGCCAGCAACGCGATGGTGAACGTAGCCGCGAGGGGCATGTCGGTCGAGGCGGCTCGAGCGAATCCGATCACCCCAGCCGCAGACGCTGTCATCAATGCGCCATCGAGCTGGAATCCGGGACGAAACCGCCGCAGGAACAAATAGATCGTGACCACCATGAGAGTGGCGTCCACGGCGGATGGCAAGCGTGCCGCCCAATCGCTTACCCCAAACAGGATATAGGCGAGCATCGCTTGCCAGTAGTAAAGAGGCGGTTTTTCGAGCCACGGCCTGCCGTCGAGTGTGGGGGTGATCCAGTCGTGACGGGCGAGCATCTCGCGCGCCACTTGCGCGTAACGCGGCTCGTCGGCGCCGATCAACCCGAAGTACCCTAACCCGAAGAAAAATAGGAACCCGCAAAAGCCGGCCAGGAGGAGCCAGTCGGTGCGAGAGCGCGCCGCCTGGTTCATGCCGAACTTCCTAGCCACAGATTTGCACGGATGAACACGGATAAGTCTGAAAGGATGAGCCGGGTTTCAATCGTCCATCGAAAATCGCCAGTCGTCAATTTGCCCGCTCCTGGTGCGCCGGTCTCACCAGCGCCCAAAGGCTGATCAGCACCCACGTCACTTCCAGCACGACGAAGCCAAGCTGGAAAGGATGAAATGCGATGTAGGCAAGAATGGCAGAGCCCACGGCGTTCATGATGTTGTACCCGGTTCTGCGGGAGTCCATCCACTTCAGCTGATGGCCGGCGTAGGCGACCAGGATCAGGAGCGCACCGACAAACGAAGACGCCTGCCTCACGAGCGAAATGTCCATGGAGAGCTATTGTACGGAAGGATGGGTGCGAAGTTGCGCCAGAACCTTGGCCACCGCAACCGACAGGGGTCCGCCGAGAGAGCAACCGCCGGCGCAGGCATGACCGCCGCCGCCGAACTGCTCTGCGACTGCAGCTACATTCAGATCACCCTTGCTGCGCAGGCTGACACGGTACCGGCCATCAGGGAGTTCGCGGAAAAATGCGGCGACTTCCACATCCTGAATCGAGAGTGCGTAATTCACCAGCCCTTCGCAATCTTCTTCTTTTGCGCAGAAGCGGTCCATTTGCTCTTGTGTGACCCAAATCCAAGCCAGCGGCCCTTCGCGGTGCAGGTTGGAGAGGGCGGCGCCCAGCAGACGCATCTTCGCCGTGGAATGTCCGAAATACACGTTACGGGCACAGCGCGCAGGATCGGCGCCAGCCAGTACCAGTTCCCGTGCCAAAGCAAAGGTGTGTTCGTTGGTGCCTTCAAACATGAACGAACCCGTATCCGTGAGCACTGCGGTGTAAAGACAGGTTGCGGTTTCCGGAGAAATTTTCACGCCTGCTTCTCGTGCCAGGCGGTACACCATTTCTGCCGTCGCCACCGCATTGGGGTCGATCCAGTTGACGTCGGCAAAAGGCCGGCCGCTCAGATGATGGTCAATGCTGATCAGGAAGCGGTTCTCCAGCCCTTCCAGGCGGGTACGCTGGATGCTGTCACATTCCAGGATGATGGCCGCTTCGTAGTTTCCATTCACACGCTCCGCCCGGACGACTCTGTCGGCGAAAGGCAGCGGCCGGTAGATGCGCGGAACACCATCGCGCAGAACCACGTCGGCTTCCTTGCCCATGGAACGCAGAATCTGGCAGCATGCCAGCGCCGAACCGACGGCGTCTCCATCCGGCCGTGCATGCGAGGTCAGCAAGAAACGGTTGCGCTGCTCAATGTGTTTGAGAACTTCTTTCAACATATCGGCGTGAGCCTTCCCGGCTACAGGATCCGTACCCGGCTATCTGCCCCTTCGTTTCGTGCGATTCAACAGCTCTTCAATTCTGGCTTCATATCTCTGCGATCGGTCTAATTGAAAAAAAAGTTCCGGCGCCCGACGCAGATGCAAGCGTTCCGCCACCTCATGACGGATGAAGCCCACTGCCGCAGCCAGTCCCTCCAGCGAACGGTCCGCTTCCGCATCGTCGCCCTCGACCACCACCAAAACCCGGGCCGAGCGGGAATCGTCAGCCAGTTCCACGCTACTTACGTTCACCAGTCCGACACGCGGGTCAGCCAACTCGCCCTCCACGATGGTCTCAATCTCCTCGCGCAGAGCCTCACCCAGCCGTTCCCGATGATATTTCTGGCCCCGCTTCTCCACCGTTTTTGCCTCGGAATAAAACGAATGAGAATATCAGAAAATTGGACTTCCGGCGTCATTACCGGTGGCCGGTCCTGGGTACTTTCGTCTTACGCGACAAGTGCTGTGGATGGAATGAATTACAGCTAGTCAAAGTTACAGGTATTCCACAAAGGAGTCTGCGATCTCGGCTCCGCCATTGTTGGCGATACGGGTTGCCTGGCGCTCCACGTTCTTCATTAAGCCGTCAAGATAGTCGCGCGAGTCGGAGACGCTGGCCACTCCAATGGTCGCACGGTTCCACAGTCCGCTCGCGTCCAGTTCCGCCACGGAAACATTGAAGTGCGCCCGGAGACGATCTTTCAGGCTGCGCACCACTTGCCTCTTATCTTTGAGGGACTGCGCCGCTTCGATGCTGAGTTCGAGGGTGAGAAAGGCAATCATTGGAGCCAGGTGATACCAGTCAGCACTGACTGAGAAGGAGAACCGTCCCCAAAACTGATTGTAGTCCATTGATCACTGAAGTGCCGTTACGCGCAGGACCTTGCCACTTGGTCGGTGATGTCTTCGGTATGGCACTAGAATCGGCACTCCTAAGAAGCGGGCCTTGGTGTCCCGGCAACCTGCAAAAGGGCAGCCAGTTTGGGTAGTGGTGCAGTTTGCTTTGTCATCCCGAGCAAGCGTTCTTTGCTGCAGCGAGGGATCTGGGCGAGCCGCGCGCACTGTCGCGCTTTGCACGCGACAGTCTGATTGGGTTCAGGGCCAACGACGAACGGCCAACGACCGCTTCTACGCGATCACTTCTGCCGCAATTCTCTCGGTCGCAAAGGCCTCGATGACGTCGCCGACTTTGATGTCTCCGTAGTTGGCGATCGAGATGCCGCACTCCATCCCGTTGCGGACTTCGCTGGCATCGTCTTTGAACCTTCGCAGCGACGCGACCTTCCCCTTGAATACGACGACGTTGTCGCGCAGCAGCCGAACCTCGGAATCGCGCTTGATCAGGCCATCCATCACTCGGCAGCCGGCCACCGTGCCCACCTTCGGAATGCGGAAGGTTTCGAGCACTTCGGCGCGACCTTGATAGGTTTCCTTGATGGTGGGCTCGAGCAATCCGCTCATGGCGCGCTTGATCTCATCCTGCAGTTCGTAAATGATCGAGTGCAGCCGAATATCCACTTTCTCCTGCTCGGCCAGTTCCTGCGCCTTCCGCTCGGGGCGCACATTGAAGCCGATGATGATGGCATTGGAAGCGGAGGCCAGCAGCACATCGGTTTCCGTAACTGCGCCCACGCCGGAATGCAACACCTTCAGGCGAACCTTGTCATTCGAGAGCTTAGCCAGCAGATCGGTGAGCACCTCGACCGAGCCACCGACATCGGCCTTCAGGATGATGTTCAATTCCTTCACGCCGACCGTTTTGAGCTGTTCTGCCAAACCTTCCAGCGACACGCGCGAACTCTTCGCCAACGCGGCTTCGCGTGCCTTCTGCTCCCGGTACTCTGAGATTCCCCGAGCCTTATCACGATCGGCCACCACCACAAACTGATCCCCGGCTTGCGGCAACCCCTCCATCCCGAGGATTTCTACCGGGGTCGAGGGCGGTGCTTCCTCCAGTTGGTTGCTGCGGTCGTCGAACATCGCTCGCACCTTACCGAACACGTTGCCGACCACAAAGTTGTCGCTTGTATGCAGGGTTCCGTTCTGTACCAACACGGTGGCTACAGGTCCACGGCCGCGATCCAGTTTCGCTTCGAGCACCACCCCGGTTGCGGGGCGTTCTGGCGTAGCTTTCAGTTCTTGCAGATCCGCCACCAGGCAGATCATTTCCATCAGCAGATTTAAATTGGTTTTCTGCTTCGCCGACACATCCACGAACACAGTGGTTCCGCCCCAATCTTCCGGCATCAACCCACGATCGGCAAGCTGCTTCTTGACCCGGTCCGGCATCGCGTCCGGCTTGTCAATTTTGTTCACCGCCACGATGATCGGAACCTCCGCGGCGTGGGCGTGGTCAATCGCCTCGAGTGTTTGCGGCATGACGCCATCATCGGCGGCCACGACCAGCACGACGATATCTGTAGCCTTGGCGCCGCGGGAGCGCATGCGGGTGAAGGCTTCGTGACCCGGAGTGTCCAGAAAGACAATCTGGCGTCCGTAGGCTGGCGAGTCGTTGTCCTGAATGGTCACTTTGTAAGCGCCGATGTGCTGCGTGATGCCGCCCGCCTCGCCTCCGGCCACATCGGTGGAACGGATGGAGTCGAGCAGCGTGGTCTTGCCGTGATCCACATGGCCCATGATCGTGACCACCGGCGGACGCGGCACGCCTTCCGTGGCTGCGCCTTCCTCCCCCGCCGCCGCGTCGGAAACTTCTTTCGCGGCTTGTTCTTCGAAGGTAATCACATTGGTATCGGCGCCGAAGAAACGCGCCATTTCGCTCGCCAGTTCTGCGTCGAGCGTCTGATTGATGGTGGCGAAAACGCCGCGGCCCAGCAGTCGCGCAATCAGATCCTTGGCGCGAATACCGAGTTTCTCAGCCAGATCCTTGACGCTGATTCCTTCCGTGATAGTGATGCTGCGTGTGATGGGCTGCGGTTCGTTCGAAAGCGTGAGCCGCGGCGGCGGAACGAAGCCCTTCATCGGGCCTTCTTTCACGCCACGCGGAATGTAGCGTTGACCAGGACGACGCGCTGGCGCCCCGGGCCGGCTGCCTGGGCGGGTCGTGCCTGGCGGCGGCCCCCCCGGACCCACTCCGATGGGACGTGTGCCCGTGGGCGACTGGCGAGTCGGGTGCATCGGCCGGCGCTCTCCCGGACGCAACGGCGGGCGCGCGCCTGGAGCCCCGCCTGGGCGCGGACGCTGGAAGATGGGCTGTCCCGGCACCGGGCGTCCAGGAACCGGACGAGCGGGCGCTCCGGCTCCCGCAGTTGGCGCAGCGGGCCTCGGCGGGGCTTTGTACACCGGTCGCGGACCGGTCTGGGGAACAATCATCCGCGGCAGTGGCGTTTGCGAACGTGCCGCGGTATGTGCTCCGGGCTTCGCGGCAACTGGAACCGGCGGTTGCACGGGAGCAGCAGGTGGCATCGCAGAGACCGGGATTCCGCTCTGCGCCGCAGGAGGCGCGACCGGGGCCGCACCTGCCGTACGGGTTGGGCTGGGAATCACCGCTGGCGCAGAAGCACTGGCCGGAGGTTGGACGGGCGTCGGTGCTGGAGCGGTGAAAGTAGGCCTGACCGTTGGGGTTGGCACAACCACCCGCGGCGGAGCTTGAGGCGTGGGCGGTATTGCCACGGAAGCTCTAGCGACTGGCGTTGCCGGTGTGGCGGCAGCCAGCTTCGTTTCGACGGGAGAAGAATCGACTCCCGGACGGGCTTGAGGCACGCTTCCCATCGAGGGAGTTTGCTGCTTGCGAATGGCGTTGAGAACGTCGCCTGGCCGGGAAATGTGAGAGAGATCGATCTTGGTCCTGATCTCGTCGGTCTCGATGCGGCTAGAGCGCGAGTGTTTGGCCGAGGTCTGGGCTTCGCTGCTGACGCGAAAGTGCGCGCGCACCTTCTCCGCTTCGTCCTCTTCCACGGAACTGGAGTGCGTCTTCTTCTCAGTGACGCCCACTAAAGGAAGTACATCGAGAATCGCTTTGCTTTTGACTTCCAGCTCCCTGGCCAGATCGTTAATTCGAATCTTGCTCATCCGCCCTTTTCTTTTCTCCGGACTTTCCGCTAAGTCTTCATAGCAACCTCACGGTGTCGGTTTTGAGTTCCCCGCCTCGGCTTACCCTGCAATTGCGGAACGCTTTCATTAGTCTTTACTCTCGGAGGGAACATGCGCCTCCGCTGGTTCTTCCGTCTGCACATCAGTCTCTGCTACTGCGTCAGTCTCTGCTGGTGCGTCAGTTTCTGTTGTTGAGGCGGCTTCTATTGGCCCGATCTCCTTCACAGTCGTCTCGCCGCCGCCTGATTCTTGCGATGGCTCTTCCTCGGCCGCCGGTTCCTGGGCCACTTCGCCTTCGGCCGCGGGTGCAGCCGCCGATTCTCCAGCCTCCAGACTGGAGAAATAATTATTCACCGCCAGGCTGATTTTTTCCACCGTCTTCGGACCAATACCCTCGATGGCTTCCAGTTGCTCGGGAGTCATATCTGCCAGAGCTTCCACCGTAGCTACACCCGCCGCCGTCAGCTTCTCGATCAATCCTTCACCCAGGCCCGGCACACTCTCCAGTGGAGTTGAAGTGGGAGTCACCAGCTGCGACATCTGCTGTTCGACTTCCTGGCGCTTCTCTTCCTCGCTCTTGATATCGATCTTCCAACCCAGCAGCTTCGCCGCCAGACGGACATTTTGTCCTTTTTTGCCGATGGCAAGCGAGAGCTGGCTATCGTCCACCACCACTTCCAGGTGCTTATCGGAACCATCGAGAACGGTCACTCGGCTCACTTTCGCCGGCTGCAACGCCTTTTCGGCAAATGTCACTGCGTCTTCGTGGTACTCGATGATATCGATCTTCTCGCCACGCAGCTCGCGAATGATGGACTGCACTCGCATCCCCTTCATGCCCACGCAAGCGCCCACTGCGTCCACGTCTTTGTCTTTGGACATGACTGCGATCTTGGTGCGTTCGCCTGCTTCCCGCGCGATGGCCCGAATGACAACAGTCCCATCGTAGATTTCCGGCACTTCCGTCTGGAACAGGTGCTGCACCAGTTCGGGTGCAGCCCGCGAGACCACCACGGCCGGTCCCTTAGAGGCTCGTTCCACCCGCGCGATCACCACCCGCACGCGCTCACCGATGGCGAACGACTCCAGGCGCGACTGCTCCTTGCGCGGCATGCGCGATTCGGCTTTGCCCAGATCGAAAATTACATCTGGTCCTTCGATGCGCTTCACCGTGGCATTGACAATTTCACCTACACGCCCGATGTACTCGTTGTAAACGGTGTCACGCTCGGCTTCCCGGACTTTCTGGAAAATCACTTGCTTCGCCAACTGCGCCGCAATCCGCCCCAAAATCCCTTCCGTCGCCTTGGGGATTTGCAGTTCACCGCCCACTTCCACATTGGGATCCACCTTGCGGGCGTCGTCCAGCGTGACCTGCAGCAGCGGATCTTCCACCTGCTCCGGCGCTTCCACTACTGTCTTGACTGCAAAGGCGCGAATCTTACCCGTATCCTTGTCGAGTTGGGCACGCAGATTTTCTTGCGTCTTGTAGTACTTGCGAGTGGCGACTACGATGGCATCTTCCACCGCGCTCACCACAATCTGCGGATCAATCCCCTTCTCCCGGCTGAGGGCATCGATAGTGTTGTAAAGCTCGCTTGCCATAATGATTTCGTAGTCAGGAGTCAGTAGTCAGGAGTCAGCAAACGACCGCTGACTACGGACTACTGACTCCTGTTTCCTAGATTTCCGGTACCAAATTCGCCTTCTCCACGTTGGCCAGTTCGATCTCCAATCTCTGTGACGCAACCGGCGCCGAATGCGGCTTCTTCTGTTTTCGCACCGTGCTCAGGTCCAGAGTCAAACGCCCTTCGCGAAAACTCTCCAACCGTCCTTCAAAGTGCCGGCTTCCGCTCACCGGATCGCGCGTAGTCAGCTTCACGCGGCTGCCGGTGAATCGCTCATAGTCCGCCAGCCTCGACAGTTTGCGATCCAGCCCCGGAGAGGAAACCTCCAGAAGATACGAATCGCCAGGAACTACGTCCTCTACGTCGAGAATCGTGCCGACCTCGCGGCTGAAATTTGCACAATCTTCGTGGGTCACGCCGCCGCGCTTGTCAATGAAGATGCGGAGCATGCGGGCTTTGCCTCCGCCGCGCATTTCCACATCCACCACCTCTAAACCGCTGGAGGCCGCCACCCGCTCTGCGATTTCGCGCACCCGATCGACGTCAAGTCCCATGAAACCAGTAACTTACTGCCGCACCGTGCAGCCCCGAAAGGCCCGCAAACTAAAAAGTGGGCTTGCGCCCACTGGTGTGCTTCGCCAAAATCCGGTACTACACAACAGTTTCCAATAACCAATATACGCTGGTCGAAAGCAAAAGACAAACGCCAGAAGCATTCTCCGGAGCTATAATTCTCGTGCGTCCAAGGAGCTTTCCTATGTGCCGTGTCAGACATCCTCTTTTCTTCCTGCTTGCGTTGGTTGTCTCCACTTGTGTGTGGGCTCAAAGAGGTGGCGGAGGCCGAACCGGATCACCGTCGGGCCCGGTGGTTGATCAGGGGGCGCGCTTTGGTGTTGGCGGCCCGGCGATGCCTTCCAGCTCCCGTAACCCGTTCAGCACGCACAACGCCGAAGACGACCAGAAAGTGGAGTTCTCTTCGACCACCGTTCTGGTGCAAGTGCCCGTTGTGGTGACCGACAAGTCCGGCGTGCACATTCACAATCTGGCGAAAGAGAATTTCCAGATTTTTGAGAATGGCAAGGAACAAAAGGTTGGCGCATTTGAGGAAATCACGGCGGCCAACGCTCCTCTGCCCGCTCCTGCGCCGAAGCCGGGAGAATTCAGCAACATGACGGCCGACCCCAAGCAGCCTCGAACCCTGGCCATCATCGCGATCGACTCCATCAACACTCCCTATCTGGACCAGGCATATGGCCGCCAGCAGCTCATCAAATATCTATCCGAGAATCTGGATCCGGGGCAGACGATGGGCCTGGTAATGATTGGCAGCAGAGGCGTACGAGTATTACAGGGCCTTACATCTGATCCTACTCAACTGATCGCTGCCGTGAAGAAGGTCAGGGGAGAAATATCTGCGATGCAAGGCTTCGATACCGAGGCACAGGTGGCCGCTGCTGGCCAAAGCAACTTCGATGTACCCTCCAGCAATTCCGGTTTACCCGGAGGATTTGCCGGAGACTCGGATGTCGTTCCGCTAATCGACATTGCGGGCCAGTTGCGCGATTTCGCACTTAAAGGCGATGCCATCTCCGGGGCTTTTGAGCAAAATCACGCCATTGAGCTGACTCTGCATGCATTCCTGGATGTTGCGAATTATGTCTCCGGGATCCCGGGGCGGAAAGCGCTCATCTGGGCCACCGGGAGTTTTCCTTTTACCATCGACTCGCCCTCTACCGTACCCGGTGGTCAGCTGACCCAGCTCTACGAACATGCTATGGCAGCTTTGAACCAATCGGAAATGTCGGTCTATCCGGTCGATATTCGTGGGCTGGTCGCCAACTCCGTGGCCGCGGACGCGACCTATTCCGGGGGGCACTTGGGTCCCCAGATGATGAACGCCCAGGTTGGGCGGAGCTGGCTGCAGGCATCTTCGCTGGACAGCTTAAGGGACTTTGCCGCCATGACCGGTGGCCGGGCCTTCTACAACACCGAGGATCTGGCAGGCAGCTTTCACAAGGCAGCCGATGATGCTTCGTCCTACTACATGCTCGGCTATTATCTCGACACCCATAACGACAAGCCCGGCTGGCGATCCTTGAAAGTAAAAGTGAATAAGCCCAGCGTTGAGATTCGCGCGCGCAGCGGTTTCTTTGTCACCAATGCCACCATGAATTCGGCAATGACTCGAGTGATGGATGAGGATTTCGCCCTCAACTCCCCCTTCGATGCCACCAGCGTTCCCATCACTCTGCGCTGGCTTGGAACCGCACCGGATGGCGATAAACGCAGAGTGAATTTCTCGATCGCCGTACCTAGCAACGGGATCGTCATCGACGAAGTCGCTCAGAACCGCTTCAGCATTGATCTCCGCGCCATCGTCACAACCGATAAAGGGGCGAACGCGGGCAAGTTCGAGCAGCCGCTGCAAGGCAACATCAAGCCGGAATCGATGGCGATCGTGAAAACCCAAGGCATCAGTTACAAGAACATGATGGAGCTTCCGCCGGGACAATACACCGTGCGCATGATGGTGCGGGACAATCTGACCGGCAAGATCGGAAGTGTTTCCGCGCCACTGACGGTGAACTAGAGAGTCTCGGCCCGGGTCAGAAGTGGTGTCTTCAAGTTTCGTGGAAGGGTACAAGCTTGCGATCTCGAAAGTCGCCGAAACTAGAAACTAGCCACTAGCCGTTGTTTACTGCACCGTTCCTCGCAGCACTGTCACCGAAGCCACAGGCAGTGTGTATTCCGAGCCCTTGCCGCCGTGCTGGTCGGATTTGGTGGCCGGGCCATCCGGATTGGCGTAGCCGTTCTGCCCTTTCGCATGCCACACATAGTTGTCGGCGCCGAAGCTCACTTGCTTCACCGTGCCCTGGAAGTAGTGATGGCTGTGGTTGGAAGAGTTACGGAAATCGACCACCACCGAATGTGGATTCGACTGGTCTTTGTTCACCAGCAGCAGTGCCCATTGCCCATCCGGACGCAGCACGGAATATGCCGTCACCAGGACATGGCCTTTGCCGTCTTTGATGTCACTGGAAGCGGGATGCACGGAATGAGGCTGGTCCACCGGTTCGACCCATTCCTGAGTCAAGATCTGCGCGGAGAAAAGCTGAGCTGTGTCCTGTTTGACGTTGTAGTGCGCACCTACGTTGAACATCCCGAATGTGCCCCATCCCCCGCATCCGTGATACATGGGCAGCGGCTCCCACTGATAGTAAAACAGGCCCTGCCCGCCGGCGGTCAGAAATGATCCCGCATAATCGGCCAGCCACAGGGCGCCGAACGGCTGCATATACTGAATGGCAGTATCGAAAGCCAGATTGGATTCGGTGATCTGCATGGGAACATTCTTGGGCAATCCGTCATTTTGCCAGACCTTCATAATGCCTCGCACCAGGGCAGGCTCCTGGTACAAATCGCTCCATTGGATATTGCAGGGATTGAAGGGGTAGTGCTCGAACGTCATCACGTTCAGATCCCCAAGATGACCGTGGCTGTTGAGGTAGTTCAAAAAGCGGTTGAACCAGGAGACATTTCCCCGGGCATCCCGCCACACCTGAATGTCGCTGCTGACGCCTTCAAAGACGGGACCGGCCAACTTGATGTTGGGATCTATTTTGTGGATCGCCTCTGCCCACTGCACATATAACGCCGCGTCGTCTTCGGGCAACACGAACTGGCCATCGGGCTCTTCGCCGAGTTCGACGAAGTTGATGGCGTAGCCGCGACTCTCCAGATAGGCGATCTCGTTGGCGGCATTGTCAGGATTGTCGTAAAGCATGGCGACGGGAATGGTCATGGGCAGGCCGCGCGTCAGCCCACTATTGAAGACAAGATCGAAGCCCGGCTGTTCCCCGTCATCCTTGGCAATGCCCGTTGGATCGTGCCAGGGATCGACGGAAGAGGCATAAGTAAGGGTCTGGTTAGGATCAGCGCTGTGGTGCATGAGATCTACAAACTTGCCCGAGGTGAGGTACCCCAGATAGACCTCGTTGCTGGCGAATCCCAGGCAATTGCGGGGATCAGAGGAACTATGAGTGTCGCAAGTGTTCGACGACGCAGTCATCAACACGCGCACAAATTCCACGTTCATCTTGCTCCGCGACAGTTGCAACGTGACAGTGCCGCCCTTCCCGTCGACTACGGTGCCGTTGGGAAAGTCTTTCCAGTTTCCCCGGCCGGGATTCCCGATCGCATCGTTGCCGGTCCAGTACTGCACTTGGTAGCTCGTCGCGTAGGGGTTGGCCCATGCGATCTTGATCGCGTCCACGCCCATTTTGCGGCCCAGGTCCACCACGATCCATCCGGGGTGCCGCGAATCACTCTCGCCGGTATAGGTTTCGTCGAGATAGGGATCACTCTTCCAGTAGGTCGTAGTGTCACCATCGTCCAGCTTCGAGTAGCCGCCGCTGGTCCCATAGTTGCTTGTGGTGCCACGATGCGGCAGGTTGTATCCGAATGACCGCTTGATACTGCCGGAGCTGTTGGCATCGCCGACGAAGTAGCCCCGTCCGCCGGGATCGCTCCACGTGCCAGTCGGATTCCAATGCCAGGCTTGGATGCTGAGCTCGGTGTTCAGCCGGTAGCTGATCGGTCCCCATCCCGCGGTGAGCATTTCCTGCACGTCGGTAGAACCGAAGATGGTCGTCACGGAATTGAGCGGATCGCGATCAATGCCCGCCCCGAGTGCCCGCAGCGGGCTGAAAGAATTTGTGGAGTGGCCCGGCGTGATGTCGACGGTGACTTGTTGGCCGAGGAGGGATGCGGGAAGCACAAGAAGAACCAGGGTTATAGTGAATCGTTTTAATAGACCGAGCGGAACAGTTGCGAGTCGGCGGCCGGGTGTTTTCATGACAGGGTTCTCCAGCGGGGGGAGTTCGAAAAATTATACCTCGGCGGTCAAGTCGGGTGACTTTTTCCATCTCTTGTTAGTCCCTAATCAAATCAAAACCACGAAGGCCCCAAAGTAACGCGAAGGAAACCCACGAGGTTGCCCAGCAAGAGATTCTCGCGCTCGAAGATCAGCTCAGTCCCCAGGCATGGGAAGAACTTCAACAGATTGTCAGAAGGATGTTAGTTTCGCGGCCACAGGTGGGACAGACGAAGCGGACAGTCAGTCCGGTGAGACTGTTGTCGCGAATACAACTCACCGGCGCGTGTGGGGGATGCTTCTTGCGGGTCATCGCGCGAAAAGGTTTGTGATGCATACCCCCACAATGAAAACAGCGATGGAGAGCATCCAGTACCTAAAACTGATGAGTGGACCAAACAACCCCCCCACCCCTATAGGGGAACCTTGGGAAGCCGCTCTTACCCACATTGTCAAAGCATAAGAAACAAAAAGCGCGACGACCAGCACGAGGCCGGTCGTCACGCTGGTGAAGTTGAAGTGCATGATTCCCTCCGCGCGGGAATCGTATCACATCAACGGAGTGAACTGCGATTCCCTGGGCCCACATTTGTTGTGAGTTTATAGGGAGGGGGAAAGCCTTGACCAAAGTGTGTGCGCCGCGCGAATCGTGCGCAATGGCCTATGAGTCACTCTGTTGCTGGTGAATGATAGGGGTTACCTCTTCGATCTCATATTCGCCGGTCGGTAGCCCCGGCTCAGAATTCACCCTTCATGTAACTTTGTGTCCTTGGTGGTTTATGGAATTTTAGGACACTGGCCCATCTCTCCTTATATGGATTAACGCACTCGCCGAAATGTGCAGTTGCCTGATCCGGCGTGCGTCTCTAAAATAAGAGATTACCCTTCGCGACCGAGAAAATTATGATTCATTTCCCCGTTCCTGAGGCACTCACTTTCGACGACGTGTTGCTGCTGCCCGCCCGCTCTGACGTTGTCCCTACACAGACCAATACCCAGACTCAGCTCACGCGCAATATCCGCTTGAATATTCCGATTATCAGCGCGGCCATGGACACGGTCACCGAATCGCATATGGCGATTGCGGTGGCGCAGCAGGGTGGCATCGGGATCATTCATCGCAACCTTTCGATCGAGCAGCAAGCCAACGAAGTGGACAAGGTAAAGCGCTCGGAGAGCGGCATGATTGTCGACCCGATCACCATGTCGCCCGATGCCAAGGTGTCCGAGGCGCTCGAGGTCATGCGCCAGTACAAGATTTCGGGTGTGCCCATCACCAAGAATGGGAAGCTGGTCGGCATCCTCACCAACCGCGACCTGCGCTTCGAAACCCGTTTCGATATTCCCATCAGCAAGGTCATGACCAAGGAAAATCTGATCACCGTGCCGGTCGGCACCACGCTGGAGGATGCGGAAAAAATTCTGCATGAGCACCGCGTCGAAAAGTTGCTGGTCGTGGATGACGGGTTCCATCTCAAGGGCCTGATCACGGTTAAAGACATTCAGAAGAAACTCAAATATCCCAACGCAGCCAAGGACTCCCATGGACGGTTGCGGGTCGGCGCTGCCATCGGCGCGACGGGCGATTTCCTGGAACGGGCGCAGGAGCTGGTCAAAGAAAAGGTGGATCTGCTCGCGATTGACAGCGCCCACGGTCACTCGACCCGCGTGCTGGAAGCCATCAAGCAGGTGAAGTCGAAACTGCCGGAGGTGGATCTGATCGCCGGTAACGTGGGAACGTTCGACGGCGCATGCGAACTGGCTCGGGCGGGCGCCGACGCGGTGAAGGTCGGCATCGGTCCCGGTTCGATCTGCACCACACGGGTGGTGACGGGAGCCGGCGTGCCTCAGATCACCGCCATCGCCGAGGCCTACCGCGCCACAAAGGACGCCAACATTCCCGTGATTGCCGATGGGGGCATCAAGTATTCCGGCGATATCACCAAAGCTCTGGCGGCAGGCGCAGGCGCGGTCATGATCGGATCCCTGTTCGCGGGAACCGATGAGAGTCCCGGCGAACTGATCCTGTATCAAGGGAGGACCTTCAAGTCGTATCGCGGCATGGGGTCGCTCGGCGCGATGGCGGCGGGCTCCAGTGAACGCTATTTCCAGAACAGCGACGGCGACTCCTCCACTGCCATGCCGGTCATGGGCGAAGAGCCGAACCGGCTGGCCAAGCTGGTCCCGGAGGGCATCGAAGGACGCGTTCCCTACCGCGGCTCCGTCGCCATGATTGTGCACCAGATGGTGGGCGGACTAAAGTCGGGTATGGGATATTGTGGCTGCGGTAGCGTCCCGGAATTGCTGCAGAAGGCGCGTTTCGTCCGCATCAGCGTAGCCGGCCTGCGCGAGAGCCACGTGCACGATGTGATGATTACCCGGGAAGCGCCCAACTATGCCGTCGAGTAAATCTGCATTCTGAAAGGATCCATGTTTTTCCAATCCGCTGGGGAAGCTCGCTCTTGACCCCTGACCAAAAGCAGTTACTCAAAACCTGGATTGCCGCGCTCCTGTGGATCGGGCTGATTGCGGTGGAATCCACCGACTGGCTTTCCTCTGAGCACACCAGCCGGATTCTCTATCCCATATTTCATTTTCTCTTGGGGCTGAATCTGGCTCGCTTCGAGGTCTGGCATCACTACATCAGGAAGGTTGGCCATTTTGTGGGCTACTTTGCGTTGAGTTTTCTTTTATTTCGCGCTTGGCGCGCGACGCTTCATCTGAAATTTGTTCGGGGATGGGCGCTGCGCTGGTCTGTGATTGCTTTTTTCATGACCGTTTTGGTGGCAAGCCTGGATGAGTGGCATCAGACCTACCTGCCTTCCCGAACCGGCAGGTTCGCCGACGTCGTGCTGGACAGCTCGGCGGCGCTGACGGCGCAGATTCTGATCTTCATTTTTCTACGAGTGCGATCTGGGCAGAGCCGGCAGAATTTCGCAGCCTAAAGCGATTGGTTGATTCGATCCCAGCCGCGGAACCTCAGTACATGGCGTCGTACTTGGTGACGACCCAGGTCCCGTCTTTATCTTCCAGGGTCACGGAAAACAATTCGGAATAGGTGCCGTTGTGGGCGGGACTGTTCCAGCGTTTGCCGCGATAGTGCAGGATGCGCAGCGGCGGGGCATCTTCCCAATCCACCACCTCCCACGAGATTAGCGGGTGCTGTGACTCGGAGCTGCAGATGAAGGCGGCATACTTCCTGCGGTAGTCCTTTTCCCACTCGGCGAGTTGTTCATTGCAGTGACCGTCACGGATGGCACGCATGAACTCCGCGGCCTCGCGCTCGGAAGTGCGGTCGCGCAAGGGATTCAGGCGGATGGAATCCGGAGTTCCGGAGAGCGGATCGCGATCCAGCGAGCGAGCCAGCACCGGCCCCTGACCGTTCAGCCACATCAGATAGCCAAAGAAGATCAGCAGAACCAGCATGGCCGCGCCGACTGCGATGCCGATTTGTACGCGGGAAAACCCCATGGTCCTACGCCCAGTGTAACGGGATGCGGGCTCGGGGCTAGATTACCGCGGTGCCCCAGTAGGACATGTACGGAAGAACTACGGGCGCGGTATCCGCCCACCAAAAAAATGCACCCCAAGAAAGGGGTGCATTTGGTTTTTAAGTTGGGAATCGCGAGCTACTCTTTGGTTTCGCCGCCTTCGGCGCTGGCGCCACCCTGCTGTTGCTCGGCTTCTTCCATGGCCTTCTTGGTCTCGGACACGCGCTTGGCGCGGGCTTCGGCGCGCTTCTGACGTTTTTCGTCGAGCACTTTTTCGCTGCCCAGCAGTTCGACGAAGGCCTTGTCGGCCCCGTCGCCCTTTTGCCAGCCCGTGCGGACGATGCGCAGGTAACCACCGTTGCGATCGCCGAAACGGGGTGCGATGGTGTCAAACAGCTTGTCCACCGCCGCGCCGGTCATAAGGTAAGCCAGCGCCCGGCGGCGCGCGGCCAGATCTCCGCGCTTGCCGAGCGTGATCATCTTCTCCACATGCGGGCGCATAGCCTTGGCCTTGGGAATCGTGGTCTCGATGCGCTCCTCGAGAATGAGCGAGGTCACCAGATTCCGCAGCAAGGAGCGGCGGTGCGCGGTGTTACGTCCCAGTTTCCATCCTGCAACCTTGTGGCGCATAAAAACCTCTGTTCGGGAGTCAGGAGTCATGCGTCGGGAGTCAGTTTGGTTTGACCTGACTCCTAACTACTGACTCCTGACTACTGGTTCTAAAGATTTCTTGACCCCTGACTACTAACTACTGACTCCTGACTACTGGTTTTAAAGATTTCTTGACCCCTGACTACTAACTACTGACTCCTGACTACTGGTTTTAAAGATTTCCTGACTACCGACTCCTGACTACTAGTTTCTAAAGATCGTTATCCAGACCGTATGCCGACGCAGGCAGAATCTGGTTGGAAGTCGGGCCAGGCACGGCGTTCCCCTGCTCGTCGATCTTCATTCCCAGGCTCAACCCCATGGTCGAGAGAATCTCTTTGATCTCGTTCAGCGACTTGCGACCAAAATTCTTGGTCTTAAGCATTTCGGCTTCAGTCTTCTGCACCAGTTCGCCAATAGTCTGAATGTTGGCGTTCTTCAGGCAGTTGTAACTGCGCACCGAAAGTTCGAGTTCCTCGACTGAGCGGTTCAGGTTTTCGTTTTTGATCTCGGGCTTGCGTTCTTCCGCCGAAGTCGCCGTCTCGATGTCTTCCTCGAAATTGATGAAGATGTTCATGTGGTCTTTCAGCAGCTTTGCCGCCAAGCCGATGGAATCGGCCGGGGTGATGGAGCCGTTGGTCCACACTTCGAGGGTGAGCTTGTCGTAGTCGGTAATCTGGCCGAGACGTGCGGCTTCCACGGTGTAGTTGCACTTGCGCACCGGAGAGTGTACCGAATCGATGGGAATGAAACCGATACCGAGATCCTCGTCAAAATTCTTATCGGCGGAAACGTAGCCGCGGCCGCGCTTGAGCCGCATCTCCATATCGAGTTTGCCGCCTTCGCTGACGGTGGCGATGTAGACGTCCTTGTCCAGAACCTCAACGTCGGCGTCGGCCTCAATCATGCCTGAGGTGACGACACCAGGCTGATCGGCCCGCAGATAGATGGCTTTGGGAGCATCGCCGCTAAGCTTGAAAGGAATCTGCTTCAGGTTGAGGATGATGTCGGTTGCGTCCTCAACCACGCCCGGGATGGACTGAAATTCGTGCAGCACGCCTTCGATCTTCACCGCGGTGACGGCCGCTCCTTCAATTGAAGAAAGCAGCACACGCCGCAGGGCGTTGCCGATAGTGGTGCCGAAGCCGCGTTCAAACGGCTGTGCCCAGAAGATTCCGTACTTATCGGTGAGGGTCGAGGTATCGACCGCCAAACGTTTCGGTTTTTGAAAGCCCTTCCAAAACATGTTTCATTCTCCTTCGACCATGCGGCTCAACCAAGGCATTCCGAAGCGGCCCAACTCCGGTCAAGCGCCTTGAGAAGGCTGATCTGGTGCGAAATGTGGACCCAGAACATCGTCCGTCGATGGCCGTCGGTCGTTCGCTGATTTGCCAACGACGAACGACGAAGGGCCAACGGCTTATTTACTGTACAACTCTACAATCAACTGCTCATTCACCGGCAGTTGAATTTCCTCGCGCTTGGGCAGCGACAGCACACGGCCCTTGTAATTGTCGCGGTCAATCTCCAGCCAAGTTGGCGCATTCTGATGGCTGGCAAAATCTTTCGCCGGCTCCAGCATGGGCAGCTTGCGACTGCCGTCGCGAATGGCGATCTCTTCCCCAACGCTCACTTCGTAGGAAGGGATGTTGACCTTGCGTCCGTCCACCTGGATGTGACCGTGACGCACCAATTGGCGCGCCTGGCGGCGGGACATGCCGAACCCAAGGCGGTAAACCACATTGTCCAGGCGGCGTTCCAGTTGTTGCAACAGCATTTCGCCGGTAACGCCTTTGGTTCGGGCTGCCTTCTCGAAGTAATTGCGGAACTGGCCTTCCTGCGCGAAGTAAATACGTTTGGTTTTCTGCTTCTCACGAAGTTGCAGGCCGTAGCCCACGATTTTGGCTTTGCGGTCCTTGCCATGCTGTCCCGGAGCAAAGTTACGCTTCTCGATGGGACATTTGTCGCTGAAGCATTTGGTGCCTTTGAGGAATAGCTTCATGCCCTCGCGGCGGCAGAGACGACAGACGGGATCGGTGTAACGTGCCAAGTTGCTTCTCCTTTAGATGACCGGTTTACAGGTTTGGCTTCACCCTTCGTCCCGGACGAAATTTGTCGTTGGTCCTTGGCCGTTCGTCGTGGCCCGTCACGATCTTCGCGAAAGACGAACGACGTACGACGAAGGACGCTCCTATACTCTTCTTCGTTTCGGCGGACGGCAACCATTGTGCGGAATCGGCGTGGCGTCTTTAATGTTACGCACTTCGATCCCGGCGGCAGCCAGCGCGCGGATCGCGGATTCACGTCCCGAACCTGGCCCGCTCACGCGCACTTCAACGCTCCGCACTCCGTGATCCCGCGCCATGTTGGCCGCGTTCATCGCCGCCTGCTGAGCGGCAAAGGGCGTCCCTTTGCGCGACCCGCGGAATCCCAGCGAACCGGAACTCTTCCAGGAAAGAACGTTCCCGGCCGGATCGGCAATGGTCACGATGGTGTTGTTGAAGGAGGCCTGAATATGCGCGATGCCGTGCGTGACGTGCTTGCGCTCCTTCTTCTTGAACGTCTTCTTCTTGCTCTTTTTCTCGGGAGCGGCTGCGCCGCCCGCCGCCGCTGCTGCTGGTTTTGCCATAGATCAGTTCTCAGTAGTCGGTAGTCAGGAGTCAGGAGTCAGGCTGGGCAGGAGATTCACTGACTCCTGACTCCTGACTACTGCCGTTATGTTTTTGCTGTCGCCTTCTTCTTCTGCGCGACCGTGCCTTTGCGCGGACCCTTGCGGGTTCGCGCATTCGTATGCGTGCGCTGTCCACGGACCGGCAGGTTCCGGCGATGGCGGTAGCCGCGATAGGATCCGATTTCGATGAGCCGCTTGATGTTCATCGAAACTTCCTTGCGCAGATCGCCTTCCACCATCCCCTCGGACTCGATAACCTGGCGAATGCGGTTGACCTCATCCTCACCCAGATCCTGAACCTTCTTCATCGGGTCCACTTTGGCCTGATCGAGGATGCGCGCGGAACGCGGATTTCCAATTCCATAGATATAAGTGAGCGCGATCACCACATGCTTGTTACGCGGTAAATCGACGCCTGCAATACGTGCCATAGTGCTCCTGTTCCCGGAACGCGCCGCTGCTGCGCGTCTTATCCCTGACGTTGCTTATGCTTGGAATTCTCGCAGATCACCCGCACCACACCCTTACGGTGAATGACCTTGCACTTGTCGCAAATTTTCTTTACCGATGCTCGCACTTTCATAAACTCAGTTCCCAGTTGTCAGTGGCCAGTTTTCAGTTCATTTGTAGCGGTACACAATACGCCCGCGATTCAGATCATAGGGCGAAAGCTCAACGGCGACCTTGTCGCCGGGAAGAATACGGATGAAGTTCTTGCGCATCTTTCCGGATACGTGCGCCAGTACCTGGTGCTTGTTTTCCAGTTCGACCCGGAACATCGCATTGGGCAGCGGTTCCACTACCGTTGCCATGACTTCAATCGCGTCTTCTTTGCTCATGCACTCCTTAAAACCAGTAGTCAGTAGCTAGGGGTCAGTAGTCAGTAACCTGGGTCGGAGGTCAAAGAGTGCACGGGCTGACTCCTGACTCCCGACTACTAACTCCTGCATTACTGCGTCAAAATCACCGGCCCTTCTTTGGTGACGGCCACACAATGCTCGAAGTGGGCGCTGCAACTGCCATCCGCGGTTACCGCAGTCCACTTGTCATCCAGCACGCGAGTACCGGGCTTGCCGAAATTCACCATCGGCTCAATCGCCAGTACCATGCCTTCTCGCAACCGGGCACCGTGGCCCCGAGCGCCAAAATTGGGGACTTGCGGTTCCTCGTGCAGCTTGGTGCCGATTCCGTGCCCTACGAACTCGCGCACCACGCTGAATCCGTTTGCCTCCACGTATTCCTGCACGGCGGCGCCGACATCACCGATGGCGTTCCCCACCCGCGCCTGCTCGATGCCTTTGTACAGCGAGGCCTCGGTTACCTCGAGCAGTTTGCGAACTTCCGGGGGAAGCGAATCGCCTACCGGAACTGTAATCGCAGCGTCGCCGTAGTAACCATCCAGCACAACGCCGCAATCGATGGAAACAATGTCACCCGCCTTGAGCACCCGCTTTTCCGACGGGATGCCGTGAACGATCTCTTCGTTCACCGAGGTGCAAAGCACGCAAGGATAATCGTAATACCCCTTAAACGCGGGCTTCGCTCCCAGGTCCCTGATCTTTTTCTCGGCGGCACGTTCCAAATCCATGGTAGTGACGCCTGGGGCTACCAGGGCGCGAACATGATCCAAGACTTCCCGGACCACGCGGCCGCTGCGCCGCATCTTTTCAATCTCGGCCGCCGATTTACACACAATCGCCATTCCCTAACCGCCGCAGAGGGGATCCTTCACTTCCGCGGCGCCGTGATGCTCAATCACCCAGAAGATCTGGCCGGTTACCTCACCCACCGGCAAGTCGCCATTCACGGAAACCAGACGCCCCTTGCGCTCGTAATACTCCGCTACAGGCCGGGTCTGCGCCTCATAAGCTCGCAGCCGTTCCCGGATCACCTCTTCGCGATCATCATTGCGGATTACCAGCTTGGAGCCATCCAGGTCACAAACTCCCTCGACGCGAGGTGGCTGGAGATAAGCGTTATAGATTCGCCCACAGGTGGGACAGGTCCTTCGTCCGGTAAGCCGATGCAATATCTCATTATAGCCCACGTCGATCTGCACCACAATCGGCAAGCACTTGGGCTTCGAGTTGTCAAAGAACTCATGTTCCAGGAAGGCGTCAAGCCATCCCGCCTGAGCGGCAGTGCGCGGAAATCCGTCGAGGACAAATCCGCGCCCGCAGTCCACACGCCTCAACCGCTCGGAGACCATATCGTAGAGCAGTTCGTCCGGCACCAATTGCCCCCTGGCCATGATGTCCTTGGCAAGCAACCCCAAGCTAGTGCCGTTTCTTACGTGCTCCCGCAACAGGTCCCCGGTGGAAATCTGCGGGACGTCGTAGCGTTCCACGATGCGCTTGGCCTGGGTGCCCTTACCGGCCCCTGGCGGCCCCAACAGTACGATCGGCCCGACGTTTTGTGAGCTCTCCAATAAACCGCCTCAGTATCCCCGACCCCAGCCTTGCCTGCCCGGATGAAACAAGCGGTGCGGCAACTTCAAAAACTACCAAGCTGCGCTCGGTTCTCCACGCCCTCTACGCCCAAGTACGGCGGCCGCGGATACGTCCGCTTTTGGGGGTAAATCCGTCGTAGTGGCGCATAATCAGTTGGGCCTCGATCTGTGTCACCGTATCCATGGCTACACCCACTACGATCAGCAGCGACGTGCCGCCAAAATAAAACGTTACGCCCAGACCGTTCGTCATCCACGCTGGCAAGCGCTCGAAAAACGCCCCGACCGGCCCCCATAAGTGGTTCAAGTGAATGCCCGCAATCATCCACTCCGGAATGAAGGAGATGATGATCAGGTACAGCGCCCCCACCAGAGTGATGCGGGTCAGAATCTCATTGATGTGATCCGCGGTGCGCTTGCCCGGCCGGATGCCGGGAATAAACCCGCCGTACTTGCGCATGTTGTCGGCAACCTCGTTCGGGTTGAAAACAATGGACACATAAAAGTAGGCGAAGAAAATAATCCCGACGGCATACAGGAATGTATAGAGCGGTTCACCCCAGCCCAAGGCGCGGATCAGATCGCCGAAATAACGGTTGCTCTTCAAACCCTGAAATACCATTTGCGGCATGGTCAAGATGGAAGAAGCAAAAATGACGGGCATAACGCCGCCCGCATTAACTCGCAAGGGCAGGTGGGTAGACTGGCCTCCCATGACTTTGCGTCCCACAACGCGCTTGGCATACTGCACCGGAATTCGCCGCTCGCTGCGTTCCACATAAACGATGAATGCCACCACCACAATCATCAGGCCTACGAGCAAAATCATGGCAGGCGCGGTAAAGGCGCCCCAGGCATCGGTGCGGACTTTGTCGATCAGGTCCGCCACTCCGCGTGGCAGTCCAACCACGATGCCGGCGAAAATCAGCAGCGACATGCCGTTGCCCACGCCGCGCTCGGTGATCTGTTCGCCCAGCCACATGATGAAGGCGCTGCCCGTGGTCAGGGTCAACATGGTCATGAGGGTGAAACCTATGCCCGGATTCACCACGAAGTCGCCCGACTTCTCCAGGCTGAGGGCAATGCCCAGAGACTGAACCGCGCTCAGCATCACGGTCAAATATCGCGTCCACTGAGTGATCTTCCTGCGCCCGAGTTCGCCTTCCTTCTGCAGTTTGGCCAGGGGCTCATAGACTACGGTCAGCAATTGCAGAATGATCGACGCCGTGATATAGGGCATGATGCCCAGAGCAAAAATCGTCAGGCGGCGCAGTTGGCCCCCGGAAAAGAGATCGACAAAGCCCAGGAACGTGCCCCGGTTCTGATCAAAGAACTGCTGCAACCTGTCGGCATTCACGCCGGGAGTCGGAATGTGACCGCCCAGGCGGTACACCGCCAGAAGCCCTAGCGTGAACAGAATGCGCCGCCGCAGATCGGGGATGCGAAATACGTTGGCCAGTTTCTCAATCATTACTGCAAGACCTCAAACTTGCCGCCCGCCTTGGTGATCTTCTCCTGGGCCGACTTGGAAAACTTGTGGGCCTTCACGGTGAGCGCGGTGGAAAGTTCCCCGTCGCCCAGAATCTTGACCGGGTGCTTGGTGTGGATGACGCCAGCCTTGCGCAACACTTCGGGCGTAATGGTAGCTTCGCCTAGAACGGCGAGCTTTTCCAGATTCACGATGTTGTATTCCTTGCGGAAGATGTTGGTGAATCCGCGTTTCGGCATGCGCCGGTGCAACGGCATCTGGCCGCCTTCAAAGCCGCGCATCATACGCGACCCGCTGCGGGAGCGCTGGCCCTTGTGTCCGCGAGTGGACGTTTTGCCCATGCCCGAACCCATACCACGGCCGACGCGCTTGCGGTTCTCGGACGCCTTCTTCGGTGCTCGAATGTTAGAAAGATTCATAAAGAAAACCCGTCGTTGGCCGTCCGGCGTTGGTCGCTCGCTACAACCGAACCGCGAACGACGAAGGACGAACGACGCATTTCTCTGACAGCTAGTTCACAATCTCCACCAAGTGCGGGACCTTGGCCACCATGCCGCGGATCGCGGCTGTGTCCGGACGCTCAATCACCTGGTTCAAGCGCGTGAAGCCCAGCCCTTTGATCACTAACTTGTGTTTCACCGGGGCACAAATGGCGGAACGTACCCACTTGAGATGAAGCTTGCCGCTACCGGTATTCGATTTCTTCCCCATGATTTCAAATTCCTTGTATCGGGTAACGCGCGCAACTACTAGCTCCTAGCTACTCAGCTACAACTCTTCCGCGCTCTTGCCGCGCATGGCTGCCACGTCTTCCCGGTTCTTAAGCTTCTTGAGCGCGTCAAACGTCGCCTTGATCACGTTGTGCGGGTTGGTGGTGCCGATGGACTTGGTGAGCACGTTCTGAATGCCCGCCGAAGTCATCACCGCGCGCACCGCTCCGCCGGCGATGACCCCCGTGCCTTCGGGCGCTGGCTTGAGCAGCACCATACCCGACCCAAACCTGCCCAGCACAGTATGCGGGATGGTGGTCTGGGTAAGATTGATCCGCACCAGATTTTTCTTTGCCGACTCAATTCCCTTGCGGATGGCCTGGGGAACTTCCTTCGCCTTCCCCGATCCGTATCCAACCACGGCGGCGCTGGGATCTCCCACCACCACCAGCGCGGCGAAGGAAAGATTCTTGCCTCCCTTGACCACCTTTGTGACCCGGTTAATCGCCACTACCTGGTCTTTGAGTTGGTAGGAACCCGCGTCGAGTTTCTTAATCACTATTGGCATTCTGATCTCTGTTCATTTGTAATTTTGTAATTGAGTAATTTGGTAATTTGAAATCCTGCTGAGTCGTCTGAGCTTCAAATTGCCAAATTACTCAATTACCAAATTACCAATTTCCTAGAACTGCAATCCTGCCTCGCGAGCGGCATCCGCCAAAGCCTTTACCCGCCCGTGATAAATGTAACCGCCGCGATCGAAGACGACTTTGGTAATTCCTTTCGCCTTAGCCCGCTCCGCGATTGCCTTGCCTACGGTTTTCGCGGCCGCCACGTTGCCGCCGGTACGCCGTTCCCCCTTCTCGCCTTCGGCGGAATGTGCCGAGACCAGCGTCGTGCCGTGCAGATCGTCGATCACCTGCACGTAGATGTGATTCAACGAACGGTATACGTTCAAGCGCGGGCGCTCGGAAGTCCCCAGAACCTTCTTGCGAATGCGCTCATGCACGTGCCGACGGTTTGTGTTCTTCGAGGTCTTAGTAAGCATAAAAAAAGTCCTTGGTCGTTAGTCGTGGGTCGTTGGTCAAAACCAAGAACCCGTTCTCACAAACTTTCCGCCTGCTGTCATTCGTTTCCGTCGGCCAAACGACCAACGACGAATTACTTGGCTCCCGTCTTACCCACTTTCTTCTTCAACCGCTCACCCGCGTAGCGCACACCCTTGTTCTTGTACGGGTCGGGCGGGCGCAGGCTACGCATCTCGGCCGCGACCTGGCCCACTTTCTGGCGGTCAATGCCGCTGACGGTCAACTTGACCTGCTTCGGATCCACCGCAACCTCGATGCCGGCGGGCAGCGGGTACTCAATCGGATGCGAGTAGCCCAGGCTGAATACGACCGTGGACTTTCCCTTCATTTCCGCGCGATATCCGATGCCGACGATTTCCAGGTCTCGCGTCCAGCCTCTGGTCACGCCTTCGACGGCATTGTTGACCAAGGCGCGGGCCAGGCCATGGACAGCAGCCTGCGAATCGTTCTCCCGGATCGCCACCAAATGGCCGTCCTGCTGCTGCATCTTTATGCCCGCGGGTAATTGCGTGTCCAGTTTGCCCTTCGGACCCTGCACCGCGACCACGTTGCCTTCGATCTTGACTGTGACTCCCTTGGGGAGCGGGATCGGTTTTTTTCCAATTCGTGACATAAATTCGGCTCTTAGCTCTTGGCTTTTTGCTCTTGGCTCCTAGCTACCCAGCCACTACCAAATCTCGCAAAGAACTTCGCCTCCCAGACCTTCCTTGCGCGCCTGGCGCCCGGTCATCACCCCGCGGGGCGTGGTCAGGATGTTGATGCCCAGACCACCCAGCACTCGCGGAATCTCGGCCCGTCGCACATACACCCGGCAGCCCGGTCGGGAAACGCGCTCCACATTCGAGATCGCCGCCTCATTGTTATTGCTGTACTTCAGGTAGATGCGCAGGACCTTGTGTCCCTCCTCTTCCGTAGCCTTGAAATTGGAGATGTAGCCCTCTTCTTTCAGGATGCGGGCAATCTCCTGCTTCAGCTTGGAAGCGGGAATATCCACCTTCTGGTGCCGCGCGCTAATCGCATTGCGGATGCGCGCCAGCATGTCTGCGACCGGATCGGTCAACCTCATCGTTTTGCTTCTCCTCAGTCGCCCGTTTGCTTCACTGGTTGCGAAGAACCTGCAGCGACTTGATTCTCACTTAGTCGTCGTTCGTCACGAGTCGTTTGTCTTTCGCGACCACCCGTAAAGAACGAACTTCCCCTACCAGGACGATTTCGAGACCCCGGGAATCTCTCCGCGCAACGCCAAACCGCGGAAGCACAAACGGCAAATGCCGAACTTCCGCAGATAAGCCCTCGGACGTCCACAAATCTTGCAGCGGTTGTGCTTGCGCGTGGAAAACTTCGGCCGCGGTTCTTTGTTGCCATGCGCTTGATCAAACTTCTTTTGGATCTTTGCGTCCTTGACTCGTTTTGCTGTTGTCATGAAACCTTTCGTTGAATCAATGAATCGTTGAGCCATTGACTCATTGCCAATCCATTTTTCTGTCGTCTCCCTACTGTGTCGCTCCGTAATTGAATGAATCAATAAATCAATGATTCAATTTCTCAATTCCGGAACGGCATTCCCAAATGCTTCAGCAGCGCCCGCGCCTGCTCGTCGCTGCGGGCTGTGGTCACGATGGTGACGTTCATGCCCTTCAGCTTGTCGACCTTGGCATAATCAATCTCGGGAAAGATCAGCTGGTCGTGCAAACCGAGGGTATAATTGCCGCGGCCATCGAACGACTTGGTGGAAACCCCACGAAAGTCGCGCACACGGGGGAGCACGATGTTTACCAGCCGGTCAAAAAATTCGTACATCCGGTCCCCGCGCAGTGTGACCATGGCGCCAATGGATTGGCCCTCGCGCACCTTGAAGGCGGCTATCGATTTCTTGGCGCGCGTGACTACCGGCTTCTGGCCCGTGATCTGACTGAGTTCGTGCACCGCGGGATCGAGGACCTTGGCATTCTGCGTGGCTTCGCCCACGCCCATGTTGACCACGATCTTATCCAGATGCGGCACGGCCATCGGGTTCTTGAGGTCAAATTCCTTCATCAGAACCGAGGCGACTTCCTTGTGAAAGCGTGCTTTCAGCCGCGGCGTCTCCTTGGCGCTATGGCGTGCTACCTCGGGAGCCCGCTGCTCTTCCTGCTGTGCGCCCTTTTTGTCCTTCTTCTCTTTCGCCATTGCTTTAACTTGCCTTCTCTCACGGTTCTGAGCTGGCTCTTGGCTCTTAGCCTTTAGCTCTCAGCTTGGAGCCAAAACTGTCTCGGCTCGTGAGCCCCTTCCACTCTCTACTGGACCCTATGCATAAGCTAAAGGCCAACAGCTAAAAGCCAAAAGCCTATTTTTCCAGCGTCGTTCCGCACTTCTTGCACACCCGCACCTTGCGGTCGCCACGCACTTCGTGGCCGATGCGGACCGGCCCGCAAGTGGCGCAGAGGAGTTGCACGTTCGAGAGCGAAATGCGGCTCTCCTGCTCCGCAATTCCCCCTTTAATGTTGCGCTGCGGGTTGGGCCGCACGTGTTTCTTCACGATCATCACGTGCTCCACCAGGAGCTTGCCCTCGTCGGGAAACACGCGCAGGACGCGGCCTTCCTTGCCTTTGTCGCGGCCGGTGATCACTTTCACCGTGTCGTTGCGGCGAATATCAACTCGTTTGTGTACTGTGGCTACGGTTGCCATGTTCCAACCCTTCAGAACAATTTGTAAACGGGTAATTTAGTAATTTGAAACCCAATAAAATCAGACTTCCGACACGGGGTTAAATTACCAAATCACTAAATTGCTCACTTACCAAACTCCTACAGCACCTCGGGTGCTAACGAAACAATCTTCAAAAACTTCTTTTCCCGCAGTTCGCGGGCCACGGGGCCGAAGACGCGCGTTCCCACCGGCTCTCCGGCCTCATTGATCAGCACAGCGGCATTCTGATCGAAGCGGATGTAAGTGCCGTCGCGGCGGCGGTGCTCCTTGCGCGTACGTACAATCACCGCTTTGACCACCTTCCCCTTCTGCACCTGGCCATCTGGAGAGGCCTCTTTCACGCTGGCCGTGATCACGTCTCCCAAGCCGGCGTTCAATCCGGTGTGGCCGCCGAGCGGCAGGATCATCTGCAGCTTGCGGGCGCCGGAGTTGTCGGCGACCTCGAGCATACTTCTCATCATCACGGCCATAGGTCAATCCCCCTCTATGCCTCGGGTTTCACAAACCGCTGTCCGCAGCAATGGTCTCCGGTGTGAGCGCGGTGCGGCGGACAATCTGCTTGAGGCGCCACCGTTTCAGCTTCGACAGCGGCCGGGTTTCCTCGAGCCGCACCACATCGCCGATGTGAGCCTCGTTCTTCTCATCGTGGGCATAAAACTTTTTTGCCTTGGAGATCACCCGGCCATAAAATCCGTGCGACTTCTTGCGCACCACCTGAACCACGATGGTCTTACGCATGCGGTTAGAGACCACCTCGCCAACGATTTCCTTGCGCCGGCCTGCCGCGGCTTGCGTGTTCTGCTGTGAGTTTGTCTCAGGCATTACTTCTTCTCCGTTTTGCCGCTGGCGGCCAGTTCACGCTCCCGGGCGATGGTTTTCACGCGCGCGATATCCTTGCGCAGGCCGCGAATCTTTTTCAGGCTCTCGGTTTGCCCCATGTTCAGCTGAAACTTCAGCTTGAAGAGCTGATCGTTCAAATCGCGCTCCTGGTGGCTCAGTTCATCGTCGGTCAAGTTGCGGACTTTATCGGGTTTCATAAGTCAGTTCTCGGTTCTCAGTGTGCCGCCGATTCGCGCTTTACAAAACGGGTGCGCAACGGCAGCTTGTGCGAAGCCAAACGCATGGCTTCAAACGCGTCCTGCGGCGTGACCCCTTCCATCTCGAACAGGATCTTACCCGGATGGACCACTGCGACCCAGTGATCCGGCGCGCCCTTGCCTTTTCCCATGCGGGTTTCGGCCGGCTTCTTGGTCACGGGCTTGTCGGGAAACAGGCGCAGCCAGATCTTGCCGCCGCGTTTGACGAAGCGCGTCATGGCCACACGGCTGGCCTCGATCTGCCGGTCGGTGATCCAGCCCGGCTCGAGCACCTTCAATCCGTAATCCCCGAAAGCCAGTTCGCTTCCGCGCCAGGCTTTCCCGGTCATGCGTCCGCGTTGCTGCTTGCGGTACTTTACTTTCTTTGGCATCAACATAAGTCAGCTCTTTGCTTCTAGCTTCTAGCTCTTGGCTCAAGACGCCGCCCTGCCGCGTCTCTGCAAACATCGTCTAAAAGGCGCCCGCCGGCTGCTGAGCCTCGCGCTTCTTCGTCGGCAAAATTTCGCCCTTATAAACCCAGCACTTCACGCCGATTACACCGTAGGTAGTCCGGGCCTCGGTGAAACCGTAGTCAATGTCGGCTCTCAGCGTGTGCAGCGGCAAACGGCCTTGCAGATACCACTCCGAGCGGGCGATTTCGTTCCCATTCAGGCGGCCGCTGACCCGCACCTTGATGCCCTTGCAGCCGAAGCGCAGCGCCGAATCCACCGCCTTGCGCATGGCCCGGCGGAAGCCCACACGTTTTTCCAGTTGCAGCGCAATCGACTCCGACACCAGTTGCGCATCCAGTTCCGGTTTGTGCACTTCCTGAATGTCCACGTAGACATCGCGACCGCCCATGCGCTTCTGCACTTCTGCCTTGAGCTTGTCGATCTCTGCGCCTTTGCGTCCGATGATGATGCCCGGACGCGCGGTCTTAATAATGACGCGCAGCTTGTTGCCGGGACGCTCGATTTCGATCGAGCTGACGCCCGCCGACTTGAGCTTGTCCTTCAACTCCGCTTTCAGTTTGACGTCTTCCAGCAACTGCTTGTCGTAATCCCGCTCGGCAAACCAGCGCGACTTCCACGGCTTGGTGTAGCCGAGCCTGAAACCATAAGGATGAACTTTTTGTCCCATCGCTACTCCTGTTCGAACCTAGCGCAATTAGGCTAGCTTCGTGCTCCTGCAGTCTTTTTCCCGCTCTTGTTCCGGTTCTTGCCTGCCGGCGTCTTGCCCTTTACTCCTGCGCTTGCCTTGGCCTTTACTGGAACCTTCGCCGGGGCTCGTTCGGCGCCGGCCACGTTGGCTAATGCTTCGCCGTTCTTACCCCGTTCCGCCAGCGCAATCTCGATATGGGCGATGCGCCGCACATAGCGGAAGGCGCGACCCATGGGTGCGGGACGGATCCGCTTCATCCGCGGCCCGTCGTTGGCGACCGCCCGCTTCACATACAGGCTGTCCACGTCAACTTCAATGCCCTTCTCGGAATTGAGATAATTGGCATTGTCCAGCGCCGAGCGCAGCAGCTTCTCTACCGTCGCTGCAACCCGCTTCTTGGTGAAGGTCAGCGTATTGAGGGCATCCTCCACCCGGCGGCCCTTGATCAGGTCCAGCACCAGACGCGCCTTCTGCGGCGAGACTCTCATAAAACGGGCTTGAGCTCGAAATTCCATAGGTTATCTCTATCAATCCTGCTCTTACGCTTTCGGTGCTGCCGGAGCTGCTGGAGCCGCTCCTCCAGTTCCCGCTGCCGGAACCGGAGCTCCGGGACCGCCCGGCACTCCTGCCGGTTTGGCGGCCACTTCGGTTGCCGCCCTCATCGAATGCCCCTTGAACTGGCGAGTGAAGCTGAACTCGCCCAGCTTGTGGCCCACCATGTTCTCGGTGACATACACCGGGATGAACTTCTTGCCGTTGTGCACCGCAATCGTGTGTCCGACGAATTCCGGAATAATGGTTGAGCGCCGCGACCAGGTGCGCAGCACCTTCTTCTCATTGCGTGCATTCATGGCATCCACTCGCGATTGCAAGTAGCTATCCACGAACGGCCCTTTCTTGGTTGAACGTGCCATAAATTCAGCTCTTAGCTGTTAGCTCCTAGCTCTTAGCTCAAGACTTCGTCATTCCGAACCGCTTTGAGCGGTGAGGAATTCGCTTTAGCCAACGACCGACGACGAACGGCCAACGGCTATTTCGATCTCCGATTCACGATGAAGGCATCCGTACGCTTGTTGTTCCGCGTCTTGTACCCGCGAGTCGGCTGACCCCAAGGGGTCACGGGATGCCGGCCACCGGAAGTCTTGCCTTCGCCGCCGCCGTGCGGGTGATCCACCGGATTCATGGAAACGCCGCGATTGTGCGGTCGCTTCCCGAGCCACCGCGAACGGCCGGCTTTGCCGATGGTGATGTTTTCGTGATCCAGATTGCCGACCTGGCCAATCGTCGCCATGCAGCCCTGCGCAACTTTGCGAATCTCGCCGGAAGGCAGTTTGACCAGCGCGTACTCGCCTTCCTTGGCAACCAGCTGCGCCGCACCTCCCGCCGAGCGCACCATTTGGGCGCCCTTACCCGGCTTCAACTCGACGTTATGAATCGTCGTACCGGGCGGGATGTTCCGCAGCGGCAAGGCATTGCCCACCAGAATGTCAGCTTCCGGACCGCTGACAACTTTTTGCCCAACCTTCAGGCCGTCGGGCTGCAAAATGTAACGCTTCTCGCCGTCGGCGTAGCTCAACAGAGCAATACGGGCCGAGCGATTAGGATCGTATTCGATCGTACTCACGGTGGCCGGAATTCCGATCTTATCGCGCTTGAAATCAATGATGCGCAGCTTGCGTTTGTGGCCGCCACCAATGAACCGCATGGTGGTATCACCGCAATTGCGCCGCCCGCCGGTGCGCGGTTTGGGCTCGACCAGCGGCTTGTACGGCTGAGTCGTGGTGATATCGTCATTGACCAGCGTAGTCCGGTACCGCAGTGTCTCCGTTGTTGGTCGGTATGTTTTGATTGCCATAAATCCGCTCTCAGCTTCTGGCTCTTAGCTTTGCCTCACGCCGGTAGTTGTCGATTCCTAACTACCAGCTACCAGCTCCTAGCTACAGGTTTTGCGCGTACTCCGGCATCTTTTCCCCGCTCTTCAACCGCACATACGCTTTCTTCCAATCCGGACGGTAACCCGTGAACTTCCCGCGCCGCCGTTCTTTGCCGGGGTACATTGCGGTGCGCACGGACCGCACCTTCACCTTGAAAATGCTCTGTACGGCTTCCTTGATTTCGGTCTTCGTGGCCTTGGGCGCCACCTGGAACACCAGCGTATTCTGATGTTCCTTGATCGCCAGTCCTTTTTCCGTAATGACCGGTCGAAGCAGAGTCTGGTATGCGGATTTCATCAGGCCACCTCCGCTGCTTTTTCATGCCGCGTCCGTCTTCGCGGAGAACGGGAAGCCTTCTTCGGTCCACCCTCACCCTCCGCCGCTTGCCGTTGCCGCTTGGAAACCGAATCTTTCAGAGAGACCTGCAGCTTCTCGATTGCGGGTTGCGAGAAGATGGCCCGGTCGTAACGCAGCAGGTGGTACGGGTGAACCTCGTTCCCGCTGACCAGTTCGACTCCCTCCAGGTTGCGGGAACTCAGCTCCAGGTTGCGGTTTCCATGCTTCGGGACCTCAACCAACAGAACGGTTCCGTCCACCTTGAGCGCATCCAGCGCCTGACGAAACTGCTTGCTCTTCGGTTCCTTCACGTCGAATGTGTTCACCACGATCAGCTTGCCGTCCGCGAATTTTGCGGCCAGAGCGGAGCGCAGCGCCCCCAGCAGTTTCTTGCGGGGAAACGCGTAATCGTAGGAGCGGGGCTGAGGACCATGCACCGTCCCTCCATGCCGCCACAGCGGGGAACGGATGGAACCGACGCGAGCTCGTCCCGTGCCCTTCTGTTTCCAAAGTTTTTTGCCGGCTCCAGAGACCAGTTTCTTGTTCTTGGTAGCGTGCGTGCCCGCACGGTGTGCGGCACGGTAGTGCTTCACCGCCTCCCACAACAAATCCTCGTTGACCGCGCCGAAAACCTCATCGGCCAGTTCGAGGGTGCCGACCTTGGCTCCGCTCAAATCGTGTATGTCGATAGTTGCCATCGCAGTCTCAGTTTTTCCTAGCTACTAGCTACCAGCCACTAGCTACTAAGCCTTCTTGGCGGCTCTCTTCGCTGCCTTCAACGGGTCAACCGTCGCTGAGCCGGCAAATCCGCGCCGCTCTCTTGGCGGCTTCTTCGCTTTCGTGATCACCAGATAGCCGCCGTTCGGGCCGGGCACGCTGCCCTCCACCACCAGCAGATTGTCGTCTTTATCCATGCCCAACACGCGCAAGTTCCGGACCGTGACCCGAGCGTGACCCATGTGCCCGGACATGCGCATACCCTTGAACACCCGCGATGGAAAGGCCGAAGAACCGATGGATCCGGTGATCTGAAACATGGACCCGTGCGATTTGGGGCCGCCCGCGAAATGATGCCGTTTGACTACTCCGGCAAAACCGCGGCCTTTGCTGATGCCCACAATGTCCACGAACTTCTCGCCGTCGAAAATGTCCACCAGCACGCGATCCCCGGTCTTCACCGCGCCGTTGCCATCGCCCTTCTCTTTTTCGTCCACCTCGACCGGGACTTCGCGCATGAACTTTACAGGAGGCAAACTGTTCTTAGCCAAGTGTCCCCGCGCCGGCTTGGTCAGCCGCGACTCTTTCACAAACTCGACTAGGCCGATCTGCGCGGCAACGTATCCGTCTTTGGTCTGGGTCTTGTGCTGCGTGATCACGCAAGGCCCAGCCTGAAGAACGGTCGCCGGATGCACGTCGCCCTTGTCGTCGAAGAGTTGCGTCATGCCGACCTTCTTGCCCAGAATTCCAGCTACCTTTGCCATTTCCATCTCCGTTCCCAGCGTGGCCTGTGGCTATTGGCTGGGGAGCGTCGGACTTCCGTCCTCGCTCTTTGTGTCGTCCCTACGGGACCCGCTCACTTGCTCTGCCCACCCAGGGCTTACGCCCTGGGCTAAACTTTGTCGCCCCTTCGGGGCTGCTTCGAAAATGTCCGAATCGTCATGCCAACGACCAAGGACGACCGGCTAACGACTATTTGTGTTCCTTGCCAAACGCTTTGATCTCAACGTCCACACCAGCCGGCAAATCGAGCTTCATCAGCGCGTCGACCGTCTGCTGCGTCGGCTCGAGAATATCGAGCAGGCGCTTGTGCGTGCGGATCTCAAACTGCTCGCGCGACTTCTTGTCCACGTGCGGGGATCGCAGAACGCAATACTTGTTTTTCATCGTAGGCAAGGGAATCGGGCCCGCGATCTGCGCGCCCGTGCGCCGTGCGGTTTCGACGATCTCACCCGTGGACTGGTCCAGGATGCGGTAGTCGTAGGCTTTCAGCCGGATGCGAATTCTTTCTTTTCCAATCACGTTTGGCTCTCTAACCCCTCCCGGCCGTCCGGGAGGAAAGATCTGGCGGCTAGCTGCTGGCCGCTTAATTAAACTTTGTCATCCTGAGGCGACATGTTTTCCGTCGCCGAAGGATCTGAGCGCGCCGCGCGAAGCGTCCGCAGGACGCATAAATCGCGCGTTTGGCGCGCATCCCTGTTACTGCACGATCTCGCTGATGGTTCCTGCGCCCACCGTGTGCCCGCCTTCGCGAATCGCGAATCGCAAGCCCTTCTCCATCGCCACCGGCGTGATCAGTTCGATCACCAGACTAACGTTATCTCCCGGCATCACCATCTCCGTCCCCGCCGGCATTTCCGCCACGCCCGTGACGTCAGTGGTCCGCAGATA
>Ga0209415_10000412_pt1 | contig 78185 bp, 60 predicted proteins | sample PeaSoiSIISIP2007_FD_187696 | JGI IMG/M metagenome (GOLD analysis project Ga0209415, IMG submission 187696) | Peat soil microbial communities from Weissenstadt, Germany - SII-SIP-2007 (SPAdes) (version 2) | ecosystem: Environmental > Terrestrial > Soil > Wetlands > Peat | place: Germany...
CTACGACACCGGCCTGATGATCCACGGCAAGTTCGCCAAGGGGCTCGTCAACTACAACGTCGGCGGCTACGGCGGGCTCGGCCAGAACACCTTCCGTGCCACGACCGACAACGCCCTCGCCGCCCGCCTCGCCTTCAACCCGCTGGGCGACATGAAGTACAGCGAATCCGACCTGGAGAACAGCGAGAAGCCGCTCTTCTCCGCGGGGGCGAACTACTTCCGCGACACCCTCAACGCCGGCGAGCAAAATACCGCCACCACCACCACCAACAACAACCTCGGCTTCAATGCCAAGAATAAAGGGTGGTTTGCCATCGGCAACCCGCTCTCCCCGACAGCCAGGCAGGTAAGCAACGGTGCCACCGAGGTCGTCGATTACGACACCGCGGGCTTCGACACGGCCTTCAAATGGCTCGGCTTCTCCCTGCAAAGCGAATACTTCCTGGGCAAGGCCCACGGCCGCAAGACCGGTAACAACCTGCTGGCGGACGGCTTCTATGTCCAGGCCGGCTACTTCATCCTTCCCAAGACGCTGGAAATCGCCGGCCGTTATTCCTACATCGATCCCAACCGCAGCGTCACCAACGACCACTGGACGGAAAGCACCGGCGCCGTCTCCTGGTACGTCAACGGCCACAACCTGAAGATCCAGGCGGACTACACGAACGTCCACAAGCAGACCGCCATCGCCTCCACGGCCGGCGCCAAGCCGACGGACGACCAGCAGGTCAGGCTGCAGGCCCAGATTATCTTCTAAACTCCGCCACAGCCGGGCGCACCAATAAAAAAGCCTCTGCAGCGTTGCAGAGGCTTTTTTCGCGGGGTGCCGGCACGAGTACGCGCGCGGTACCAGTTCACACCCGGCATGACGCTCGACGCCTCGACGTTTTCTTCGGGTCCGTCTGCACGTCATGCGCCTTCATGGTCGATTATGAGTTATTGGCCATTTCCTTTTTTAACATGTCCGGGCCGGCACAGTAAACGACCAAGAACTCCCGGCTGCGGCGATTATGGCGTCGATGACGCCCGGAAATCGTGCATTAAGATCCTCAATACGTAGCGTGTTGATCAACTCGTTCCCCTCCCGCCTGCTACCGACCACTCCCGCCTCCCGCAAGACCTTGAAGTGATGCGACAAGGTGGACTTGGGCATCGGTATCTCGAAGGCTCCGCAGGCCACCTGCCCCGCCTTGGCTATTTTGAGGACGATCTCCATACGCACCGGGTCGCTTAAGGCGTGAAGAACCTTGGGCAGTGACATTTCCTCCGGTGAAGGCTGCCCTATCTCCTGACATTTGCTCATTTAGTTGTCTCTTCCATTTTTTCCCCATCATATAGAAACAAGGTTGACATTGCAAGCCGGTTCGACTAATGTCGAAGCACTTGTTCGACAATTGTCGAACCACTGTCTTGTTTCACGCAAAAGATCGGCAGGCAACCATCAACCGTCACGAAGGGAGAACTCGCATGAACGTCATCGGTATCAACGGCAGTCCGCGCAAGCAATGGAACACGGCCTCATTGGTGGCCAAGGCGTTGGAGGGGGCCGCGGCGCAGGGGGCCGCGACGGAGATGTTTCATCTCTACGACCTCGACTTCAAGGGATGCAAGAGTTGCCTGGCCTGCAAAACGAGGGGCGGCGCGAGTTACGGGAAATGCGCCCTGAACGACGAACTGGCACCCGTGCTGGAAAAGATCGCCGCGGCCGACGCCCTGGTCGTCGGCTCGCCTATCTACTTCGCAACGGTCACCGGCGAGACGCGCAGCTTCCTCGAACGCCTGCTCTTTCCTTACCTCACCTATACCGTGCCGTACGGCACCTTGTTCCCCAAAAGGATCAAGACCGGCTTCATCTATACCATGAACGTCCGGGAGGAACAGGGGAAAGAGTTCGGCTACGAGCAGATCTTCAAGACCAACGAGCGCTACCTGCAGCTGCTGCTTGGCTCCGCCGAGTCTCTGTGCGCCTTCGACACCTGCCAGGTGGACGATTATGCAAAGGTGAAGATCGAAAGCTTCGATCCGGTCCACAAAGCCAAACGTCGTTCGGAGACCTTCCCTTTGGAATGCCAGCGTGCCTTCGAGTTGGGAGAGCGCTTGGCTGCCGCCGAGTAGAAAGCGGCTTACCTAGCAAGAAATCCGTTCCGGGAAAGGAGCCCACATGCCATCTTTGCACCTAAACGCCGACGCCTGCACCAAGTGCGGGATCTGTATCGCCAACTGCCCCATCAGAATCATCGCGCCGGATGAAAACGGTCTGCCGGCCTTGGTTTCGGGAGGTGAGGCTCGCTGCATGGCCTGCGGTCACTGCGAATCGCTCTGCCCGACCAATGCCGTGAGCGTTGCAGATGAACGGCTTTCCGATCAGCGCTGCCCGTTCCAGGAGGTAAGCCTCGCGCCCGAAAAGTTGGGAGCATACCTGCGCAGCAGGCGTTCCATCCGCAGCTACCGGGAAGCCCCGGTTGATAAAAAGGTGCTCGAAGGGCTTTTCGACGTCGTGCGCTACGCGCCGACGGCGAGAAACACCCAGACGGTACGCTGGCTTTTGATTCACGACACGAAGGAGCTCAAGCGATTGACCGGCATTGCCATCGACTGGATGCGCCACGTGGCAGCCACGGACGCACAGATGAATGCCGCCTACGATTTCGGCGGCCTGGTTGCTGCCTGGGAAAACGGCTACGACCCAATCTGCCGGAAGGCACCCCACCTGGCGGTAGCGTACGGACCTGAGGATTCGCACTTTACCGGCAACGACGCCATCATCGCCCTTTCCTACCTGGACGCCGCGGCCCCGGCATTCGGCCTGGGCACCTGCTGGGCGGGCTTGTTCCAGGCAGCGCTGACGAACTGGGAGCCGCTCAGGAAGGCCTTGGATCTTCCGGCCGGCTGCGTCTCCATCTATGCCATGATGCTCGGCTACCCCGAGGCAAAGTATCACCGCATCCCGAAACGAAATCCCCTGTCGCTTACCTGGAGGTAACGCCGCAGAAGCGGAGCAAACGGAGAAAAAACCGCGGGGTCTGGTCTGGACATGGACAGACCCCGTGTGCCAACTGCACGTCCCCCCCTGCCCCCCTTTTTACCGACCAGAAACACCCTATTTCCACTTTCAGCCCCCCCGTAAAAAGCCTACCGAAAGAGTCAGGTTTATGCTAAAATCCGCGCCGTCTTGACATCCTTGGTTAATTAAGCCTTTGACGGAATCGTCAACCTCGCGGTCGGCGCTTCGAGTATCTATCTATCAACCTCAATCTGCATGGATAGCTGTGGAGGCAGGCATGAAACTATCTCTTCGCTGGAAACTTCTCGCTCCCGCCATCGCCTGCTTGGTGGCGGCCGTGCTTGCCACCGTGCTTTTCGTGGGTCATTCGATGCGCAAGGCGGTCCTCACCGAGATCGAACGAACCACCATGACCGGACTCAGCGACACGGTCCTGGTCTCTCTCACCACCATGATGGGTGCCGGCATCATAAAGGAACAAAAGGACCCTTTCCTGAAGCAGATGGCCAGCTTCGCGGACCTCAGGGTACTCAGGTCAAGTAGCCTCGAACAGGAGTACGGCCGGGGAAAGCCGGAGGAACATGCCAGGGACGCCGCCGAAGCGGAGGTGATCAAAAGCGGGGTTGCCAAGACCTTCATCGAGGGGACGTCGATCAGGGGGATCTACCCGTACGTGGCAAGCCACGACAAACTGGGGAAAAACTGTCTCGACTGTCACCACGTCAGCGAAGGGACCGTCTTGGGTGCCATCAGCATCAGGATCTCGCTGGTCGAATCCTTTGCCAGGATATCCAAAAGCCAGATCAGCTTCGCCTTGCTCGGCCTGATCGGTTCCCTTTTGTTCACGGCCTTTCTCCTCGCCTTGGCCAAGAGCATTTTCAAGCCCATCGAGGTGATGACCGACCGGCTCTCCCGGGTGACCGAGGGTGACCTGTCGGTGGGCTTCGACCATGACAGCAGCGACGAAATCGGGGTGCTGAGTTCCTGCCTGAACAAGCTCGTGCAGACCTACCGGAACTTCATCGGCAACACCTCCGCTTCCTCTTCGGACATCGTCACCGTCGTAGACCACCTTTCCAGCGGCACCAGGGAGATGGCCGAAGGCTCGCAGCTGCAGTCGGCACAGGTGGAGCAGATAGCCACCGCCAACGAAGAACTCTCGGCCGCGGCCTCGGACATCGCCAGAAACTGCCACCTCGCCGAAGAGTCTGCGCGCCAGGCAAACGCCACGGCACAGGAAGGTTCGCAGGTGGTGGAGAGTACCATTTCGGTGATGGGGGCTATCGCCGACCGCGTCCAGTCGGCGGCGCGCACCGTCGTGACCCTCGGCACCAGGTCCGACCAGATCGGCGAGATCATCGGCACCATCGAGGACATCGCCGACCAAACGAACCTTTTGGCGTTGAATGCGGCCATCGAGGCGGCCAGGGCAGGCGAGCAGGGACGCGGATTTGCCGTGGTCGCCGACGAGGTCAGGGCGCTGGCGGAGCGGACCACCAAGGCGACCAGGGAAATCAGCGCCATGATCGGCTCCATCCAGACGGAAACGAGAAACGCGGTCGATTCCATGGAAGAGGGGGTGCAGGAGGTGGAACGGGGTACCGTCGAGGCGGCCAAATCGGGCAAGGCTTTGGGCGAAATACTCGAAGTGATCGGTTCGGTCGCCATGCAGATAAACCAGATCGCCACCGCGGCAGAGGAACAGACTGCCACCGTGCAGGACATAAACAGGAACATCCAGCTGGTAGCCGAAGTGACGAAAGGCAACGAGGAGGTCGGGAAGAACATCGTCGGCGAGGTGGAAATCCTGAAGGGCACCGCCAAGGAGTTGAAGGCGCTTACCGTCGGCTTCACCCTGAGGTAAACCCGGCCGCCAGTTAGGCGTCCCGATGCTACGATTGCCTTTTCGGCTCGATTGGAGTATCAAAACTGGCATTGCGAAGTCGCCGTGAGAGGTTGCGGTTTAGGGAGGGCACATGTCACAGACGCGTTGGTGCTGCACGGTGTGCGGCTACGTTCATTTGGGAGAGTTTGCGCCGGATGGGTGCCCCGTTTGCGGGGTGGCGCAGGACCGCTTTGCAGCTGCCGCACCGCCGGCCGCCGCCGAAAAGCGGGTCGTCGAGAGCTGGCGCTGCATCAACTGCGACTATTGCCACCAGGGGGATCGTCCTCCGGCCAAGTGCCCGGTCTGCGGTGTCGGTAGCGACCGTTTCGAACCGGCAGGCGGTCCCGCTTTCGAAAATGCCGCGCCGTTTACCGGCGCAATCGTGGTGGCGGGCGGCGGCATCGCCGGGCTTTCCGCCGCCGAAGCCGCCAAGAGCGCCGCTCCCGACGCGACGGTCACCCTGGTCTGCCTGGAAGAAACGCTTCCCTACTACCGGATCAACCTCACCCGCTACCTCGCCGGCGAGATCGACGGGGAGGACCTGGCGATCCACCCGGAGATCTGGTACCTCAAGCGGGGGATAAGGGTGCTGACGAGCGCCGAGGTCACCGCTATCGACAGCGGTACGCAGACGGTGGCCATCAAGGGCGACAGGACGCTTAGCTACGACCGGCTGGTGCTCGCCACCGGCGCCCATCCGAGCGTCCCCGCCATCGACGGGGCACATCGCCGGCACGTGGTCACCCTGCGCACCCGCCGCGACGCCGAAAGGATCCTCGCGCACGGCAAGCCGGAGAGTTCCTGCGTCGTGGTGGGCGGCGGCGTCCTGGGGCTGGAATGTGCGGCGGCGCTCGCCCGGCGTGGCGTGCGGGTAACCGTGCTGGAGGGATTCGACTGGCTGCTGCCGCGCCAGCTGAACCGCCCGGCCGGGGAAAGGCTTGCGGCAGAGGTGCGCGCCCTCGGGATAGAACTGGTGGGCGGCGCGCGCATCAATGCCTTCGACGGCGACGAACGGGTACGCAGCGTGCTGTTGGAAAACGGGCGCTCCATCCCGGCGGAGCTGGTGGTCGTGGCGACGGGCGTGCGCAGCAACAGCTACCTGGCAAGACTCGCCGGACTCGAAGTGGGAGGAGGCGTGCTGGTGGACCGTTACCTGCGCAGTTCGGACCCGCACATCTATGCGGCGGGGGACATCGCTGAGCACCAGGGGGTGCTCTACGGGACGTGGGGGCCGGCACAGCACCAGGGGACGATCGCCGGGCTGAACGCCGCCGGCGAGGAAAACGTGTGCGGCGGATTTCCCCGCGCCAACAGCCTCAAGGTGCTCGGCACCGACCTTTTCAGCATCGGCCAGGTCCACCCGGAGGACGGCTCCTACCTGCAGGTGGAGGACGACGGCGATAAGTACCGGCAGTTCACCTTTCGGGACGGGAGGCTTGTGGGAGCCATCCTGCTCGGCGACACGGCCCTGGCACCCACGGTCAAAAGACTCATCGAGGGAAAAGAGAGCTGCGCGGACCTGCTCGCCGCGGCCGCCGATGGGCGGGAGCTTTGCCTGCGGATAGGAGCCCTCGCGTAAAATTTCAAATCGGGGTGTTCATTTTGAGTACCCATTCCGTCAACTTATCCACCTCTCTCCACTTATTTCGCGGGTGTTTCCTGTTTATGGCAGAGATCGCAGCCCGGCTGTCGTGACTTTAGCATTGACACGATATTTCAGCGACTTACGCCACTGCTTAAAATACAGGCAACCTGCTAAAGCCCCCCGTTTTTCGTGACATTCAAAACGTTATCCACAGCTGACCGGCGTTTATCCACAGGGACCGTGGAAACGTGTCGGAAGACGGGACGGAAAGTACCGTAAACTCGTGTCCGGACAACGCAAGGAGCGACCATGGAAACGAAATGGAGCGTCGAACCCGCCATCACCGTCGTCAGCGCCAATAGCGCCGGGAAAAGTCGATTGGCCCGCCCACGTCCCGGGGTAGCGCGTTTTCAATGGAGGGGGGTCTTCTTGATGATGCCGCCTACGGCGTCGGCCAAGGGGTGGACGATGACGAAGGCGGAGGCGTCGATTTCTTCGACTACCGTGCGGACTCTGCCGATTTCCAGGCGGGTGACCACGCAGTAGAGGATGTCCATCGCTTTGTCGCTCTTCCCTCCCCGGCCGTTATAGACGGTGACGCCACGGCTCAACACCCGCACGATCGATTCCCTGATCTCGTCGCTTCGCTCGGACATGATGATGATGGCGTTGTACTCCTCGATGCCGTGCAGGATGAAGTCGACGGTCTTGGAGGCGGCAACGTAGGTCAGGATGGAATAGAGGGCCTGGTCGACGCCGAGCACGAAGGCTGCAGTGCTGAAGATGAAGATGTTGAGGATCAGGATGACGTCCCCCACCTTCAACAGATGGGAGTTCTTGCTGATCAACAGTGCGGCGATCTCGGTGCCGTCGAGCACCGCTCCCCCGCGGATGGCGAGGCCGATGCCGGCGCCGATGAAGAAGCCGCCGAAGACGGCGGTGAGGAGCTTGTCGGGAGTGACGTCGGGGTAGTCGACGAAGGCTAAGCACAGCGAGAGTCCGGCTATGGCCAGGGTGCTCTTCAGGGCGAAGAGCCAGCCTATCTGGCGGTAGCCCAGGGCGATGAACGGCAGGTTGATGACCGCAATCAGGATCGCCAGCGGATAGCCGAGGGCACTGGACAGGAGCATGGAGACGCCGGTCACGCCGCCGTCGATGAAGTGGGAGGAGAGGAGGAAGCCCTTGATCCCCGTGCCGGCGGAGAGAATGCCGAGGATAACCAGGATCAGGTCCAGGGATGCGCGCAACAGTGATTTCATGGTCGGCGTCTGCCCTCCGTTTGACGGTGCTCCCTCCCCCCGGAGATACCGTTCCCGTAGGGTGGGCACTCCGTGCCCACGCGGGCCATCCGGGGTCTGTGGGCTTGGGAAAAACTACCATAACATTGACCGATTGGCGAGGTTCTTTCCGCCGGGCTCGTAGGGTGGGCTACCCTTTGTCCACGACTCGAAACGACCGCGTGGGCACGGGGTGCCCACCCTACGAGGTTGTCATCCTCAAGCGTCAGCCCGACGTCCATCGGGCTTTGGGCACTTCAAAACCGCCGCACACGGATTTAACGGATGTGAACGGATAAAGACAAATAAAGACAAATAAAGATAAAGCCAAAAATCCGATACGGGTTAAACCCAAAACCTTTGTCTTGGCTTGATCTGCCTTGATCCGTTCAATCCGTTAAATCCGTGTGCGGGTTTTTGACTATGCCGGTTTTGACCGGGCTTCGTTACATTTTTGGCGACTGGGGCGGCAATACAGGAGGGGTGTGGTAACATTTTCCTATCATGAACCTTGATCGGGGTCGTTCTCATGTGGATAGTCCGGCTGGCGCTCAGGCGCCCCTATACTGTGGCGGTGATGGCGCTTTTGATGCTGGTGCTCGGCACGCTCTCGGCGAGCCGCATGGTGGTGGACATCTTCCCGGTGATCGACATACCGGTGGTCGCGGTGGCCTGGAACTACCCGGGGCTGTCGCCTGAGGACATGGAACGGCGCGTGGTGCTGATCTCGGAGCGGGCCTATTCCACCACGGTGAACGGCATCTCGCGCATCGAGTCGCAGTCGATCCCCGGCATCGGCCTTCTGAAGATCTACTTCCAGCCCGGCACCGAGATCGGCGCGGCCATCTCGCAGATCGCCTCGGTATCGAACACGCTCCTGCGCATAGCACCCCCCGGCATGCAGCCGCCGATCATCGTGCAGTTCAACGCCTCGAACGTCCCGGTGGTGCAGCTCACCGCCTCCTCCAAGACGCTTCCCGAAGAGAATATCTTCGACTACGGGCTCAACTTCATCAGGGTCCGCCTCTTCACCATCCCCGGCCTCTCCACGCCTGCCCCCTTCGGCGGCAAGAGCCGGCAGATCATGATCGACGTCGACCCGGGTGCGCTCTCGGCGCGGGGGCTTTCGCCTGCGGACGTGGTCACGGCACTTTCGTCCTCGAACGTCATCATCCCCGCCGGCACGGCGCGCATCGGCGAGCTGGAATACAACGTCACCCTGAACACCAGCCCGCGCCTGATCGACCAGTTCAACGCCATCCCGCTCAAGGTGGTGGGAGACCAGCCGGTCTACTTAGGGGACGTGGCGCGGGTGTCGGACAGCTTCGCCGAACAGGCCAACATCGTGCGGGTGAACCAGCGGCGGGCAACCTATCTCGCCATCCTGAAGCACGCCGACGCCTCGACGCTCACCGTGGTGGACGCCACCCGCGAGGCGCTGCCGGCCATCCGTCAGGCGGCGCCCCAGGGGCTTGAACTCAAGCTCGACTTCGACCAGTCGATCTTCGTCAGGGCCGCGGTGATCGGGGTGGTGCGCGAGGCGCTCCTCGCCTCGCTTCTCGTGTCGCTCATGATCCTCTTCTTCCTGGGGAGCTGGCGCTCCATGGTGGTGGTCGCAAGCTCCATACCGCTTGCCATCTTCACCGGCGTCATCTCCTTGAACCTGGCCCAGCAGACCATCAACATCATGACGCTCGGCGGGCTGGCGCTCGCCATCGGCATGCTGGTGGACGACGCGACCGTCGAGGTGGAAAACATCCACCGAAACTTCGACATGAACAAGCCGACCACGCGGGCCGTACTCGACTCGGCCCAGCAGATCGCGGTCCCCGCCATCGTCGCCACCCTCTCCATCTGCATCGTCTTCTTCCCGGTGGTGCTTCTGACCGGCCCGGCCAAGTACCTCTTCACCCCGCTCGCCCTGGCCGTGGTGGCGGCCATGCTCGCCTCCTATCTCCTGTCCAGGACGCTGGTGCCGGTACTGGCGCGCATGCTGCTCGCCGGGGAGCACGAGAAGAAGGATAAGCCGCCGGAGCATCCGGGGCGGGTGCGGAGCTGGCTGAAGCAGGCGAACGAGCGCCGGGAGGAGGGGCTTGAGCGCTTCCGCGACGCCTACGGGCGCCTTTTGGCCGGGGTGCTGGAGCACCGTCCCTTCGCCCTTTTCGTGGCGCTTTTGGTGGGGGTGGTGAGCGCCGGACTTATCTTCGTGGTCGGCACCGACTTCTTCCCCGACGTGGACGCGGGGATGATGAAGCTGCACCTGCGCGCGCCCTCGGGCACCAGGATCGAGGAGACCGAAAAACTGGTGGAAAAGGTGGAGGAGCGTATCCGCCAGCTGATACCCGCGGGCGAGATGGAAACGTTGAACGACATGATCGGCATCCCCACCTTCTACAACCTGGCCTTCGTGCAGACCGAGAACATCGGCGGCATGGACGCGGAGATCCTGATCTCGCTCAAGAAAGGTCACGCCCCGACCGCGGGATACCGCAAGAAGCTGCGCGACACGCTCCCCGCCGAGTTCCCCGGCTCGCGCTTTTACTTCCAAAGCGCCGACATCGTGACCCAGGTGCTGAACTTCGGACTTTCCGCCCCCCTCGACGTGCAGATCGAGGGGACCGACTTCCGCACGTCGTACCAGTACGCGCTCAAGATGCGCGACGCCATGCGGCTCATCCCGGGGGCGGCGGACGTGCATGTAAACCAGGTGCTCGACTACCCGACGCTTGCGGTCGAGGTGGACCGTGCCCGCGCGGCGCGGCTGGGCTTAAGCGAAAAGGACGTCGCCACCAGTGCGCTCATCTCGCTTTCCTCCAGTACGCTCATCGCCCCCTCCTTCTTCCTCAACCCGGCAAACAACGTGAACTACACGGTGGCGGTGCAGGTGCCGCGCTCGTACCAGTCAAGCATGGAACAGCTCATGGGGCTGCCGGTGACGCCCCCCTCGGCCTCCACGCCGCTATTGCAGCAGGCCCCCCAGCCCGATCTCTCCGCCCCGCCGCAGGCGCCGGCCGAGCCGCTGGGGAACATCGCCAAGGTCTCCCACCGGGTGAGCGCGGAGAACATCACCCACTACACGGTGCAGCGGGTACTGGACGTGGAAGGGAGCGTGGACGGGCGCGACCTGGGCTCGGTGGCGCGCGACATCCGCGCCGCCATCCAGAAGCTGGGAAAGCTCCCCGCCGGTATCAAGATCACCCTCAGGGGCCAGGACGAGGTGATGACGCAGTCCTTCAAGAGCCTCGCCCTGGGGCTGATCCTCGCGATCCTGCTCGACTACTTCCTGATGGTGGTCCTGTTCCAGTCCTGGATCGATCCCTTCATCATCATGATGGCGGTGCCCGGCGCCCTGGTCGGCATCCTCTGGATGCTGGCGGTGACCGGCACCACCATCAACGTCGAGTCGCTGATGGGCTCGATCATGGCGGTCGGCATCGCCACCGCCAACTCGATCCTTTTGGTGAGCTTCGCCAACGACGTCCGCGTGGAACAGGGGCTTACGCCTGTGGAAGCGGCGCTCGCCGCCGGCCGGACGAGGCTCAGGCCGGTGTTGATGACGGCCTTGGCCATGATCATCGGCATGCTGCCGATGGCCCTCGGCATGGGCGAGGCGGGCGAGCAGAACGCGCCCTTGGGGCGGGCGGTGATCGGCGGGCTGCTGGTCGCCACCATCATGACGCTTTTCGTGGTGCCGGTCATCTACACCCTTTTGCGCACCGGCCCCCCGGTGAAGCATCTCCTGGACGAGCGGCTGGCGAAGGAACTCGGGGAAGAAAACGGGGAGGGAGAGGAACATGGCTCAGGCTGAACGGGAGGGTAAAGCGGGCGGCAAGACCGGCGGCAAGGTCGTGCACCTCTTAGGTTATACGGCCCTGGTGATTACCGTGGTGCTGATCCTGCTCCTGGTGTTTTTCCGGCACCGTTCCGTGGAAAAGGAGCAGCGGGCCCGGCAGGACGCCCTCAAGGCGGGGACGCGGGTGCAGGTGGTGGAGGCTGCCCCTCCCCCGTCGCTGCGCACGCTGACCTTGACCGGCGAGGCGCGCCCCTACGCGACCGCCACCCTCTACGCCAAGGTGAGCGGCTACCTGAAGGAGATCGCGGTGGACAAGGGCGACCGGGTGCGTGCGGGAAGTTTCATCGCCCGTATCGAATCGCCGGAACTGGACAGCCAGTACCGTGCGGCGCTCGCGGACGCGCAGAACAAGCGGGCCTTCGCCAATCGCGAACGCGCGCTTTTAAAGGACGGCATCATCTCGCAGCAGGAGGCCTCCGACGCCGTTGCCGCGGCCAGCACCGCCGAGGCCAACGCGGCGGCCTTGCGCATCCAGAAGGAATACCAGGTGATCAAGGCGCCGTTCGACGGGGTGGTGACGGCGCGTTTCGTCGATCCGGGGGCGCTGGTGCAAAGTGCCGCCACCGGGCAGACCTCGGCGCTCCCCGTGGTGACCCTCTCCCGGCTCAACCGGCTGAGGATCTACCTTTATCTCGACCAGAAGAGTGCGGCGCGGGTAAAGGTTGGCGACCGGGCGGAGGTGTACGACGCGGCGCGGCCGGAGCGCAAGCTGCCGGCCACGGTGAGCCGGATCAGCGGCGAGTTGGACCCCAGAAGCCGCACCATGCTCTGCGAGCTGGACATGGCGAACCCCGAGGCGATCCTTTTGGCCGGCGGCTACGTGCAGGCGACCCTGGAGATCGCGGCGCCCCCCTACCCCCAGGTGCCGGCCTCGGCGGTCTATACCCAGGAGGAAAAGAGTTATCTCGCGGTGGTGGGCGCGGACAACCGGGTGCATTTCAGGGAGGTCACCGTGTCGGACAGCGACGGGAAGCAGATCACCGTGGCCGAAGGGGTGCAGGTCGGCGAGCGGGTGGCGCTGACGCCGGGGACCGGACTTGTCGAAGGGGAACTGGTGCAGCCGGTTAAGGCAATAAAACCTTAAAAACCGTCGCAGACGGATTTAAATTCAAAACCGTGGCACACGGATTTAACGGATTTGACGGATAAAAACAGATCAGGCAGAGACTAAATCAGATACAGGTTTAACCAAAATATTTGTTTTTGCTTTGTTTTTGCTTTGTTTTTGCTTTGTTTTTGCTTGATCTGCAGTGATCCGTCCAATCCGTTTAATCCGTGTGCCGGTTTTGACTTGTCTTTGGCGGGTTTTGACTGGATTTGTTAGTGACCGGCAAGAAAGGATCTGCGATACTGGGCGGCATGGAATTCGAGGGACCGGAACATACTGACGCGCCGCAACCGGTATGGGTGGAATTGCCGATCCGCCGGATCGACCCCAAGAGGCGCGGCTTGAGCCAGCACCGCGCTCAGCTGTGGGCGCTGGTGCTCCTCTCGCGCTACCTGGAGGCACGGGTGGAATACGGCGAAAACGGCTGGCAGGTGCTGGTCCCGGAACAGGACCTGGACAAGGCCTGCCAGGAACTGCGCCTTTTCATCGCGGAAAACCGCGACTGGCCGCCGCTGCCACCCCCTTCCCGCCCGCTCGTGCACAACGGCCTCGCCACCATCTCGGTGCTCCTCCTCCTGGCCACCTTCCACAACGTCACCACGCTCGACTTGACCGACTGGGACCTCCCCCCGGTCGACTGGGTCGGGCTCGGCAACGCCCACGCGAGCCTGATCCTCAGGGGCGAATGGTGGCGCACCATAACCTCCCTCACCCTGCACGCCGACTGGCTGCATCTTATGAGCAACGTCGCCATCGGCGGCATCTTCGTCATCTTCCTCTGCCAGGAACTCGGCTCGGGGCTCGCCTGGAGCCTGCTTCTTGCCTGCGGGGCGCTCGGCAACCTGGCCAACGCCTACGTGCAGCTTCCCAGCCACAGCGCCGTCGGCGCCTCGACCGCCATCTTCGCCGCGGTCGGTGCCCTGGGGGCGCTCGGGATGATGCACTACCGCCACCACTTAAGGCGGCGCTGGCCCTTGCCGGTGGCGGCGGCGCTGGCGCTTTTGGCGCTGCTCGGCACCGAGGGAAAACAGACCGACCTCGGCGCGCACCTGTTCGGTTTTCTCTTCGGGATGATCTTGGGACTGCCGGCGGAATACCTGGTGGGAAGGTTCGGCAGACCTGGACGCATTTTGAACGCGCTCCTCGCCCTCCTGAGCGCCGCCGTGCTGGTGGCCGCCTGGCGGGCGGCGCTCGACGCTACCTGATCAGCCCCATCATCTGCCAGAACGGGATGCTGAGTGCCACGGCAACGGCGGCGATGATCGCCACCCAGCGGGAGAGCCTGGGCCCCTGGTCGAGGGTGAAACTCTTTTCCTCGGCGGAGTAATAGGCGGTCAGGTAGGTGGTGGACTGGCCGGAATAGAAGAAGGGATCGGTCGCCATCAGGATCACCAGCACCACGACCCAGGGGTGGATGCCGATCCCCTTGGCCAGGGGGCACATCGAGCTGGAGAGCACGATGGCGGTGGCGTCCTCGCGGACGGTGGTGGCTAATAGGAAGGTGAAGACGAGCACGGTGAGCAGGAAGACGTAGGGCGAGACCATGAACGGCTTCATCACCACCCCGAGCACCCGGGTCAAGGGGTTCACGATCCCCACCTGGTCGAGCACGCCGGCAAAGCCGAAGAAGGCGCCGGTGAAGAGCAGGTAGGTCCAGTCGATGCCGCCTTTCAGGGTGTCGACGTCCAGCACCCCGCCGATCACCAGAAAGCACATCCCCCCCAAAAGCAACCAGGCGTTGTCGACACCGTGCAGCGGCTGCAGGAGCATCCCCAGGCCGAGCGCCAGCGTGATCACCACGGTCACCAGTTCCTCCCGGCTCACCTTCCCCAGGATCTTCAACTGCTCGTCGAGCACCGCGTCGGAAAGACGCTTTTTCACCTTTTCCGGCCGATAGACCGTGACGACCAGCAGGAAAACCCCTATGGAAAAGAAGATCAGGGTCGGCAGCGCGTAAAGAAACCAGTGGGTGGGCGACACGTACGGCTTGCCGGGGACGAGCCCCATCACCACCACGTTGAAGGAGGAGCCGGTCAGGAAAAAGGGGGTCATGAAGCCGTAGAACATCATGGACATGAGCCCGAGCGCCGCGGCGCCGTTGCTGCGGTTGGCAAAGCCCATCGACTCCGCCACGCTCTGCGCGATGGGAGCGGCAAGAGAAACCTTGGTGGTGGGCGAGGGGATCAGCGGGTTCAAGACCAGGCCGCTGGCGGCAAAGCCGACCAACTGCCCCAGGTGGGTCTTGGGAAAGGCCTTCAGCATGTAAAGCGACAGGCGGTACAAAAGGCCGGACTTGGCGATGGCGGTACCGAGCGCCAGCGTGCCGAGCAGGTACATCCAGGTCGGGGAGGCAAACCCCGCCAGGGCCGTGTCCGGCTTGACGATCTTCAAGAGCACCCACAAAAGCAGCATGAGCAGCGCCACGACGTAACTGGGGATGGTATCGGCCACCCACATGACCACCGCCGCGAGCGAGATGCCGATGCAGAGCATGGCGCGGTCGGAAAGCCCGGCTACCGGGGGGAGCAGGCCGAAGACGACGATCAGCGCCAGGGCGAGGGCCGCGGAGCACACCGAGAGGGAAAGGCTTCTGTGGAAGAGCGAGCGGGTCTTGCTCAGGGCAAGCGAAGCGCCGATGGCGCCCTTCATCTCCTGGCGCGAGAGCCGATAGCTGCGCGAGGGGCCGCCGGCTTCCTCCGGTCTCTTCACCCCGTCCGACTTGCCGACTTCGCCGGCGATGGTCAGCGCCATGTGGATGTATTCCAGCGACTTGTGTTCCAGCCCCAGCCGCTGGCAGTAATCGGAGGCCAGCTCGTAGAGGGGGATCTCCTGCTCCCGGGAGAAGAACTCCTCGGACACGGTCAGGGCGGACTCCAGCCTTAAAAGCCCTGCCGCGGCATCGGTCGCCAGCTGGGCCTTGAGCACGATGAGAAGGAGCTGGTAGTGCTGGAACAGCACCACCTCGGGGCAGTGGGCCAGCTGTTTGAGCACCGCCGCCAGGAGCTCCGGGTTCTCCTCCAGCTTTTCGGCAACTCCGGTGGCGGTCCGGCACGCCTCCGGCCAGCACTGGTTGTCGACGTACACCTGTACCGCCCTCGTAACCCGGCCGGCCTCCAGGTAGTGGCGCGCCGCGGCCGCAAGCAGGCAGGCCTTGTGCTCGGCGTCGAATCCCGCATGGTACAGCTCGCGCAGCTGCCGGTGCAGCGAGGAATGGATGGCGACGGTGCCGCGCTCCTTGTCCTCCTTCAGCACGTAGGGAAAAAGACGGGAGCATTCCTCGAGCCGCGCCGCGGCATCGAGTTCGAGATAGCGGCCCAGGAACTTGGCGTCGAGCGTAGGCAGCACGGAGCCGCACAGAAGCACCTTGCGCAGATCCTCGCCCATCTTGGCGAGATCGCTCAGGATGACCTTCTTGCGGGAGGATTCGGCGAGGTGCAGGGTGATGTCGGTCTGCTTGAGCCGCAGGCAGAGCAGGCGCAGGAAATAGTTGGAGATGGCGTTGTTTTCCAGCAGTTCGTTGAAGGTCTCGGCGCGCAGCCGGTAGAGGGTGGAATCCAGGCGGGCGATGGCCGAGGCGGTGCGGTCGGTGTCGGTGAGGATGGACATCTCGCCGAAGGCGTCGCCCGGCTTGAGGACGGCCAGGGTATTGCGGACCCCCTCGTCGTCGACGGTCAAGAGCTCGATGCTGCCGTCGTCGATCACGTACATCGCGTCCCCGGCCTCGCCCTGGTGGAAGATCGGCGTCCCCGCGGGGAATTCGATCTTCTCCATGTTGCCGAAGAGGCGGGACTGCTCCCTGGCGGAGAGCCCCCTGAACATCTCGATGTCGCTAAGTCGCATGCGCCCCAGTCCCCAGCCAGCCGAAAGATTGAAGCATCTTAACCGCTAAAATCTCCTGAAGTCAAGGAGTTCGATGCCGCCAGCCGCTTTCTCGGGCGGGGGTCGGGTCAGGACAGCTGTAGGAACGGTAGCGGCTTGCCGGTGCGAAAGCCCAGTGCCTGGCAGACGGCGATCAGCCGCCCGTCCTGATCGCTCACCCGGATGTCGTAGCTCGCCGTCTTCCTGGTGCTGCTCACCTCGCGCGCCTCCGCACGCAGCCGCGCGCCGCGGTCGGGGCTCGCTACGTAGTTGACGCCGACGTTGAGGGCCACGGTGGTGCTGCCGACCGTCTGGCAGACGGTCTCGAAGGCCTCGTCGATCAGGGCGAAGATGGCGCCGCCGTGGGTGCGGGCGAAGAGGTTGTCCATGACGGTCGGGTCGTAGTCCATCTCGACGGCGGAGAAGCCGACTTCGAGTTCGACGAGCTGCATCTTCAGCGCTTGCGCGAAAGGCTCCTTGGCGACTGCGGCGTAAATGGCGTCCTTGAGGGTCTGGTCCATGCGGGGACTCCTTCCTTTACCTGGAAATTTCCTGATAAATTAACACAAGTTGGGGAAAGGCCAAAGCAGATCCTTCGCTCATCGCTCAGGATGACAGGCGGGAGGCGTCCCCCACCCCCCGCCCCCCCGCCAGGGGAGGGGGGATGTGAGGAGTAAGGTAGGTCGCGTTGAGGCAGGAAACGCGACATTTCTGCGTGGCGGGGACCTAGATGAGCAGGCGGATGGGGTTTTCCAGGATCTCTTTGAACTCGGCCAGGAATTGGGCGGCGTAGGCGCCGTCGACCACGCGATGGTCTGCGGAAATCGTCACCTTCATGACTTTGGCGCAGGCCGGGGCGCCGTTACGGGCCACGACGCTCTCCAAAACGCCCCCTACGGCCAAAACGGCGGCGTGGGAAGGGAAGATGATGGCGGCGAACTGGGTGACGCCGTACATGCCGAGGTTGGAGACGGCGAAGCTGCCGCCGTTCATATCCTGCTCGGTCAGGTTACCGCTGCGCGCCTTTTCGGCAATGGCATGACTCGCCTCGGCGATCTCCACAAGCGTCAGGTCCTGACAGCCACGAATCACCGGCATCAGGACGCCGTCGGGGACGGCCACGGCGACACAGATGTTGAGGTCTGCGCGCGGGCGCAGGGTGTCGCCGTCAAGGGAGGCGTTCAACTGCGGATACTTCAAGAGGGCAAGGGCCGAGGCCTTCACCACCAGATCGGTCAGGGTAACCGCCCTGCCGCTTTGCTTCAGCTGGCGCCGCATCACTTCGGCGTCGTCCATCAGGACGTCGACCGTGACGGCGAAATGGGGAATGGCGCGCCAGGAGTCGCTGACGTTCTTGGCGATGGCCGCGCGCAGCCGCGACAGCTTGGCTCCCGATTCGGACGATTCGGACGCGGCGGTCGGTTGGGCGGCACCTTCAGGCATTGAGGGGGGCGCTGCCGGCTTGCCGGCGGCGGACCGTTGCTGCGCTCCTTCCAGGTCCTTAAGGAGTATCCGGCCTTCGGGTCCGCTCCCCTGTACGGTTGCGAGATCGACGCCGAGTTCCCGCGCCCGGCGACGCACCACGGGCGCCGCGCGCTCATGGCTTTCGACGGGCTGGCCGGCCGGCGCTTCGGCGGCCGCACCACCGGCTTCGGGCGGGGGTGGCGCTGCGGTGGTCTCACCTTTGGCACCCTCGTCCGCTCGCGGCTGTGCAGGTGCCTGCGCTTCGGCTCCCTTCGGCGGTTGTTCCTCCTTTTCACCCGCCGCGGGCTGCCCCTTTTCCTCGGCAGCGCCGATCGCGGCGATCACCGTGCCGACCGGCACCATGTCCCCCGGCTCGACCCTGATTTCCAAAAGCACCCCGGAGACGAAGGCTTCCAGCTCCATGTTGGCCTTGTCGGTTTCGACTTCGGCCAACACCTCGCCGCGCGAGACCTGCTCACCTACCCGCTTTTTCCAGGAGATCAGCCTGCCTTCGGTCATGGTGTCGGACAGCTTCGGCATGACGATTTCGTTCATGTGGGCTCCTCTTTAAAACCTCAATGGGAGTTATGGGACGGTATGGGAATCATGGGAGCTTATGGGAGGGCTCCCACCCTAATAGGACTGGGCGATCAGCTCGCGCACGGCGGAGGCGATACCTTCGGCTTGCGGGATGCAGAGCTTTTCGATCTGGCGCGAATAGGGCATCGGCACGTCCAGCCCGGAGACGCGCTTGACCGGCGCCAACAGGCGGTCGAAACACCCCTCGTAGATGCGCGAGGCGACGTCGCCTCCCAATCCGGCGCTCCGCCAGCATTCCTCCACCACGACGGCCCGCCCGGTCTTCGTCACGGAAGCAAGCACCGTACCCATGTCCAAAGGGCTTAGGGTCCGCAGGTCGACGACCTCGCAGGAAACCCCCTCTTTTTCCAACGCCCGGGCGGCCTCAAGCGCGAGGATCGACATGCGGCCGTAACCGACCAGGGTCACCTGGTCCCCCTCGCGCATCAGGGCCGCACTGCCGAAGGGAACCAGGAATTCGCTGTCCTCGGGGACTTCGCCCTTGCTGTTGTAGAGAAGCTCGTGCTCCAGGAAGATCACCGGGTTGTCGTCGCGGATCGCCGTCTTCAAAAGCCCCTTGGCATCGGCCGGGGTAGCCGGATAGGCGACGCGCATGCCGGGGCAGTGCATGAAATAACTCTCCAGGCTCTGCGAATGCTGGGCGCCCAGCTGGCTCCCCCCCCCTCCCGGCATGCGGATCACCATCGGCACCCTTACCTGGCCGCCGAACATGTAGCGGACCTTGGCCATGTGGTTGACGATCTGGTCCATCGCCAAAAGGGCGAAGTTCACCGTCATCAGCTCGGCCACCGGCCGCAACCCCCCCATGGCGGCGCCGACCCCCACCCCGACGATGGTGTTCTCGGAGATCGGGCAGTCGCGCACCCTCTCCTCGCCGAATTCGGACAAAAGCCCGCGGGTGACCTTGAAGGCCCCCTCGTAGAGCGCCACGTCCTCGCCGTAGGTAACGACGGCAGGGTCGCGCCGCATCTCCTCCTTAAGCGCCAGGTTGATGGCGTCGCGGTAGGTCATTTCAGACATAGATATCCTCCCAGAGCGCGCTCTCCTCGGGCCAGGGCGAACCGGCAGCGAAGGCGACGGCCTCGTCCACCTCCCCGCGGCAGCGCTCGAGGATCTCGTCCAGCTGCTCCCGGGAAGCTATCCCCTCCTCGACCAGCCGGCGGCCCAGGTTGGGGATCGGGTCGCGGCTCTTCCAGACGTCGGTCTCGGAGGAGCTGCGATACTTGGCGGGGTCGGACATGGAGTGCCCGCGGAAGCGGTAGGTGACCGCCTCGATGAAGTAGGGGCGCTGCCGCTCGCGCACCCACTCGGCCGCCCGCCGGGTCGCCTCGTACATGGCGGTCACGTCCATGCCGTCCACCTTTTCGCTGGGGATGTCGTAGCCGCAGGTGCGCCGGTGCAGCGCCGCCTGCGCCGAGGCGCGGTGCACCTCGGTGCCGATGCCGTAGAAGTTGTTCTCGCAGATGAGCAACAGGGGAAGCTCCCAAAGTCTCGCCCAGTTGAGCGACTCGTGGAAGGTCCCCTGGTTCATGGAGCCGTCGCCGAAGAAGCAGGCGGTGATCCGGTTCTCCTGGCGCAGCTGGCTCGCCCAGGTAAGCCCCACGGCGATGGGGAACTGGCCGCCGACGATGGCGTAGCCCCCCATGAAGTTGAGTTCGGGGGAGAAAAGGTGCATCGAGCCCCCCTTCCCCTTGCAAATCCCGGTGGCGCGACCGAACAATTCCGCCATCACCCGCTTGGGGTCCGCACCGCGCACGATGGCCTGGGCGTGGTCGCGGTAGGCGGAGAGGATGTAGTCGCTTTTGGCAAGCGCCGCGGTGCAGCCGACCGCCACCGCCTCCTGCCCGCTGTACAGGTGCAGGAAACCGGTGATCTCCCCCTTGGAGTACTGCTCGGCGCAACTCTCCTCGAACTCGCGGCAGAAAACCATCTGCTCGTACATCTTGATCAATTCCCCTTCGGGAAGCATCTCTTCAAGGCTTTCTGCCATCACGCGGTCTCCTTGACGTAGTTCAAAAGCCCCCCCGCCAGAAGTTCGCGACGCTCGCGCTCGGAAACCTTGAGCTCGGTCGCGATCTCGCCCCCCTCGAAGCGGACCGGGATCTCGGTCGCCCCGCTCTCCACCAGATTGCGCAGGTTTGAGATGCGCAAGCGTTCGCCCTGGGGAAGCCGGTCGTAGTCTGCGGGGTTCTTGAAGGTGAGCGGCAGGATGCCGAAGTTGATCAGGTTCGCCAGGTGGATCCTGGCGAAGCTCTTGGCGATCTTCACCCGGATGCCGAGAAAGCGCGGCGCCAGCGCCGCGTGCTCGCGCGAGGAGCCCTGGCCGTAGTTTTCGCCCCCCACCACCGCGCCGTCCCCCTTGGCCTGGCAGCGGGCCGCGAATTCCGGGTCGATCTGCTCGAAGACGAACTTGCTGATCGCCGGGACGTTGCTGCGGAAGGGGAGCACCTTGTTGCCGGCCGGCATGATGGCGTCGGTGGAGACGTTGTCCCCCACCCGGATCATCACCTCGAGGTCGAGCTGGTCGGGGAGTGCGGCGAAGTCGGGAAGCGGGGTGATGTTCGGTCCCATGACGATCTCGACTGAACTTCCGTCCTCAGGGGGTGCGATCAGGCTGGCATCGTCCACCAGGTAGCGCTCGGGGTTTTCCACCGCCGGCCAGGCCATGAGGTCGGAGAGCTTGCGCGGGTCGGTCACCACCCCGAAGACGCCGGCTGCGGCCGCCGTTTCCGGCGAGCAGAGGTAGACCCGGTCCTCCTGGGTGCCGCTTCTGCCGGGGAAGTTGCGCGGGAAGGTCCTAAGCGACACCTGGTTGGTGCCGGGGGCCTGCCCCATGCCGATGCAGCCCAGGCAGCCGGACTGGTGGATCTGGGCGCCGGCCAGAAGAAGCATGATGAAGCCGCCTTGGGCCACCACGTTCTCCAAGACCTGCCGGGAGCCGGGGTTCACGTGGAAGTGGAGATGGGGTGCTACCTTGCGGTTCTCCAGGATGCGGCAGACGGTCATCAGGTCGCGGAAGGAGGAGTTCACCGAGCTCCCCACGATCACCTGGTCGACCTTGAGCCCCTCGATCTGAGCCACCGGCACCACGTTGTCGGGCGAGGAGGGGCAGGCGATCAGGGGAACGACGTTAGCGAGGTCGATCTCGTCGTACTCGTCGTAGGACGCGTCGGGATCGGCTGCAAGCTCGCGCCAGGCGTCCCCCCTTCCCTGCGCCTCCAGGAACTCGCGGGTGCGCCGGTCGCTGGGGAATACGGTCGAGGTGGCGCCCAGTTCAGCCCCCATGTTGCCGATGGTGGCGCGGTCGGTGGCGGACAGGGTCGCCACGCCCGGTCCGTAGTACTCGATGATTCTACCCACTCCCCCCTTCACCGAATGGCGCCTGAGCATCTCAAGGATCACGTCCTTGCCGGAGACCCAGGGGGGGAGTTCGCCGGTCAATTTGACCCCCCAGATCTTCGGGCAGGTGAGGTGGAAGGGCTTGCCGGCCATGGCCATCGCCACGTCCAGGCCGCCGGCGCCGATGGCCAGCATCCCCAGCCCCGCCGCGGTCGGGGTGTGCGAGTCGGCGCCCAGAAGGGTCGTCCCCGGCACGCCGAAGCGCTCCAGGTGCACCTGGTGGGAGACGCCGTTACCGGGCTTGGACAGGTGCACGCCGAATCTCGCCGCGGCGCTTGCCAGAAAGGCGTGGTCGTCGGCGTTCTTGTTGTCGGTCTGCAAAAGGTTGTGGTCGACGTATTGTGCGGCCAGCCCCACCTTGACGCGCTCGATGCCGGTGGACATGAACTCCAGCATCGCCATGGTGCCGGTCGCGTCCTGCAGCAGGGTCTGGTCTATTGTCAGTGAAATCCCCCGGCCGGGAATCAATTCTCCCTCGACCAGGTGGTCAGCCAGTATCTTGGTCGCCAGATTTCGTCCCATGGCATTTCTCTCCTGTAAACGCCGCGTTAGCGCTTTAATGCAACTCACACTATTGTGCTCCTTCCGGCGCGGCGCGTACAGAATTCTTTGCTTTTTCCCCGGACGGCAGGCGGTCATAACTCCCTGAGATTGCTAAACTCCCTCCAGGCGAGGAAACACTTGGGCGACTCCACGAACTCGTAGATGTTCTCGACGATGTTCAGGTGGATCTTCTCCTCGTCGGCCAGGGCGAGCAAAAGGCGCCTCACCTCGGGGGAGTCCTCCTTCTCGGCGGACTCCTCGTAGAAACCGATGCTCTGCTCCTCGGCGGTGATGGCGTGACGGTAGCCGTCGGCGTCGACCTTGAGCGGCCCCTGCCCCCTGATTTCCAGAAGGCGCTGGAAGATGTTCTTCGACTCCTCCAGCACCGTGCTCTCCGCGCGGGCGAAGGCTATCTCCTCCTTGCGCGCCTTAAGGGCGTCGAAATGGCTCTGCTCCGCCTCCGCCAGCAGGGTGAAGAGGTTTTTCAGCTCCTTCTCGTCGCTTTCCGCGGCCAACTTCTCGTAGTACGCCTTACCGTCCGCTTCCATCTTCATGGCAAAATCGAGTACGTTCATGAGGGCACCACCTTTTCACTGTGTTTTGAGCGCAGCCCCATCGCTGTCACCACCCGTTGCAGGCTATGTTTCACCGTTTCCGAAAGTTCGGTCAGTTGTTCGTTCCCCACCAGCGACAGGGCAGCCGCGGGGTCCATGGCCACCACGGAGCTGCGGCGTTCGGAGATCTCGTAGACCACCACGTTTAAGGGGAGCAGCGTACCGACGTTCAATTCAAGGCCCAGGGCCTGGTAGGCGAGTCCCGGGTTGCAGGCGCCCAGGATCAGGTAGTTGCGGAAATCCTTCTGCAGTTTTTCCTTGAACCTCCGTTTCACGTCGATCTCGGAGACGACGCCGAAGCCCTCCTTCTGCAGTTCCTCTCGGACGGCGGCCACGGCCTCCGGGAAGGGAAGGTGCAGGTCGATGCCGAAGGCATAGGGGGTGAAAACCGGCATCGTCTCTTCCTGTTCCATGGTCTCGGCGAGCTCTTTCAGGCTCAGCACTTCGCTTTGGATCTGCTCGGGGATGACGGTCTGGATCAGTTGCTCGGCCTCTTCGTCTTTGGGCGCCCATTCGAGTTCGATGGTGAGGACCTGGGGGGCGACCGGGCTCTGCACGGACGAGGGAACGACGCGGTTTACGGCGCGGCCGCTGAAGAGCGGGTGTTCCAGCAGGAAATAGTGGACCTCGCCGTGAGCCTTGTCGATCACCACCTTTTCCTTGATGGTAAGCCCCTTTCCCTTGATCTCGCGCAGCACGCCGTTGCCGTAGTGCTGCAGGATGCGGGCCTGGGTCACCCCGGGGAGATAGCTCTGGGGTTGCTCGACCTTTTCTATCAAAAGTTTCCAGATGGTCTCCAGTGGTGCGTGCACTTCACAGCTGTAGAAAATCTTACGCATGAACGATACCTCCCTGCGTTACAAATGAGAAAGGACGGGTGGGCTTACCAATGTACAGGCATAACTTTACCCGATAGTTGTCGGGCGGCAACGGGGGGAAGACAAAAAGCGGAACAAAGACAAAGACAAAAGCTTGACCACGGAGGTACACAGAGGTACGCGGAGGGAAACAAAAGCAGATCCTTCGCGTACGCTCAGGATGACAGACGATGGGTAACGGAAATACCGTGACAAGCTAAGGTATGCAGAAAAAGGAAAGACCGGAAAATAGCTTCCCGGTCTTTCCTCTGTGCTCCTCTGTGTACCTCTGTGGTGAAAATTTTTCAGCCTTTGCGGTCAATGCTCCCGGTGCACGGCCAGGGGGCCCCAGGCCTGGTGCACGGACATGACTTCGACGCTGTTGACGTTGACCCGGGCCGGGACGGAGGTGACCCAGACGACGATGTCGGCGACGTCCTCGGCCAGCAGGGGCTCGGTGCCGGTATAGACACGGTGGGCCTTTTCCTCGTCGCCCTTGAAGCGCACCCGGGAAAACTCGGTCTCGGCCATGCCGGGGGCGATGTTGGTCACCCGCACGGCACTCCCCAGGAGGTCGGCGCGCAGGTTGCGGGAAAACTGCTCCACGAAGGCCTTGGTGCCGCCGTAGACGTTGCCGCCCGGATAGGGCCAACTGCCGGCCACGGAACCGATGTTGACGATGTGTCCGCGGTTACGGGCGACCATACCGGGGAGGATGGCACGGGTGCAGTACATGAGCCCCTTGACGTTGGTGTCGACCATGGCGTCCCAATCGTCCAAATCCGCACGCTGGGCAGGCTCCAGGCCGAGGGCGAGGCCGGCGTTGTTGACCAGGAGGTCGACATCGGCAAACTCTGCCGGGAGAGCGCCGAGGGTTGAGCCGACGGCTTCACGGTCACGGACGTCGAGCGTCACCGTGTGCACCGCGGTCAGGGGGGCAAGCTCCGACTGCAATTTCTCCAGGGCCTCGGTGCGGCGGGCCGCCAACACCAGCCGGCAGCCGAGCCGGGCGAAGGCACGCGCACAGGCGGCGCCAAAACCGGATGAGGCTCCGGTGATCAGGATCGTTTTTTCCATGTCAGTTCCCTTGCTATTGCCCGGCGACGGTGGAACCTGTCACTTCGACGCCGAAATCGGCCGCTTCCTTGGGAACGTTGGAGATGGCCACCACGAACCCGATGGTTTTCAGCGGCTGAACGCCGAGGTTGGAGAGGGAGTCGCCGAACTGGTTGTTCATGATGGCGTCGATCTTGGCCATCGGCAGCGTTTCCAGTTGCTCCTTGGAGAGCTTGTTGCCGCAATAAGCGGTCTTCTGCACCAGCACGGCACCCTTCTTGTCGAACAGGGTGACGCGCACGTGAATGGAGGCGCGCGCCTTGCGGTAGCTGTTGAAGACCTGGCCGTTGACCACGAAGATCTCGCCGGCGTCCTTGTTCATATAGAACGAGGCCAGCGGGTTCTTGACGATCATGCGCCCCTCTTCGGGCGCCTCCATGCCGAACCACTTGCCGACAAAGCCAAGCCCCAGCTCGTCGAACTTGGCCATGGCCGCCGGCCCGCTCTGCAGCAGGTAAAGCCCGGCTCCGGTCAAGGCCACGATGACCAGCAAGGAAATGGTGACGATGGAAATGGTGAGTGCGGAGCGACCCTTGCGCCGGGACGAGATGATCAGCGGCGGGTAGTCCTCCTCGGCAGCTTCCGGAACCACCGGTGCCGAAGTTTTTGAGCCGAAACTGAAGTCGAGGGCCGCCTGCTGGGAGCGCTTTTTGGCCTCGGCAGCTTGCGGAGGGGGAGCCAGGGCTTCTTCCTCGGCTTCCTCGGGCTCCGTCTCAGGCCGCGCGGCGCCGGCCGGCCGCGGTGCCGCCGGCTTCGGTACCCGCTCCAGCTCGGGCTCCGCCTTGAATTCCGCCGAGAAGGAGAACTCACCCAAGTTGAACAGCTCGTCATGGACCTCGGCCGGCTCCGCTTCCTTCTGGGCGGCGGCAAACGGATCTTCCCGGGTCGCCGCTGCCGGTGCGGTTCCGGCGGGAGCCGCTTCTTCCTCAAAGCTGAAGTCGCCGAAGTCGAAGCCGTCTCCCTGTGCCGAAGCCGCCTCCGGTTTTGCCGCCGGCTGTCCGCTCAGGGAGAGGTCGCCAAAGTCAGGGGCTTCCGGGGCTACCGGCGCGGGCTCCGCCTTGGCAGCGGGAGTCTCTTCGAACGAGAACTCGCCGAAATCGAGGGATTCGCCGGCCGCAGGCGCGGCGGGCTCCGTTTTGCCGGCGGCGGGTGCCTCTTCGAAACTGAAGTCGCCGAAGTCGATGCTTTCGTCGGCGGCAGCAGCGGCAGGTTCCGCTTTACCGACTGCGGGTGCCTCGTCGAAGGAGAACTCGCCGAAGTCGAGGCTTTCACCGGGGGCGGAAGCGGCGGGAGCGGCAGGTTCAGGCTTGCCGGCAGCGGGAGCTTCCTCGAAGGAAAACTCGCCAAAGTCGAAAGGTTCGGCCGCCGCGGTGGCCGCAGGTCCGGTCGTGCCGGCAGGGGGCGCCTCTTCGAGGGAGAACTCGCCGAATTCGAGACCTTCATCGGCCGCGGCAGGGGGAGGTTCCGGCCGGACGGCAGCAGGTGCCTCTTCGAAGGAAAACTCGCCAAAGTCGAGACCTTCACCCGCTGCAGGGGCGGCAGTCACGCCCTGCGCGGGCGCAGCGGCATCGTCGAAGGAAAAATCACCGTAATCGGGCCCCTCCGCGGCGACCGGAGCAGAGGCCGGCTCGGCGGGGGTCACCGGCTGATCGGAAAAGGAGAACTCGCCGAATTCCAGCGCCTCAGCTTCCGCGGCCGGCGCTGAAACGGGCGCCGCGGCTTCCGCGCGCTGCAGGTCGAGGCTGAAGTCGCCGAAGGAAGGTGCTTCCTGTGCGGGAGCCGCTTCCGGCGAGCTGACCACGGTCTCCGGGGTGAACTCGAATTCCCCGAAGTCGAATTCTTCGATGGCCTTCGATCCCGACTCGGGGGAAGACGCCAGGGGGTCGTCGCTGAAGGAGAAATCGCCGAAATCGAGGTCGTTCTCGGCGGCGGCAGGCTGCCGGGTCTCGGGAGGTTCCTGTGAAGCAGCGACGGGCGCTGGCCGGGGTGCCGCAGCTTCGGCCGCGGCAGGTTCCTGCATTTTCGGCTCAGGGGCCGGCGCGCCGAGACCGGACAGGATGGAATCGAACTCCGACTCCTCCAGTTTCTGATCGGCGCCCGCCAGGAAGACGTGACGGCACTTGGAGCAGCGGACCTTCACCCCGCCTGGCTTAAGCTTCGCGTCGTCCAGCCGGAACTTGGTCTTGCATTGATCGCATTCGAGTATCATTCAACCCCTCCGAGAGGATTTTCGATGACTTCGTAGATGGCGGAGAGTTCTCTCAGCCGCTCGTCCAGATCGAGCCCGTAGCCGACCAGGAAGCCGCCGGCACAGGAAATGCCGACGTAATCGGGAGTGACGTCCGCCAGGCGGTGCTCTTTCTTGTCGATCAGGGTACAAAGGGCAAGACTCTTGGCGCCGCGTTGCCGCAACAGGTCCATCAGGAAGGTAAGCGTGAGGCCGGTATCTATGATATCCTCGACCACCAGTACGTCCCGGCCGGCGACGTCCGCGTCCAGATCCTTCTTGATGGTCACCTTGCCCGTGGACCGCGTACCATCATAGCTGGAAAGGGAGAGGAAATCCATCTCCACCGGTACGCGCAGGGCACGCATCAGGTCCGCGGCAAAGAAGAAGGCCCCCTTCATCACCACCACGATCAAAAGTTCGCGACCGGCGTAGGCCGCGTTGATTTCGGCGGCGAGCCGGGTTATTTCAGCTGCGATCCGCTCCTGCGAATACAGCACGCGCAGATCACGTCCTGGCTGAATCTTGTAAGCCTGCTGTTCCATTAAAATTTCTCCCGATTTTTGTCTATAACAGAACGCATTTGGAGTGTCAAATCATTCTGGCCTAAGACACCTCTTTGTGCTATAAATACCGCAAAATACTGCTCGAAACGGCAACAAGGGGACTCACCTATGAAATTGCGCTTAGCCGTTTTTGTCGTGCTCGGCAGCCTCGCCCTGGCCACCGTAGCTTTCGCCGCGCCCGAACTCAGCGTGGAACGCGGCAGCTTCAACTTCGGCACCGTCGCCCAGGGCAAAAAGGTGCAGCACAACTTCGTGATCCGCAACAGCGGCGACAGACCGCTGGAACTCAGGCAGTTCAGCGCCTCCTGCGGCTGCACGGCCGCCAAACCTTCCACCTCGCTGGTTCCTCCCGGCCGGAGCGCCGAAATCCAGGTCACCTTCGATTCCACCAACTTCGCCGGCAGCGTCGAGAAGACGGTCACCATGACCAGCAATGCCGGCAGGCAGCCAAGCTACGTGTTCAAACTGCTCGGCAACGTGGTCGAGGCCCTGCAGTTGACGCCGCGCCAGCTGAACCTGGGACCGCTGACGGCGGGGGTGCCCAGACAGGCGAGCATCGCCATTCTCAACGCGAGCGAGAACGCCATCAAGCTTTTGGCGGTCACGGTCACCTCCACCGCCCTGCACATCAAGCCGACCTTGAAGAAGGCGGAACTTAAGCCGGGGGAATCTGGGGGGATCGACCTGGTCGTTACCGCCCACCCGGAGTCGAAGGTGTTGAGCGGCTATCTGCACATCCTGACCAACAACCCGGCGAAGAAGGAAATTACCGTGCCGATTTGGGGCACGCCGGCCAAGTAGTGGCCTCAGGCCATCACGCAAGAAAGCCCCCTTCGGAATCGGAGGGGGCTTTCTTCTTTTGCAGCGACGGGGTGCCTGTCAATGGGTAATCTTGTTCTTGCCCGAGGAGAGTTCGGTTTCCAGTTCCTTCTTCGCCGCCTCCAGCGCCTCCATCTCCTTCAGCTTTTCCCCCAGCCAGTAATGCAGTTCACGGGCCGTATGGTAGTTGAGCACCACGCCGTTGGTGACGTGGCGGACCAGGCTGCGACCCAGATCTTCCGGCTCCATCTCGGTCTCGGCGCCGATGCCGCCTGTCTGAGTGATCTCGTGGGTGATGGCGTTGGGCAGCGGCGGACGCTCCAGGTAAAAATTCACCACCAGCTCGCCGCGCGGGGAAATGCCGCCGTGCGCGCCGTTCACATAAACGGGGTTGTAGTCATAGGTGAAGATGTACTTGAATTTCATCTCGGGGTTGTTCGCCATGTTTTCTTCTCCTTGTCATTGAATTAAAAGCCGGTCAGGCTGCAACCTTCGACAGGTAATACTCGTAGTTCCCCTCGTAGTGCCGCATCTCGCCGTGGTCGATCTCGATCACCCGGTCGACCAGGTGACGCAGGAAGTGCCGGTCGTGGCTCACCAGCATGACGGTGCCGGCGAAGTTGGCAAGGGCGTTCAAAAGCATCTCGCGCGACTTGATGTCCAGGTGGTTGGTCGGCTCGTCCAGCACCAGGAAGTTCACCGGCCGTGCCAGAAGGGTCGCCAGCACCACCCGGCTCTTCTCGCCGCCGGAGAGGTTTTCGATCTTCTTCTCGACGTCGTCCCCCTGGAACAGGAAGGAGCCGAGCAGGTTCCTGATCACGCCGATGGTCGCTAAAGGCATGACCTCCTGCAGGGTCTCGAAGATGGTCTTCTTGGGATCGAGGACCTCCATGGCGTGCTGGCTGAAATAGCCGAGTTCCACGTTGGCGCCGAGTTGCACGGTCCCCGCCGTGGGTTCCGCCTCGCCCGCGAGCACCTTGAGGAAGGTCGATTTGCCGGCGCCGTTCACGCCCACCACCGCGATGCGGCTTAGGCGCTTGATGATGCCGGTGACGCCGGAGAAGACGGGGTGCTCGCCGCCGCCGTGCTTGGTCCAGGTCTTGCCCAAGCCCTCCATCACCACCACGTCGTCGCCTGAGCGCGGCGGGTCGGCGAAGTTGAAGCGTACCACCTTTTCCTCGGGGGGGATCTCGATGCGCTCGATTTTGTCGATCTTCTTCACCCGGGACTGCACCTGTGCCGCGTGCGAGGCGCGGGCGGCAAAGCGGGCGATGAACTCCTCTTCCTTGGCCAGCATGTCCTGCTGGCGCTTGTGGCTCGCCAAAAGCTGCTCGCGGCGGATGTCGCGCTCGCGCTCGTAGAAGTCGTAGTTGCCGCCGTAGGTGGTCACCGTTTTGTTGGCGACCTCGACGATGCGGCCTACCACACGGTTCATGAAGTCGCGGTCGTGGCTCGTCATCAGGAGCGCGCCCTTGAACGAGGTGGCGATCCACTCTTCCAGCCAGATGATCGATTCGACGTCCAGGTGGTTGGTCGGCTCGTCCAAAAGGAGCACGTCCGGCTGCAGGGTGAGGATGCCTGCCAGGGCGACGCGCATGCGCCAGCCGCCGGAGAAGGATTCGACCGGGCTGTGGTAGCGGTCCGGGCCGATGCCCAGGCCGGTCAGGACTTCCTTGGCGCGGGAATCGAGGTCGTAACCGCCGCGGTGTTCGAACTCCTCCATCGCCACGCCGTAACGCTCCAGAAGCGACGCCATGTCGTCGTCCGGCATGGGCGTGCACATCTGCTCTTCCATACGCTTCAGTTCGCCGGCCAGGCGCACCGTTTCGGCCGACACCGCCATCACCTCGTCCAGGGCGGAGCGGCCGGACATGTCGCCGATGTCCTGGGAGAAGTAGCCGATGGTGGTTTTCTTGGCCAGGGTGATTTCGCCGGCGTCGGGCTCTTCCTGGCCGGTGATCAGCCGGAAGATGGTGGTCTTGCCTGCGCCGTTTGGGCCGACCAGGCCGGTCCTGGTGCCGGGGAGGATCTGGAAGCTGGCTTCGCGGAACAGGATCTGCGAGCCGTGCTGTTTGGTGATGTTGGACAGATGAATCATATGCGTCTCCAAAAGGTTAAAAGATAACCGTTTAGCGTTAGCATGAAGACGGGGGGATAGACAACTGAAATTTTGATTCGAAAGGGATTTTAAGGTTTACTTCTTAGCCGCTCGACGAGGCGCCTCAAGAGATTGGCGAGATAGATGCTGCAGAAGACGATGAGGGCGACGTTGACGAAACGGGTCCAGACGGGATCGGGGACGAGGGTCGCACGTGCGGCGTTACGGTAAAGGTAGTAACCGGAAAGGACGACGCCGGTGACGGCGCCGGCCGCCACGAAGGGACGCCGCAACGGGGAAACTTTGTTGGCTGGTTGCATGGTTCAAGGAGCCCGAACTACGGGTAGTGCCGCTCGCCGAAGAGGGCGGAGCCTACCCTGACGAGGGTGGCGCCCTCGGCGACGGCGGCCTCGAAATCGCCGGACATCCCCATGGAGAGCTCTTTCATCTCGACGCCGGCTATGCCGGCGGAGGTGACCTCGGCGGCCAGCTCGCGCAGCCTCCTGAAATAGGGACGGGCGGCTTCAGGGTCGTCGAAAAAGGGGGGCATGGTCATGAGTCCCTTGACGCGCAGGTTCGGCAGCGCCGCGGCCGCGGTCACAAGCTGCAGCACCTCGTCGCTTGTGGCCCCCCCTTTGGTCGCCTCCCGGGCGACGTTTACCTCGATCAGGACGTCGCAGGTTTTGCCGATGGCGCCCCAGTGACGGTCGATCTCGCGGGCCAGGGAAATGCGGTCCACGGAATGGATCATGCCGACCAGCCCGGCCAGGTACTTCACCTTGTTGCTCTGCAGGTTGCCGATGAAATGCCAGTCGATGCCGGCGGGGAGTTCGGCCACCTTGCCCACCAGTTCCTGCACGTAGTTCTCGCCGAAGATGGTCTGCCCGCAGTTCATGGCTTCGGCGATGGCGGCGGCGGGCTTGGTCTTCGTCACCGCCACCAGGCGCACCTCGTCGGGGTCTCGCCCCGCAAGCCTTGCCGCCTGCGCGATCCGTTCCCGGATCCGCTGGAAATTTTCAGCTATCGACACGACGCAACTCCTTTCTTTCAGGAAAGGGCTCCCAGCACGCGGAGCGCCTCGACCACCTCGCACAGGGGTAGCCCGACCACGTTGGTGTAGGAACCGTCTATCTTCTTCACCATGTGGGCAGCACCTCCCTGGATGGCGTAGGCGCCGGCCTTGTCGAAGGGACAACCGGTGGCGATGTAGCTCAGGATTTCCTCGTTACGCAGCTGCTTGAAATACACCTTGGTCCGCACCGCCTCGCGCACGGCCCCCTTGCGCTCCTTGTCGAAGATGGCAAACCCGGTCACCACCTCGTGGGCGACGCCGGAAAGCTTCTTCAGCATGCGCTCGGCGTCGGCTGCGTCCTTGGGCTTGCCCATTATTTCGCCGTCGCAAAGGACGATGGTGTCGGCGCCGAGGAAGAACCGGCCTTCGGTTAAGGCAGCGGAAGCCTTCGCTTTCCCCTCCGCCAGACGCAGGACGTGGTCGACCGGTTCCTCGTCGGGAAACGGATCCTCGCAGATGTCGGCGGGGACCACCCGGAAGGTGACGCCTGCCGTTTCCAAAAGTTCGCTCCGCCGGGGCGAGGCCGAGGCGAGTACTAGTTCCATGAACAACTCCTTTGGTAACTTGGGTCAATTGTTCCTGCGCCGCAGTTGCCGCGCCCAGAAAAAGGTGGCGACCAGGATGACGGCGCCGATGGCGACGTTGGTTGCCACCCCGGCAAAAAGCCCGTAGACGAGCGAGGCGATCCCCATCAGGAACACCAGCGCCTCCAGGGAAAGCAGCCGTCCGACTACGCTAATTTCCTGACTCTCTTTGTCCCCTTGCATGGGTACTCTCCCCGGCCGGTAAGGTCTTGTGTCTCGCGCTTTACGGCAACTACCTCATATCATTATATTAGCCACAGAATTTAATCTTGGGCAAGGGTAAAGCGAAGATTCCCCCTCCGAAATGGATGGTAAGTTGGTTGTCATCCTGAGCGGCAGCGAAGGATCTGCTTTTTACCGGGGCGGCTAGATAGACAGCCGCCACTTTTCCAGCGCTTCGAGCCCCCGCGCTGCCAGGATACCGCGCTTTTCCTTCTTCTTGATCTTCTTCCCCGGCAGCGGCGGGAAGAGGCCGTAGTTCACGTTCATCGGCTGGAAACCGGCGGCTTCGGCGTTGGTGATGTGCTTGGCCAGGGCGCCGATCGCCGTCTCGGCAGGGGGCACGGTCAGTTCTTCCCCCTTGACCAGGCGGGCTGCGTTGACGCCGGCCAGCCAGCCGCTGGAGGCGGACTCGACGTACCCCTCGACGCCGGTGATCTGACCGGCGAAGAGAATCCGGGGATCGCTCTTCAACTGGCAGGTGCCGAGCAAAAGGGCCGGCGCGTTGATGAAGGTGTTGCGGTGCATGGAACCGAGCCGCAGGAACTGCGCATGCTCCAGACCGGGGATGGTGCTGAAGATCCGCTTCTGCTCGGGCCAGGTGAGCTTGGTCTGGAAGCCGACCAGGTTGTACATGGTCGCACCACGGTTTTCCTGGCGCAGCTGGATCACCGCATGCGGTTCCACGCCCACCCGCGGATCCACCAGGCCGACCGGTTTCATCGGGCCAAAGCGCAGGGTTTCCGGACCGCGGCTCGCCAGTTCCTCGACCGGCATGCACCCCTCGAAATGCACGATCTTCTCGAAGCTCTTGGCCTCCACCTTCTCGCCCTTGACCAGTTCGGCGACGAAGGCTAGGTACTTTTCCTCGTCAAGGGGGCAGTTGACGTAGTCGTCCCCCTCCCCCTTGCCGTAGCGCGAGGCGCGAAAGGCCCTGTCGAAGTCGATGGAGTCGGCGGAGACGATGGGGGCGATGGCGTCGTAGAAATAGAGGTAGTCACCGGCGAGCCGGCCGATTTCCCCGGCCAGGGCGCCGGAGGTGAGCGGCCCGGAGGCGACCACCACGATCCCCTCCGCGGGGATACCGGTCAACTCCTCGCGGACCACCTCGATCAGCGGGTGCTTTTCGATCTTCTCCGTGACGTACTCGGAGAAGAGCAGCCGGTCGACGGCAAGGGCGCCGCCCGCCGGCACCTTGGTGGCCTCGGCGGCTTCCATGAACAACGAGCTCAGCCGCCGCAATTCTTCCTTCAAAAGCCCGACGGCGTTCTCCAGGGAGTCGCCGCGCAGCGAGTTGGAGCAGACGAGTTCGCTCAATCCCGGCAAGTGGTGCGCCTCGCTGTAAACCTTGGGCTTCATCTCGTAGAGCCGCACCCGCACGCCGCGGCTTGCCGCCTGCCAGGCGGCCTCGCAGCCGGCGAGCCCGCCGCCGATTATGGTGATCGTTTCAGACATCGTTTTTCTTCTCCATATCGTTTACCGGAAACAAAAGCGGGGTCCGAAGACCCCGCTTTTTGCCGTCGAAAACGTCCCTTTCCTTGAACGCCTACTCCTTGTTGCTCTGGTAATCGCAACCTTCTTTGGGGCACTTGAGGAATTCGCCGGTGCGCTTGTAGACCTTCTTCACCAAAAGCGGGAAGCCGCACTTCGGGCAGGGCTGCTGCACCGGCAGGTCCCAGAGGGCGAACTTGCACTCGGGGTAGCGATTGCAGGAATAAAAGAGCTTGCCGAAGCGGGACTTCTTCTCGATCAGTTCGCCCTTGCCGCACTCGACGCAGGCGATGCCGGTCCCCTTGGGCTTCACCAGCGGCTGGATGTTCTTGCAGTTGGGATAGGCGGAGCATGCCAGATACTTGCCGAAACGCCCGTCCTTGATCAGCATCTTGCTGCCGCACTTTTCGCAGACCTCGTCGGACTCGACCGGCTCCGCTTCGGCACCACCCTCCCGGTCCTTGTCCAAAGGACGGATGTAGCGGCACTCGGGATAACCGGAGCAGGCGTAGAACTTGCCGAACTTGCCGAGCTTCACCACGAGCGGCTTGCCGCATTCCGGACAGATCTCGTCGGTCGCCTCGGTGGTGAGATCCGACTTGGAGAGCTCCCCTTCCTTGGTCTTCAGGAGGTCGATGAACGGTCCCCAGAACTCCTGCAGGAGCGGCCGCCACTGCTTTTCGCCGCGGGAGATCATGTCCAGCTCTTCTTCCAGGTTGGCCGTGAAGTTGTAGTCCACGTACTGGGTGAAGTGGTTGGTCAAAAGGTCGGAAACCACCATCCCCACGTCCTCGGGGAAAAAGCGCTTCTTGTCCAGGCGCGCGTACTTCCTTTCGGTGAGCGTGTTCATGATCGAGGCGTAGGTGGACGGACGGCCGATGCCGTACTCCTCCAGCGTCTTCACCAGGGTCGCCTCTGTGTAGCGCGGCGGCGGCTGGGTGAAATGCCGCTCGGGGAGCAATTCCTGCAGATTAAGGAAGTCCCCTTCGGCTAAAGGCGGGAGCAGCCCCTCCTTTTCCTCGACCTCGTCGTCCACCCCTTCGATGTAGAGTTTCATGAAGCCCGCGAAGCGGATCACCGTGCCGGCGGTGCGGAAACGGAAACCGGTACCGGCGGAGATCTCCACCGAGGTCTGGTCCAAGAGCGCCTCGGCCATCTGGCAGGCCACGGTCCTTTTCCAGATCAGGTCGTAGAGCTTGAACTGGTCGGAGGAGAGGTACTTCTTCAGCTCGATCGGGGTCTTGGCGATGTAGGTGGGTCGCACCGCTTCGTGCGCTTCCTGGGCGTTTTTGGACTTGTTCTTGAAAAAGCGCGGTTTTTCGAGCGCGTATTCCTTGCCGTAGAGGGTGGTGATCGTCTTCTGCGCGTCTTCCAGCGCCAGGTTGGAGAGTACCACGGAGTCGGTACGCATGTAGGTGATGAGACCGACCGCACCTTCGCCGACGTCGATCCCCTCGTAGAGCTTTTGCGCCGTGGACATGGTCTTGCGGGCGGAGAAGCCGAGCTTGCGGGCCGCCTCTTGCTGCAGGGTGGAGGTGGTGAACGGCGGCGACGGCTGGCGGCGGCGCTCGCTCTTCGTGACCTTTTCCACCCGGTAGACCGGCGTGACCGGCTTTGCCACCACCAGCGGCTTGTCGGAGGCACCGTCCCCCTCCGGAAGCGGGAACTTCTTGCCGCCCAGCTGGCCGAAGAGACGGAAGGCGGTATCGAGGTCGGGGATGTCGAACTTCGCGAGCTTCTTCCCTTCCGCCTCCACCAGGTTGGCGCCGAGCGCCTGTTTCTTGGCGTTATCCAGCTTGGCGCCGATGGTCCAGTACTCCTGCTCCTTGAAGGCCTGGATCTCCTTTTCCCGCTGGCAGATCAGCCTGAGCGCCACCGACTGCACGCGGCCGGCGGAAAGTCCGTAGCGGATCTTCTTCCAGAGGAAGGGGGAAAGGGTGAAGCCGACCAGGTAATCGAGGATGGAGCGGGCCTGCTGGGCGTTGACCAGCTCCAAGGCGATGTCGCGGGGATGCTGCACCGCGTGTACGATGGCGTCCTTGGTGATCTCGTGGAACACCACCCGCCGGATCTCGAAGGGGGGCTTCTTCTTGCCGTCCAGACCGAGCGCCGCCAAGAGGTGCCAGGAGATGGCCTCCCCCTCGCGGTCGGGGTCTGTCGCCAGGAGCAGGGAATCGATCCCTTTCAATTCCTTCTTGATGGCGTCGATATGCTTCTTGCTCTCGGGCAGGACCGCGTATTTCGGCTCGAAATCGTGTTCCAGGTCCACCGACCCCTGCTTCGAGGGGAGCGCGCGCACGTGGCCAAAGGAAGCGAGCACCTTGTACTCGGGACCCAGAAACTTTTCTATGGTCTTCGCTTTAGCGGGAGACTCTACTATGACGAGATGCTGGGACATGTATCCACCTGGTATCGGAATTTCGGCAACGGCGAAAGCGGGGAGCTTCTAGGTAACGGCAAAATGTTTCCCCGGGAGCTGCATGATGGCGCCTTTTAGCTCCAAGCGCAGTAGCGTAGCCGAAACATCGCCTACTGTCAACGCGCTCTGTACGATGATGTCGTCGATCTGCAGCGGCCCCTGGCAAATAAGGGAGTAGATCTCCGCCTCCTGGGGGGTGAGATCGAAGCAGGGGGGCTTAGGCAGGGGGCGGTTCGGCAGAGGCTCGATGGAGAGTTCCTCCAGGATGTCCTCCACCCCTTCGACGAGCCTGGCCCCTTCCTTGATCAACCTGTTGACGCCGCGGCTTTTGTTGCTGGTGACGTTGCCGGGAACGGCGAACACCTCCCTCCCCTGCTCCAGCGCGAAATGCGCCGTGATCAGCGAGCCGCTGTGCTCGCCCGCCTCGACCACCACCACGCCGCGCGACAGGGCGGAGATGATGCGGTTGCGGCGGGGGAAATTTTCCGCCAAAGGCTCGGTGGCGAGCGGGAACTCGGAAAGAAGCGCCCCCCCCTGGGCGAGCGCCCGGTGCAGTGCCCCGTTTTCCGGAGGGTAAACCACGTCGATGCCGCACCCGAGGACCGCGACGCTGCGGCCGCCTGTCTTCAAGGCCCCCCAGTGGGCCGCCGTGTCGATGCCGCGCGCCATGCCGGAAACCACCGTCACCCCCTGGGCCGCCAGTTCGCGGGCGAGCCTGGTGGCCGTGCAGAGCCCGTACTGGCTCGCACGCCGGGAGCCGACGATGGCGACGGCCGTCTCGGAGCCGTGCAACTCCCCCAGCAGGTAGAGGAAGGGGGGCGGATCGGGGATCTCCATCAAAAGCCGCGGGTAGGCCTCGGAAAGGACGTCCACCACTTTCGCCCCGCTCGCCTCAAGCCGCGCGCACTCCGCCTCGGCGAAGGGGCGGTAGTCGTGGGAGATAAGCGAGGCGGCGGCCGCCCGGCTGAGCCCCTTCACCTGGCCCAGTTCCTCGGCGCTCGCCGTAAGCGCCCGCTCCGGGGTCTGGAAATGGGCCAAAAGGCGCAGGAAGGTGACGTTACCCACCAGCGGCACGGATTTCAGGGCGAACCAGTAGTAGTGTTCCATGGGGTTACCCCCGGACCCGGACTAGCTTTATGTAGCCGTTGCCGTTATCTGGCCTTCTTCATCTCCACCCGGTCGCCGCGGTAGATGGTGTCCACGCTCTTGACGATGATTGCGGTGGAACTGTTGGTGTTGGTCTGCACCACCACGAGCGCGCCGATCACCTCCACCGGGAACTTCTTGATCTTGGCGGCCACCGCCTGCTGGTCCGGGGTGACGTCGCGCACCACGTAGAGCAGGTTGCCGGCCTGCACCCCCTGCGCCGTTCCCAGGTCGAGGTAGACCACGTCGTTCACCGCCAAAGCCGCGTTGCCGGTCTGGGTCTCGACGATGTAGCCGACCAGGTCGCGCTCGGGCGCCTTGAGGCCGACGGTCAGCTTGCGGTCGCGGTAGGGAAGCAGGAAGGCGCCGGCGCAGATCTCCCGGAAGCTCTTGGTGATGATCGCCTTGGACACCTTTTCGTCCACCTCGGAGAGCTGCAGTTCGCCCAAGGGAAGCACCCGGTCGCCCAGGATCACGTTGGTCACCGGATGGCTCACCTGCCCCATCTTCATGAAGATCGAGTAACGGTCGCCGGGATTGGCGCCGTTCACCCGGCCCACGTCGGTGTAGACGATGTCGTCCTCGCCGGCGATCTCGCGGTTGGAATGCGTGGCAATGATGGTGCCGGAAGGGGGAATCTGCTTCTCCATCAGGAACCCTTCCGCCCCGGTGGTGGTGAAGACGGCGCTTTGCGCCTTTTCCTCGCTGACCGCGGCGGCGGGTGCGGCCGGTTGCAGCTGGCCCGGCGCCTGCGCCTCCGGCGCGGGCTTGATCGGCTCGATCTCGATGCGGTCGCCGTAGACCCTGACGCGCTGGCCGGGATAGATGAAATGGGGATTGCCGATCTGGGGATTCGCCGCCCAGAGGTTAGGCCAGTAATAGGGGTCCTTCAGGAAACGCCGGGAAAGCCCCCAGAGGGTATCGCCGGGGACGATGGTGTAGACGGTGGGTTGACTTTCCGCGGCCGCCACCGAAGTGAGGCCGAGCAGACAGACCAGCGACAGAGCACGGCAAAGGCTTTTCTTCATAGGTTCCTTGGAGGGCTTGCGGGCGCCCACGACCCCATGCAACCACGGCAAATAGGGCAATTAAAGCTTTTTGCCTAAATATGTCAAGGGGAATCGCCTATTTGGGGGTTCATTCCGCGGACGTTCTGTGCTAGGTTGTGGGGCTGACGCAAGCGCCACAGGCATTTCGATCGGGAGAACAGGGTGGGAACGGAAAGCGGCAACAAGGCCTGCGAGGGGCACGCTTTAAAAGGAAAGAAGCCGGAGCTTTTGGCTCCGGCGGGGAACATGGAGAAACTCAAGGTGGCGATCCGCTACGGCGCGGACGCGGTCTACCTCGGCGGCAAGGCCTTCGGCCTGAGAAACCTGGCGGACAACTTCTCCGTGCCGGAACTGGCCAAAGCCGTGGAGTACGCCCACAGCTTCGGCGTCAAGGTCTACCTGACGCTGAACGCCTTCCCGGACAACGCCGAGATCGCCGAGCTGGAAAGCTACCTGGACGAGATCGCCGGCATCGACCTCGACGCCTACATCGCCGCCGACCCCGGCGTGGTGGCGCTGATAAGGGAGAAGGCGCCGGGGCGCGAACTGCATCTCTCCACCCAGGCCAATACCACCAACTGGCGCGCGGCGCGCTTCTGGCAAAGCCAGGGGATCACCCGGGTGAACCTCGCCCGCGAGATGTCCTTAGACGACGTCCGCTCTACGGCTCAACACTGCGGGATCGAACTGGAAGCCTTCGTACACGGCGCCATGTGCATCTCCTATTCGGGACGCTGCCTGATATCGAGCGCGCTTACCGGCCGGGACGCCAACAAGGGGGAGTGCACCCAGCCCTGCCGCTGGAACTACGCCATCGTGGAGGAGACCCGCCCCGGCGAGTACTTCCCGGTGGTGGAGGACGGCAAGGGGAGCTTCATCTTCAACTCCAAGGACCTCTGCCTGATCGAACACCTCCCGGAACTCGTGCAAAGCGGGGTCGCCTCGCTGAAGATCGAGGGGAGGATGAAGGGGATCTACTACGCGGCGAGCGTGGTCCGCGTCTACCGCGCGGCGCTCGACGCCTACTGGGACGATCCCAAGGGGTACGAGCTCAAGCCCGAGTGGCTTACGGAACTGAGCAAGGTGAGCCACCGCGGCTACACCACCGGCTTTCTCTTCGGCAAGCCCCGCGACCTCGACCACGAATACCTCTCCCGCTACGTCAGGAACTACGAGTTCGTCGCCCTGGTGGAGGGGGAGGCCGAAGGCGGCGGCACCCTGCTCGGGGTAAGAAACCGGCTGAAATTAGGCGACACCCTGGAACTGATCGGCCAGGGTGCAAACTTCACGCCCTTCACGCTCACCGCCATGGAGGACGAGGACGGGGTGCCGCTCACCGTGGCCCACCCCAACCAGCAGGTGGTGCTGCGCGGGCTTGCCGGCGCGGGGCGTTTCGACCTGATCAGGCGGGAAAAAACCACCAAGGCGGCTGCATGAAGTTCTTCGATTCCGAACAAGAAAGCCCCTGGAAGGACGCGCTCCTGCTTTTGGCCGGCTTCGGTCTCCTCTTCTTCCAGTTCCTGGGGAGGCTGCCGCTCATCGACCCGGACGAGGGGCGCTACGTGGAGATCCCCCGGGAGATGCTGGAGCGGGGCGACTTCCTGACGCCGACGCTCAACTACGTGAAATACTTCGAGAAGCCCCCCCTGCATTACTGGCTGAACGCGCTCTCTCTCACCGTCTTCGGGGAAAACGAGTTTGCCGCCCGCTTTGCCGGCACCCTCTGCGGCCTTCTGACCGTCCTTGTCACCTACTACCTCGGGCGCAGGCTTTTCGACCGCCGGACCGGACTTGCCGCGGCGACCGTCCTGGGGACCGCAATCGGCTTCGTGGTGCAGGCCCGCATCAACTTCACCGACATGACCCTCACCTTCTGCCTTTCCTCAGCCTTCGCCTTTTTCCTCCTGGCGCAGCGCGACGGTGCACCGGAGCAGGGTAAGGAGAGGGACTACTACCTCTTCTACGCGAGCATGGCGCTGGCTGTCCTGGCCAAGGGGCTGATCGGCATCGTGCTCCCGGGGGGCGTGATCTTCTGCTACTTCCTCTTCACCCGCCGCTGGCGGATACTGAAAGAGATGCGGCTTTTCACGGGGGGAATCCTGTTCCTTACGGTCTGCGGCCCCTGGTTTCTCCTGGTGTCGCTCAAAAACCCCGAGTTCGCCCGTTTCTTCTTCATCCACGAGCACTTCGAGCGCTTCCTCACCAAGACCCACCACCGCTACCAGCCGATCTGGTTCTTCGTGCCGATCCTGGCAGGCACCCTGCTCCCCTGGTCGATGTTCATCCCGGCGGCGCTGAAAAAGGGGTGGGCGGAGCGCAAGGGGAGCGGGGAAACGCTCTATCTGTTGCTCTGGGCGGGGGTGATCTTCGCCTTCTTCTCCAAGTCCAACTCCAAGCTGGTCCCCTACATCCTGCCGGTCTTCCCGCCGCTGGCGCTTCTGATCGGCAGGTGGTTCGCCGAGAACCGCGGCGGCAAGGGGCTCACTCGGTCGGCCGTGGCGACCGGCGTACTCTTGATCGCGGTGGGTATCGCCGCCATCGTCTATCCGAACGTGGCGAAACAGATGGAGATCGAGCCCTTGGACGGCGCCATCGTCGGCGGGCTACTCCTTTGCCAGGGGATCTTCGCCCTGGCGGTCGGCCGGCGCGGCGAGAGCCGCCGGCTGTTCCTGGGGCTGGCCGGCAGCTCCTGCCTCTTCATCCTGATCGCCCCTCCCATCATCTACGCCCGGGTGGCGCTGGACACCTCGTGCAAGGAGCTGGCGCGGGCTATCAACGAACGCGCCGGACAGAACGCGCGCGTCGCCTGCTACGGCAGGTACGAACAGGGGATCGCCTTCTACACCCACCGGCGGGTGATCATGGTCGGCGACCCGGACGAGCTGGATTTCGGCAGGCAGCAAGGGGACAACGCCGCCTGGTTCGTCGACAAGGACTCCTTCCTCGATCTCTGGGAGTCGTCCGGCACCCTCTTCACCGTGATGAGAAAGCGCGACCTGCCGACCCTGCAGAGGCAGGCCGCCACGCCGGTTGAGGTGGTTGCGAGCTACGGCGACCGGGTGCTGGTGACCAACCGGCCGCGGCGCCCGCGCGGGGCGGCCGGGACGCTTTCGCCCTGAGGCGGAAATTGTTTGACCATGCGGGCCGTTCGTGCAATATTGCACGGTTGTTGTCACCCCCCAGGAGGAGTCGATGCGAGCCAAGTTTCTCCCCTTTTCCATACCGACCATCGGTCAGGAAGAAATCGACGAGGTGGTCGATTCTCTCAAAAGCGGCTGGATCACCACCGGCCCCAAGGTGAAGCGCTTCGAGGAGGCCTTCAAGAAGTACACCGGCGCCCCCTACGCGGTGCCGCTCTCCTCGGCCACGGCCGGCCTGCACCTCACCATGCTCGCCCTCAAGCTGCAACCGGGCGACGAGGTGATCACCACCCCGATGACCTTCGCGGCCACGGTGAGCATGATCGTCCAGGCAGGCGGTACGCCGGTCCTGGCCGACGTCGAGCCGGGCACGCTCAACCTGGACGTTCAGGCCGCCCGCGCCAAGGTGACCCCGCGTACCCGCGCCATCGTGCCGGTGCACTTCGCCGGCCAGCCCTGCGACATGGACGCCGTCTTCGCGCTCGCCAAGGAGTTCGGCCTGTTCGTCGCGGAAGACGCCGCCCACGCCATCGGCACCGAATACAAGGGGCAGCGCATCGGCTCCCTTAAGAGCGTCTCGGTCTTTTCCTTCCACCCGATCAAGAACATCACCACCGGCGAGGGTGGCATGGTGGCGACCGGCGACGAGCAGCTGGCCGAGGAAATCTCGCTGATGAAATTCCACGGCATGAACAAGGAAGCCTGGAAGCGCTACGAATCAAGCGGCACCCCCAATTACGACATCGTCATGCCGGGGTTCAAGTACAACATGATGGACCTGCAGGCGGGTCTCGGGCTGCACCAGCTCGACAGGCTGGACGGTTTCATCGACAAGCGCACCGAACTTGCCGAATTCTACAACCGGGCCTTTGCCGAGGTGGAGGAGATCGCCACCCCGAAGCTCGTCCCCTACCCGCACCGCCATGCCTGGCACCTGTACACGCCGCTGGTGAAGATCGAGCGGCTTACCATCGGCCGTGACGCCTTCATGGCGGAGCTGAAAAAGGAAAACATCGGCTCGGGGCTGCACTTCAAGGCAATCCACCACCACCCGTACTACCGCGACACCCTGGGCATCGCCCCGGGCGAACTGGAAAACGCCGACTACGCCTCAGACCGTATCCTGTCGCTGCCGCTCTTCCCGCTGATGACGCGAAGTGACGCCGACGACGTGGTGGCCGCCGTGAAGACGGTGATCGCCCGCAGCAGGCGCTGACGCAAGATGGATAGCTACCAGAACATAGCGGCCGAGGAAAGGGAAGTCTCCTACCCGGGAGGCATGCGGCCCATCGCCCTTTACCCGTCGATGCGGGCAGCTCTCAAGGAAGACGCCATGGACAAGACACAGGTTACGATCGTCGTCCCCGCCTACAACGAAGAGGGGAACCTCCCCAACCTCATGGAGCGGCTCCTGCCGGTAATGCGCGGCATGGGGAGAAGCTTCGAGATCATCTTCACCGACGACGGCTCCCGCGACCGCACACTCCCGATCCTGAAGGAGATGACCAAGAGCGTCCCGGAGATGCGGGTGATCGAGTTCAACGGCAACTTCGGCCAGCACATGGCCATCCTGGCCGCCTTCGAGCGGAGCCAGGGCGAGGTGGTGGTCACACTCGACGCCGACCTGCAGAACCCGCCGGAGGAGATCCCGAGGCTTGTGGCCGAGGTCGAGAAGGGGTACGACGTGGTGGGGACCATCCGCCAGAAGCGCCAGGACACCGTGTTCCGCCGGGTCGCCTCGCGCATCGTCAACGTCACCACCAACAAGATGACCGGCATGCGCATGAGCGACTACGGCTGCATGCTGCGCGCCTACAACCGCGACGTCATCGACAACATCAACCACTGCCAGGAGACCACCACCTTCATCCCGGCGCTCGCCCAGACCTTCGCTTCCAACCCGACCGAGATCGAGGTGAGCCACGCCGAAAGGAGCGCCGGCGAGAGCAAGTACTCCCTCTACCGGCTGATCCGGCTGAACTTCGACCTGATGACCGGCTTCTCGGTGGTGCCGCTGCAGCTCTTCGCCCTGATGGGCATCCTCACCTCGCTCGCCTCGGTCGGTTTCGCCCTCTTCCTCGGCATCCGGCGCTTCCTGATCGGCTCGGAGGTAGAAGGGGTCTTCACCCTGTTCGCCATCCTGTTCTTCTTCATCGGCATCGTCATCTTCGGTATCGGCCTGGTGGGCGAGTACGTGGGGAGGATCTACCAGGAAGTGCGCAAGCGGCCGCGCTACGTGGTACGCCGCGTGCACGGTTTTCCTGCCCGTACCGAGGTGAAGTCTTGATCAGGAAGCCGAGCATCGTCGTCTGCGCCTACCACAACGTCGGCTACCGCTGCCTTCATGAGCTGATCCGCCAGGACGCGGACATCCTGATGGTCTTCACCCACGACGACTCGCCCAGCGAGGAGATCTGGTTCGCCTCCGTGCGCGAATTGGCCTTAAAGCACCACATCCCGGTGATGACCTCGGACATCAACCTGCGCGAGAACGTGACCCTCCTGAAGGAACTCAAGCCCGACCTGCTCCTCTCCTTCTACTACCGCAACATGATCCGCAACGAGGTGCTGGAGATCCCGAGGCTCGGGGCACTGAACATGCACGGCTCCTACCTTCCCAAGTACCGCGGCCGGGTGCCGGTAAACTGGGCGGTGATCAACGGCGAGACCGAGACCGGCGCGACGCTGCACTACATGGTGGAGAAACCGGACGCGGGCGACATCGTCGACCAGGAGAAGGTGAACATCGAGTTTGCCGACACGGCGCTTGAGGTGTTCAACAAGGTGACCGACGCGGCGGTTACGGTACTGGCGAGATCCTACCCGCTTCTGGTGGCCGGCACCGCGCCGCGCGTGCCGATGGAACTTGCCCTGGGGAGCTATTTCGGCGGCAGGAAGCCGGCCGACGGCCGCATCGACTGGCAGATGAGTGCCGTCGACATCTACAACCTGATCCGCGGCGTCACCCATCCCTACCCCGGTGCCTTCAGCCATCTAAACGGCAAGAAGCTCGTCATCTGGCGGGCGCTGCCGGTGGAGGGAAATGGGGAGCCGGGCAGAATCGTCAGCGCGCTGCCGCTTCGGGTCGGCACCGGTGCCGGGCTTTTGGAGATCCGCTCGCTGCAGGAAGAGGAAAACCCCGAACTGGAGGCTACCGCCTACGCCCGCCAGCGTGCGGACCTGGCAGGCTGCGCCTTCGGGGAATAACCCTCTGATTCACATTTACTAAGGCTGCTTCGGCCATGACTTTTTCTATATTGGAGACGACATGAAAGTTCTCATCCTCGGCGTCAACGGTTTCATAGGCAACGCCCTCACCAAACGTATCCTCGACACCACCGACTGGGAGGTGTACGGCCTCGACATGAGCTCGGACAAGCTCGAACACTCGATGGGGCACCCGCGCTTCAACTTCCTGGAAGGCGACATCACCATCAACAAGGAGTGGATCGAGTACAACATCAAGAAGTGCGACGTGGTGCTGCCGCTGGTGGCGATCGCCACCCCGGTCACCTACGTGAAGGATCCGCTCAGGGTCTTCGAGCTGGACTTCGAGGAGAACCTGAAGATCATCCGCCAGTGCGTGAAATACAAGAAGCGGGTCATCTTCCCCTCCACTTCCGAGGTGTACGGCATGAGCCCGGACGCCGAATTCGACGAGGAAAACTCGCCGCTCATGTTAGGGCCGATCAACAAGGAGCGCTGGATCTACTCCTGCGCCAAGCAGATGCTCGACCGCGTCATCTACGCCTACGGCGAGCATGAGAACCTCCGCTACACCCTGTTCCGCCCCTTCAACTGGATCGGCCCCAAGCTCGACTCCATCTCCACCGCCAAGGAAGGGAGCTCGCGCGTACTGACCCAGTTCCTCTACAACATCCTGGCCGGCGAGCAGATCCTCCTGGTGGACGGCGGCAACCAGCGCCGCTCCTTCACCTACATCGAGGACGGCATCGACTGCCTGATGAAGATCATCGAGAACAAGGACGGCTGCGCCGATGGCGGCATCTTCAACATCGGCAACCCGGTGAACGACCTCTCGGTCAAGGAACTGGCCCTGAAATTGCGCGACCTGGTGAAGGGGTACGCAGGTTACCAGGAGAAGGCCGAAAAATGCGAGATCGTCGAGACCACCTCGAACAGCTTCTACGGCAAGGGGTACCAGGACATGCTGACCCGCGTCCCGTCGGTGAAAAACGCCAAGGACAAGCTCGGCTGGGAGCCCACCACCCCGATCGACGAGGCCCTCAGGAAGACCCTCGACTTCTACCTGATCGAGCAGCGGGAAAAGATCGAGCATCTGCTGTAGGGGCGCCATGTACACGGTTGCCCTCAAAGTCGACGTCGACACCTATGCCGGGACCCGCGACGGGGTGCCGCGCCTTTTGGAGATCATGGAGGCCGCCGGCATCAAGGCGACCTTCTACTTCTCCATGGGGCCGGACAACTCCGGCAAGGCGATCCGGCGCATCTTCACCAGGAAGGGATTCCTGAAGAAGATGATCCGCACCGGCGCCCCCAGCGCCTACGGGCTCAGGACCATGCTCTACGGCACGCTCCTTCCCGCGCCCGAGATCGCCGCCTCCTTCCCCGAGATCCTCCGGGAGACGGCCGCTCGCGGCCACGAGACCGGCGTGCACTGCTGGGATCACGTCCTGTGGCACGACTACCTGGGAAGGTTTTCGCCCGAACGGGTGAAGGAGCAGCTCGGCAGGGGCGTTACGCTTTTCGAGGAGATCATGGGGGAGAGGCCGAAGACGACGGCGGCGCCCGGCTGGACGGTGTCGGAGAACTCCCTTGCCTTCCAGGACGAACTTGAGCTCGACTACTCAAGCGACGGCAGGGGGTACGCCCCCTTCTACCCGGTCTTCGCGGGCAAGCGCTACCGCACGCTGCAGATGCCGAGCACCTGGCCTACCCTGGACGAGATCTTAGGCGACGGCGGCATCACCGCCGACAACGTCAACGACTTCTACCTCTCGAAACTTACCGAAGGGCTCAACGTGCACACGGTGCACGCGGAGATGGAGGGAGGGGTGATGGCACCCTCCTTCGTCGACCTGATCGACCGGCTCAAAGACAAGGGTTGCCGCTTCGTCACCCTGGCGGAGGCGGCCGACACCTTTCGCGCTACGGCACCCGACGCCCCGCTCGCCATGGGAGAGCTCCCCGGCCGGGCAGGGCTCGTCGCCATCCAGGGCTAGCCGAAGACCACGTTCTTGCCGCCGTGCTTGGCGGCGTAGAGCCTCGAATCGGCATAGGCCATCAGTTCCGCCGGCTCGCAGCCGTCCTCGGGGAAACACCCCACGCCGATACTGATGCTCACCCGTCCCAAAGGCTGCTTCTCTCCTCCCGGAAAATCATACCCCTCCACCACTCTCCTGAGTTCCTCCGCTATCTTGAGGGCCGCGTCCTTGCGGGTCTCCGGCAGGAGGAGCACGAACTCCTCGCCACCGTAGCGGGCCGCCAGGTCGCTTGAGCGCAGGTTCGACTTCAGCATGTGCGCCAGGGTCTTCAGCAGCCGGTCCCCTTCGGGATGGCCGTGGGTGTCGTTGTAGACCTTGAAGTTGTCCACGTCCATGAAGACCACAGAGCACGGTTTCTGGCCCCGCTTGGAGCGGGCGATCTCGTGCGCCAGGGATTCCTGGAAGTAGCGGTGGTTGTAGAGGGTGGTGAGCCCGTCCTTGAGCGCCATCTCCTTCAGGATCAAGTTCGCCTCCTGCAGTTCCTCGTTGGTCCGCTTGAGCTCCACCAAAAGCTCCCGGTTCTGCGACACCAGCCGCGCCTTCTCCGCCGCCCGCCCGGCCACCGCCGAGATCAGGTCCAGGCTTTCGAACGGCTTCACCAGGTAGTCGTAGGCCCCGGCCCGAAGAGCGGTGATGGCGCTGTCCAGCGAGGCATGGCTGGTCATGATCACCACCTGGGTGTCCGGGCTCTGCTCCTTGATCTGGGTCAAAAGCTCGATGCCGCTCATCCCCTGCATCCGGATGTCGGTGATCACCAGCTGATGCGCACCCGCCCGGAACGCCTCCAGCGCCTCCTCGGCGCTCGCCGCCTCCGCCACCTCGAAGCCGTCCGCGGAAAGCACCTGGGACACCACGCTCCTCAAGGTCTCCTCGTCGTCCACAACCAGCAGGTTCATGATCGTACCTCCTTTTGCTTGGATTCCCCCTCACCCTGCCCCTCCCCCGCCAGGGGGGAGGGGATTTTGGTGTCAGGAAGCCGCTGCCGGGGACACGGGCGGCAGCGTGATGATGAAGGTCGCCCCCTCGCCCTGGGCGCTCTCCAGGCGGATGTCGCCGCCGTGATCCTTGACGATGCCGTAGGTGACCGAAAGGCCCAGTCCCGTCCCCTGCCCCGCCGGTTTGGTGGTGAAGAAGGGATCGAAGATCTTGCGCTGTATCTCCGGCGGGATGCCCGGTCCCGTGTCGCTCACCCTGATCTCGATCTCACCCCGCGGCGTAGCGGCGGCCGAAAGCGTCACCGTGCCGGGGGCGCCCGCCATCGCCTGCTGGGCGTTGATCATCAGGTTCATCAGCACCTGCTGCAGTTGGTTGGCGTTGCCGCGGCAGACCGGGATGCCCTCCTCGACCTGCCGCACGACCTTGACCGAGTTGATCCCCAGCTGGTGGTCGACGATGGCGTGGGCATCCGCCACGACCTGCGGGATGTCCACCTCGGCGAACTCCACCTTTTCCTGGCGGGCGAACTTGAGCAGGCTCTCGATGATGGTCTTGCAGCGCTTGGTCTCTTTCTCGATGATCTTCAGGTTTTTTTCCAGGACGTTGCCGCTCTCCACGGCCCTAAGCGAAAGCTGGGCGATCCCCAGGATGCCGGCCAGCGGGTTTTTCACCTCGTGGGCAAGGCCCGCTCCCAGGGCGCCGAAAGCGGCCATCTTCTCGGAATGCACCAATTGCTCGTAGAGGTCCTTGAGCGCCTGTTCGCGGGCCTTGAGCTCGGAAGCCATGCGGGTGAAGGAGCCGGCCAGGGCGCCGATCTCGTCGCCGGAATCGTTTTTCACCTCGACCTCGAAGCGCCCCTGCCCGACCATGCGGGTCGCCTCGGAAAGCTGCTCGATCGGGCGGGTCAGGCGGTGCGACCAGTAGAGACTTAAGAGTGCCGCCCCCCCCAGAAGCGTCAGGGAGAGAATCAGCAGGTCGGCCAAGAGGTCCTTGGAGGTGAGGTAGGCGGCGCTTTTGGGGATCTGCACCCCCGCCAAAAGGCTCCCGCAGCGCACCGGGGCGAAGCCCCCCACCATCCCCCGGCCCCGATCCAGGTACTCCATGGTGGAGCCCGGGCTCAAGGCGCGATTGACCCGCTGCCACCAGTCGGCGTCGGCGGCGGTGGCGATGAGTGCGCGGTCGGAGTGGGCGAGGTAGTGGCCGCCTGAGTCGAGCAGGAAGCTCTCGAAGACACGGGAGCGGCGGGCGAGTTTTAAAAGCTTGTCCAGCCGGATGACGCCCGAGGTGGTGACCGCCTCCTCGCCGCCTGCCGCCTTCTGCCAGATGGTGAGGGTCAGGGTGGGGAGCTTGGGAGAGACGGTGGAGTTGGCCACGTACGGCTCTCCCCCAACCTTGTCGGCCGGCACCGGGTGCGCCTCCCGGAAGCGGAGCATCTGCTCCTTGTTCACCCCCGCCGCCGCCAGCGCAGTCGCGTCGAAGACGGTCTCCTCGCCGCTATCGGTGCTGCGGGTGACCATCAGGAACTCGCCGAACTCCTCGAACAGCCTTCGTAAGACCTGGTCGCGCCGGTCCATGCCGTCTTCCGAGATGATGCGGGAAAAGAGCGTGAGCCGCTCGCGATAGCCCACCAGAAGCGTGTCCGCCTCCTCGGCCGCGTGCTGGACCATGGTGGAGGTGAGGTCGTGGATGTAGGCGGTCTTGTCCACCTGGAAGAGGTTCGCCATGGTGAAGGTGATCAGGCTCAGCACCACGGAGACCACCAAAAGCTGGGCGAGCAGCATCTTGAAGCGGAGCGGGAACCTGAGTTTTTTCTGCATACGTCGCCTCCTGCCTTTATTGACTGGTGACCGGTGTGTCCGGCTGGGTTCGGGCGTAGACGATGCGCGAGGCGTAGCTTGCGTTGCCGGTGGCGTCCTGCGCCTCCACCCGGATCAGGTTGACGCCGGGGTTAAGACGCAGGCGGTGCCTGAACCTCCCCTCCGCCACCTCCGCCACCTCGACGCCGTCCACGAACACCTTCGTCCCCGGCTCGGTTCTGCCGGCCAGGGTAAAGTCTCCCGGGGGCGGGCTGTCGGGCGGGAAATCGACCGTAAGTTCCGGCGGTGTCTGTACCTGCTCCAACCGGCACTCGGCAACCTGGCTGAAGGCCCCTTCCCTGCCGTCGTCCACCCGGCTTACCCGCCAAAAGTAGCTGCCGCTTGCGAGCTTGCCGGTAACGAATTGGTTGCCGTCCACCTTTTCGTCGATCAGCGTGCCACGGAAGCGGACGTCGTCGGAGAGTTGCAGGTGGTACTGGCCTGCGGCGCCGTTCCAGCGGAACGTCGCCCGGGGGGGCAACTGGCGGTAGCGGTAGACCTGTCGCCGCTCCCCGACCAGTACGGGGGGACCGGGGAGCGGCCGCGCCGACCCCACCGCCATGCCGCTTTGCAGGCTCACACCGAAGTTGGCCGGCACCCGTACCACTCCCCCCTCCCCTGCCACCTGCGCTTCGCCCCGGTACACGGCGAGCGCTGTAACGTTGCGGCCACTTCGGGAAAACTTGAAGCGCGCCTCGCCGGGGGCGATGCTGGCCACGTGACCCGAGGCGGCGAACTCCATGCGCATCTTGCGCCCGGCGGCCAGGCTGCCGCGCAGTTCGCCGTCCACCTGCACCCGGTAGCTTTTGGGGCCGTTGTCGTCGTCGGGGTTGACCCGCGTCACCACCACGAGCGAGTTACTTCCCAGTTCCAGCCGGTCGTTGCTCCCGAAGGAGATCTTGGCACCGGAGTGATCCAGGGTCTGCACGGCGTCCTGGCTGTAAAGCTGCATCCCCTCGCGCGCGCCTCCCCAGGCGATGGAGTTGCCGCGGCGAAAGCGGACGTCGTGCATCAGCCGGGTGAGGGTCGCCTCGACCACCACCTTGCCTGCGGTCCGCGGCGGGCCGGGTTCGCGGCTTCTAACCAGTTCCCTCAAGGGGGTGCGGGAAGGGAACAGGAAGTAGAGAAAGCCCATGAAGAGCAGGAAGACCACCAGCACCACGAACAGCGAGCCGCAGGCCTCCGCCGCCAGCCCCAGCAAACTTTTGATGCGGTTATTGAGCGTCATGGCTGCACCCGGTCTGCCGTCTGCGGCGCCGACAGAACTTTGAGATTCAACAGCTGTGCACAGCCGTAGTTGCGCAGCACCATGCCGATCACCCGCTCGCCGGCAGGAAGCGGCAACTCCTGTGAGAAACGGCCCGCGGCATCGAGCGGCACCCTGCGTCCCTCCACTTCCAGGACGCCGCCGGGCGCGGTCTGGCCAGCCAGCGTGCAGGTGGCGCGTCCCTTTTCGTCGACGCCGATGCCAAAGCCGCTGGAGCCGAAGTGCACCAGCCGCTGGCCGGCGGGTCGCTCCAGCCGCAAGGTCGGCAGCGGCAGTTCGGCGGCGAGCGTTCTTCCCAGCGAATCGCCCATTTCCACAAGGAGCCGGTCGCTACCCGCCGGCTGCACCGTGTCGAAGCGCCCCAGCCCGTCCACCGGCACCGTGCGTCCGTTTAACCGCAGAAACGGCGCGCCGCGGTAGCGGTCGTCGGGGGTGACGGGCCTCGTCTTTTGGAAGTTCCCCTTCAGTTCCACCCGCCGGTTCAGCCGCCGCCCTTCCTCGCTTGAGTTGTCCACCATCGGCCGGCTCTTGCCGTACCAGCGCCTGACCAGCCGGGAAGCGGGGATCTTTTCCTCCTGTTCCAGGTAATCGGCCGCCGCGTCGCAGCGTTTCTTGGAGAGCTTCATGTTGTACCCCACGGTGCCGACGTCGTCGGTATGTCCCTCGACCACTACCTTTTCCCGCGGATAGGCCCGCAGTGCGCGCGCCGCACGCTTGAGCAGCCGTTTCCCCTCGGCGGTAAGTCTTGCCGAGTCGAAGAGGAAGGCACCCCCGCCCAGGGTGAGGAGCACCGTATCCTGGCGGTCCACCCCGAAGAGTTCAACCGGCGAGCCGACCTGTGAGCCGTCGCGGTAGCGCACCTCAAGCTGGTACTGGTAGATCTCGCCCGGCTTGACCGTCCCCCCCTTTCCCTTAGGCCAGGCGATGCGCGCCGCAGGTGCGCCAGCGCCGCTGAAATCCGCCACGGCGCCGCCGTGGGCATCCACCACCTTGAGCGACCAGGAGGCGGCCTGTTCCGGCTTTGCCACCTTAACCAGGAATTCCAGCGGCGCCGCCGTCTCCCCATTTCCCGCCTTTTGGGAAACGGACTGACTGCGCCCCACGCTGACCGCGGTTAAGGGAAGGCGCACCGGTTCGCCGTTGATCAAAAGGGTGAGGAGTTCCGCGCTGCCTGAGAGCCTGAGCGGCTCGTCCACCCGGCTGGCCGACACCAGAAGCGCCGGCACCAGCGGCGGCCGGGCCGGGGCCTGCGGCACTTCGGCCGAAACCTGCGGCTGAGGTGCCGCCGCCTTCTTCTCCGTGCCGAACATCTCCTCGTCGAACTTCATCTTCACGCCGAAGAAGGGACCTGAGCCCTGGAAGCTCTCGCCGGTCAGGTCGCGGTCGTCGAGCCGGGCGAAGTTGTAGCCCGCGCTTACCACCACGTTGCGGTAGACCCTGAAGCCTACTCTTGCCACGGATCCGATCACGTGCTGTCCGGTCTCGTACTGGTTAAGGAACTTTAGGTAGGCGGACAGTTCCCAGCGCTCGGCGAGGTCGTAGGAAAGCCCAGCCAACAAGAGGTCGCTGTAGCTTGCGGAGGCGAGCCCGCCGGCGTTAAGCCAGTTGAACTTGCCGGCGTACTTCCCCTGGACGCTTAGGTCCTTGACCAGCCGGTAGTTCGGCTCGGCCGAGAGAATGAAGCTGCGGCTTGCGCCCAGCGCCGGGTTGCTGCCGCGGTCGTCGAGCTTGTAGCGCACAAGGGTCAAAAGCTGCAGCGGGTTGCCTGCCAGCGGCCGGAACGAACTGCCGAGGTAGCCGTCGAAAAGCCTGTCGCGTCCGGCGGGGAGGTCGCGGTCCGAGTAGATCGCCTTGCCGATAAGGGTGAGCGAGGGGTTTAGCTTGTAGCCGAGCGCCGCCTGGTAGAGGGAGGCGTCCTCTCCCGGGCCGGTGCGTATCTCGTAGCGGCCGGTAAGCTTCATCTCCTTCACCCTCAGGTATTCCCCGGCGAGGGTGAAGGCGGTACGGGTGCCGCTGTTGCCCTGCACCGTCTGCACCCGCTCAAGCGTACTGTCCAGGTACAACCCCTCGGCGGCCCGGTAGCGGCTGTTCAGGCCGAGGATCGCCTCGCCCCGCTGCTGCGAGAGGGCGTTTTCCAGCTGGTAGCCGGTGCGCGAATTCAGGTTCAACCCGTCGCGGTCGATGAGCTTGGTGTTGAGGTCGACGTTGCCGTGGTCGCTTGAGCCCGCGGCGCCGTTGGCCAGCTGGTAACCGGTGGTCAGCCGCATCTTCCCGCTGAGCCTGCTCTCCAGCCCGAGCCGGGTCGCCTGCCGCATCAGGGGGGAGCCCTCCTGGTATTCCTCGGTGAGAAAGGCGCTGGTCCGGTCGGTGATCCGGTAGTCGAGCTTTAAGAAACTTTTCGACTGGTACTCGGCCACGTTCGATGGGGATAGCAGCTGCTCGCGCCGCAAGGTGACGTCGAGCCTTTTGGTGAGCGGACCGCGGATGCCGGCGTAGAGGAGGTCGGAGCGCCCTTCCACGCCGTCTTTGTACTGGTCCACGTGCTTTACGCCCCCTTCCCCCTCGAAGAGCGAGAACTTCCGGCTGAAGCCCGCCTGGTTGCCGAACTGCCGGTTGCCGGTCAGTTCGTCGCGCTGCACGAAGCTCTCGGCGAAAAGGAGCGTGCCGGGAAGCGCCCGGTAGTCGAGCCGGCCGCCGAACTTCTCGGTGCCGACTTCGTTGCCGGTCATGGAACTGTTGAAGAAGCTGCGTTCCACCCGGCGGTAGTAGCCTCCCGCGTCGAACCCCTCGGCCAGCTTAGCGTTCAGTTCGGCCTTCCAGGCGCTTCCCCGCCCCATCTCCGGCGTGTCGCTCAGCGCCCCCTCCCCTTTCAGGTTCAACCCGCTTGAGAGGCGGAGTTCGCCGTCCACGCCGTAGAGGGTGCGGTCCTTCGCCGTCCCCTGCTCCACCACCGTGGTGCCGCCCAGGTGCGAACCGTTTGCGGAGGTTACCTGCGCGCGGCCACCGTAGACGTAGTGCTCGCCGCCACCCTGGCTTTGGTAGTTCACGACGATGGTCACCGGATTCAGGTACTGGTCGAGCGACGGGATCGGCTCCTTGAAAAGGATGGTGCCGGCGTTGTAGTCGATGGAGTAGTCGGCGAAGCGGAGCTTCTCGGCAACCGACAGCACCCGCTCGGAATGGTAGCGGTCCCGCACCTCGATCCGCACCCGCTCGGAGTTCTCGAAGACCGGTTTTTGGGAGAGGGAGTAGAAGCCGGAGGTGCCGTTGCCGGGGATCTCGTCCTTCACCAGGTTCTGCTGAGTGCGGCTCTCGAACCCCTTCAGGCTCAGCCGCTGTCCGTTCAGCTCTCCCTTGACGCCGTTGAGGGCGCGGTCGTAGCGGGAGAACTCGTTCTCGGAAAGGTCGGTGCGGTAGTCCCCCGCCAGGAGGTAGGAGCGCCCCGCCTCAAGCTTCAGGTAGAGTTTCCCCTGCGACTGCGCACCGTAGCCGGTGTCGGAGGCGTCGCCGTAGACCGGGTAGTATTTCTCCGGGTCGATCGCCTGGAAGACGCCGTCGCGCCGCTCCTTGCCCGAGTCGTAGGCCGCGGTGAGCAGGTACTTGCCCAGGATCTTGCCGCGGGTAAAAAAGGCGAGCCGCTCGTCGTGGTAGATCCCCTTTTCGAAGCGCTCATCCTGGCCGATCTTCTCCAGGTGGCCGCTCACCCCGCGCCCTCCCGCGGTCAGGTTGCAGAGGCCGACCACGATCCAGTCCCGAAGCTGTTCGCTGAAGAAGAGATCGACCCGGCCGCTTAAGCCGTTCTCCCCGGTCACCACGATGCGGTCTTGCCCGCCGGCCCGCGGGGAACGCACCCGGAAGACGCCCAGGCCGTCGCGGACGCTTACCTGGTGGCCGGGCGTTTTCGGATCGGCGTCCGGCTCCACCAGTATCCCCTTGCCGATGGCCACCGTGACCTGGCCTTTACCGGCGACACGCTTTCCCTCGCGGTTCAGGAGCTCGACCGTGAAGGGGACGACGGTGCTGCCGTCCGCCGGCATGTCGAGCCGCTCCGGAGTCACCCGCAACGAGGTAGCCGGACCGGGGCCGGGGCCGGCAGCAGGCGGGGGTGCCACGGGGAGCTTGGTAGCCGCGGGAGCGGCCGCGGCCGGGGGCGGCGCGCTGCCCGCCTGAGCCGGCGCGCCTGCCGGTTGTTCTCCGGCTGCGGGGGTCACTGCGTCCTGCTCCGCCAGGGCAAGCGCGAAATCGCCGCGGGCGGGGCCGCCGAAGGGAACGGTTATGAACTGTGACCAGCCGACCCCGGCGAAGGCGGTGTTGTAGGCAACCGGACGGTAACGCGGGGCCAGGGTCGTACGGTCGATCTTCACCACGTGGTTGCCGGCGGAGACGCCGGTAAAGGAATACTGCCCTTCGGGATCGGTGAAGACGTAGGAGCCGTCCTCCAGGTAGATGCGCACCCCCGCCACCCCCCGCTCGCCGGGGTCGGGAACGCCGTTGCCGTTTGCGTCCTCGAACACCCGCCCCAGGATGACCGCCTTGTCGCCCAGGATGGAGGAGCGCACCTTGACCGAGGCGCTGGCCGGCGTCGAGACGCTCATCCCGCCGGTGGGGGGCTGGCCGGTGGCGGTGACCCAGTTGACGCTGGTGCCGACCGGGACGTCGGCGTTCACCACGCAGCGGTAGCTCAGGGTGCGGCTGCCGGCTGCCGCCAGGGTGCCCGTGTCCCAGCTTAACTGGCCGCCCGCGCCGGCCGGGTCGGCGCTGCGGGCGCCATCCACCGTGGAGGTCCCCTTCAGGTAACGGAACCCCCGCGGCAGGGTGTCCGCCAGGGTGAGGTGGCTCAAAGCCGCGGCACCGGTGTTCTGCACCTGCACGCTGAAGGAAACCAGGTCGCCCGCCTCGGCGGTGGCGCTCCCGGCCTGCTTGCTCACCAAAAGGGCGGGGCCCAGCACCGGGGTGAGCGTCGCGTTGGAGAGGACCGGATCCGCACCGGTATCGCTGGCGAGGCTCGCGCTATTGGCGATGGCGCTGTTGGCGGCCGCGCCTGCAGCTACCCGCGCCTGGAAGCTGACGCTCCCTGTGAACCCCGCGGGAACGCCGGCAATGGTGAAGCTCAGCGTGCGGCCGGCCGGATCGTAGGCCGTGGCTCCGGTAAGCCCGGCCGGAAACAGAGCCGTTCCCGGCTGGAACTCGAGCAGCGCATCCAGCCGGTCGGCAACCAGGACACCGGTCACCGGCGCGGGGCCGGGGTTTTCCAAAAGGATGCCGTAGGTCAAAAGGGTGCCGGGGAGGACAGCACCGGCCGGGGTCACGGAGAGTACCGGCGCCGCCAGCCCGGTGGCGTTGGGCACGACCAGTTGGTCGGAAAGGGACGCGCTGCGCCCGGGCACGAGGGTGGAAACCGCCTTGAGCGCCAGGTTCACCACCCTCCCCTCGCTCCCCGCCGGTGGCGTCACCCGAAGCAGCAGGCTCAAGGAGGCGCCGGGCGCTATCGGTCCGAGGAGCGCAACCCCGCCGGCGTCGACCGGCAACGGGGCAGAGCCGTCAGCCGCCAGGAACTGGATTGTGGGCGACACGTTTGAGCCGGCGGCGCCGAGGATGACGGCGAAAAGCTGGAAGCTGTCGGTCGAGTTTCCCCGGTTGGTGACGGTGTGCAGGAAATCGCAGGGCTTACCCGCGGCGGCGGCCAGGGTGCGGGCAGGGGTTAGCAGCGGGTCGGCCAGATCCTGGACCGTGACGGCGGTCTGGTTGGAGGTCACGGTCTTCTGGGGGGTGGAGCTGCCGAAACGGGCGGTGAAGCTGTGCCCGATCACGGTGCCGGCGGGAGTGGCGGCCAGCGCCGGCATGGAAACGAGCAGTGCCGGGGAGAGCGCCAGCGCCACGGCCACCTTGAGCATTGCGAGCGGCGGCTTCGCCCAGACACCCGGCCGCATCACTGCACCTGGACGCGGTAATAGACGTAGAGCGTTTTCCCGGGCTGCAGGAGGCCGCCGGCGTCGCCCGCCCCCTGGCCGAGGCGGGCCAAAAGGGTGCCCGACGACTCGCGCGCGTAACCGCAGAGCTGCTGCTGGCAGGCGCTGCCGTCCCCAGCCGCGGAGGTGCCGACCCAGAAGGTGGCGGGGAGCGCCGTGGTGTTGGCAGGCAGCGGGGCATCGACGGCAAGAGCCGCGGCGGGCGCCGAACCGCTGTTGGTTACCGTCATGCGGTATTCCAGCACGTCGCCCGGCTGGGCGCTGCCGGTAGCGGCGAACGCCCCTCCCTGGGTGATGTTGCGGACGTCCTCGGCCACGGACACAACCGGCGCCAGCGCCGTGGTGGTCACCTGGTCGCTGGCTGCGGCCCCCGGTCCGCTCACCGTGACGGTGGCATCGGCACGTAAGCCGTCCGTAGCCGCCGCCGGCACGGTGACGGCCAGAAAGAACCGGTAGGAGGCCGCCGGCGCCAAGGTGCCGGTGCCGGCTGTCACCTGGTTCTCCCCGCTCTGGCGCACACCGTCGCCGGCGATGCCGCCGCCCGAGCCGTCGTCGGCGATGATGGCCCCAGGCCAGCTGCCGGCAACGCCCAGGGTGAAGCTATTGGCGGTATTGCCGACGTTGGTGACGGTATAGGCGTAATTGACGACGGACCCGGGGGCCGCGGAGGAGTCGGCCGGGGCGGAGATGGTGACCGCCGCCGAGGAGCCGCAGAGCACCGTCTCGGTCTTCAGCTGGTCGATCTTGGCGGGATCGGTGAGGGAGGCGGCGGTGACGGTGGTGCGGTAGCTGGCACCTGCCGCGATCACGGTGGGGGTGACCTGCAGTATGAAGGAGACAAAGTCGCCGGGGGCAAGCGGTCCGGCGGTGAGCCCCGCCCCGGTGATCTCGGCGCTGCGGTCGACGCCGGTCAGGTCGAGATAGCGGACCGTATAGCCGGTGCCGCTCCCCGTGCTTGTCACCAGGAAACTGTCGGCAATATCGCCCGCGTTTTTCAGCGTGACGCGGTAGAGCACCGTGCCGCCGGCCACCGAGGGTTGGGAAAGGGATTGAGTGACCACGGTGGTCTCGAAGACGCCCCCGCCCAGGTAGCTACTGTCGCTTCCCCCCTCCGCACGCACCAGCAGATCGGGCTGGCAGGCCGCATAGGCCCCCCGCGCGCCGATCGGGACAAGCGGCAGCAGGAGACACGACACCCGCATTAGCAGCAAAAAAAGGCGCATACATGTGCCTGTCGAATTGTTGGTTCTTATTAATCGCATAGCAAAAAACATTATCAGATGTTCAGAAGGTAGCAAGACGGGGGAAACACAATTTGCGGCGTCAGTCTCGGCTTTTCAGGACAACCGGCGGGAACCCGATACGGACAGACCTTCGCCAATCCGGTTGTCTTTTATGCGGGCAAGTGATATCAAAGGAACACTGACGGAGGTAAAGATGGCTGCAGCAGACGAATACGGCCTGGCAACCGGCGTACGCTACTACCAGCTCGCCGGCCGGGACATGGTGTACATGAAATTCATCCTGGAGGCCTACGAAGGGCTTTCCACCATGAGTACCGTCGACGGCAAGCGGGGGATCGTGCGGGTCGCGTATCCGCTCCCCTTCGCTTTGGACATGGCCCGGCTGATGGAGGCGCTCTCCACGGAGATCGCGGTCAGCGAGGTGACCGAGGGAGGTGAGCCGTGCTCGAGACCATAGACACCGCCAAGGTTTTGCGCCGCGCGCTCGCCGCTGGGGGCGACTTCGCCGACATCTATTTCGAAGACCTGGCCTTCACCACCGTGGCCTGCGAGGACGGCAAGGTGGAACGGGTGATCGCCGCCTCCGAGCAGGGCGTGGGGATCAGGGTGGTTTCCGACTTCTCCACCGCCTATGCCTATACGAACCAGCTGACCGAGGAAGCCCTGCTGGAATTGGCCGAAACGGTAAGTCGCGGGGTGCGCGGCGGCCTGGTCCATGGCGACTTCAACCTCGGCAGGCAGGTCACCGGCCAAGGCCATCCCATCGCCATCGCGCCGGACCAGGTGCCGCTGGTGGAGAAGGTGGCGCTCGTCACCCGCGCCGACCGCGCCGCCCGCGGCTTCGATCCGAGGATCAGGCAGGTGATGGCGATGTACCGCGACACCAAGACCTTGACCCAGGTGGTCAACTCGCTGGGCGAGTTTCACGGGGACCTGATCACCGCCACCCTCTTCACCGTGCAGGTGGTGGCTCAGGACGGCTCGGTGACCCAGACCGGCTACGAGCCGCTCGGTGCTGAGCGCGGGCTGGAGCTGTTCGAGCAGGCAAGCCCCGAGGAGCTGGCGGAGAAGGCGGCCAGGCGCGGTGTGATGATGCTTACGGCGAGAAAGGCTCCGGGGGGCTCGATGCCGGTGGTGCTTTCCAGCGAGGCGGGGGGAACCATGGTGCACGAGGCGATCGGCCACGGCCTGGAGGCGGATCTCGTGCAGTCCGGGGTGTCGGTGTACCGCGGCAGGCTCGGGCAGCAGGTCGCCTCCGAGCTGGTGACGGTGGTCGACGACGCCACCATCCCCTATGCCCGCGGCAGCTTCGCCTTCGACAGCGAGGGATCGCCGGCTCAGCGCACCGTGCTGGTGGAAGACGGCGTGCTCAAGGGGTACATGTACGACCGGCTCACCGCCATGAGGGACGGCTGCGCCTCCACCGGCAACGGCCGGCGGGAATCGTACCGCCACCGTCCCATCGTGCGCATGACCAACACGCTGATCGCCCCGGGCAAGAGCTCGCCGGAGGAGATCGTGGCCGGCGTGGCAAACGGGCTGTTCGTGAAAAAGATGGGGGGCGGACAGGTCAACACGGTGAGCGGCGATTTCGTCTTCGAGGTCTCGGAGGGGTATCTGATCGAAGACGGCTGCGTGGGCGAGCCGGTGCGGGGCGCGACGCTGACCGGCAACGGCCCGGAGGTGCTCGCGAAGATCACCATGGTAGGTAACGACCTGGGCTACGCCATCGGCACCTGCGGCAAGGACGGCCAGGGCGTGCCGGTAGCCGACGCCCAGCCGACCCTCTTGATCTCGGGGATCACCGTGGGTGGGGCCGCCTGACGCCTAGCGTCAACGCCCCCCGCCTTTCCGCTTGCCCCGCGCGTTAAGCTCCCGGGCCAGCACCGGGAGCTTTTTCTCCATCTCCTTCCCTACCCAGAACTGCGGGTTGGACGGGGTCTCGCGCTGTTCCGCTTCCCATTCGTGAATGGTCTCGCTTGCCTGATCGAAGGCCTCGGTGAAGGAAAAGGTCTCGCGCAGGGCGTCGTCGACCAGAGCCTCGCCGAACCAGGTGAACTTCTCCCCGAAACCGCAGCCGAACGACTCGTGGGTGGCGTCGGAGGCGGTGATCACCAGCGTGTGGTCGTCCTTCAAGGGCTCGACGAATCCCCCCGAATAACAGGCCGAAACCACCACCACCCGCCAAACGATCCCCGATTTGCGCAGCTGGTTCCGCACCGTCTCGGGCGTCACGTCGGCAAGCTCCAGCGGGTAATTGCTCACCGCCAGCTCGTGGTCCCGCGAGCCGTGGGAGGTGAGGTACAGGAAGAGCACGTCCTCGTCCCGGTTCATCACCTGCCCGATGCGGGCAAGCGTGCGCCCGAGGTTGTCGACCGTGGCAAAGGGTATCCTGGTGGCGGTGCGCGGGTTGTTGGCCAGGACGACGGAGCGCCCGGAGGCGCCGAAACGCTCTTCGAACAGGCGCTGCGCCGCGCTCACCTCCTTGACGAAGACGTCCTGGGTGGCGTCGCCGGCAAAGCCCACGAAGTAGAGGTTCCCCACCCCCTTTTTCCCCGGCAAAAGCGCGGCAAGTTCGCCGTCCAAAAGCCGCTGCTGGGCCGAGAGCACCTCGTCGGTCAGGTGCAGTTCGCCGCTTTCGCTTCCCCCACCGCTCACCCACAGGTCGCCGCGCGGGAAAAACCACAAAGGGATCGCCACGACAACGACGAACAGGAGCCCAGCCGCCAGCCGGCGGGCCATGCTCGCCCCTTTCATCCTGAAAAGGAAGACGAGCGCCGCGGTAAGCCACCAGAGGTAGAAGCGGTAGTAATGCGGGACGTAGAGGTAATCCTCCAGCCAGCCTAAGGATTTCAGCTGGGAGAGGCGCTCCAGGATGGCGTGGGTAAGCTCGACCGGCAGGGAAAGCGCGACCAGCGCCACCGGCACTGCCAGGGTCAGCGCCGGCCGGCCGAGAAGCCGCGAGGTGAGGAACCCGTAGAACAGAAACAGGGGGAGATGGAAATAGAACGAGGTGACGGCGGCGTAGGCGAACGAGCCGGTTCGGCCGACCAGCACGAAGGAGACGACCAGGTTCAAAAGGAAATCGGCGATCGCCAAAAGCGCCAGCGCCCAGGGCGTGGCGCAAAAGCGCTCGGGCGGGACGGGAAACAGGAAGGCCAGCCCGAGGCCACGGGAAAGGTTGCGATACCACTTTGTGCAGGAAGTCTCCATAGGCAAAGCATCATACCCACCGTGCGTCAAGATTCAAGAGAGAATTTCATGAGACGCGACGTTTTTTTAACTTTTTCATCGGCGCCAATCCTGCTACCATGACGCAGCAACGTTCCGACAGAGAGGAAGATCATGCCCGACAAATGGAAAAAAGGGAGCTGGCGCGAGTACACGGCCCAGCAACAGCCGGTGTGGCCCAAGGGGGCGACGCTGGAAGATACGCTGAAGACGCTTAGCCACCTGCCTCCTCTGGTGTTCGCCGGCGAGTGCCAGACCCTCAAGGGGCAGCTGGCGGAAGCGGTGGACGGCAAGGCCTTCGTGCTGCAGTGCGGCGACTGCGCCGAGGACTTCTCGCGCTGCACCGGTCCGGACATCCGGGAACTTCTGAAGGTGATCCTGCAGATGGCGGTGGTGGTCGCCTACGCCGGCGAGAAGCGCGTGATCAAGATCGGCCGCATCGCCGGCCAGTACGCCAAGCCCCGCTCCTCCGACACGGAACTGGTGAACGGTGTGGAAATGCCGAGCTATCGGGGCGACATGGTGAACAGCCCGGAGCCGACCCTGGAAGCGCGCACGCCCGACCCGCGCCGCATGCTGGAAGGGTACTACCGCGCCGCCGCCACGCTCAACCTGGTCCGCTCCTTCACTTTAGGGGGCTACGCGGCCCTGCACCGGGTCAAGGCCTGGCACCGCGCTTCCCTCGACGCGCTGCCGGCCGGCCAGAAGTACGAGGAGCTGGTGCGGCAGATCTGGAAGACCATCAGCTTCATGAACAGCATCGGGCTTAATTCCGAAAACACCCCGCAGTTAAACCAGGTGACGCTCTACACCTCGCACGAGGCACTGCTGCTCGACTACGAAGAGGCGCTTACCCGCCTGGACTCCACCACCGGAGGCTGGTACGACTGCAGCGGCCACATGCTCTGGATCGGCGACCGCACCCGCCAGCTGGACGGGGCGCACGTGGAATTCCTGCGCGGGGTGAAAAACCCGCTCGGCATGAAGGTGGGGCCAAACCACAAGATCGACGAGATCAAGGCGATCATCGAGCGGCTCAACCCCGACAACGAGGCCGGGCGCCTCACCCTGATCAGCCGCTTCGGCGCCGACAAGATCGGGGAGTTCCTGCCTGAGCTCGTGCGGGAGATCCGCAAGGAAGGGTTCAAGGTGGTCTGGAGCTGCGACCCCATGCACGGCAACGTCTATCTCAACGACTACGGCCAGAAATCGCGGCGCTTCGAGGACATCCTCAAGGAGATCCGGAACTTCTACGGTATCCACAACGCCGAAGGGACCCACGCAGGCGGCGTGCACCTGGAATTGACCGGCGACAGCGTCACCGAATGCACCGGCGGCAGCAGGCAACTGCTCGACAAGCACCTGCACCTCAACTACCAGACCAACTGCGACCCCCGGCTCAACGCCGAGCAGAGCGTGGAACTCGCCTTCGAGCTGGCCGAGCTGCTGCACCCCTGAAGCTACCCCGCCCCTACGTCCCCTCCCGCCAGGGGAGGGGGAGACCTATGATTGACAATAATTTCCGGCAGGCGAATACTGAACCGTGTATGACCACTGTTTCAGAGAGCTGTTGGAGGAACGATCATGGCGGAATTCAAGGGTTTCTACCCCCGGAAAAGAGACGAGGAGTGCGACGTTAAGGTCTGGAGCGGCGCCTGCCAGCGGGACAGCTACGAAAGCCAGTCCGAAAAGTACCTGTGCAGCGCGTGCGGAAACGTCCCGGCAAGTAACCACCAGATGCAACACGACCCGTTCCCGTACCTAAACGGCAACGACGACGAACTGAGCTGACACCCAACCCGAGGGCTTTCCCCGCCTGCTCGACCGCAGCGGGGAAAGCCCTGTTCCCTTCCGGGAAACCACCTGCAGTTTCCCCAATTCCCCAATTATCCCTTCCTGCTTTCCTGTTCTTATTTGTCTTGAGCCTCAAACCACGGTTGCAGTAAGATATTTCTATGCGTTTTTTCGTTTTAAGAAAAAATGTCTTCTTCACCGGCATAGAATTAACGACCATTAACGGTAAGCCAGACATGCTGAAGTAAACTCGACAAGGAAGACCGCTTACTATTAGCAGCATCCAAAACTCGTGAAATAGATTATTTTCCCGTGAAACAGACGATCCTCCGTTACAGATCGATTGTTTCCGTCAACATTCGGAGCCGACTTTGTTAGAGCAAATACCGATCACGGAGCAGGAAATCGCGCGGAGGATGGAGCTTTTACGGCTGGGCAGGGAAGAATGCGCACTGTTAAGCGATTGCAGAGAGATCATTGAAGAGGAAATAGAAGGCATAATCGAGGAGTTCTACCGGCTGCAGATGGCCGACGAGGAAATAGCCAGGGTCATCGGCGACGCTCAGACACTGGGCAGGCTGCATGCCTCCCAGCGCACCTACGTGCTGGAACTGTTCAACGGTGCGCCCGACTCGGAATACGCAGCGAACAGGCTGCGGGTCGGGCTCGTCCACCAGCGGATCGGCGTGGACCCGCGGTTGTACCTGGCGGCGGTGCGGACGCTCAAGGAACTGCTGTTCAAGACCCTGGACCGGCGCATCGCCGACCCGAAGCTTTTGCTCCCCACCCGCCAGGCCCTCGACAAACGGCTCTACTTCGACATCACGCTGGTGTTCGACGCCTATACCCAGACGCTGCTCGAAAGCGTGGAAACCGAGAAGAGCCGCGTGGAAGCATACGCGGTCGGCCTGGAGTTGCTGGTCGCGGAACGGACCCGGCAATTGGAGGAGAAAGTCACCCAGCTGGAAACGGCGTTGACTACCGTGAAGAAACTGGAGGGGGTAATTCCGATCTGCGGGGTCTGCAAGAAGATCCGGGACGACAAGGCGAGCTGGCAACAGTTGGAACACTACATCTCGGAGCACTCCGAGGCACTGTTCAGCCACGGCCTCTGCCCGGATTGCTATGAGAAGGAATTGCTGAACCTGCGGGAACTCAAGGAGGGAAACCGGGGAAAGTAGCCACGCGGCCTCACACCCCTTCCCCCGGCTGCGCCCCCGCGTCTCCTGCCGCCCCTTCCTGGTTCGCCCGCCGGTCCACGGTGAAATCCGGCATCGGTATGCCGGTGTGGTATCCCTGCGCCAGGTCGATGCCGATGGCATGGGCGGCCTTCAGCAGGTCCTCGCTTTCCACATACTCCGCAATGGTCTGAATGCCGAACTCTTTCGCCAGCACGGCAAGCGTCTTGACGAAGGCCATGTCCTTGGGATCGTTGAGCATGTTGCAGACGAACATCCCCTCGATCTTCACGAAGTCGATCGGCAGCTGCCTGATGTACTGGAACGACGAGAAGCCGGAACCGAAATCGTCGATCGCGAACTTGAACCCCTTTGATTTAAGGTCGAAGACGAAGTTCTCCAGAAGCGACATGTTCTTGATCGTTTCGCGCTCGGTGATCTCGAAGACCACCTTTTCGCGCTTGATACGGTAGGTGTTGACCAGGTTGATGATGGTCGGGACGAACTCCTTGACGATCAGGGACTTGGGCGAAAGGTTGATGAACAGATACCCCTGGTAATCCGCCTGCTGCGCCTTCTCGAACACCTTCTCCATCAAAATGCTGTCCAGCTTGGTGACGATGCCGAGTTTCTCGGCGATCTCGATGAACTCGGCCGCCGGAATCACCTTGTCGCCCAACTGCACGCGGCAGAGCACCTCGTGGCAGGCCACCGTCTTGTTGCCGGTAGTGACGATCGGCTGGAAGTACGGGATGATCCGCTTCTCTTCCAGTGCCAATAAAAGCGCGCGCGACATCTCGGAGCTTTTCTGGAAGACCTCGACCACGTCGTCGTTGGTGGGAACGATGACGCAGTTCTTGCCGTGGGACTTGGCCTTGTAGGTCATGTTGTCGGCGAAGAGGAAAAGATCCTTCGGCGTCTGCGCGTGGGTCGGGAAAACGGCGAAGCCGATGGAAGCGGTGCCGCGGATTTTCGCCTGATCCGCCGTGGTCACCACCATCGCCTCCAAAGCCGCCTGGATCCGGTTGCAGACGGAGTAGATCTGCTCAGCACTCGCCTCCGGCAGCACGATGACGAACTCGTCCCCCCCGTAGCGCGCCAGGATGTCCCCCAGGCGGAGACATTCCTGGACGGTGAGCGCCACCTTGGCCAGATACTTGTCGCCGACGGTATGCCCATAGGTGTCGTTTACGTGCTTGAAGTTGTCCAGATCGATGACGAGCACGCCGAAGGTATAGCCGTGCCGCTGGGCGCGTCCCACCTCGTACCCCAAAAGCTCCCAGAACATCCGCTGGTTGAACAGGTCGGTCAAAGGATCGCGCGACGCGTAGTACTCCAGGTCCTTGTTGTACTTGTAGATCGCCTTGATGGAGCCGACCACGTTTAAAAGCGTGGTGAGGATGCCGTTGATCACCAGCGAGCGGATCGGATCCACCACCACAAGCGACTGGACGCCGATGCCGACCACCCCGCCGATCTGCGGCGCGTCGAGGAAGAGCGATTTGGTCTGCAGCTCGATCTCCCGGCGGTCGAGTTCCAGCGGGGGACCGTGCGGGTTGACCACGTTGTGCACCACCTTGATGTCGGCGGTCGGGGAAAGGGAAAGCTTTTCCTGGCGCACCCGGTGATTGATGATCTCCTCGATGGTGCGGGCGGTGTTGTCGGAGGGGGGATTGAGCCAGAATATGTCGATGTCGTAGACCACCTCTTCGATCTCGAAGATGCAGAAGATCGTGTAGGCGGGCATGACGTTGTTCACTTCGCGCAAAAGGTAGCTCACCCTCTCCTTCCAGTCCCTGATGGTCTCGGAAGTGATGATGAACCGCTCCAGCACCTTGATCTCGAATTCCAGCATCTCCTTGCCGATCGCCACCGTCCTGATGCGCGAGACCAGGGTGTTGCACTCGGCGAAGATCTCGTCGAGCTCCCTGAAGCCCAAGGGTTTTTGGTCGAGTTGCAGGGAGGTGAGGTCGGAGACGTGGTTGACGCTCCTGACCTTGGTGCTGATGAAGTCGATGGCGCGGCCGATGCGCCGGTTGGCGAGGCGGGCGGCTAAAAACGACATGACGATCGGTATCGGGGCAAGCAGGGTGAAAAACAGGAAGAAGTTACGCAGGAACGAGTTGCGGGCTTTACTTATGTCCTCGCTGATCAGGAGCACGCCCTGTACCTGCCTGGGCTTCGCGGTCGTGTGGCAGCCGAGGCATTTCTCCTGCATGATGAACGGATAGAGGTGGTGGATGTGGCTCAACGTCTCGAGGTGGGCGGTTTTGCCGTCGTTGAACGCCTTGAGCAGTGCCTGGTCGCGCAGTTTGGTGGGGGCGGGATGCAGGTCCGGCGCCTGCCCCACGAAGAGTTTGGTCGAGAAACGCTCGGGGAAGGAACGCTGGAAGGTCGTCACCAGCTTGTCCATCTCCTTGCGGCTGTTGCCGTCCTCCATCGCCTGGGACAAAGAGACGAACACGTTGCGCGCCATGGAGAGCGCAAGGTCGGCCGAGGCCTCCTCCGCCTGGCGCAGGAACATGTAGGAAACGGCGCAGATGGCGATGAGTAGCGTGCATGCGGACGCGGCGAAGGTAGCCGAAAAGATGTAGCGTTTCAGCGTACGGGTGGCAACCTTGACCAATTTTGCCATAACCAATGTACCCCTCCGGGATGTCAAAAACTGAATCGGCCATCCCTCATCAATCTGCTGCTACATGTCATTGGCTACGAGGTTCTTGTCCCACACAGTCAGCGCACTGCAAATCCATGAATCAAGCCTTTTTTGACCACTACTTCGTTTACACTATTTCCCGGACAAATTCAAAAGGGAAATTCGCTAAAGAGGAATTAACGATACCCTCCCCCCCCCGCCCCTCTCCCGGAGGAGGAGGGGAAGGTGGCGGGACTTCATCATCTTATTTCGGCAATCCCGGGCCGTCGCCCGGACCTATCGAGGCCACGTGCGGCACGGCATCGGCAAGAAGCTTGCGCGCCATGGAGCGGATCCCTTCGGCGGTCACCCGGGCTACGGCTTCCAGAGAAACGGCGACCGGCTCCGGAGCACCCAGAAGCGAGGTGTTGTTGGAGATCCTGCGCACCTGGGTCTCGCAGTCGTCAAGCGCCATCAGACGGCTGCTGCGGATCTGTTCCTTGGCCGCCCGCAATACCTCTTCGCTCACCGTTTCCTCGCAGAAGCGCAGCACCTCGCCATGGCAGACGTCGATCGCTTCCTGCGCACGTTCGCTGCTGGTGCCGGCGTAGATCAAAAGTCCGGCGGTGTCGCTGTAGGAGGACATCATGGAATAGACGGTATAGGCGAGACTGCGGCGCTCGCGCACCTCGCGGAACAAGCGCGAACTCATGCCGCTCCCCAGGATCTGGTTGAAGACGGCCAGTTCGTGACGGTACTCGTTGCCGGCTGGAGGAAGCGGATATCCCATGTAGTAGAGGGTCTGTTCCAGCGGACGATGGTAGTGTGCGTTTTCCCCCAACGCCAGCCGCCAGCCGTCCGCCGCACGCTTCTTGGGGAGTTCGCCCGCCGGCAGCTCGCGCAGCACCCTCTCCACCTGGTCCACGATCCGTGCATGTTCCACGTTGCCGGCGGCCGAGACGATGGTGCCGGCGGCCAGGTAATTGGCGATCTTGTGACCCGCCAACCGGTCGCGGGTGATGGAGGAGATCACCTCGGCAGTGCCCAAGATCGGCAAACCGATGGGATGCTCGCGCCAGAAGCCTTGGTGGAACTGGTTGTAGATGAAGCGGCTGGGGGTGTCGTAGTTCATGGAAATTTCCTGCAACACGACGCCGCGTTCCTTTTCCACCTCTTCCTTCGGGAAGGAGGCGTTGAGGAACATGTCCGCCAGGATCTCGAAGGTTTCCGGGATTACCGAAGCCAGCGATACGGCGTAGTAAAAGACCTCCTCCTGGCTCGTGTAGGCGTTGGCCCTGGCGCCGAGCCGGTCGAACTCGTCCATGATGCCGTCGGCGGTCCTGGTCGGCGTCCCTTTGAAAAGCAGGTGCTCGATGAAGTGGGAGGCGCCCCCGCAATCAGGCTCCTCGTTTCTGGTGCTGCTGTCTATGCGGATCCCCACGGCGGCGCTTTGCATATTGGGCACCTTTTGGGTGACCACCCGGACGCCGTTGGGAAGCGTGCTCATCTGAACGTCAGGCATGCCGTGGTTGTGGGACATGGGAATGCTCCTTTCGGGTCGTGGTGAGGGAACGCAACCGATTACGCAGGCTTCTAGTGAGATTTTACGCTTCGACGGCATGGAAGTGCAAGGCGAGGGATTTCAAAGCCCGATTGGCGATGATCTTCCGCGATCAACGTCCCCCCTTTTACAAAGGGGGACTTTGACTTAAGCGGAAGATTGTCGCTACTCAGTTTACTTGGGGGAAAGGCTTACTTGAAGTCTGCGTACTTTGAGATGACGAAGTCGCTGTTCTTGGCGTCCCTATCGTGGCAGCCGAAGCAGTCCTTGAGGGGATCGAGGCCGGAGAGCTTGCCGTCCGGGGAGAAGCCGGCGAATTGCCAGCCGCCGGTGGCCTGCTGTTTCTTGTCCTTCTTCATCAAGACGACCATGCTCTTCTTCCCTTCGACCGGCTTGCCGCCCTGGTCTTTGACGGTGTAGTTCACCGCCACGAAGGTGCTGCCGTCGGCATACGGCCCGCCGGACTTGTAGCCCTTCATCGCCTTCTTGTCGGCGTAGATGTAGTGGATGCCGTAGAAAATGGATTTCTTGTCGGTGGTGACGCGCGCCTTGCTCTTCTCCCATTTTTCATACCCTTTGGGCAGGGAGATCTTGTCCGCCGCAAAAGCCGCGGCGGCCGCGCCGATGGTGGCGAGCAGGGCCAAGGTGGTGGCAATTTTTTTCATGTAGGTTCCTCCGTGATAGGGGTTCGTTAAATTCGTCGTAGGAGCGCCTTTAGGCGCGATCGCGCGCCGAGCCCGCTCCTACAGTTTTTGCGCGATAGCAAGGTAGGTTGCGTTGAGCGGTTGTAGCGAAACACAGCGAGGCCGCTTCGCCGTGGCAACGCCTCAACGCGACCTGCTCTCTCCGGCCGGCGACCAGGGGAACTCGGAGAGATGGGCGGCGAGTTCGTCCTTGTGATAGCGGTTGATCTTGTTGACGAGCAGCACACCCCCCATCATCACCGGCAGCGTAAAGATGAAGGCGCCGGTCATCGCCATCAGTTTCTCCCCGATGGACACCGTGACGGCAAGGTTGAAGGCGATGACGCACAGGTAGAGAAAGGGGGCGTAGAGACAGCGCAGAGGGGGCGCGGCGACGCCGGCCGGCTTCTCCTTGCCGGTAACGAAACGGTCGATCAACTGCAGGGCGCCGACCAAAAGCGCGCTGACCAGCCACCAGCCAAGGTAGTTGGAAAAGGGGACGCCGAAATGGGTGCCGACCTCGTTGTAGCCGTAGATCTGCCCCAGGAACCAGCGGCGGCCCTGCAGCGCGACCGGGTCGGTGACGATGTCGAGGAAGACCTGGAAGAGCGACCCCAGCAGCAGCGCGGAGAACGAGCGCCGCAAGCGGCCGGTCTCCAAAAGGACGATTCCCCCCTTCCCTCCCTTCAGCGGGCCGAGCACCAGCAAGGCGGTGGCGTAGCTGCAGTAGGAGAGGAAGACGTAGGAAAGGGAATCGAAAAAGGGAACCCCCGCGATCCACAGTTCCTTGCCGCGGGTAGCCTCGACGTAGTAATACCAGCCGTAAGGGAAGCCGTTGTTGATGGAGGAGAATTCGGAGAAAAAGGCGATCAGGTAGCCCGCGACGGTGAACCAGACGGTCTTTTTCCAGCCGAGGTGCAAAACCGCGCAGACCAGGTAGGTGAGGAAAAAAGCGAATACGTAGGGACGCATGGTAACCGTCCCCACGGCGATAGTGAAAATGTCGTGCATCAAAACTTCCCTTCGATTTCCCCCTCCTCCCTGGCGGGAGAGGGGGAATTGTGTAGTTAGAACAAGGTCCCGATGATCGAGCCGAGCACGGAGATCGGTCCGGTGTCGCTTAAGCCCTCCATGGCGCGCTCCGCCTTCTTCAGGGTTGCGGTCGTGTCGCGGTAGAGCTGGTCGTCGTTCACCAGCTTGCCGATGGTGCCCTGGCCGGAATTGATCTTCTGGGTGATTTCCTTCACGTTCTTGGAGGCGTCGCGCAGGTCGACGTAGAGGCTGTCGTCCTGCACAAGCTTGCCTATGGTACCCTCGCCGCGGCTGATCTTGGCGGTGATCTCCTTCACGTCGTGCAGCCCGGAATTCAGGTCCTTCACCCCGACCCTGAGGTCGGCCAGCACGCCGGCCGCGTCGCGGTAGATGGCGTCGTCGTTGACCAGCTTGCCGAGCGTCCCCTCGCCCCTTTGGATCTTGCCCATCACCACGTTGATGCTCGACAGGGCGCCGTTGGCGTTGCTGTAGAGCTGCTTGTCGTTCAAAAGCAGCGCCAGCGAGCCGTCGCCGCGATCGATTTTGGCGGAGATGCTGTCGATGTTCGCCACGGCATCGCGCAGGTTGCCGCGGTTTTCATCGAGCATGCCGACCACCCTGCTCATCACCGCTTCCTGGTTCTTGTTCAGGTTGTTGACCAGCGTGCGGGCATCCTTGACCACGTCGCTTAAGTTGTCGACGATGATGTCGATGTTGGCCACGTCCTTGCCTTTGACGGTCCCGCCCGGCGGCAACAGCGGCGCGGAGGGCGTACCGAAGGAGAGGCCGAGGAACTGCCCGCCCAGAAGGTTGGTCAGCCTCAGGCCCGCGACGGTATCGGTCCTGATCTGCGTTCCCGGCTTCACCTCGAAATCGATCTCGATCTTGTCGCTTAAGATGGCGATGTGGGTGATCCTGCCGACGTCCACGCCGGCCAGCCGCACCGGGTCGCCGACCTTAAGCCCCGTGATGCTGGTGAGATAGGTCTTATAGTAAATCTTCTGTTCGAAAGGACTCCACTTTTCCCCGATCTCCAGCATGATGCCCAGGATGATCAGACCGAACACGAAAAACATGCCGACCTTTTTTTCTACCGACATAGCCATTGGCTACCCCCTCCTACTAAAACCAGCTGTCAGCTGGTGTAAATCTTTGAGTGCGGCCGGTAGAAGCGGGCTCCGCCCGCGATCGCGCCTAAAGGCGCTCCTACAGTTCGCCATTACATCAAAGCCCTGGTGAGTATGTAATCCGACACCAGGATGAGCATGAACGAGAGCACCACCGAACGGGTGGTGGCTTCGCCGATCCCACGAGCGCCCCCCGAGGTGCCGAAGCCGACGTAGCAGGAAACCAGCGCGATGATCGCCCCGAACACCACGGCCTTGGTCAGCCCCGTGCCGATCTCCTTGACTCTGAGCGCGTCGGTTAAGCTGTCGTAATAGGTGGCGTAGGAGACGAAGATCTGCGGGTGCAGGTTGCTGATCAGCGCGCCGCCGATGATGCCGATGGTGTCGGAGTAGATGACCAGTGCGGGGACGCAGATCAGGCAGGCGATGAAACGCGGCATGGCCAGATAGCGCACGGGATCGATGTCCAGCGTGCGCAACGCGTCGATCTCCTCGTAGACCGTCATGACCCCGAGCTCGGCGGCCATGGCCGAACCGACCCGTCCGGCCACCAGAAAGCTGGTCATGACCGGCCCCAGTTCGCGGACCATGGAATGGCCGACGATGGCTCCGATGATGTTCTGGCCGCCGTATTTTTGCAGCTCGACCCCGGTCTGCAGCGCGAGCACCATGCCGACGAAAAACGCCATCACCCCGGCCACCGGGAGCGTGTCGTACCCGACGATCGCCATCTGGGTAAGGATGGAGGGGACGTTCCGGTAGGCCTCGCGGAAGTAATAGAGGATCTTGCCGGTCAGGATGAGCATCTCGCCCAGCACCTGATGGAAGTAGAGGAGCTTTTTGCCAACCGGTTCAAAGAATGACTTCACTTCTCCCCCCATTTCAGGCCGAACGGCAGCCAGAAAAGATCCAGTTCCTTGCGTCCGCCGTCGCTCTTCACGCTGACCAGCCCCTTCAGCAGCTTGAACTCGCTCTCGCTCTTGGTACCGCGGTAGAAGACCAGCGGAAACAGTTCATAGGCCAGATCGTTGCCGCGCCGCTCCTGCCAATAGAGATTCCACAAAAACGAGGAAGCGGAGTTGCCGTCTTCGTCCCAGCGCCGCTGGTAGAGCCGCCAAAGCGGCGCCCAGTTTTCCTCGATCCCTTCCTTGTCCAGAAACGGCTCCACCAGCGCCGGGAAGGTGAACGAGGAAACTCCGGCGGGGTCCGTCGTGTGGACGAACAGCGGCCAGGCTGCGGTCCTGCTCTTTTCGGCGCCGTCCTTGGGCCAGCTTTCGTGGCTATGCCGGAAGAAGAAATAAAGCACCCGGTCGTCTTCGCGGTTGAAAAGCGGGGAGCGGGTCTCCTCGTGCCTGAAAAGCGGCCACAAAAACCAGCGTTTCTCGCCGTCCTGGTAAACGTCGTGCGAGTACAGCGGCAGGAAATTGTTGCCCTGTTTCTTCTCTCCGCGCACCGTGTAGATGAGGGGCCAGAGGTAGTCGACCTCGGTGAAGCCGTGCTCGCGATCCTCCGTGTAGCCGCCGAAGGGCCACAGGTAGGTGCGCGAGGTGACCTTGGGCGAATCGGTCGAGCCGTATAAGGGCGCCAGGAACATCTTCTTCGTCGGGTTGTCCGTGTTCAGCCCGCTTTTGCTGGCGGTGAAAAAGGGCCACACGACGTAGCGCCTGCTGTACACCCCCTCCTTGGCGGACTGCCCGTAGAGCGGAAAGAACTCGAAGCCGCTCTCCTTCTCGCCGGTTGTCAAGGAGAAGAACGGATAGAGGAAGTGCCGGTTGGTGGTGCCGTTTTTCACCGTGCTGCCGTATAAAGGGAACAGCACGAAGTGGTATTCGTCGCGCCAGAACCGCTGGTAGATGTTGCCGTAGAAGGGAAACACCGAGCGGTAGTCGCCGTATTTCTCGGAATGCCCGGCGATGTAGAACGGGAACAACATCGCCGCATGATCCTTAGCCTGCGGGTCGTCCTTGCGGTAATTGGAAACCTGGAAGAGACGAAACACCTCGTAGGTATCCTCGTCCGCTCTCGTCTCGCGAAAGGCGGCCGGATAGAGGAAGTAGGTCGACGAGGTGTGCTCCTTGCCGCGTTCCTTGTTGTAGAAAAGGGGCCGGAAGGCGGTGTCGCGGTCCTCTCCCTTGTTCTGGAACTTGAGCAGCGGCCCGAGGATGGAGAGGTTGCTGAACCCCTCGGCAGGGCTGGTGCGATAGTCCAGAAGCGGCCAGAGCGTGAAGATGGTGCCGCCGTCGACCTTTTCGGCGCGGGCCTGTGCAGTCAGGAAAAGCACGAGCAGCAGGGCCGTTATGCAAATGTTCTTTACCGGCATGTATCGTATTTGAAAAAACCTCAGTATGCTGACAGAAAGGGTGATAGTAACTGCAGCTATTAGGCATAGTCAATCAAAATGTGCCCGACCGGGGACGCAAAGGGGCGGAAGACTTGCATCTCCCGCCCCTTAGACTACGGAATGACCGTTAACTATATCAGTATTTAGCGTCCGCGTAATCGACCCAGCCGCCTGCCAGGACCAGCGCACGGTCGAAGGGGGAAATCTCGAACTGCATGGTTTCCGAGCGGCCGCCGCCTTTGACGGTCAGGCTCCCCTTCTCCACGTCCACCTCGATGGCGGCGTCGGCCGCATCGGCGTAGGTGAAGAGCTGGTCGATCTGCTTTTCGGAAAGCTCGATGGCAGCCATGCCGCAGTTGAACATGTTCTGGCGGAAGATGCGGGCGAAGGACTGGGCGATGACGGTGTACATGCCGTTGACCTCGAACACCCAGGGTGCGTGCTCGCGGGAGGAGCCGCAGCCGAAGTTGGCGCGGGAGACCACCACCCCGGCGTTTTTGGTCCGCTCCGATTTCGGGTCGAAACCGGGGAGCTTCAGGTCTTCCAGGAGGTAGGGTTTCAGGTCTTCCTTGGTGATCTCGGTCAGGTATTTGGCCGGGATGATTTCGTCGGTGTTTATGTCGCTGCGGTCCAGAAAAAGGGCCGGGCCGGCAAAAGTCTTCATATACGATCTCCTTGAAAAAAGGTTCAACGTTCAAAGTTCGAAGTTCCGCGTAGGGTGGGCAGCCCTCTGCCCACCGTCCGATGCTATCAAAAGAACCGCGTGGGCACGGAGTGCCCACCCTACGCGAGGTACTTCCTCGGGTCGGCAAGTTTCCCCTCGATGGCGGAAGCGGCGGCGGTCGCAGGAGACAAGAGGTGCACCATGCCGCCCTTGCCCATCCGCCCCATGAAGTTGCGGTTGGTGGTGGAGGCGCAGACCTCGCCTTCGGCCAGGACGCCGTTACTCATGCCGAGGCAGGCGCCGCAGGTCGGGTTGGTGACGCAGAAACCGGCGTCCATGAAGATGCCGATCAGCCCTTCGGCAACCGCGTCCTTGTAGATCTGCGGGGTGGCGGGCGAGACGATGGCACGCACGGTGGGGGCGATCTTCTTCCCCTTGAGGATCTGGGCGGCGATCCGTAAGTCTTCCAGCCTGCCATTGGTGCAGGAACCGAGGTAGACCTGGTCGATCGGGGCGCCGGCCATCTCTTCCACCGCTTTCACCTGGTCCGGCTTGTAGCCGAAGGTGCAAAGCGGCTTGAGGTCGGAGAGTTCGAGGTCGATCACCTTGTCGTACTGAGCGTCGGCGTCCGAACACCAGACGGAGTAGGCGGCGAGCGCCTCTTCCTTGGAGGCGAAGGAGCCGGAGACGAACGGCCAGAGGTAGTCGACGGTGACCTGGTCCGGCATGCAGATGCCGGAGGTGCCGCCCGCCTCGATGGCCATGTTGCACAGGGTCATCCGCGATTCCATGGACATCCCGGCCACGATCGGACCGCCGAACTCGATGACGCGGTCGGTGGCGCCGTTTACGCCCAGTTCGCCGATCACGCGCAGGATGGCGTCCTTGGCATAGACACCTTTGGGAAGGGCACCGTTCAGGTTGACCCTGATGGTCTTCGGCTCGCGGAAGGCGCACACCCCCTTGAGGATGCCGACTTCGAGGTCGGTGGTGCCGACGCCGGCGGCGAAGGCGCCGAAGGCGCCGTGGGTGCAGGTGTGGGAGTCACCCATGATCACGGTATTGCCGGGACGGATGAAACCCTTCTCCGGGAAGATGGCGTGGCAGACGCCGTTGGCGCCCACGTCGAAAAAGTCCTTGATTTCGTGGCGACGCGCCCAATCCCTGAGCATCTTCGCCTGGGTGGCGGTCTTGGAGTCCTTGCTGGGGGTCACGTGGTCGATGACGGCCTTGATGTTGTCGGCGCTAAAGACCCGGTCCTTACCGCGGGCCATCAGGTCGGCGATGGCGATCGGCGTGGTAATCTCGTGGCACATCACCACGTCGATGCGCAGCACCTTGGTCCCTGCAAACGGCTCGTCCACCAGGTGTGCCGCGAAAATCTTCTGAGCGGTTGTCATACCCATACGTTGCTTCCTCTTTGCGGTGAATTGGATAATCTCATGGTCGTTACAATAATAAAATACCGTCTACAAATCAAACTAATACTTGTTCAATCATATTAAACATTTGCCTTGGGCTTTCTCCGTGTTATATTCATCCGACTTTTTTCAAGGGAGTGCCCACATGCAATTGCGTTTCACCAAGAATAACGGCGAAATAGACCAACTGATCGAACAACTCCTGGAGAAGGCAGGCGACATCCACCACCCGGCGCTCGTGCGCGAAATGGTACTTTCCGCGCTGAAAGCGGGTCAGGACACCGACTATCTGGCCGACCTGAAGCTCTTGAACAACACCATGAAGGAGATGCGCTACACCACCCGCGTCTTCGCTCCCTACCGCCATAAGAGGAAGGTCACCATCTTCGGCTCGGCACGGACCGCGACCGAGGAACCGAGCTACAAGAAGTGCGTGCAGTTCGCCAAAAAGCTTGCCGAGCGGGACTACATGATCATCACCGGCGGCGGTGGCGGGATCATGCAGGCCGGCAACGAGGGCGCCGGCAGCGAGTCGTCCTTTGCCGTAAACATCAAGCTCCCCTTCGAGCAGTCGGCCAACACGGTGATGATGAAGAACCCGCGGCTGATCACCTATAAATATTTCTTCAACCGCAAGGTCGCCTTCGTCAAGGAAGCCGACGCCATTGCCGTCTTCCCGGGGGGCTTCGGCACGCTGGACGAGGCGATGGAGGTCTTCACCCTGGTGCAGACCGGCAAGACCTCCCCCAAGCCCCTGGTACTGGTGGACGACGACGGCGGTTACTGGGAGCACTTCTTCCGCTTCATCAAGGAGCAGCTTTTGGTGATGGGCTTCATCTCGGCCGAGGATTTCTCCATCTTCACGATCACGAAGAGCCCCGAGGAAGCGGTGCAGGTGATCGAGGACTTCTATCTCAACTACGACTCCATCCGCTTCGTGGGCGAAGAGCTGATCATCCGCCTGACCAAAAAGCTCTCGCCTGAGCAGATCGAGATGCTGGAAAACGAGTTCCCCGAACTCAGGCTGCCGGGAAGCCGCATCGAGGCGATCGCCGCCCGTCCCGAGGAGGCCGACGAGCCGGATCTGCTGGAATTGCCGCGCATAGCCTTCCGGTTCGACCGTCAGCACTACGGGCTATTGATGGCCTTCATCAGGCGGCTGAACACCTTCTAGACGAGCGTTTAGAAAATAATAAGTAAAATATTTTCTTGACAAGGTCATTACACGATGCTAATTTTTACGCCAGCACGCTGATTCTGGAGGTTTTACGGTAGAAAAGGCAAGACGTTTCACCGCGTTGGCCACTTTCCCCGCCAAGTAACCTTCCGGAAATTGCAGCATCCCACGGAGATCCGGCAGTGATCCGGAGGCAACAAAAGGAGGCAGGACAATGGCACAAGGTAAGGTGAAATGGTTCAACGACGCAAAGGGTTTTGGCTTCATCGAGCAGGACAACGGCGAGGATGTCTTCGTCCATTTCTCCGCGATCAGCGGGGACGGGTTCAAATCCCTCGCCGAGGGAGAAGCAGTCTCCTTTGACGTGACCAACGGACCCAAAGGACTGCAGGCGGCCAACGTCAAGAAGATCTAAAACCTTTATTGGCTCCGCACTGAAACCTGAAAGCCCCGCCGGATCGTACCCGGCGGGGCTTTTTTCGTCTCTTCGTCTCGTCCCTTCGTCGGCCCGAACCTTACCCGCGGACTCCCGTAGGAGCGGGCTTCGCCCGCGATTCGCGCCTGAAGGCGCTCCTACAGAGAAACATACTTCCTGCCTCTCTGCCGCAAACTCGTCGCCAGCCTCCACACCAACACGCAAAACGCCAAGTAGCAGAGAAGCAGCGCACCTTCCAGGTGCTCCACGGCGATCACCAACGGCAGCAACAACACCCTCACCACCGCCTTCATCCATTCGTGGCCCGCGATCACCTGCGCGATCGGCGGGCTCAGCCGGTAGTAGGCCGCCACGAACAGCCTCCCCGGCGCGTTGGTCAAAAGGTAGCGGTCGC